>R04__coassemble_294_pt1 | contig 18725 bp, 10 predicted proteins | sample R04__metabat2_low_PE_017 | metagenome-assembled genome bin R04
CTGAGCGGTATCACCGATAAGATCGCCGAGAGCGAAATCAGCATGGCAGAGCAGGCTGGCATCGGTACGACGGAAGAAAACTACAGCGTCATCAACTGGGAGGATGTAGTAAAGGTTACCGGTAATTCCTGATAAATCCCAATAGTTTAGTGTCAACAGCCAATTAAAAACTAATAGTTAAAGCAGTGTCATGAGAGTAAGCATCTGATGACACTGCTTTTTTATGTTTTTTTGTGTGGAAGTATAGTTTTTGATATTATTTGAAATGGGTGTGATAAGCCCGTATTTTCCTGCTTAAATTTATTTTCGTGATTCAGTGCTTCCAATAAAAGTAAGAAGATGGAGATTTGAATGCGGAAGAAAGAAGATTATCAATACACTGTAATAAACTACAGTATTAAAAATCAACAAAATATGTTAAAATCTTTACGAAATAAGTGAGTTTTAATAATTTTTTATAATTTTTCTAAAAAATAGGTTGCAATTCCTGAAAATAGTGATATACTAAAATCGTAAAGAACCTGTAACAAAATACAGGTACATCATACGGGGATAGCAACATGGAATTGTGAAATTTTGGGCGAGTAGTTGCGATCGGAAAACAACACTATCCCCTTGTGATGCGGGCAAAAAAATAAGCTTGCTGAAAGCGAAGCTAGTACCACGGAAAGGGCACTGTTGGTGCGGCGGAGGCTGTGGCAATGTAAATTGGAGGGATGAAATTAGAATTGTATTTAATTCCTGATAACTCAAAAGCAAAACGAATCCGAGCAAATAAAAACAGTGTCATAGGAAAATGAATCTTATGACACTGTTTTTATTTGTTTTTAATAGGCTTGACAGGAACATTAACTTCAAACAACCGCTTCCAGGGGAAACTGAGTTTGAAATTAGTGCCTTTGGTAAAACTGTATTGGTCAGCCAGCTGACGGCAATCCTTGATTGCTGCAGCGAGAATTTGTGCTTCGGAATTTCCCAGATCATATTTCAGAGATGCACGATTAGTCTGCTCTAAGACTGCAGTGATATTCTGACGGGCATTGCTCTGGTAGAACCAGTCGTCGATGAGACGTTCCTTGAGCAAGGCCTCTTTTACTTCTGGTTTCATATAGGGAGCCAGAAGTCCTTGGGCTATGGCATAGCCGATGGCGTTGTCCGCCGTGTTCCAACCGTTGTAGGCTTGGAGCTCGGCCAGATTGATATTGTTGGCTAAAGTGTGCATAAAGCCATTATCAGCACCATTGGAATAGCTGATGTCCGCTAAAGAAATTTTATAGCCCTTGGTCAAATCATTTTTCAAAGTGGCAATAAACTGCTTGTTGGCCTGATTGGGGAAAAATTTATTTTCGTCACCAGTGGAATCCTGGACAATGCCGTTGTCAGGGGTATTGATAGCCAGAAGCAAATCCGCTTGTTGAGGAGAGGAAGCTACAGTACCACCTGCCGCAATGATTTGCTGAGGTACGGAATCCTGAAGCCGGGCATCACTGTACTGGGGTAGAGTGGAGGCTCCAGGACCGGGACTGTATAGGGGATATACATAAGGGCTATAACCATGGGCTTCATTATAGGCTTTGGTCAGGAGTACCAAACCAAGCTGATCTACACCATCAATAATCTGAAAACTATCCTTGCTGAGGCTGAAGCTGTCTACTGCCAGCTTACGGGCCTCCATATGGGTAGCAGAAAGGGGAGCGTTATCATCCTTGCCGATAGCCAGATAGTGAAAGTGGTTTTTCATGGACAAGTTAATCAGTTCCTCGTTGACCTGCAGATTTTTGGCTCTGCGGCCAAACCAGTCGTTGACGGCCTCTTTAGGAAGATTGCGTTCCAGAACATGCTGCAAAATCTGGTCCCGGGCTTTCAGGTGATGTTCTTCAGCCTGATCCAGAATTCCACTGTAAGCAAAGAGGGCTGGGCCAATCTCGCTGTAATAGGGAGGCTCCACCCGACCTTTGCTGGCTCTGGGCGTACGCATGATGGTGGAAAAGATATACATCTTTATGGGCAGGGCCTTTTTCAGCTCGCTGAGGCGTTTGATGCGTTGTTCCAGTAGAGAAGAGCTGTATTCATGGGTACGGGAGGCTACCAGACCGCCATAAATGAGACTGTCGGAGCTGATGACAGCAGCATCAGCCTTGGGAGCCTTGGTCTGCAGCCATTCCCAGATAGCCTCTGGGTTAGCATCTTTGTCACCGTTGGCCAGCATTTTTTCCGGAGGAAGGATCAGCTTACAGTCCGTAGCGGCCATGGTCTGGATTACATAATCTGTACAGACAGGACGATTATCCAAGGGTACGTAAATCAAGGTAAGTTTTTTTGCTTGGGCAGGAGCCACCCAAAGGCAGCAGGCTGCGGCCAAAGCTAATATTTTTTTCGCTTTATACATGGTATGACTCCTTTCTGAATTAATCAACAGAATATATTATACAACCTTTGCCAGAAATTTGCTAGTCACAACTTGACAAGCTTTATGTATATGATATAATTATCTAGTAACTGAAAATAATATCGGTAATGCGAAGGAAGAGTGCTTGACTCATTCCCTACAGAAAGGCTGATTTGCTGAGAGCAGCTGGGTAAAGCGAGTACGGACCACCTTCAAACCGACTGCGGAAAGCCCTGGCGAGTATGACAGTCCGTAATCCGGCGTTAACGGAACCGAGTGGACTCCTTGGGAGTCAATTAGGGTGGAACCGCGGTATTCTCCGTCCCTTGATTGGGAACGGAGTTTTTTATTTTATAGTAAAAAAGCTTTGGCTATAAAACTGAAGCATTTGTTATAGGAGGCTAAAAAATGGCTGTTATCAAAGTTACTTTAAAAGATGGCTCTGTCAAAGAATTTGAACATGGTGTAAGCTATCTGGAAATCGCTAAATCCATTAACCAAAAGCTGGGTAAACAAGCTCTGCTGGCAGTAGTAAATGGCACTAACCGTGACCTGAGCGATACTCTGAACCACGATGCGAATGTGGAATTTGTTACTCCTGATACTCCGGAAGGTCTGCATGCTATCCGTCATACCTGCGCCCATGTTATGGCACAGGCTATCCAACATCTGTTCCCCGATGTAAAATTTGCTATTGGACCTGCTATTGCCAATGGCTTCTACTATGATCTGGACAGTGAGCATGTTTTCACTCCTGAAGATCTGCAAGCTATCGAAAAAGAAATGGCTAAAATTGTTAAACAAAACATTCCTCTGAAGAGAGCAGAGATTCCCCGCCAAATGGCATTGGATTTCTTTGCTGCCAAAGATGAGAAATATAAGGTTGAACTGATCAACGACCTGCCTGAGGATGCTATTATCAGCACCTATACCCAAGGTGATTTCACCGATCTGTGTGCTGGTCCTCACTGCCCCTCTACCGGTCGTGTAAAAGCCTTCAAGCTGCAGAGCATTGCTGGCGCTTACTGGCGTGGCAACGAAAAGAACAAAATGCTGCAACGTATCTACGGTACCGCTTTCGCTACCAAGGAAGAGCTGGATGCTTATCTGAAGATGCTGGAAGAGGCTGCTAAGCGTGACCACCGTAAGCTGGGTAAGGAACTGGATATTTTCGCACTGATGGACGAAGGTCCTGGCTTCCCCTTCTTCCTGCCCAATGGTATGATTATCCGCAATACTCTGATTGATTACTGGCGCCAAGTACATAAACGCTATGGCTACGAAGAAATCAAGACTCCTATGATTCTGAACCGTGGTCTGTGGGAACGTTCCGGTCACTGGGATCATTACAATGAAAATATGTACTTTACCCAAATTGATGAGCTGGATTATGCAGTTAAACCTATGAACTGCCCCGGTGGTATGCTGGTCTACAAAATCCATCCTCATTCCTACAAAGAACTGCCCATCCGTGCAGGCGAATTAGGTCTGGTTCACCGTCACGAGCTGTCCGGTGCTCTCCATGGTCTGTTCCGTGTTCGCTGCTTCACTCAGGATGATGCTCACATCTTTATGATGCCTAGCCAGATCCGCAGTGAAATCAAGAACGTTATTTCCCTGTTTGATGAGGTTTATGCAACCTTTGGTCTGAAGTACCATGCAGAACTGTCCACCCGTCCTGAGAATTCCATGGGCGATGACGCAACCTGGGAGCTGGCTACCCAAGGCCTGAGAGATGCTCTGGAGGATTGTGGTCTGGACTATGTCATCAATGAGGGCGACGGTGCTTTCTATGGTCCTAAGATTGACTTCCATCTGCAGGATTCCATTGGCCGTACCTGGCAATGTGGTACCATCCAATTGGATATGCAGCTGCCCGAACGTTTTGACCTGACCTATACTGGTGAAGATGGTCTGAAACATCGTCCTGTTATGATTCACCGTGTAGTTTACGGCTCCATTGAACGCTTTATCGGTATCCTGATTGAGCACTATGCAGGTGCTTTCCCTGCATGGCTGGCTCCCTGCCAAGTACGTATCCTGAACATCACCGATAACCAAAAAGCTTACGCTCATGAAATTGCTGAGAAGATGGATGCTCTGGGACTGCGTGTCTGGGTTGATGACCGCAACGAAAAACTGGGCTACAAGATCCGTGAAGCTCAGGTTAAGAAGGTTCCCTATACTCTGGTTGTAGGCGATGCTGAAATGGCAAACGGCCAGGTAAATGTACGTCAACGTGGTGTACAGGAACAAGCTACTATGTCCGTAGACGAATTTATTGCTAAGCTGCAAAAAGAAATCGCTGAAAAGCAATAAGCATTGCAAATTATTCTCAATGAAGAGACTGTCCTTAGGGTCAGTCTCTTTTTTTGTGCCCAATGAGCCACGGTGCGCCAGGGGGACGGTTCTCCTGGCACGAAATGAGCCACGGGGACGGTTCTCCTGGCATGAAATGCGTGCTTGTGATGTAATTTTAAAGTACTTTTGATTTTTATGTAAAAAACAAATAGTGTAGCTGCCACGGAAAATGTCATATATAGCAAAAATAATGTATACAATGACTAGGGGACTTGCGTTAAAAGATTGATTTCTTTTATAATAGCCCTATAGATATATTATAGCGGCTTTTATTTATTACAGTATATCTGGTAAACTTTCCTAGGAGAGGAGAAAATTTTATGGATACAAATATGCCGAAAAAACAGGGCCTTTATGATCCCTGGTACGAGCATGATGCCTGTGGTGTTGGTCTGGTAGCCAACATCAAAGGTAAGAAAACCAATAAGATTCTACGTCAGGCTCTGGTAGTGTTGCGCAATATGGACCACCGTGGTGGCCAGGGTGCTGACGAAAATTCCGGCGATGGTGCAGGCGTTCTGTTCCAGATTCCCCATAATTTCTTTGTGAAGGAAATGGCGAAGCAGGATGTAGAGCTTCCTGCTGCCGGACAATATGCAGTTGGCTTCTGCTTCCTGCCTCCTGATAATGTAGAAAGAGAAAATGCCCAACGCCATTTTGAACGCATTGTAGCCAATAACGGTCAACGGGTACTGGCTTGGAGAAATGTCCCGGTAGACAGCAGCGTATTGGGTGAGAAGTCTGCCCAAAGCCAGCCCTTCATGGCGCAGGTTATTGTGCTGCCCTCCCAGGATATTCTTGACCGTCTGGATATTGATGATAACGCTTTTGAACGCAAGCTGTATGCTATCCGCCGTGAGGCTGAAAACTATATCCGCTATGGCAAGCTCCGTGGCGGCAAGTATTTCTATTTTGCCAGCCTGTCCTCTAGAACTATTGTCTATAAGGGTATGTTGACTACCGAACAGCTGGGAACCTTCTATCTGGATTTACAGGACCGTTCCATTGAAACAGCTCTGGCTATGGTCCATTCCCGTTTCTCTACCAATACCTTCCCCAGCTGGGAAAGAGCCCATCCCTATCGCTACCTGATGCATAACGGAGAAATCAATACTCTCCGCGGCAATATCAACTGGATGCGTGCCCGCCAGACCATGGTAGGCAATAGCCTGTGGGGCAACGATATCTCCAAGATTATGCCCATTGTGGACGAGACCGGTTCTGACTCCGGTATGTTTGATAACGTGCTGGAATTCCTGGTTATGAGCGGACGTAGTCTGCCTCATGCTGTCATGATGATGATTCCTGAGCCCTGGGCTAAAAATCCCCATCTTGATGCAGATCTGAAGGGCTTCTTTGAATATCATGCTTCTCTGATTGAACCCTGGGATGGTCCTGCTGCTATGGCCTTTACTGATGGTCGTACTATCTGTGCAGCTCTGGACCGCAATGGCCTCCGTCCCTCCCGTTATTATATTACTAATGATGATAATATTATTCTGGCCTCCGAGGTAGGTGTGCTGGAGCTGGATCCTAGTACTATCGTCAAGAAGGAACGTCTGCGTCCCGGTCGGATGCTGGTTATCGATACTGTTAAAGGCTGCATTATCGACAATGATGAAATCAAACATCAGATTGCTACAGAATATCCCTATAAACAATGGTGTGAAGAAAATCTCATCAAGCTGAAGAATATTCCTCTGCAGGCGGAGGTACCTGTACCCGATACCCAAACCCTGCTGCGCCGTCAGAGAGCCTTCAATTATACCTTGGAGCAGCTGACTAAATTCCTGCGTCCCATGGCTACCAAGGGTATAGACCCTGCAGGCGCTATGGGTAATGACACTCCTTTGGCAGTATTGAGTGAGAAATCCCATTCCCTGTATATATACTTCAAGCAGCTGTTTGCTCAGGTAACTAATCCTCCCATTGATGCTATCCGCGAAGAAGTGTTTACGGATATTACCTCTGGAGTCGGTCCTGAACTGAATCTGATTGATCCCAAGCCGGAAAGCTGCCGCCAGATTTCTGCGGAATCTCCTCTGTTCAGCAACGAAGAGCTGGCGAAGCTGAAAAATATTCCTGATTTTGAAGCAGCTACTATTCCCATGCTTTATCCTGTCAAAGAGGGCGGAGCTGGTCTGGAAAGAGCTCTGGAGGATATTTTTGCCCAAGCCGACAAATGCATTGAAGAGGGTAAGTGCATTATCATTCTTTCCGACCGTGGCATTACCAAGGAAATGGCTGCCATTCCTGCGTTGCTGGCAGGTGCAGGTCTCCATCACCACCTGATCCGCAAGGGCACTCGTCTCCGTGCTTCCATTGTTATTGAATCCGGCGAGCCCTGCGAGGTTCACCATTTTGCAACTCTGATCGGCTATGGTGTCAGTGGCGTCAACCCCTATCTGGCCTTTGAGTCTCTGCAGGATATGTGCAAAAACGGCATGTTGGATATTTCCTACGAAAAAGCAACTGCCAACTATATTAACGCTGTCACCCATGGCATTGCCAAGGTCTTGTCCAAGATGGGTATTTCCACCGTACAGTCCTACCGTGGTGCCCAGATTTTCGAGGCTATCGGCATTTCCAGCAAGGTAGTAGATAAATATTTTACCGGTACACCTACCCGTATTGAAGGTATCGGTTTGGATGAAATTGCCCAAGAGGTAGCTATGCGCCATGAACCTGCCTTTGAGGATGGCGATATTGATCTGTTCAGCTACCGCAGCGGTTCCAAATACCAGTGGCGTCATGACGGCGACCGTCATCTGCTGAATCCGGAAACTGTGATTAAGCTGCAACGTGCCTGCCAGACTGGCAACTATAAGCTGTTCCGGGAATTCTCCCTGACTCTGGAGGGCAGCGATTTTGCCAACCAGAATCTCCGCAGCATGCTGGCCTTCAGTCCCCAGCGTCTGCCTATTGACATCAGCGAGGTTGAGTCTGTGGAAAGCATCTGCCATCGCTTCAAGACCGGCGGTATGAGCTATGGCTCCTTAAGCCAGGAGGCTCATGAATGTCTGGCTATTGCCATGAATCGTATCGGCGGCAAATCCAATAGTGGCGAGGGTGGTGAAAATCCGTCCCGCTTTATTCCTGATGCCAACGGCGACAGACGCAGCAGTGCCATCAAACAGGTTGCTTCCGGACGTTTTGGCGTTACCAGTAACTATCTGGTAAGTGCTGACGAAATCCAGATTAAGATTGCCCAAGGTGCTAAGCCTGGTGAAGGCGGTCAGCTGCCTGGCAGCAAGGTCTATCCCTGGATTGCAGAATGCCGTGGTACGACCACAGGTCTGGACCTGATTTCTCCGCCACCTCATCATGATATTTATTCCATTGAGGATCTGGCTGAACTGATCCACGATCTGAAAAATGCTAATCCCCGTGCCCGCATCAGCGTGAAGCTGGTTTCTGAGGTAGGCGTAGGTACTATTGCTGCAGGTGTAGTTAAAGCTTGTGCTGATGTAGTAACTATTTCCGGCTATGATGGTGGTACCGGCTCTTCTCCTCGTACCTCCATTAACCATGCTGGCCTTCCCTGGGAGCTGGGCTTAAATGAAACCCACCAGACGCTGGTGCTGAATAATCTACGGGACAGAGTAGTGCTGGAAACTGACGGCAAGCTCATGACTGGCCGTGATGTTGTTATTGCTGCTCTGCTGGGCGCTGAGGAATACGGCTTTGGTACTGCTCCCCTGATTGCTCTGGGCTGTGTCATGATGCGTGTCTGCAATCTGAATACCTGTCCCATGGGTGTAGCTACCCAGGATCCGGAGCTGCGCAAAAAATTCCGCGGCAAGCCGGAATACGTAGTTAACTTTATGCACTTTGTTGCTCAGGAGGTCCGTGAGCATATGGCGATGCTGGGCTTCCGTACTATAGATGAAATGATTGGCCGTACTGAGGTACTGGTAAGCAAGCCGGAATCCGAACGCAATTGGAAGAGCCGCAAGGTGGATTTGTCCGCTCTGCTGTATAAGCCCGAAGTGCCTTCCTCCATTGGCCAGGTACATTCCAAGGAGCAGAACCACCGTCTGGAAAAATCTCTGGATATGCGGGAGCTGTTGGCTATCTGCAAATCTAATCTGGACAGCAAAAAGCCCATTTCCATTGATTTGCCCATCAAGAATACGGACCGCGTTGTCGGTACAATTCTGGGCAGCGAAATCACCCGTCGTTATGGCCTGCAGGGCTTGCCTGCAGATACTATTAACCTGCATTTCCATGGTTCAGCAGGTCAGTCCTTTGGTGCCTTTGTACCTAAAGGTGTGACCATGCGCTTGGAGGGCGATGCCAATGACCATGTAGGCAAGGGTCTGTCCGGTGGCAAGATTATTATCCATCCTGACAGAGAAGCACCCTTTGATCCCCATGAAAATGTTATTGTGGGCAATGTAGCCTTCTATGGAGCTACCAGTGGCGAGGCTTATATTTCCGGTATTGCTGGCGAACGCTTCTGCATCCGTAACTCCGGTGTCAGAGCCGTAGTAGAGGGCTGTGGCGACCATGGCTGTGAATATATGACTGGTGGTACCGTAGTGGTACTGGGCAAAACTGGCCGCAATTTTGGCGCTGGCATGTCCGGTGGTGTTGCTTACGTGCTGGATGTGAACGGCGACTTCGCTTCCTACTGCAATAGGGGCATTGTACTACTGGAGCAGTTGGATTCCATAGGCGATATACTGGAGGTCAAAAAGATGGTCAAGAACCATGCTGATTATACCAACAGCAAGATTGCCAAGGATATTTTGGCCAACTGGGATAAATACAAAACGAAATTCGTCAAGGTTATTCCCAAGGATTACAAGAAGGTTATCAGCCTGCTGAATGAATACCGTCAGCAGGGAATGAGCGAATATGACGCGGCCCTGCGCGTATTTGAGGAGGTGAAGGCATAATGGGTAAGCCTACTGGTTTTAAAGATTATAAACGTCAGGAGGTCGCACAACGCGACATTCTGGAACGCATTCAGGACTGGAAGGAAATCAAATGTCCCAGCCTTCCTGAAGAACAGCTGGTACGTGAACAGGCCTCCCGTTGTATGGACTGCAGCGTGCCCTTCTGCCACAGTGGCATGATGATCGGCAAAAGCATCTGCGGTTGCCCCTTGCATAACCTGATGCCTGAATTCAACGATCTGGTCTACCATAAAATGGATGAGTATGCCTATGCCAGACTGAACATGACTAATAATTTCCCGGAATTTACCTCTACAGTCTGCCCTGCACCCTGTGAGGGAGCCTGCTGTGCTTCTTTGGCTACGGAGGCTGTAGCCATCCATAATATAGAGCAGTTCATTATTGAGAATGCCTTTGCCAAGGGCTATGTAAAACCCAATATTCCTTTTAAGCGCACAGGCAAGAAAGTTGCTGTTATCGGCTCCGGTCCTTCAGGACTGGCAGCTGCCGATCAGCTGAACAAGGCTGGTCATCTGGTAACAGTTTTTGAACGTGATGACCGTCCTGGTGGTCTGCTGATGTATGGTATTCCTACCATGAAGCTGGATAAGGCCAAGGTTCTGCGCAGAGTAGAGCTGCTGCAGGCAGCTGGTGTAGAATTCCGCCTGAATTGTGAGGTGGGGCAGCATATTTCCTCTGAAACACTGTTGGAGGAATATGATGCAGTGGTACTGTGTACTGGTGCTACCAAGCCCCGTGACCTGGCTGTTCCCGGGAGAAATCTCAAGGGTATTTACTTTGCCAAGGATTATCTGGAAAGAATTACCAAGAAGCTGTTGGACCCTGAAAATAGCGCTGTGGAGCTGATTGATGCCAAGGATAAGGATGTCGTTATCATTGGCGGCGGCGATACCGGTAACGACTGTATGGCTGCTGTAGTCCGTCAGGGCTGCCGTAGCGTGCGCCAGCTGCAGCATCATGCTTGTCTGCCCCATTCCCGTACTGAGGATAATCCCTGGCCGGAATATGCGAAAATTTTCCGCACGGATTATGGTCAAGCCGAGGCCATCAAGAAGTTCAAGCTGGATCCCAGAGAATACTGCGTGGAAACATTGGAATTCCTGGGCGCCGAGGGTCAGCTGCGGGGTCTGAAGCTCTGCCAAAGTGAAGAAGTAGTGATAGACGGTCGCAACGTAATGCGCAATGTCCCTGGCAGTGAACGTGAGGTTCCTGCCCAGCTGGTATTGCTGGCTATGGGCTATGCAGGCAGTGAGGACAGTCTGTTTGAAGAATTCCGCTTTGCTAAAAACAGACGTGGTAGCATCGCTGCTGATGAAAATGATTACCAGACCTCTATTCCAGGCGTATTTGCCGCAGGAGATGCCCGTCGTGGACAAAGCCTGGTAGTTTGGGCTATTGCAGAGGGACGTGGTGCTGCTGAGGCAGTAAATAAATATCTGCAGAAAAAATAAAATAGTCGAGAATCAAGGGACTGTTCCGGAAGGCACAGTCCCTTTCGGACTTTTTGCTAGGAGGATACCCGTAGCTGTGGTATAATGAAGTATAGCTTTTCTGCTAAATTTTTAATGAGGTGCAACTATGTTACCGAAGGACGAACCTAATTTTTACTGGAAATTGTTCAGCTCCACCTTTGTCATCAGTGCAGTTACTGTAGGTGGCGGCTTTGTAATTATTCCTCTGCTTAAGGCTAAATACGTAGACGAATATCAATGGATAGACGAAAAAGAGTCATTGAATCTGGTATCCATTGCCCAGACTGCCCCTGGTGCAGTAGCTATTAACGCCGCTGTGGCTATGGGTTATAAAATGGCTGGACTGAAGGGGATGCTGACGGCAGTGTTGGGAACATCTCTGCCGCCTCTGTTTACTATTTCTTTGGTAGCTTATTTTTACAGTGCTGTGGCCAACAACGAATATGTTCGTTTCCTGCTGGAGGGTATGCAATGCGGTGCTACAGTTCTGATCATTGATGTTGCCTACAATCTGCTGAAGAAAGAACTTAAGAAAAAGCTGGCACTTCCCATAGCTATTATGGCAGGTTCTTTCATAGCTAACTATGTGTTAGGCATCAATGTCATGTATATTATTGCAGTGGATGCTTTAGTGGGGCTGTTTCTTTTAAGAGACCCCAAATACAATTAAGGAGGTGGAAGCATGGGAATTCTGTTGGAGCTGTACATCAGCTTTTTCCTGGTCGGCGTAGTCTGCGTAGGCGGCGGTTATGCTTCCGTTCCTCTGATCCAGAAGCAGGCCATTGATATCCATCATTGGCTTACTGTACAGGAATTTGTAGATATTTTTGCTATTTCCCAGATGACTCCTGGCCCTATAGGCATTAATGCTGCTACCTTCGTAGGTCAGAGAGTGGCAGGCTTTGCCGGCTCTGTAGCAGCTACGGCAGGTTTTGTGAGCCCTTCCGTAATTATTCTCTGTTTTTTGACCTGGCTATTGCAGAAATACGGCGAGCTGGGAGCTGTCAAGGGTATTCTTAATGGTCTTAGACCCGCAGTAGTGGCACTGATCGGTGGTGCTGCTCTGGTATTTACCGTAATGTCCTTGTTTGGAGCAGTGAATTTCAACATCAGGCCCAGCGACCTACGCTACCTGAATGTCATAGTCATGGTGGTATCCTATATACTTGTGAAAAAGAAAATCTGTGGTGTCATCCAGGTGCTGCTGCTATCTGGTTTGATGGGACTGGTCCTGAATACAGCAGCCAAGTTCTTATCCTGAAACTGATTGGGAAAGGGTGATGGAAAATGGAATTCCAGTTTGATGCACAAGCGTATCCTTACGCTTCCCGTAGAAGAGTTGTCTATAGCCGCAAGGGTATGGTCTGCACCAGTCAGCCTCTGGCAGCACAAGCAGGCCTGTCCATGCTGCAGCAGGGTGGCAATGCTATTGATGCGGCTATTGCTACAGCTATTTGCCTGACCATTATGGAGCCGGTCAGCAATGGTTTAGGCAGTGATGCCTTTGCCTTGGTATGGCCCAAGGGTGAAAATAAGCTCTATGGCTTAAATGGCAGCGGTTACTCCGCTAGTCTTATGACTCCTGAAGCTATGGCTGAGCGTGGAGTGAAGGATACTATGCCATTGACAGGCTGGGGCAGTGTAACTGTGCCTGGGGCTCCCTCTGCCTGGGCGGAGCTGCATAAACGCTTCGGCAGACTGCCCCTTGCCAAGCTGTTTGAGCCTGCTATTGATTATGCCCGTAATGGTTATCCCGTTTCTCCTTTAATCAGCACTATCTGGAGAAATGCTGCTGCCCGTTTTGCAGGCAAGGAACAGGAAAAAGTACATCAGGAATTTTTCAGAGTGCTGCTGCCTGGCGGCAAGGGACCTGAACCTGGACAGCTGATCAAATTTCCGGACCATGCCAAAACTTTGGAAGAGCTGGCAGCAACCTCTTGCGAAAGCTATTACAGAGGAGCCATAGCCAAAAAAATAGCAGCCTTCAGTGAGGCTACCGATGGTTTTATCCGGGAGGCTGATCTGGCTGATTATAGAGCTGAGTGGGTAGAACCTATCCATACAGATTATCATGGCTATGAGGTTTGGGAGATTCCTCCCAATGGTCACGGTATCACAGCTCTGATGGCGTTGAATATTCTGCGGGGCTTTGATTTCAAGTCCAAGGAACTGGGTGAAACCTATCATAAGCAGATAGAAGCTATGAAGCTGGCTTATGTAGATGCTATGAAATATGTGGCCGATTCCCGTTATATGAAGACCAAGCTGGAGGATATGCTCAGTGAGCGCTATGCTGCTGCAAGAAGAGCATTGATTACAGAGCAGGCTCTGGATCCCTATCCAGGGGACCCCTATTGCGGCGGCACCGTGTATCTGTGCGCAGCTGATGGCGAGGGTAATATGATATCCTTCATCCAGAGTAATTTCAAGGATTTAGGTGCAGGCATTGTCATTCCTGGAACAGGCATCTCTTTGAACTGTCGTGCCAACGGCTTTAAGCTGGATCCTGAAAGTGATGATTACCTGCAACCCCGTAAAAAGCCCTATCACACCATCATACCAGGCTTCCTGACAAAGGCTGGAAAGGCTGTAGGACCCTTTGGCGTCATGGGAGGCTATATGCAGCCTCAGGGACATGTCCAGGTGCTGATGAATACCATAGACTTTGGGATGAATCCTCAGGCGGCTTTGGATGCACCCCGTTGGCAGTGGGAAATCGGTAAGCGCATCCAGCTGGAGGATACTGTACCCCAGGAAATCATTGACGAACTGCGGGCCAGAGGTCATGAGCTGGTATTGGGAGTACCCTACCACAAATTCGGACGTGGGCAGATTATCTGGCGCGATGACGAGGGCACATTGTGCGGAGCCACAGAACCACGTACAGATGGCACCGTAGCAGCCTGGTAATACATTTATACCACTTGTGAAAATACACTGTTTGTGCTATAATAAAAAAGCTTGCAAACAGCATATGCGCCTGTAGCTCAGTGGATAGAGCGCTGGTCTCCGGAACCGGGTGCGGAGGTTCGATTCCTCTCAGGCGCACCAACTTTGAAACACCTATTAAGATCTGCGTGCTGAGATGCGGTTCCGTTCGGAACCGGGCGGGTCGGTCCAGATTCCTCTCAGGCGCACCAAATCTGAAACACATACAAAGATCTGCGTACTGAGATGCGGTTCCGCTCGGAACCGGGCGGGTCGGATCGATTCCTCTCAGGCGCACAAAATCTGAAACAACAAATAAAAGCCCATGTATTCTGATCCATGGGCTTGTTTATATCTATGTGGCAGTTGGTGGCATAAGCGGAGTCATTCATCATGAACATTCTCGGTGTCAGGATTGGGGTGTACCATACAGTGCTTAACCTCAGGGTAGGTGGATTCTACAGCATGGTGGACTTTTTCCATAATGGCATGGGCTTCCAAAAATGTCAGCTGGTCATCAATAGTTATTTCAGTGTCCACATAAACCCGGTTGCCGAAGATTCTGGTACGTACGTAATCGATGTGGATGACTCCGGGGACTGCGGCAATGGTATTGATATAGGCATAGACTCTGTCTGTGTCAGCACTGTGATCGGTCATACGTTCGATGCTGTCATAGACAATCTTCAGACCTGTGTAGGCAATGATGATGCAAATTATAAGGCCGGCTATGGGGTCCAGTATGGGATAACCCATGCGGGCACCTAAAATGCCGATGAAGGAACCTAAGGAAGAAAAAGCATCACTGCGATGGTCCCAGGCAGCTGCTAAAAGGGCATTGGAATTAGTCAAGTCTGCAGCTTTTTTCGTATACACATACATCCATTCTTTGATGACGATGGAGGCAATGGCCGCAGCTAAAGCAATAAAGCCAGGAGCTTCCAGATCCGCACTTTTAGCTCCCCAGATTTTCTGGTAGCTGGTATCGCCGATTTCATAGGCTACCAGGAAAAGTGTTGCAGCTAAAATTATGGATGCTATGCATTCGAAACGCTCGTAGCCATACTGATAATCAGCATCGGCTGGTCTGTTGGATACTTTGACACCTGCCATGGAAATAAGTGTTCCTACCAGGTCGGAGGCTGATTGTACACCATCTGAAATCATGGCGGCAGATTTACCGATTACACCTGCCATGATTTTACCTACGGCTAATCCTATGTTTACAATAATACAGTTGATAGATACACGCATGGCGATGTTTTCGTTGCGCAAAGCGATATTTTCAGTGTTTTGGGGTTCATTTTCCAAAGACATGACAGACCTCCATTATATGGTGAAATTTTTCATAACTTGTAGGCTATGCTTATTATAGCATAATTAATAGCAGCTTAATATGTCAAATTAATTTTTGCTCTGTAATTGAAATTTTCGATTTCATACATTATTGTTTTCTATGCTATTTCCATTTTACATAAAAGATGGTAGAATAAACCTACTAACATTTTATTCGGAGGCTTTTATGCAAAAGGAAAATTTTAAATCCCGTCTTGGGTTTATTCTGGTTTCAGCTGGTTGCGCTATTGGTTTGGGCAATGTCTGGAAATTCCCCTATATGTGCGGTGCTAATGGTGGCGCTGTTTTCATTCTTATCTATCTGGTTTTTCTGTTCTGTATGTGCCTGCCTATTCTCATCTGCGAGTTCTCGGTAGGCCGTAATACAAAGCAGAGCGCAGCTACCAGTTTTGCACTGCTGCAGAAGCAGGGCAACAAATGGGATTTGTTCAAATATGTCTGTGTTTTGGGCAACTATATGCTGGTGTTTTTCTATACTGCCGTGGCCAGCTGGATGTTGTTTTATGCTTATAAGAGCATGATGGGTGAATTTGTAGGCCAAAAGCCTGATGCAGTGGTAAAGATTTTCCTGGATATGCTGGGAAGCCCTCTGACAATGATTCTCTGGACCGCCATTATCGGTGTAAGCTGTTTTGCGGTCTGCAAATGTGGTCTGCAGGCTGGTGTAGAGGCTATTACCAAAAAGATGATGCTGGGATTGTTGGTGGTTATGCTGGCATTGGCTGGTAACTCTCTGTTCATGGAGGGGGCAGGTAAGGGTATTGAATTCTATCTTGTTCCTGATCTGGCCAAAGCTGCGAAAATCGGCTGGGGGAATGTAATCTATGGTGCTTTGAGCCAATCCTTCTTTACTCTGTCCATTGGTATTGGTTCCATGCATATTTTTGGCTGCTCTATCGGCAAGGAAAGAAGTATTGCCGGCGAGGCTTCCTATATTGCTGTGCTGGACACCTTCGTTGCTTTGATGGCAGGCTTCATTATTATTCCTGCCTGCTTTACCTATGGCGTAGAGCCTGGTGCCGGCCCTGGTCTGGTATTTATTACTCTGCCCAATATTTTTTCCCGAATGCCTGGTGGCCAGCTGTGGAGTACGTTGTTCTTTGTGTTCATGACCTTTGCTGCAGCTTCCACCCTAATTGCTGTGTATGAAAATATCATTACCTTTACGATGGAGCTCTTTGGTTGGAGCCGGGAAAAGAGTACCTACATGAATATGGGTATCATTCTGCTGGGATCCCTGCCCTGTATTTTAGGCTTCAATGTCTGGTCCTGGATACAGCCCTTCGGCAAAGGCAGCGGGGTATTGGATTTTGAGGATTTCATTGTTTCCAATAATCTGCTTCCACTTGGTTCTTTAGGTTATGTCCTTTTCTGTACCCGCAATAATGGTTGGGGCTGGGACAACTTCATCAAGGAAGCCAACACTGGTGTTGGGGCCAAGCTTTCTCAGGGACTGCGCTGGTATATCAGCTATTTCATTCCTCTGGTAATAGTTGTTATTTATCTGAAGGGCTATTATGATATGTTCTCTGTCAAGAGCAGCACTGTCTTCTACAGTATGATGACAATGGCTTTGGCTATGCTGTGCTTTGTGTATTACGCTTCCAGAGAAAGAAAATAAACGGAAAACTGCAAAAAAATTACTGGGTCAGAGTAATGATTCTCTGACCCAGTTTTTTAATTATCCTAGAGTCCTGACTACGACATAGCATAATGCCCAAAGAATAGTAGCTAGCAGTACTATGCCAAAGCCTCTGGAGAATAATTCGGTGGCTTTGTCAAACCTTTTGTAAAGCTCGTTCTCATTATTTCCCGTCAGGACAAATATGAAATTCATTACTACAAATATGCCAAGGGTAGCCAGCATTCCCAGTAACAGCTTGACATACCATCCGCATTCCAGAGGACTGATCATGGTTGTATTCTCCTGGTTATAGGTTTACGTATAAACTTGTTTGCTGAAGTTGGTTTATTGCTGGTTCAACAGTGCTGCAAAATCATTGTTAAGCTTTGTTTCCGCAGCCTTGATTTTCTGGGAAGCTTTTTTCTGCCAGTTTACATTGGTCTCCAGCTTTGTGCGTTCCTGCTGCAGCATCAGCTTCAGCTCTGCAGTTTGGGGGCCACCCTTGACAGCACGGTTATGGACAATGGCAACGGGATTCAGAGCTGCACGCCAGTCTGCTTCAGTCATGGGGAAGGCTGCAGGAAGAGCAGCATCAGCAGCTGCCAACTGTTTGTAGACCTCCTGGGCTTGGGCATAAGTGAAATCAGAGGGCGGTACATTGTTGGTGCGGGCATAGGTTACGACCTCACTGGCAAAGTGGTGACCGGTACGGAAAGGGATGTTGTATTTGCGCATCATCACATCGGCAATTTCCTGGGAGCAGGTCCAGTCCAAATTGAGTTCCTCCAAAGCTCTTTCGGGACGGATGTCCAGATTTTGGAGAATGTGGTCAAAATCCTTGATGGCCTTCGTAGTGGTGCTGACCATTTTGTCACTGCCACGGAACCGTCCGTCTGCCATTCCTGGAGGAATATTGTGGACTCTGAAGGCTGCTTGAGTAGAGAGACCAAGAATGGTACCGCAGTTGCCGCGTACGCGGTTCAAAATGCCAGGATTGCGTTTCTGGGGCATAGCGCTGGAGACATAGGTGTTGCCCTGTCCTTCCTTCAGAAGAATCCAGGGGCGGGGTTGTGAATACTGCTGCATGATTTCCTCAATGAAGCTGGTAAGATGAATGGCGATAGCATTAGTCATGCCACCTACCTCCATAGCTGCTTCATTGGGATAAATCTGGCCGGCATCATAGGTGTTGTAGGCCAGACCATCAAAACCGAGGTAAGCAGCCATACGGTCCCGGTTCAGAGGCCAGCCGGTGCCATTGAGGACTGTTGCTCCCATGGGAGAACGGTTAAGACGGGCATAGCATTGCTGCAGACGCTCCTGGTCCCTGGCAAAGGCTGCGGCATAGCCTAGCAGGAAATGTGCCAGGCTGTTGGGTTGGGCAGCTACACCATTGGTATAGTTGGGAATAATGGTTTCCTGATGCTGTTCAGCTAAAGCCAGCAAGGTCTGTTGCATGGAATTAAGGGCCTGGGAAAGAGCCAGCAGCTCATCTCTTTGTTGGACAAAGCCGATAGTTGTCAGCATATCCTGACTGGAACGGCCTACATGAAGCATGGTGACCTCAGGACCTCCGGCTGCAATGAGCAGGGGTTCAAAGGTAATGACCAGATTAGGATGGGCAGCACCGGGCTTATCGCCGTCATCTAGAACCTTTTGGATGACCTGGGCAA
>R04__coassemble_420_pt1 | contig 15533 bp, 10 predicted proteins | sample R04__metabat2_low_PE_017 | metagenome-assembled genome bin R04
GGGAAGAACAGATGTCTGAGTGAATTCTATCTTTAAAGAGACATTATATGTCTTTTTAAACCATTTAAGTCGGCCGTTTAACTCATGCAATTCTATAGCCATATTTTCCTGGCCATAGATTCTGAGAACCGGCTCATTTTCTATAAGTAATGCCTCCAGTCTATCGACCTGGCTGGTATGGGTATGGTCCAGAGCTTCAGCAAGTGCCAGGATAAGAGCAAGCTTGTTGACATTGCTCCAGTCAATCTCATTCAAAAGCTCGTTATAAAAGCTTTCCCGGAAATAATTCTTGGAGGGACCATGGTGCCAACCGGCAATAATGGAGGTCATGAGCATTTCCTTGTGATTTAATCCAAATAGTTTAGCGTTCTGGATCATATAGGCACTGTGACGGGCATGACTATAAAAGTTGATGTTAATACCTATGTCATGCAGCAGGGCAGCGGTTTCCAGCAGGGGCTTAAGCTCCGGTGATAGCTGATGCAGGTCTTGCCAGCCTATAAACATGCTCAAAGCAAATTTGTTTACCAGCTGAGCATGCCGACAGTCTACACCATAAAGTGTCATAATATTCTGACGACTATCAGACAGGATATTCTTGGATACTACAGGAACATGATTGATTTTGCTGTAGTAATCATAGAACAGACCTTCGCGTAGACCACAGCCGGAGGTGACCAGTTGAGTTGCACCTGTAGCCTGGAAAAGGCAGCTGATAATGCTGCAGCCACCCAGGATAATATCACTGCGCTCAGCACTGAGACCGGAAAAAGCTTTTCTTTCGGTGATACTGGTATTTCTCAGTCTTTCAAAAAGATTCTGGAATTCCTGTACGGGATAACTATAGTTATGCAGGCGTGTGGCGGGATAATTCTTTTCTCTCTGGATTATTTTGGCTAGAGCACGGGCAGTACCACCTACGCCGATAAGGGGCAGCTCAGGCTGCTTTAACCAGGGGTATCTGGATAAATGACTGTCCAGAAAAGCTGTTAGTTTTTCGTAGGTAGCATCGTCAAGCTCGTTGCTGGTATTGAACAGGGCAGTCGTGTTTACTGCACCAAAGGGTACGGAAACACGTTCCTGAATCTGTCGGTCGCGGAAAAGGATAAGCTCCGTACTGCCACCGCCCAAGTCGAAAACAATTCCATCTTTGAGTTCAAGAGTATTGACAACACCTAAAAAACTGAAATAAGCTTCAGAACTGCCAGAGATAATCTGGAGTTGGATGCCTGTTTCCGAAGCAATAAGCTTAACCAGATCCTGACCATTAGCAGCATTGCGGATAGCAGCAGTAGCAACTGCTATAATTTTATCAACCTTATACAATTTGCACATCTGCATAAAGCTTTTCATAGTTTCCAGTGTAGAGCTGAAAGCTTCTTCAGTCAGCAGATTTTCAGCATTGACCTTTTGGCTTAGGCGTAGGGAATCCTTTTGATTATACACCATATGATAGGAGCCATTGGTATGAAGATGGCTGATTACCAGACGGGCAGAGTTGGAACCGATATCGATAATGGCAATATGCTGCATAATAACACCTCATTGTGAATCAGGCAAGCTAGATAAAAAAGAAAATTGTATCTATGTATACATTAGACAAAAGTGGTCACTAATCCTGCTATTTTTATTAAAAAGAAAGAAAATAATCTGCAGATATTAGTTGAGAACAATAAATTTCAGATTAGATAAATAACGGCCAAATTCAGCAAAATAAAAACGCTGCTGTTGATGCAGCAGCGTTCTGTAGATTCAGGCTTAGTCGCGTACATAAACTCTGGGAATACGTTTATTGAGATCGCAGACAATTTCGTGGGGATTGGTCATAGCCCAGGCAGCAACCTGTTCAATAGGCAGCTCTTTCCCACCGAAAACGATAACCTCATCACCGATTTTGACATCGGGAATATCGGTAACGTCCAGCATGAGCTGATCCATGCAGACACGACCTACCACGGGAGCCTTTTGACCATGCACAAGCATATAGCCTTTATTGGAAAGCAGGCGGGGAACACCATCTGCATAGCCGATGGGCAGGGTAGCAATGGTGCGGGGACGGCAGGTAGTATAGGTGCCACCATAGCCGATGAGGCGGCCTACAGGCAGTTCTTTGACAAAAGCGACCTGAGTTTTCAGAACCATAGCGGGACGCAATGCCTCATAGCAGGGCAGGGGTTCGTTGGGCAGAAGTCCGTACAAAGTAATGCCTTGACGGCACATATCCAGCTGGAATTCAGGAATTTCAGTAATGGCAGCACTGTTGGCAATGTGGCGGATGGGAATCTTGATGCCTTCTGCCTCAATAGCAGCTGCAGTTTCCAGATAACGTTGGAACTGCAGTTTGGCAAACCATTTATCCTCTTCATCAGCCTTGGACAGATGGGAGAACATACCACAGATTTCAATTCCGGGCAGAGAAGCAGCTTTTTTGGCAAAGGCTACAGCATCCTCCAATTGCAGGCCAATACGGCTCATACCAGTATCCAGAACAATATGGATTTTAGCTTTTTTTCCTGCTTTTACGCCGGCTGCATTCAAAAGCTCCAGGCGAGCATCATCAAAGCAGGCATGGGCGATATCATATTGCACGCAGATATCAGCTAATTCAGGCATATTAGGCAATGTACCTAAAACCATGATCTGCTTGGTAATGCCGGCTTCACGGAGCTCCACGCCTTCTTCCAAAAGGGCAACGGCAAAGTAATCAGCACCGGCTTCATCGCAGGCTTTGGCGACAACAGCAGCACCATGACCATAGGCATTAGCTTTGACAACAGCGCAGAGCTTGGTCTCAGGCTTCATAGTGCTTCTGGCAAAGCGCATATTAGCAGCAATTGCATCGAGATTAATCTCTGCAAAGGTACCACGATTGATTTGCATAATAATATCTCCTCATAAGAAATCATTTTTAAAGCAGCGCCGATTTGTGCGCAAGAACGTAGCAAATCGGCGCTGCCTTTAGTTAAGACAAAATATTTTTTATAGGTGTTTATGCAGCTTATTTCAGAACAACATCGTCTTGGTTCAGTTTCAGCAGCATAGCGATGAGCAGTTTGGTTCTGTAGAACATGGATTCAACATCAGCCCATTCTTCAACGGTGTGGTTACGAGCACCTTCAACACCTGCGGAGCACAGAGTGGGAACACCCATCTTGGTGGTGTAAGCAGCATCAGAAGCGCCACCGCACAGACGAGGTCCGATTTCGGGCCAGCCATTTTCACGGCTAACTTCATTAGCAAGCTCCAGCATCTTCATGGTGCTGTCCAGACGAACCATGGGCAGGAAGCCAACGCTTTCAGCAAAGGTGGTGGTTACATCGGGAACAAAGTTCATCTTGATGATTTCGTCGATTTTGCCCTTCATGTATTCCAGTTGGTCTTCTCTGATATAACGGAAGTCACATTCGATACGGCAGTGAGCAGGAGCAGCATTAGCAACGGTGCCACCTTCGATGATGCCAACATTGATGTTGTATTCAGGAATCTTGGACAGTTTTTCGATTTCGATAATCTTGTAAGCCATTTCCAGAATAGCGTTACGGCCATTTTCAGGATCGTTGCCTACATGGCAGCCACGTCCCCAAGTATCCAGGAAGAATCTCCAGCAGCCTTTACGTTGAACAGTCAGGCTATGATCGGTGAAACCGGTTTCAAATACGAAGCCTGCTTTAGCACCTTTAGCTTCTTTCATGATTAATTCGGGGTTGTTGGAGAAAGCATGAGCGGGTTCTTCGTCAGCTACGAACATAACTTTGCAGGGGAAGTCATAGCCAGCATCATGCAGAGCTTCCAGAGCGGACAGGCAGATGGTGTCGCCACCCTTCATATCCAGAACGCCAGGACCATAAGCCTTGCCGTCTTTGATGGTGAAGGGACGTTTTGCTACATCGCCAGGATAGAAGCAGATGTCGATATGACCATTCAGGAACAGCCATTTGCCTTCTTCCAGATTGCCGCGAACACCAACGATGGTGTCACCGCATTTTTCGAAGGAATAACGATGAATTTTGAAGCCTAATTTTTCCAGACGTGCAGCACACAGGTTGCCGATTTCCATGCCTTCTGCTTTAGCGCCGATAGCGGAATCGATGGAAACCATGTCTTTCCAGAGGGAGATGATGTCGTCTTTGTGGGAATCAACCCAGGAGAATGCTTGTTCTTTGATAGTCATTGCGAACATCCTTTCTTTGTTAAAAAATTATTAAAATAATATATGGTTTAGAAAAACTTTTTATGAAATCCCGACTGCAGAATTCTACAGCCGGAAGATTACATACAGGCGTCAGGGATTATTTGAAAATCCAGTGAGCTACCATCATATCATCGATAGCTTTTTCATCCACTGCATATTTGATGCCATTGGTTTCATCAGGAACAATGATGGTGCAGCGGTCGGTGATATCTACATAGGGATTGGTGATATCACGGTCAAAGTAGCGGTTGGAAGCAGCAACATCATGTGCCAATTGAGTGAAGCCAGGCAGGCTGGCGAAGGAAACGTTCTGGGCACGGCCAATGCCGGTCTCAGTCATGCCACCGCACCACAGAGGGATATTTTTCTCTACGCACAGGTCATGGATTTTTTTGCCTTCGGACATACCGCCTACGCGGCTGGTCTTGATATTAACTACGCGGCAGGCCTTCAGATTGATAGCTGCAACGGCTGCATCATAGGAATCAATGGATTCATCCAGACAGATAGGAGTCTTGATGGCAGCCTGGAGAGCTGCATGGTCAACAATATCACATTCGCCCAAAGGCTGTTCAATATATTGCAGGTGCAGATCGTCCAGTTCCTTGAACAGTTCGATATCCTTCAGAGTATAAGCAGAGTTGGCATCAACAGTCAGGGTAATATCGCCGAATTCTTTGCGGATGGCACTGATTACCTCAATGTCCTTGCCGGGATGGATTTTGATTTTAGTGCGGTGATAGCCTAATTTCAGGTATTTTTCAATCATCTTGAACAGAGAAGGCAGATCCTTTTCAGAGCCCAGAGAAACACCGACCTTGATTTCATCCTGAGTGCCGCCCAGCAGAGTTTTGATGGACTTGCCGGTACGTTGGCTCAGCAGTTCCCACAGTGCATTTTCAATAGCAGCCTTAGCCAGCTGATTGGATTTGATGTAGCGGAATTGGTCATAGAATTCTGCAGGACCAGCAACATCTTCATGAAGAATGCGGGGAATGATATGGTTCTTCATTACAGAAAGAACAGTACCATTATCTTCGGGATTATAGAAGGGGCCATAAAAGGCTTTGCATTCGCCCCAGCCGATCAGGCCTTCGGAATAAACCTTGAAAAGCAGAGCATCACGGTTCTCAAATTTAGTGAAGCTGGTCTGGAAGGGATGATTGAAGGGATTGTGGATATTGATAATATCAATACGGTCAATTCTCATAGTTTGTCCACCTCGTAAAACAATAGATTCAAATAAAGATAGCTTGATATTTTAAGGGCCATCCATAAAGGAGACCGTTTAAAGCTTAGATATTGACTAATACTGCAATCAGCAGCTTAGCTCTTTCGAACAGGGAATCAACTAATGCCCATTCCTCAGGAGTGTGGTTGCGGGCGCCCTTGACACCCATAGCACAAACCGTGGGTACGCCTGCCAGTGTAGTATAAGCAGAGTCGGAACCGCCACCTACATATTTAGGAGTACAGGTGCCGAAGCCTTCTGCCTCGGAAACAGCATTGACCTTGGCGAAAAGCTCCATGGTGCTGTCCAGCTGTTTCATAGCGGTAAAGGTAATGATTTCCGTCAGCTTGGTAGTGATGTCAGGACCATACTGTTTATCGCATATAGCTTTGATTTTTTCCTTCATTTCAGGAAGGATGGCAGGGTCGGCAAAGCGCATGTCACAGACAACCTTGGCATAATCGGGAGTTGCGTTCATGGCAGTACCACCGGAAATAAGGCCACAGTTGAGGCTTACTTCACGGTCCCAGTCAGTCAGATTTTCGATATCAAGTACTTTGTGGGCAATTTCCCGAATGGCACTGCGGCCGTTCTGGGGATCGTTGCCTACATGAGCAGCGCGGCCAAAGCATTCAACATTGAAAGCAAAAACACCTTTGCGTCCGACTACAATACCGTTATCCACGAAACCAGTCTCAAAATTAAAGGCAGCCATAGCTCCTTGGCATTCAGCCTGGATAACTTCAGGGCAGTTGGTATGGGCATGTCCTGCTTCTTCATCGCCAGCCAGGATTACTTTGATAGGATGCTTATCGTAGCCTTGGGCAAGCAGGGCTTTGATAGCACTGAGCATAACCGTAATGCCACCCTTCATGTCCAGACAACCAGGACCGTAGGCCTTGCCGTCTTTAATAGTGAAGGGACGTTCAGTACAGGTACCGACCTTGTTGAAGACCGTATCCATATGACCAATCATAACCAGAAAGGGCTGACTGCAGTCGCCGTATTCGGCAATGAGATGGTTGCCGGCAGTTTCGTTGACAACCTGTCTGGTTTTGAAGCCCAGACTCTGGAGAATAGCTTCAATTTTATCAGCCACAGAATCAACACCTGCTTTGAGCTGGGAACCGCAGTCTACATTTACCAGGTCGGCCCATAGCTGGAGCATTTCCTCATGGCTGTTATCAATTTGCTTAAAAGCTTCTAGTTTGAGGTCCATAATATCCTCCGTATTTAAAAATATAAAAAATCAAAAATAATACCCCATTTTGTTTGTACTTATATGATAAAAAATATTAAAGGAAATGTCAATAGTTAACCATAAGTAGCATAAAGTATATATTGTATACAGACAGAAATTATAAAAAGCGTAGAGTGTATATTGTATACAATCGAAAATTTGCCTTGATTTTGGGAGGTATTGTGGTATACTTAAGCCATGAGCACTAACTATAAAAATGACTTGTCCAACCATAAGTCTTTTGCAGAGGAAATCATCCAGGTTCTACGTAGAGAAATACTGGATAGTACCCTGTCGGGAGGAACCGCCCTGAAGCAGGATATGCTGGCACAGCGCTTTGGTGTCAGTATCAGTGCCTTAAGAGAAGCCTTAAAGGGATTAGAGGGAGAAGGCTTAGTTGAGTTCGTTCCCAATAAAGGTGCTTTTGTGAAAAGACTTAATGCTCAGGAGGCCAGAGAAATCTTTGAAATCCGCACTCTTCTGGAGACGGAAGCGCTGCTGCAGTCTATGGAGCAGCTGTCTGCGGAAGATTATGAAGTAATGACCCTGATGCTGGATGAAGAGGAGCAATGCTTTGATCCGGTGCGTTATAGTGAACTGAACCAGCGCTTCCACGAAGAGCTGTACAAGCACTGCCGGAATGAGCATCTCAGAAATCTGATTGCTGTCATGCATGCTAATGTCAGCCGTTATATGACGCTGTATTTAGATAAAATGCTGCACAAGGAACAGTCCCAATGTGAACATCGTCGTTTGCTGGAAGCGTGCCGGGAGAGCAATAAACGCTTGGCCAAAAACGTTCTGAAAAAGCATATGGACAGAGCCGGTAAAGAACTGGCAGATTATCTCAGTAAACATCCTGATCTTTAATTAATGAAAAATGTTTTGGGAAAGGAAGTAAGTAGCTATGAAAACAGCACAAGGTTGCACCGAAAGAGTCGAAAAAATCAGACAATACTATGTGGACAACATGCCTCATATTTCCACTGAAAGAGCCCGTAGCTGGACTAATTCTTTCAAGAGGACTGAAGGTTTGCCCCAGATTATCCGTACCGCCCAGGCTTTCAAGGATGCCTGCAGCGAGGTAAGCGTTACCATCTGGGATGGCGAGCTTATTGTTGGTACTACCGGTGAATACCGTAAATGTGGTATTGTTACTCCTGAATTTGGCTGGCAATGGATCAATAACGAGATGGATACCTTCCCCACTCGTCCCCAGGATCCCTATGATATTACCGAAGAACAGATTAAAGAGCTCCGCGAGGAGATTTTCCCCTACTGGAAGGGCAAATCCATTGAAGAAATTTTCCTGGCACGTACCTCTGAAGAAACCAAGACCATTGGCGTAGATACCGGCTTTATCGATACCGACTCCAAATGGAGAAACGGCATCGGCGAAATGTCTCCCGACTATATTGATGTAGTTCTGCCCAAGGGCTTTGGCGGCATCAAGAAGGAAGCTGAAGAGCGCTTGGCTGCTTTAGATGAAACTGACGGCCAGAACAATCAGAAAATCAACTATTATAAAGCTATCATCCTTGTCTGCGAGGGTGTTATCCTGTGGGGCAAACGCTATCAGGCCAAAGCTCTGGAAATGGCTGCTGCAGAGACTGATGCAGTACGCAAGGCTGAGCTGGAAGAAATCGCCCGTGTACTGGAGGTTGTTCCCGAAAATCCTCCTACCTCCTTCAGAGAAGCAATGCAGCTGGTTTGGTTCACCCAGATGTGCGCTATTTTCTCCGAAAATGGTCTGGCTCTGAACGTTGGCCGCTTCGACCAATTTGTATATCCTTATTTCAAAGCTGATTTTGAAGCTGGTAAAATTACTAAAGAAGCTGCCCAAGAACTTATTGAGCTGCTGTGGCTGAAATATTCCGAATGGGCTTGGACTATTTCCAAGAATACTACGGGCTTCTTTGCCGGCTATACTAATTTTGAAAACCTGACCATCGGCGGCACTAAGGTTGACGGCACCTGTGCTATTAATGACATTACCTATATGTGCATCAAGGCTACCAAGGACCTGAAAACCCATCAACCTACTCTGTCCTGCAGAGTTCCTGCAAATTGCCCCCAAGAATTCCTGCTGGCAGTTGCTGACCTGGTATCCACCGGCTGCGGTTTCCCCGCTATCCACGCTGATAGAACGGGTTACCAGATGCTGGCTAACCTGGGCTATGATCCCGTCGACTCCAAGGACTGGAACAACTGCGGCTGTGTAGTTCCCCACTCCAGAAAGACCTATGAATGGACTTCCTCCTGCAACATCAGCTTCACTGCTGCTCTGGAATTTGCTCTTAACCAAGGCAAATCCCGTCTGACCGGCAAAAAGGTGGCTCTGGACGAAAAAGATCCCAAGAGCTTTACTTCTTATGAAGAAATTATTGCTGCCTGGAAGAAACAATTCAACTATATGGTTAAGCATGGCGTAATTTCTCTGAATACTGCTCAACAGATTCATAGAGAACAAGGCTATAGACCCTTCCTGTCTGCCTGCAACGAATATTGCATGATTAACGGCAAGGATCTGGTAGAGGGCGGCTCCAAATACAACATCGGACCTGTATTCACCGGCGTTGGCCTGTCCGTAACCGCGAACTGCCTGGCAGTGCTGAAGAAATTGGTTTTTGAAGACAAGACTGTAACCTTAAGCGAAATCATTGATGCTATCAATGCCAACTGGGAAGGCTATGAAGAACTGCGTGCTAAATGTCAGGCTGTTACCAAGTACGGCAACGATGATGATTATGTTGACAGCATTGCCAAAATGCTGGCTGACCACTATCATGAAGAGGTTATCAAGTACAAGGATACCTACGGTCATAACTATGTAACTGCTTTCATGGGCATTTCCAACTATATGCCTACCGGCAAGGTTTTGGGCGCTACTCCTGATGGCCGTAAGGCTATGGATCCCATCAGCGAGGGTGTATCTCCCTACACCGGTACTGATAAGGGCACCTGCCTGGCAGCTATGAAGTCTGCTGCTAAGATGACCCATGATATCCATTCCGGCGGCATTCTGCTGAACCAGAGACTGAATTCCGAGCTGTTGGCTACGGAAAGAGGCAAGGCTAACTTTGGTGCTATGCTGCAGTCCTACTTTGCTCTGGGTGCTTTCCATGTACAATTCAACACTATTTCCAACGAAGTGCTGAAGGATGCCCAAGCTCATCCCGAAAATTACAAGGACCTGCTGGTGCGCGTTGCCGGCTATTCTGCTCAATGGGTTAACCTGTCCAAGGAAATGCAGGATTCCATCATGGCACGTTGCGCTCAGGAGGCTTATTGATTCTGTCTGAGCTGACGAATTTTTACAATCCATAATTAAAAACCGCAGTTCTGTTTAGAGCTGCGGTTATTTAATAAGGAAATTTGTTTTGAAGGTGTTAAAATGGGAGTAAAAGGCTATATTATGCAGGCTCAGCCGTTCTCCGTCAATGACGGCGAGGGCATCAGGACTATTCTTTTTCTGGCTGGCTGTCCCATGCATTGCCAATGGTGTTCTAATCCTGAAGGAATGACACTGCAAAATAAAGTGGCCTGGTATGAACGACGCTGTATGGGCTGTGGTGCCTGTGAGAAAGTTTGTCCCAGGCATATAGGCATCAATCTTAATTTGGAGAGAGATAAGTGTATTGCCTGTGGTGCCTGCGTGGCTGCCTGCCCCAAGTCTGCCCGTTCCTTTCTGGTAAGCTATCAGGATGCTGATGAGCTTATTAAGGAGGTTGACAAGCATTCCATGTTTCTGCTGGGCAGCGGTGGCGGTGTAACCTTTTCCGGAGGCGAGTGTACTGTACAGCAGGAGCTGTTCGGGTATCTGACCCAAAGATTGTATGACAAGGGTTATAGTCTGGCTATGGAAACCTGTGGACATTTTGATTTTGCTAAAGTAAGACCAGCTCTGGAAAGAATGGATCTGATCTTTATGGATATCAAGCAGATGGATGATGCGAAGCACAAGCTTTATACGGGTATTTCCAACCAGAAGACACTGGAGAACGTCAAAAATCTCAATCTGGTGCCAGCCCAAGCAGTTATTCGTATTCCTGTTATCGGTGGCGTCAACGCTGATGAAGAGAATATCCGTGCTACAGCAAAATATGTACATGAACAGCTGCCTAAGGCCAAGATGGAACTTCTGCCCTATCATAAATTTGGAACTATGAAGTATGAAGCCTTGGGACTGGAGCTGCCTTCCACAGATTTTTACCGGCCTACAGATGAAGAAATGGAAAGATTGCGTTCTTTGATTCAGGAAGAGGGCGTAGTTTTGGCAGATTACCGGTAAATCTTTATATTGACTGTTACTAAATATACTCCTAAACAGGACTGAGCAATTTGCCTGGTCCTATTTAGGAGTTTTTAATTTAATGCGAAAATATGTTTGAAATAGCTTGCGGATAATGCTATAATCTCTTTAAATGATACAAAAGGGAAGGAGAATAACTATGGAGGATGTATTAGCAGGACTGAATGCTTCCCAGCTGGAGGCCGTAACGGCTACGGAGGGCTTTATCAGGGTTATCGCCGGAGCCGGCTCAGGAAAAACCAGAGCTCTAACCCATCGTTTCTGCTACCTGGTCAACGAGCTGGGAGTCATGCCGGAAAATATTCTTTGCGTGACCTTTACCAATAAAGCAGCTAACGAAATGCGTCAAAGGATTCACAGATTGACAGGAGATAACGATACCGGCTATATCTGCACCTTTCATAGCTTCTGTGTTTCGGTACTGCAGGAGGATAGCTATGCCGTCCAGTATCCTAAAAGCTTTCTGGTTTTGGATAACTGTGATATAGATGCTTTGCTGAAAATCATCTACGAAGAAAGAGGCCTGACGCTTCGGGACATGACCTTCAGCAAGGCCAGGGATATGATTGAAATCCGCAAGCTGTATAAGGAACCTCTTTATTATCTGGATATGCTAAATCTGGAATTGGAGGTGCTGAAGCAGAAATATTTGTCGGCAACAACAGCGGAGGACATTATTTTTTATGGTTATCTCTATCAGGAAAAGAAATGCTTTGGCCTTGACTACAACGATTTAATTAAATTTACCCTCTATATATTCTCCCAAAATGAGGCCATTAAGCTGAAATGGCAACAACGGCTGGAATATATTATGATTGATGAATTTCAGGATATCGATGAGCTGCAATATGAGTTGATGAATGTACTGTGCGGCTATCACAAGAATCTGTTCATTGTGGGGGATCCCGACCAGACCATCTACAGCTGGAGAGGAGCCAACGTAAAGTTTCTGCTGGAGTTTGCCGCCAATTATCCTCAGGTAAAAACCATTATGATGAACGACAATTACCGTTCTACACCGGAAATACTGGGGGTGGCCAATAGCCTGATTGCCAAAAATACTACCAGAATCGAGAAAAGCCTGACAGCTGTCAAAGCTTCAGGTGCAAGGCCCGTCTGTCATCATGGCCCTCATGGGGAAGAAGAGGCTCAGTGGATTGCCGGGAAAGTGCAGGATTTGTATCAGCAGGGTCATGCCTATAGGGGAATGGCGGTTCTTTATAGGGCACATTACCTGACCAGACAGCTGGAAAACGCTTTGCTCAAGGCAAAAATACCTTATCGGATTTATAGCGGAGTACAATTCTTTGAAAGAATGGAAATCAAGGATGCATTAGCTTATTTAAGGCTACTGGCCCTTAAGGACGATTTATCCTTCAGAAGAGTAGTGAATACGCCCAAACGCAATTTAGGCAACAGGCGTATGGCCTTTTTGGAGCAGTATGCAGCCGAAAATGGCTGTACTTTGTATAGTGCTTTGGAGCAGACCATCGATCAGGAAATTTTTAAGGGAACCAAAGCCAAACAATTCCTGAAGCTGGTGGAAAGCTTCAGCAGCTATAACGACCAGTCCATTACAGAGGTTTTAAGTGCAGTGCTGGATAAAAGTGGCTACGAAACTATGCTGCGGACCGAAGGAAGCCAGGAAAGACTGGATAATCTGGCGGAGCTGAAGCAGTCTGCCCAGGAATATGAAATCAATTGTGGCGAAGAGTGTACTCTGGAAGCCTATCTGAAGCATGTGGCCCTGTTTACTAATGCCGAGCTTGAGGAAACAGGCGACAAGGTTAAGCTGATGACCATCCATACAGCTAAGGGCTTGGAATTTCCTTATGTTTTTATCTGTGGTCTCAATGAGGGCATATTCCCCTCTAAAAGAACCAAGACACTGGCAGCCATGGAGGAAGAACGTCGCTTAGCCTTTGTTGCTGTTACCAGAGCGGAACAGGGATTATATCTGACCGAAGCCCAAGGCTTTAATCTGGAGGGAGCTCCCCGCTATCCTTCCCGTTTCCTTTTTGATATCGATCAGCAGCTGCTGGACTATGAACCTGCTGCTGATGAAAAGCTGCAGGAGGAGGCTAGAAACTATATTGCTGTTGCCAGCAAATGGCTGGAACCCGAGGAGAGCGGAATTTTGGCTGTTGGCACAAGTATCAGGCATAAAGTCTTTGGCACCGGAAAAATTTCCGGCGTGGATTTTACCAAAAAAACCTATCTGGTAGTCTTCGATAATATGGAAACCAAGCGTCAGTTAAGTTTTAAGGCGCCTTTGGAGAAAATATAATAAAAAAGTCTGCTGTCCGGCATAAATGTTGTCGGGCAACAGACTTTTTTTAATGATTTTGTTGTAGGTAGGGGAGAAAGACGTCCTTGAAGAAGTTGATAAAGATTCTTGTAAGCGGAGTCAGAGGCTCGCCATGGGCTTTCCCCAGGACATGGAAAAATACCGGAGAATCTTCGATAGGAACAAAGCGCAGTTCAGGAAACAGAGGAGCATCCGTATTATCCATAACAACACAGGCCGCCATCTTTTCCCGGGCAATATCCAAAAAACCTAGCCGGTAATCCAGTAAGGCCACTATATTAGGGGTATACCCCTGAAGCTCGATAATTTTCTTCAGGTCCATTCCATAGTAATCACTGCTGATTGCCAAGGGTGCTTTAACCAGTTCTGCAAAGGTCATACACTGCAGATCATCAGGAAACCAGGGATTGTCCTGATGATAAAGCGCATAGGGGCGGAATTTCCATTGCATGATGATATCGTGGGTCTTGGAATACTCTGTCAGGCCCTGATAATCCAGCAGCAGATATTCCTGTTCCGTGGAAAATTCCTTGGGACGATGCATGGGAACTATGTTAATCTGAAAATTTACCTTGGGATAATGTTCATGGAATGCCTTCAGACAAAGAATCAGCTGAGTGCTCAAGGAGGGAATAATCCCCAGCTTCAGAGTTCCCTGTAGGTCTTCTTCAGTACCTTGCAGCTTCAGGTGCAGATGTTCCTCCAGCTGACACATTTTTACAGCCTCTTCATAAAAAAGCTTCCCTTCTGGAGTAGGAATCAGGCCTCTGCCATCTTCACGTTTCTGGAGCAGTTTGTGTCCATACTCTTCTTCCAGACGTTTCAGCTGCATACTCAGTGCAGGTTGGGCGATATTAAGATTTTTGGCGGCAGCAGTCATACTGCCTTTGTCGACGATGCGAATAAAATTGCGATAGGTTTCAATATCCATAATAATTCTAGTCTGTGGTTTTATTTGATTTGGAGACCATGTTTAATGATATGCTTCAGTTGGAGCTGTTTGTCTAAAATAATGATATCGGCATATTTGCCGGACTCCAGACTGCCATAACAGCTGTAGCGGCCAAGAGCTTTAGCTGGGTTGGCGGTAGCACAGGAAATGGCCTGTTCCAGAGGTATGCCGACGGTTTGGACGGTCCAGCGCAGACAATCCATCAGGTTAGTGACAGAACCGGCGATGATCTCTGTACCGGTAACCGTAGCCAAATTACCTTTGACAGTAACCGGCTGACCACCAAGCTGATAATTGCCGTCCTTTAAGCCACAGGCTTCCATACTGTCGCTGATCAGCAGCAGCTTTTCTGCTCCGAAAAGTCTGAAGGCTAATTTGACCGTAGCAGGATGGAGGTGAATGCCATCACAGATAATTTCAGCCAGAATATTGTCAGTATCAACGGCAGCACCTAGGACGCCAGGCTCCCGATGGTTAAAGGGTGTCATGGCATTGAAAAGGTGGGTAATCTGGCGTGCGCCTTTGCTGAAGGCCGCATAGGCCTGAGCATAGGTGGCGTTGGTGTGGGCCAAGGAAATCCGGACTTCCCTGTGCAGCTCAGCTATAAAATCCAATGCTCCCTCCAGCTCCGGTGCCAGGTCCACCAGTTTGATTAAGCCTTGGGCGGCTGTCTGCAATCTATGGAACAGCTGCACATCCGGCTTGTGGACAAACAGAGGATTTTGGGAGCCTAGCTTTTGGGGTGAGACAAAGGGTCCTTCCATATTGACGCCCAGCAGGGTGGCTTCAGTGGGGGGTGCTGTAAAAGCAGCTGCCTGGGAAAAAATTTTCGTCAGCTGTGCTTCAGAAAGCGTCATGGATGCAGGACAAAAACCAGTTATGCCCCATTGCAGCTGTTGAGCAGCTATAGTGTGCAGACTTTTAGCTGTATTGATACAGAAATCCGCACCAGCACAGCCATGCAGGTGTAAATCGATTAATCCTGGCAACACATAGCAGCCTTCGGCATCTATGGTCTGCTGTGGCCCAGGGGCAGAACTGCCAGCTGCCCCGATACGGATATCCTTGATGAAGTTTCCGTCGGTTAAAAGATCTGCTGTTATAAATTTTTGGTTGGGTTGATAGATTAGTCCGTTTTTTATGAGCATAGTGTTAGTCTATGGGAATGAGACAGTATTGGATTTCTGTTATCTGCTGTTTTTTGAATTTGAGGCCCAAAGCTTGTACGGGCCTTTCCAGGCCATCTACTTTATCTTATACGTACCAGTAAAGCTTGTGGTTGGTTTCCAGCTCCCGAG
>R04__coassemble_446_pt1 | contig 15086 bp, 16 predicted proteins | sample R04__metabat2_low_PE_017 | metagenome-assembled genome bin R04
AGGCCATAGGGCGTATTGCCAATCTGTTGAACGGCGATGCCTTCGGTACTCCCACGGGTGGTAATTTTGGTCTGCTTTATCCGGAAGGAACCCTTGCCTTCAAGACCTACGGCACCCAGCCTCTGTGGCCTGCCGAAGTCTGGGAATGTCAGGGAGATATCATCATTTTTGTACTGTTGCTCCTGTTCCGCACTACTGATCATCGCAAGGGCGAGGCTATTTTCCTTTATCCCATGCTTTATTCGGTGCTGCGCTTCTTCCTGGAAATGCTCCGTGGAGACTATGCAGAGCCCTGGCTCTGGGGTCTGAAATCCGCCCAGGCCACCAGTATCGGCTTCTTCATCTTTGGTCTGATTGGCCTGCTCTATTGTCATTTCACCCAAGAAAAATTCAGCGCCCATGCCCCTAAAAAAGTTTTGGACGGGAAAGAATTAGATGCCTGAACAATTAAGGCCTCTTTTCAGAAAAAGTTGTTCTACTTCACATTTTTAGCTTGACATACATATTATTTCCTGCTATAATTAGTCTGCTGTTTGAAACAGCACCATGTGACTCCATAGCTCAGCTGGATAGAGCGTTTGACTACGAATCAAAAGGTCGCAGGTTCGAATCCTGCTGGGGCCACCATTTGAGAATTAGCACCATCTTTGATGGTGCTTTTTTATTTTACTCATCAATAACATATATCAAAGAGGACTGCTTCCGTGGAAACAGTCCTCTCTTTCATTTCAGTTGGTTATTCAGTTTTTTTCCAGGATGATGCCATCTCTGTAGGCAGCCAACAGCATTTCCAGGCCATCAATCTGACTCTGTATCTTCTTGCCTATGTCAGTATCAGCAATCATGACCCTCTTGTCTTCCATTTCTACTTGAGTAGTTACACTGTCAATATCAGCATTATGGGCCAATACATCAGCAATGCTCTTGAAGGGATAGTGAGCCTTGATGCGGATACCATGGCTATTGAAAATCAATGTATAGCCAGCAATGCCTGTGCTCTTCTGATAAGCCTTGCAGAAACCTCCATCAATGCAGAATTCCTTGCCTTCTGCTCTGACAGGAGTATCACCCTTGGCAACCTTAACAGGTGTATGTCCATTGATAATATGGCATTGGGGAGCTGTCAGGCCGAACTCAGCCAACACCTTGTCACAGATATCCTTACGGCGATGGAGCTGGTAATAGGGATCCTGAGGCTCAGGCCAGGTACTTTCATCATCCAGATAGCTACGTTCAAAGGTCTTGATAATGCGTCCGGAAACAGGAGAATCAGGATGAATCCACATGAACCAGAAGAAATCCAGGTCCTCATCACTGCGGCGACGGAAGGATACACGGCACAGATGATCGATATAATCCATATAGGCGCGTCCTTTATAGGTCTTGCCTCTGACTGTAATCTCTCTGAATTCACCGTCTTCAGTAAGAGCTACTCCTCCATGGAACATCAGATTGCCATTCATAATCTTGTACAGAGAACCATGGCTGAACAAAAAGTCCATGTGTCTTTGAAGCGCCTCACTATTGCGGAAATCTCTTACCCATTCATCTACAATTTCCTGCTCCTCAGGAGTAAAATCGTAGGGGTGTTCAGGATCATAAGTGGGGAAGTCTTTGGTATTCAGATCATAAACACCAGAGGGCAGCGTGGCTGTGTAGTTCTCCAGATCCATCTTATCAAAGAGCAGCCTATCTGCCATATTATATTCGGGATGACGTAGCATAGCCTGCCCTTCAGCCTTGAAAAGAATTACATTAATTGCTCTTTCCAGTGGTCCCTTGCGGTCCTGTTTCTTGTACTTTTCATGAGCAAACATAGTAAACTTACGCAAAGTAATACCATAGCCGTTTTCCAGAACCTCCCAGTTGCTGTAGCGCACATTGTTGCGGATTACATTGATGATACAGGGAACACTGCCGGCAGCAGCACCCATCCACAGCACATCATGGTTGCCCCACTGAATATCCACAGAATGATGCTTCATCAGATGGTCCAGAATTTTTTCCGGTCTGGGACCACGGTCGAACAGATCACCGACAATGTGCAGATGATCTACTGCCAGACGCTTAATCAGATTAGTCAAGGCATAGACAAAGGGCCGAAAGGCACCAGTTTCCCAGATAGTATCCAGAATCTTGGCATGATAAAGATAACGGTTTTGGTCCTCATCAGGCTGAGCATGCAGCAATTCATCTATTACATAACGGAAAACCTCGGACATAGCTTTACGCACTTTAGAACGGGTATATTTTCTGCTCAGATGCTTTGCCAGCTTCAGCAATCTGCGCAATATCTGTTTGCCCTCTGTTTCGGAAATCTTCTTTTTGCTTTCCATCAGGTCCAGTTTTTCTTTGGGATAATACACCAATGTCAGCAGGTCGTTCTTTTCCTCCGCAGACAAATTATCGAAAAGCTCTTCCACCTTCTCCCGGATAACACCACTGCAGTTATTGAGAATATGGATAAAGGCTTCGTACTCTCCATGCAGGTCGCTCATAAAATGTTCCGTGCCTTTGGGCAGATTAAGAATAGCCTTCAGGTTAATAATCTCTGTAAAGGTCGCTGCCTGTGTGGGAAATTCTCTGGACAGCAATTCCAGATATTGGATATCTTTAGCATCTAGGGGTTGATGATTATGCATACTAAATCCTCCCATTCCTAATATAATTCCATTGTATCCTTATTTGGCAATTTTTTCAAGCAAACTTACATTTCATTCTTGGTATTCTCTGCAAGAAAATAAATAGGGTCTGCAACCAAAGGTCACAGGCCCCATACTTGTTCATTATTTAACTAAATTGCGCAGTTCTTCTGCTGTAAGAGTGATATAAGCTTTGACGGGCATTACTGCACCACGACCACGGCATTCCAGATAAAGAGCTACATCCACATCAGGAATATTACCTACAGCTTCGGCAAGGGATTTGCCGTTCTTAGCATAGGCCTCAAAGCGCAGCACCAGGCTTTCCGTGCCAGGTACAGCCAGCATAGCTTCGTAATAATCATCCTCACGCATGGCGCTTCTGCGGTTGATTTTACCTCTCAGCAGAACATCGCTGTACTGCTCCTGAGGCAGGTAAATTCTCATGAAGGCATCCAGAATAACCACATCCTCGGAGCCGTAGTTCTTAAAGGGAACCTCCAGCTCAAAATCCAATCTGTCGCCTTCTTCAGCCACCTTGACTGCTTGGGTCTTTTTCTCAGTTTCCCAGGCAATAGTAGCCTCGCCCTTTTTGTTCAGAATCTGTTCCAGTACATATACAAATAACACTAAGGCTACGATAATACCAATAATACAAGTCATGCTCCGTAACCTCCTTAAGCCTTATGATAATCCTTGATAATGCAGATAGGAGTTTTCTCGCTACCATTACCAAAGGGGTTGTCAATGAGAATGGCTGCCACCTTATCTGCGTCTACACCCTTGGAAACACCAAGTACAGCAGAACGTTTCAGATCGTTGACATCGGCAATAGCTGCGCCATAGCAGCCGCAGGCCTTAGTAATAGCCTCTGCCACCTTGTAGGGATCCTTAGGACCGTAGACAATATGCTTGTCATAGGGAGGCATGGTGCCGGTACAATCGTCGATGAGGCGAGCCTGATAGCCGCCATGACGGTAAAAGGTGCCGCTTATGCCAACACACTTAGCAGCTACACCCATAATAAAGGCTTTGATAACTGTAAAGCTACCCTCTGCATCCAGCAGTGCCTGAAAGCTGTACCAGTTGCCGATACTGCCCTTGTTGGGGAAAGTACGTGCCAATACCTTGGCCAGCAGACCAGGCTTGAATTCCTCATTTCTCTTAGCCATGTTCTGAGTGATGGCAACTACACTCTCAGCTGCACAGACTACATCATTGGGGCCGATTTTGTCGCCACCGAATTCAACAATAGCCTGGCAGATATCGTCATGGTGAGTCAGAATCCTGGTAGGTACCGCAACAATTCTGTACTCTTCATTTAAATTTCCCATTTCTACTCCTCCTGCTGTATTTCTTTATCATAAGCAGCTTTGATTCTGTCATACCATTTGGCAGGCAAGCGGACAACCTTGCCGGATGCGTCTGTAAACACATTGCGGGTAAAGCCTTCCACAGCCACTGCACCATCCCTAAGCCGTATAACCCGGTAGGTAAATTCCATTTTAGCCTTATTCAAAGCACTTAAAGTGGTCTGCACCTCGAACTCATCATCAAAGGTCATGGTATTTTTGAATACTGCCTTAACTTCTCCGATGGGAAAGGTTATACCCTCAGCCAGCAGTTCTTCCAGTTTAATGCCACAGCTGCGCAGATATTCTACTCTACCCATTTCCATCCAAGGAAAATAATTAGGATGGTACACTATTCCCATTTTATCGGTTTCGCCAAAGCGTACCCGTTCTCTGATAGCTATCACAGGACATACCTCCACCCTTAAAAATTCAGCCTATATATTATACTCCTATTGGTACTTGTTTGGCAATGATTATATTATTGATTATCCTTCAAGTTAATGTTATAATACTTTTTACGACACAAAGGAGTGTGAAAGCATGTCTAATTCCAAGCTGGTGGCTCTGAAAGCAGCCTTTCCTCATACAATCCCCATTATGACCGGCTTTATCATTTTCGGACTGGCCTATGGCATCTATATGCGGGTTTCGGGTTTTAATTTCATCTATTCTTTTCTCATCAGCCTCATAGTTTTCGGAGGTTCGCTGCAGTTTGTCATGGTGCCCATGCTTTTGGCTCCCTTTGCTCCTATTGCCAGTCTGGTAATGGCCCTGCTGGTTCAGGCAAGACATCTGTTTTATGGACTGGCTATGCTGGAAAAATATAAAGATATGGGCTGGAAAAAATATTACCTGATCTATGCCATGTGTGATGAATCCTTCTCTGTCAACTGCACTGCAGAAATTCCTGAGGGTGTGGACCGGGGCTGGTTCTATTTCTTTGTAACAGCTTTAAATCAATCCTACTGGGTTGCAGCTTCCACTGTAGGAGGCATTCTCGGCTCCATGATTACCTTTGATACCAAGGGTCTGGACTTTGTCATGACCTCCATGTTCACTGTTATCCTGGTCGAACAGCTCCGCAAGGAAAAACAATATTATACCGCCATTATCGGTACGGTTTGCTCAGCAGGTTCTCTGATCTGCTTTGGCCCCAACCAATTTTTGTTGCCGGCCATGATTTCCATGCTGGTGCTGCTGACTTTGGGACGTGACTTTATTGCCAAGAAGGGAGGTTATGAGGAATGACTCTCACAGAACAGATTATTACCATCGCCCTCTGTACTCTAGGTACTGTAACCACCCGTTTTCTTCCCTTCCTGGTCTTTTCCTCTGACAAATCCACTCCCCGATATGTGCAGTATCTGGGAAAGGCTCTTCCCTCTGCTATTTTCTGCATGCTGGTAGTCTACTGTCTGAAGAATGTCAATCCACTGACAGGCTCCCATGGCATTCCTGAATTTCTGGCTGTTGCCCTTACAGTGGTTCTCCAGCTTGTTTCCCGTCAGGTTCTGTTTTCCATTGGTCTGGCAACTCTCTGCTATATGGCTATGGTACAGTTTATCTTTTGATGCAAAGAACCTACGCAGCTCTTCTAGTCTGCAATCTTTTACGGAAATCAATACTCTGCCTGCAGCAGACGACAAAAAAGCGCAATCCTCAAGGATTGCGCTTTTTATTATTGGTTTTTCTTCATTATCCGTTCCAGTTCCTGCATAAAGTTTCTGACATCTGCAAATTGTCTGTAGACAGAAGCAAAACGCACATAAGCAATCTGATCCGTCTGCTCCAGATACTTCATGACAATTTCACCGATAACGGAGCTTTCAATCTCGTTGTCCCCAGTCATCCGCAGTTCTCTTTCCACATTATCTGCGATTTCCTGAACTTTTTCATAGGACACAGGCCTTTTTTCAAAAGCCTTCAACAAACCGGCCAACAGTTTTTTGCTGTCAAACAGTTCCCGGCGTCCATCCTTCTTGCTGACAACCAGAGGTGTTTCCTCGTATTTCTCGTAGGTAGTAAAACGTCGGCCACATTGAGGGCATTCCCTACGACGGCGGATGGACCCGCCCTCCTCTACGGAACGGCTATCTACAACGCGACTATCACGAAATGAGCAATATGGGCAACGCATAATCTTACTCCTTATCTACGCAGCCAGGGGGGAATTTCGGTACCAGGATTGGAGCGATAGCCAGGGTTGATAACACCACTGCCATTACCAGGTTTGTCACCTTTGGTTTCACGCTTGGGATTAGAGGGAGAAACTTCATCAAAGCCTGTAGCAATAACAGTTACGCGGATTTCATCCTCCAGATTCTCTTCGATAACAGCGCCAAAGATAATGTTGGCATTTTCATCAGCAGCTTCCTGAATAATATCGCAGGCCTCGTTAACGTCAAACAAGGACAAATCAGCACCACCGGTAATATTGATCAGCACGCCACGGGCACCATTAATAGAAGCCTCCAGCAGAGGACTCTTGATAGCATTTTCAGCAGCAGTAATAGCTGCGCCTTCACCTTTGGCAGTACCGATACCCATCAGTGCAGAGCCAGCGTCCTTCATTACGGACTGCACGTCTGCAAAGTCCAGATTAATCAGGCCAGGCACAGCAATCAGGTTGGAGATGCCTTGTACGCCTTGACGCAGAACATCATCAGCAATACGGAAAGCTTCCACCATAGGAGTCTTGCGGTCAATAACCTGCAGCATTCTGTCATTAGGAATGGTAATCAGAGTATCTACCTTAGCCTTCAGGTTGACAATGCCAGCTTCAGCTTGGTTCATACGGCGACGACCTTCAAATTTGAAAGGCTTGGTAACAACGCCTACAGTCAGAGCGCCTACCTCTTTAGCACATTCTGCAACTATATGAGCAGCACCAGTACCAGTGCCACCGCCCATACCAGCAGTAACAAAGACCATATCTGCACCCTTCAGAGTTTCAATAATCTCTTCACGGGATTCTTCAGCAGCCTTTTGGCCGATTTCGGGATTACCGCCTGCGCCAAGGCCCTTGGTCAGCTTTTCACCAATAGCAACCTTAGTAGGAGCCTGAGATAACATCAGGTCCTGGTTATCACAGTTAACGGCGATAAATTCCACGCCCTTAACCTGCTCGGAAATCATGCGGTTAACAGCATTATTACCTGCGCCACCTACACCAACAACTTTAATTTTAGCTAAGTGACCGCTTGTTGTTTCGATATCATCAAACATTGTTCACGTTCCCCCTTGTTTCTGGGTTTTATTTAAAAACACAAATTTTTACAGAATTACAGAACTACTATCTTCGTGTATTCAACGTACATATAGAAAATTCCTGCTAATTTTCAAAATTATTTTCCCATATATAGTCTTCTGATAATGGCCAGATTCTGGAATATCCTCATACCGAAAATCAGGATGGCAACCATATAAAGGTCTATGCCGATCATAGGTCCAAAATAACAGAGGAAGGATGCCAGCAGGCCATTGATGAAGAAGCCACTGATAAAAACCTCTGTATCGTAAATATTTTCCATAGCAGCTCTGATACCACCTAAAACGGCATCAAAGCCCGCACAAACTGCTACTGCCAACAGCCTTGTATATTCCAGAGGAAGCGCAAAGGGCCAGTAAAAGCCTGCCAACAGGCCTGCACATAGACCTGCCAATGCATAATAAACTGTCATTTGCCTGCCTCCTTTCTCACAACCTTGGTATATTCAAAGCTGCGGGGAATTTTCAGAGCAGGAACCGTAACTTTTTCCAGCTGCTTAATCTTGACCTGGATGCCCCAGAAGCGGAAGGTTTCTACTACGCCGCCACGCATCTGCAGAGCCTTGGTCAGATTCTTAGGTTCTCCTATGACTTTAATGATATAGGGAGGAGCACTGCGCACATTATTGACAGAGACCGTAGGTCCAGCACAGCGGATTTCCGTAGTAGAGATAATGCGCTGGTCATTCAGACTCATGGCTTCTGCGCCTGCCGCTCTCAGTTCATTGACAACTCTCAGCAGGTCCTCATCGTGGATGATATAAAGATTGGGATTCTCCTGGTCCTTCTTGGCATTAATGGTACTATCGTCCAATAACAATTCCAGGCCAGGTCCTGTGACATCCGTGGTTCCTGCCAAAATGCTCATTCTCTCGGCTTCAGCCGTCGGGAGTGCTTCACTGCTCTTCTTGTGCAGTTCGGCCAGCTCCTTGCCCAGCTGTTCCTTTTCCTTCTCAACTGTCTTCAGTCTGGCCGACAAGTCTTCTACTCTGTCCAGACGCACAGTCTTAGCCCTTTCCGTACTTTTGTACTGCACGGAAAGCATAAAGCCCAACACCATGAAAACTAGCGCTATCAACAGATTAGCTTTAGTATCAAGTTTTACGAGATTTCTCATTTTTTCTCCTTCATAGCCTCGGGCTTCAATTTAATATAGGGCTTCTTAAAAGTCAGATCTATATATTCAGCCTGCAGATTTTTACCCTTGACCTTGTTAAAAACGGTCATATACAGCTCTGCCTTCTCAGGCAGCTCCTCTACTGGTCCCAGCAGAAATACTATTCCGCTGCGCATGCGCAATCTGATACCAGTTTCAGGGTCTTTGACAATTTCTACAATCTGCTCTTTGGCTTCGGCACTGATTTTCTTCTGGAACTCCAGCACCTTCATGACATTAGTATTTTTTATTTTATCGCCGATATAGGCATTACCACAGGCTTCTCCCACAAGCAGCGGAGCCTTGGCATTAGGGATAGCCGTGCTCACGGCCAGAACAACACCTTTATAGTCCAGCTGCAGATAGCTGTTGTAGGCATTAGCTACATACAACGCAGGCTCTCGTTCCTCTACCACAATATGCAGTTCATTGGGCCATTTATATTCTACAACGGAGCTGTGAAAACGGACGTCCTGCTCCAAAGCATTTCTCACCTTGCGCAGGCTGATGTTGAACAGATTCATAGGTTTACCTGTCCCTGCTATTCTCAGGATATCGTCTTCCTTCAGCTTATTGGTGCCTTGGATATTCGTATGTCCAAAGGCAAACTCAGGCCTGTGCACATAACGCCAAAGACCGACAATTCCTGCTATCAACAGCACTAGAATCACAAAAATACGAAATTGGCGCCATCTTTTCTTTTTGCGGTTTTCCTTCAGGCGACCAGCAATAGAGGTCTCCATATTACATCTCCCTAATCATCACCACATTATTTTGCACTGAGCAGAATTTTCTCACACAATTCAGGGAAAGACATACCTACACTAGCTGCAGCCTTAGGCACCAGACTGGTAGCTGTCATGCCAGGAACAGTATTGGCCTCCAGCACGTAAGCCTTGCCCGCTTCGCTGAGCATCATATCAACTCTGGCTACACCGTTCAAGCCCAGAACCTTATAGGTGGCCAAGGCCAGACTGTCTACCTGAGCGGTGATATCATCGGGCAGAGGTGCGGGACAGTAATAGTCCGTTGCCCCCTTAGTATATTTGGAATGATAATCATAGGCACCAGAATGAGGTGCAATCCAGATAATGGGCAGGCAGACAGGTTGTCCTTCCACCTCCATCATGGATACCGTCAGTTCCTTGCCTTCAATGCATTTTTCAACGACTACCTCATCGCAATACTCAAAGGCTCCCTTAAGAGCAGCTTCAATTTCCTGCTCCTCTTTAACGATATACACACCAATGCTGGAGCCCTGGGAAGCAGCTTTGATAACGAGAGGAATGCCAAATTCCTTCACTATAGTAGCCTTAACTGTTTCCAGATCATGGGAATCTCTTTTGTTCAGAATACGGAAAGCAGGAGTAGAAATACCTGCAGACTGCAGGAAGCGTTTCGTAGCAGCCTTATCCATGCTCAAAGCACTTGCCAGAACGCCGCTTCCTGTATAAGGAATGCCGGCAGCCTCCAGCAGACTTTGCAGCCTGCCATCCTCACCGTACAGGCCATGCACAGCATTAAAGACCACCTTGGCTTTCATTTTCAGCAGAGTGGAGATAATATCCTTGGGTACCAGCTCTACTTCTTTCGCATTGTAGCCAAGACTACGCAGAGCCTCTGCAATAGCTTTACCAGTATTTCTTGATACCTCCACCTCAGAGGAGGGCCCCCCTAATACTACAGCAACAACATCTTTTTTATTCATGGTCTTTTCTCTCCAGCGCTTTTACCAGCTCTTCGCCAACCTTAAATACATCACCAGCACCGATGGTCATCACCAGATCACCAGGCTTGGCATTCTGTTCAAAATATTCCTTTACTTTTTCCAGCTGAGCAATAAAAGTAACTCTTTGGCCGGTAGCGGACTTTATACCCTCAGCCAGCTTTTCACCGCTGACACCTGGAATCGGGTCTTCACTGGCTGCGTAGATATCAGTAATAATCAGTTCATCGCAGTCCTTGAAGCATTGGCAGAACTCCTTGAACAGCAGCTTGGTCCTGCTGTAGCGATGAGGCTGGAAAACACAGAGCAGACGTTCCGGTCTGGTCTGACGGGCAGCCTTCAGGGTTACACCTATTTCTGTAGGATGATGAGCATAATCATCTACTACCCAGATTTTGTTGATTTTGCCCTTAGTCTCAAAACGGCGCTTAGCACCTCCGAAACGGCTAAGTGCTTCCAGAATAACAGGAAGCTCGATACCCATTTCCAGAGCAGCAGCCAGAGCACCCAAAGAATTCAGCACATTATGACGGCCAGGTACTACCAGCTTGACTTCGGCAAAAGCTTCACCTTTATAATAAACCTTGTAGGAGGTTCCTCCTGCAACATATTCAATTTCATCAGCGCAGTAATCTGCGCCAGAGCCCTGCAGTCCGTAGGTGACGAAGGGCTTATCTATTTCACTGACCAGACGGCGGATTTTGCCGTTATCCACGCAAAGCACCGCCTTGCCGCCCTCTTTCAGATGACCAACAAACTGTCTGAAGGCCTGGTAGATATTTTCTTCGGTACCATAGTGATCCAGATGGTCATTCTCAATATTGGTAATAACCTCCAGATAAGGGAAAAATTTCAGGAAGGAGCCATCGCTTTCATCAGCTTCGGCTACCACATAGCGTCCTGCTCCATTCAAAGCATTGCCGCCTAACTCCTTGACTTCTCCGCCAATAACTACTGTAGGATCAACAGTGCTGGCAGCCGCAATACAGGATAACATGGCACTAGTCGTTGTTTTGCCGTGTGCTCCGGCCACAGCCACACCATCAGCCTCGTTCAGCAGCGCAGCCAACACATCGCTACGGTGCAGCACAGGCAATCCTTTGCCTTTGGCAGCCACCAGTTCAGGATTATTTTCATGAATAGCAGTAGAAACTACAACAGCCTCGCAGTCGCCAATCTGGCTTGCTTCATGGCCTACATATACTGTAGCACCAGCCTCAGCCAGGCGTTGGGAGGTCGGACTGGTTTTCTGGTCAGAACCACTTACCCTGTAGCCTCTTTTAATCAGCACATAAGCCAGGGCGCTCATACCTGCGCCACCGATGCCTATGAAATGTATTTTACTTAAACCAGCTAATTTATTTACATACATAAGGGGGCCCTCCTTATTCTTTTTGCAGCAAAGCCAAGGCCCTGGCTGCAATATCAGCAGCAGCAGCCGGCTTACCTAAATTTTTGGCCGCACTTTGCATTTCGTCCAATTCTTCCGGATGCAGCAGGAGTCTTTCGATTTCCTCCAGCAGCTTCTCTCCAGTGAGTTCTCTATCGATAATCACCTTGGCAGCACCAGCCGCTTCCACAGCTCTGGCATTAAACTCCTGGTGATTAGCAGTTGCATAGGGATAAGGCACCAGAACTGAGGGAATTCCTTTGGCCATCAGTTCCGCCAGGCCAATAGCCCCGGCTCTGAAAACAGCTAAATCTGCTGCAGCCAAGGCCACAGGCATATTGTGCAGATAGGGCTTAACAATAATGTTTTCCTCCACTCCGCCACGTTGCTTCAGCTCCTGCATATAGCTATCGTAATTGGCAGCGCCTGTAGCATGGAGGACCTGGACATCATGACGTCCTGAAAGCTGCAGCTCCGCCTCCAGCATTGCTTTATTGATGCTGCGGGCGCCACGGCTGCCGCCAGAAACAAGAATAGTCTTTTTCTCCGGGTCAAGTCCCAGCTCCTGCACTGCTTCAGCTTTGGTATGCTCCAGAATTTCCGTACGAATAGGATTACCGGTAAATTCCAGGATGGCATCACCCTTGAAATATTTTGCCCCTTCCTGATAACCCAGAAAAACCTTTCTGACAAAATGGGAAAGAATTTTGTTGGTTACTCCAGGCATAGCATTCTGTTCCTGGATACAGCAGGGGATACCTTTTCTGGCAGCCATGAAGACAACTGGTCCACAGACATACCCACCCGTACCTATTACCAGATCAGGCCGTTCCTTATCTATCAGACGATAAGCATCAATAAGGCCTTTGCACAGCTTGTAGGCACTGCGCAGAGTATCCAGACTGAGACTACGCTTGAAGCCGGCTACCTCGATGAACTTCAGAGGATACCCATAACGGGGAATAATATCTTTTTCCAGTCCCGCCTGAGTACCGGCAAAAACAATTTCTGCCTGGGGATTCTGCTTTTTTATTTCATCGGCAATGGTCAGAGCAGGATAAATATGTCCTCCTGTACCACCGCCTGAGAGAATAACCTTCAACTCAAATCCTCCTTTGCAGAGTTTTACCTCTGTTGCAAAGTTATTTTTCCAGAGCCTTGACCAACGCTTTGAACTTACGTCCACGCTCCGGGTAATTCTTAAACATATCGTAGGATGAGCAAGCTGGGCTAAGCACTACCGCCTGTGGTTTGACTGCCACGGCATAGGCTTTGTTGACAGCATCCTCAAAGCTTTCTGCCAGAAGGATGTTTTTTACTCCAGCTTTCAACGCCGCCTGATGGAAGCGCTCCTTAGCTTCTCCCAAAAGAATCAGGACGTCAACCTTCTCTTGGACAAGGTTCATCATATCCTCCAAGGGAGTCAGCTTATCATGTCCACCTGCCAGCAGTACCAGATGTCCCTCGGGGAAAGCCTCCAAGGCCTTGATGGTAGAATCTGTATTAGTGGCTTTGGAATCATTATAATATGGCACGCCCTTAATAGTGGTTACATATTCCAGCCGATGCTCTATGCTTTGGAAATTGCGGAGCACCTCCGCCATATCTGCAACAGCTACACCAGCAAAATAACCGCAGCCTATGGCAGCCAGGATATTTTCCTCATTGTGACCGCCGAAAAGCTGTACATTCTTGATGTTGCAGACTACATATTCCCTATCCTTCCATTTTATCACAAAATTGCCGTTTTGCATAAAGATTCCTTGGTCCAAAACGACTTTTCTGCTAAAAAAGCAGACCTGACCCTTGGTATGGGACGCCCATTGTCTGACAATAGGGTCATCATAGTTCAACAGTGTTATCTGTTCAGGACCCTGCTGCTTAAAAATATTCTGTTTGGCTTCTCCGTAGGCCTCCATGGTATGGTGTCTTTCCAGATGGTCAGGAGTAAGATTCAGCACTGCCGCAATATCCGGACAGAAGCTGACAACCTTCTCCAGCTGGAAGCTGGAAAGCTCTGCAGCCAACCAACCCTCCTTAGGAAGATTCTCCACTTCCTTGGAAAGCGCCATGCCGATATTACCACCTACTGCAGAGGGTACGGGTAATTTTTTGAACATTTCTCCCACGAGAGTAGTAGTAGTAGTTTTACCATTGGTACCTGTGATAGCGGCCATATGTCCGCCATAGAAACGGTAGCCCAATTCCACCTCACTGATAACCTCTACGCCCTGAGCAATAGCCCAGGTAACATTTTCGTTATCAGTAGGTACTCCAGGAGAAAGCACCAAAAGCCCGGACTGGCCGAGCATTTTTCTGAAACCTTCCTGTCCGATTACCAGTCCACCGCCAAGGCTTTCCAGCAGACACTGAAGCTCATTTTCAATTTTGCAGGAATTATCATTGTATAGAAACACTCTTTGTCCACGATGGGCTAAAACCTCAGCAGCTCCTTTACCACTGATGCCGGCACCATAGACCATAGTTGCTTTCTGCTCGCTCACTACGGGTACCTCCTGATTATTTCAGATTCCAGAGCAGCAGGGAAAGTACTGCCAGCAGGCAGCTTACAGCTGTAAATACTGCTACCACCTTGGTTTCCTTCCAACCGCCCAGTTCATAATGATGATGGAGGGGAGACATTCTGAAAATTCTCTTGCCTCCAGTATATTTGAAATAACTTACCTGAATAATAACTGACATAGTTTCTGCAACATAGACACCGCCTAAAAGCACCAGCAGCAGCTCCGTCTTAGTCAACAGCGCCAAAGCCGCAATACCTCCGCCTAAAGCCAGAGAGCCTGTATCGCCCATAAACACCTTGGCCGGATGATGGTTATATACCAGAAAGCCAGCACAAGCCCCCAGCATAGCCATAGCAAAGCCCGCCAGGTCCTGTTGTCCCAGAGAGGCAGCAATGTAGCCAAAGGCCAAGGCCACAGGCAGGGTTACAAAAGATACCAGCCCGTCCAGGCCATCTGTCAGATTGACAGCATTGGTAGTACCAACCAACAGCAGAACCACAAAGAAATAATAGGCTGGTCCAATATCCACTATGGCATTCACGCCAGGAATCCAGACTGCTGTACTCAGGGAATGGCTCACGGCATAATAAATATAAGCTGCTGCCATCAACAGCTGCAGCGCCATTTTCTGTTTAGCCGTCAGGCCCAGATTGCGTTTCATGACCACCTTGATGAAGTCGTCCAGAAAACCTATGACACAATGTCCTAAGGTCAGAAACAGTGCAATCAGGACAGCCGGGGTGAGCTTGCCTACCAAAGCCACTGCTATTACAAGGCCAGCCATAATCATCAGACCGCCCATAGTGGGTGTGCCACTCTTTTTCATATGGCTTTCAGGACCACAATCACGGATACTCTGACCAAATTTCAGTTTATGCAGAAAAGGAATCAGCACTGGTCCTAAAGCAGCACAAACCGCAAAAGCGGCCAGAACCAATTTCCATTGTTCACCCAAAAGCTTACACAGCATGAATTTTCTCCTCTTTCAGCTAAATTTATCTAAAGAATTCCAGAACTTTATCTAC
>R04__coassemble_542_pt1 | contig 13534 bp, 13 predicted proteins | sample R04__metabat2_low_PE_017 | metagenome-assembled genome bin R04
GTTCAGCCAAAGTCAGGCATTGCTGGCAGCTCGTGCTGGTGCCACCTATGTCAGTCCCTTTATCGGACGTCTGGACGACATCGGTGAGGACGGGGTACAGCTGGTGCGCAATATTGTCAATACCTTCGAGTTATACGGAATTGAGACAGAAATCATTGCTGCTTCCATCAGAAATCTGGAACATGTAGACAAAGTGATGTTAACAGGATGTCATATTGCCACTATTCCTACAAAGGTTCTGGAACAAATGATAGTACATCCTTTGACGGACAAGGGCTTGGCCCAGTTTTTAGCTGATTACGAAAAGAGTATAAAATAATGTTTGGTTCTGATATTTTGAAAACAGCTTTGGCAGTAGCTACGGCTGTGGTTTCTTCTGCCAGCCCTGTTTTGGCAGGAGAGAATCTTGTTATTCCCGAAGATTTCCAGGACTATCGTGAGGTAGATACTAAATTTACAGCCGCTGGGCCCACTTTGCTGTTCAGTGATAGCCCTGAAATGGTTTACCATAACGGCATCCTGTACCGGGATCAGGTAGAGGGAGAGGTACGCCTGTTCTTTCACCATGTCAATGCAGTTTCCGGAAAGAAAAAACTGGCTGTAGTTCTGAAAAATACGGAAAACCTGCGACCAGTGAATTATACAGTGACCCGTCAGGGTATAGCCGGAAAAACTACGGATTGGCTCAAGGACGGGAAAACTGCCGAGAAAAATTATTTCAGTGAACAGGAAGAGAATCCTCAAGGAAGCCTTGGCTTTGGCAACAGTGCGGAGCTTTTAAGTGGTAAAGGTGTGCTGTTGAAGACGGATGAGCTGCTGACAGGTATTATCGACCTGAAGCTGGATCAGAAGGTAGAACTTAGTGTGCTGATGTGCGAGCCGAAAACGGACATTGAACTTTTCAATGAGGCTGCAGCTGTTCAGCCCTTGGATGAGCACCCGTTGAGAGGAACCTTCCCCAAGGCAGACTGGAACTATGTGCTGAAAAATTCTGTGAAGCTGAAAGCGGGAGAGCATTGGATGCTGAGACTAGCCAGCGAAGATACCGGCTTTATCCAAGTCAAGGACGCTACTACCGGTTTAGCTGCGGAAGACTACGGCAACTATGGCGTTATCTACAATGTAGACTTTTCTGTAGAGGGAAGCCGCAAGGTGCAGTTCATCATTAACCCTATTGGTGGTCCCTTTGCCGGCTATGGCATTCTGGAAAATAAGACTACCGGGAAAAAACGGATGATTGCTTTGCCGGAGAAGCATCTCTATTTTGGAGATACAGTTGAAGAAGCTATGGAGATAGCAGTCCTGGATAAGGGAGATTACCGTTTTATCTGGTCACCTCCCGGAGCGGGCAATCTGCCCATCCGTTTGTTCTGGAAGGGGCTTCCCAACGAAAAAGATTTACGCAGAGCAGAAAAAATGAAGAATCGCAGCCAGGAGACAGAGGAGGAAGAAAATGAAGAGTGAGTTTGCCACTCCTACCAGGGTGGACTACGTGGCTTCGCCTCTGGAGCCTGATGAAGACGGAGTCCAGGATATCGGCTACCGCAAGGGAAAACTCTGCGATGGCAGGCCCTATAGGCTGGAATGCTGGCGCATGGATGATATGGTCATGGCTACAGTGATGTTTGACGACTTGGGACTGAGCACCTGGACCAAGCTGGATATGTATCTGCTGCTGGAGCTGGATGATATTATTTCCTTTCCCAATGGCTATAAACGGCTGGAGGCAGCCTGGACTGAGGATGACAAGGGTCAGCGGGTCTGGGCCTTGAACATGCTGCTGCAGGACAGCAAAGGAGTTTACGGGGAAATTGTAGGTCCCATGAACCGCTATGTAATCTGAGAACGGGGTGAGGATATGCTTTTAGGTATAGATGTTGGTGGTACATTTACTGATGCAGTGCTGCTGCAGAGCGGCCAGGTATTGGCCCAGACCAAGAAGGAAACTACCCATGACAATGTATTGACAGGTATTCTCCAGGCTTTGGACAGTATTTTAGCCCAATACAGCGTTACATCAGCAGACCTGGAGCGGGTAGTTATTTCCAGTACCATTGTTACTAATGCCATTACGGAAAATAAGATAGACCCGGTGTTTTTGGCGGTCATTACAGGGCCTGGCATGAATGTCCGGGGAAAATTTCCCGTGGAGCCTTTGTGTTTAAGCGGTTATGTTGATCATCGCGGCAAGGTTACTGCTCCCATTGACTGGAAGCAGCACAGTGCTCTGCTGAATCTTAAAGGCAGAGGTCTGGCGGCGGTCAGCAGTAAATTTGCAGTGCGCAATCCTTCCCAGGAACTGGAAATGGAACATCATTTCAGCCAGCTTGGGTTTAGTAAAATTTTTGCCGGCAGCAAGCTGAGCGGTGAACTGAATTTTATCCGGCGTACTAATTCTGCTTATTATGCTGCTGCAGTTTATACTCTGTTCAAGGATTTCTGCAGCAAGATCAGACAGGCTCTGGAAGCACGTGGACTGCTAGTGCCTGTACATATTCTTAAGGCGGATGGAGGTACTCTGCCTTTGGAAATAGCTTTGGAACAGCCTGTAGAGGCTATTTTTACCGGACCAGCTGCTTCTGTCTTAGGTATTGAAGCATTGGCCGCTCCCAAGCTGAACAGTATTTCCTTGGATGTTGGTGGTACTACTACGGATATTGCTTTCTGGCAACAGGGCATGCCGCTTATGGCCCGTAAAGGGGCATCAGTGAAGGGCTATGCTACCGCAGTCAGGGCCTTTCATATGCGGAGCATCGGCATTGGCGGTGACAGCAGAATCACGAAGCTATCCACAGGAGCATATCAGGTGGGGCCGGAAAGACAGGGGAAGGCAGCTGCTTTAGGTGGAGCTGTGGCCACGCTTTCTGATGCTCTGATTGTAGCTGGCTATGTAGAATTTGGGGATAGACAGCTTTCCTATGAAGCTTTGAAAATATGGGGTAACCCCGAAGCCGAGGCCCCGAAGATTGTGGCAGCGGCAGTGAATACCATTAAAGCTACTATTGCGGAAATGCTGACAGAATGGGCGAAGCAGCCTGTTTATACAGTGGATGATGTTATCAAGGGTACGGAATTTGTACCTGAACAGCTCATAGGTGTCGGTGGCGGCTCCTTGGGACTGATTAAGGCTTTGGGTGAGTCTATGGAGCTGCCGGTAGATATTCCTGCCGGCGCCATGGTTGCCAATGCTATCGGTGCAGCGGTTGCCCGTCCCACGATGATTGCTAACCTTAGGGCGGATACTACAGAAAACAGCTATCTGATTCCGGAAAGCGGACAGCGGGAAAAAATCCGAGGCTCGTTCAATAAGGCTAAAGCTATGGCCATTCTAGGAGACTGGCTGCTGGAAAAGACGGAAAGCTGGCAGCTGCCTGACAGGGAAACCGAAGTGATTGCCTATGAGCATTTCAATACGTTCCACAGTTATTTTGACAGTGGTGATATCTATAATCTGAGAATGCAGCTGAAGCCAGGTATTCTCTGCAAGGTCCAGGGCAAGGAGGTGGATTTCTGATGGCTAAGGATACTTTAGGTCTGGTGTTTTTTCCGGCCTTTGACTGGATGCTCAGTCCTGGGCACCCGGAGCGTCAGGAACGTCTGCTCTATACCAGGGACCAGCTGGAGGAAGAAGGGTTGTTTGACTGCGAGGAAATCCGGGAATACCGTCCTCGTCTGGCAGAGCTGACAGATCTGCAGCGTGCCCATATTGGTGTGCCCAATATTGCCCGCCTGATTACACCTGCTCATCTGACCTCCGCAGGTGGTTGTCTGACAGCTGCAGATGCCGTGATGAAAAAAGAGGTCCAGAGAGCTTTTGCTCTGGTAAGACCGCCTGGACATCATGCTATGAGAGTTGTCCATGGTATCAGGGGCTTCTGCACCGTAAATATTGAAGCCATCATGGTGGAGTATCTTCGTACTAAGTATGGCATTAAAAAGGTAGCGGTAGTGGATACGGATGTGCATCATGGGGATGGCTCACAGGATGTGTTCTATCATGATCCCAATACACTGTATATATCCTTCCATCAGGATGGCAGGACACTTTATCCCGGCACAGGCTTCCCTGATGAAGCCGGCAGCCCTGCAGCCTGGGGTACCAATCTGAATCTGCCCTTGTTGCCCAGTACGGGAGATGAGGGACTGCATCGATTATTTGATGGTCTCATAGCACCAGTGCTGGAGGATTTCCAGCCGGAGCTGATTATCAATTCTGCAGGTCAGGACAACCATTTCAGTGATCCTTTGGCCAATATGCAGATTACCGCCCAGGGCTATGCTCGTCTGGCAGATAAGCTGAAAGCGGATATTGCTGTGCTGGAGGGCGGTTATTCTGTAGAAAGTGCCCTTCCCTATGTCAATACCGGTATTATTCTGGCTATGGCAGGTATGGATTACAGCAGGGTAGTAGAGCCTGATTTAAGTGGTCTCCGTCCTCAGGACGGCCGCTGCAACAGACGTGTTGACGAGCTCATCAAAGAGGTTGGCAATATTTATTTCAACAGACATAAGACCAGCGATAATCTTCTGGCCAAGTGCCATGGTGTCTGGTCCAGAAGAAAACATATTTACTATGATGAAGAGGGCATCCGCGAGGAACAGGTAGAAACTCTGCACTACTGTCCTCAGGGAATGAGTCATGAGCCTGGTACCTGTAACGGCTATTATACTATTCAGACAGCTGCTGAACGCACCCGTTTCGGTGACCAGAATGCTTATATTGTAGTGGTTCCCCGCTATGCCTGTGCCCATTGTCGGGCTGCAGCCCAGGATGAAGCTATGAAGGAAAAGAAGAGAAACCGCTGGCAATATGTGCTGGTTCAATATGTTGCTGAAGGCGTTGTAGAAACACTCTGAAGTCCAAAGAAGCACAGAGCTGGAGGAATGAAGTAATGTTTATAATGCTATGTTTTCTGATTAATGCCTATATGGCCTGGAATGCTTATCAGCATGGTTCCAAGGGCAGGGCCATGATTAGTCTGGCTTTGGCTGTTTATTGCCTGACGCTTATGAGATAGTGCAAGGATAAGATAATTTCTGATTTGTGATATATGGTAGAAATTGTATAAATCTTTACGCTTTTTACGGGTTTGCCTTTTATAGACAAGGTCAATTTGCAAAATATTGCGAAGCTGTTTGGACACGAGATAAGGATATGGTATAATTTACTATATGTCTCAATAAATTGCTGCTGATGGAAATATTCCTTTGGCAGTTCTCATAATGCTGATAATTAAAAGTGAGGTTAAAATGATTAAAGAGTTAGTGATTGCCACTCATAACCAAGGCAAGGTAGAAGAATTCAAGGTGCTGCTGAAGGATCTGGGCATCGAAATCAAATGCCTTTCTGATTTCGATAAAATTGAAGAACCGGTAGAAAATGGCCGTACCTTTGCAGCTAATGCCCGTATCAAGGCTACCTACTATGCCCGTAAGACGGGTATGACCTGTATTGCGGACGACTCTGGCCTGGAGGTGCAGGCTCTGGACGGTGCTCCAGGAGTACGCAGTGCCCGCTATGCTGGCGAGGAAGCAACTGATTCCCAGAACAACGATCTGCTGCTCATGAACATGAAATTTCAGGTACGCCGCAACTGCCGTTTCCGTTGCGCACTCTGTGTTGCGGACAGCAATGGCAAGGTGTTGAATGAGGTCGATGGTATCTGCGAGGGCATGCTGCTCCATGCTCCTCTGGGAGAGGGCGGTTTTGGCTATGATCCTTTGTTCTGGTCCACAGAGCTGCATAAGGGCATGGCTGAGGCTACCATGCAGGAAAAGAATAAAATCAGCCATCGCGGCAAGGCTATCAAAAAACTGGTAGGCATCTGGAGCAAAAAGAAATAATACTGCAGGCAGAGAAAAAGAAAATTTTCAGTGCCTTGGGTGGAGTTCAACAATAACTACAAGTCAAAGAGGAGGATTATTATGAGAGAGCTGGAAGTTCAGCAGGTTACTGAAACTGTAGCAAGACTGTGCAAGGAAGCCTGCTACTATTTACCCGAAGCTGTTAAGGCAAAAATCAAGGCGGCTTTGAAAACTGAAGAATCCCCTTTAGGTAGGGAAATTCTGAATACCTTGGTGGAAAACTATGAGTTAGCTGCCAAAAAAGATGTACCGTTATGCCAAGATACCGGCTTGACAGTTGTATTCATGGAAATCGGACAGGATGTGCATTTTACAGGTGGAGATTTATATTCTGCTGTTCATGCAGGTGTTGCCAAAGGTTATGTAGAGGGATATTTAAGAAAATCCTCTGTTGGAGACCCTGTTTTTGACAGAAAGAATACAGGCGACAATACTCCGGCAATTATTCACACGAAGATTGTTCCTGGTGAAAAAGTTAAATTGACTGTTAGCCCTAAAGGGTGTGGCAGTGAAAATATGGGTGCTTTGAAAATGTTGAAGCCAGCCGATGGTGTAGAAGGCATCAAAAAATTCGTAGTTGATACCGTCCGTGCAGCTGGTCCCAATCCTTGCCCTCCTATTACGGTAGGCGTAGGTATTGGCGGTAATATGGAACGGGCAGCCATTTTAGCTAAATATGCTTTGACCCGCGACTGTGGCGAGCATAATGCTGATCCCCGTTATGCCAAGCTGGAAGAGGAATTGCTTACTCTAGTCAATAATACTGGTGTAGGTCCTTCCGGTTTAGGTGGTTCTACTACTGCTTTAGCTGTAAATGTGGAATTTACTCATACTCATATTGGTGGTTTGCCATGTGCTGTCAACCTGAACTGCCATCAGGCACGTAAGGCTGAAGCGGAATTATAAGGAGGAATATTATGGCTATTAAATATATTAAAGCTCCTTTATCTGCTGAGACTATTAAAGATTTAAAGGCTGGAGATGTTGTCCGTATCAGCGGTTACATCTATACTGCCAGAGATGCTGCTCATAAACGTATGTATGAGGCTTTGGCTAAAGGTGAGGCTTTACCGATGGATCTGCAAAACAATGTTATTTATTATGCTGGTCCCAGTCCTACCAAGCCTGGCGAGGTAGTGGGTTCTGTTGGTCCTACTACCAGCGGTCGTATGGATAAATATACTCCCACCATGATTGAGCAAGGCTTAAGGGGCATGATCGGTAAAGGTCTGCGCAACCAGGAGGTTATTGATGCCTGCGTCAAACAGGGTGCCGTTTATTTTGTAGCAATTGGTGGTGCAGCAGCTGTTATTGCTCAATCTGTGAAGGAAGAAAAAATGATTGCCTACGAAGATCTGGGTCCTGAGGCCATTCGGCGTTATACCGTAGAGAATTTCCCGGCTATTGTCTGCATTGATAGTGAAGGTAATGATTTCTACAAGGTTGGTATTGCCCAATATAGCAAAGAATGATTTCGTTTTAGGATGAGACATTTGGTTGTTTCTTCTGAAAATAATTTAAATTTATGAGGGTGAGGTTGTATTATGAAAAAATTGTTGGTAATGCTGCTGGCACTGGTTGGCTTGGCAGTAATGATTGCCGGCTGCGGCGGCGACAAGAAGGAAGCTGCCAAGGGCGGAGACAAAAAGGCTGCTATTAAAGTAGGTGCTACTGCTGTTCCCCATGCTGAAGTGCTGAATTTTGTCAAACCTGCTTTGGCTAAACAAGGTGTGGAAATGCAGGTTATTGAATTCAGTGACTATGTAAAACCCAATATTGCGCTGAATGACAAGGAGCTGGATGCCAACTACTTCCAGCATATGCCTTATCTGGAAACCTTTATCAAGGACCGCAAGCTGAAGCTGGCTTCTGCAGGTAATGTTCATATCGAACCTATGGGTGTTTATTCCAAGAAAATCAAAGCTCTGGCTGAGCTGAAGGCTGGCGACAAGGTAGCTATTCCCAACGATCCTTCCAATGGTGGCCGTGCTCTGGCAATCCTGCAGTCTGCTAAGCTCATCAAGCTGAAGGACGGCGTAGGTATCAAAGGTACTGTCGCTGATATTGTTGCCAATGAGAAGAATCTGAAAATCATGGAAATTGAAGCAGCTTTGTTGCCCCGTTCCCTGGATGATGTTACGGCTGCAGTCATTAACTGCAACTACGCTATGGAAGCTAAAATGAATCCTACCAAAGACTCCATGTTTACTGAACCTAAGGATTCTCCCTATGCTAACATTGTAGCAGTTCGTGCTGGTGATGAAAAACGTCCTGAAATCCAGAAGCTGATGAAGGCTCTGCAATCCCCTGAAGTAAAGAAGTTCATTGAAGAAAAATATAAGGGCGCTGTAGTTCCCGCATTCTGATTTTAATTCTCATAAAGCTTTATAATGGACCTTACAGACCTCCAAGAGCTATGCCTAGTTCCTGGAGGTCTGTTTTTATGTGGCGACTCTGGAAAAGTTTTGCAGCTGCCTTGACGCGAGGCAGACATCACCAAAGAAAAAATCTCTGGTCCTGACTGTTGATAAATAAGGTGCGCAAGCCACGCGCATATGCTATAATTGAGAGAAGAAATTATAAGGAAATGAGGTTAGGCTATGCGCAAATATCCTAAATTCTATATAACTCCTAAGGGAGAAAAAATGGCTAAAACAGGTCACCCCTGGGTTTTCGGTGATGAGGTTACCAAGGTTGAAGGAGAATACCAGAACGGTGATCTGGTAGATGTAATGACCTCCAAGGGAAAATATATCGGTACTGGTTTCGTTAATGATATCTCCAAAATCAGAGTAAGAATTATTTCCACCAATACTAACGACAAGTTCGACGAAGCTTTTTGGGAACGTCGTCTCCGTTATGCTCTGGAATATCGCCGTACTGTCATGGGAGAACAGGATTTTCAGTGCTGCCGGTTGATTTTTGGCGAGGCAGATCAGTTTCCCGGACTGACAGTGGACCGTTTCAACGATTTGCTGGTTACCCAGACACTGTCCTTAGGTATTGAATTACGCAAGGAAATGCTGTTCAATATGCTGATTCGCATCCTCAGGGAGATGGGGCAGACTATCCGAGGCCTTTTTGAAAGAAATGATGTTAAAATCCGCCGCTTGGAAGGTATGGAAGAAAACAAGCAGTGGTTTAACAGTGAACTTACTCCAGAGCCTGGTGCTGTGACTACAGAGATTCTGGAAAATGGTATCCGTTACACAGTAGATGTAGAAAATGGTCAGAAAACAGGCTTTTTCCTGGATCAGAAATACAACCGTCAGGCTATTGCTAAAATTGCCAAGGGTAAAACTGTATTGGACTGCTTTACCCATACAGGCTCCTTTGCTTTAAATGCGGCTCAAGGTGGTGCCAAAAAGGTTACGGCAGTGGACATCAGTGCTGAGGCAGTCAAAATGGCAGATCATAATGCCGAAATCAATGGTTTCAGCAAGATTATGAAGGGCAAGGAAGCCAATGTTTTTGACCTGCTTACCGAGCTGGTAAATAACCATTCCAAGGAGTATGATTTCATTATTCTGGACCCGCCGGCTTTTACTAAATCCGGCAGCACGGTCAATAATGCGATGCGTGGCTATAAGGAAATCAATCTGAAGGCCATGAAGCTGTTGCCTAGAGGAGGATATCTGGCTACCTGCTCCTGCTCCCATTTCATGAAAGAGGAGCTGTTTGTACAGATGCTTCAGGATGCTGCCAAGGACGCTAATGTTTCCCTGCGCCAGATTGAAGCCCGCCAGCAGGCACCGGACCATCCCATCCTGTGGAATGTGCCGGAAACATATTATCTGAAGTTCTATATTTTCCAGGTAGTGTAAAGGAGAGTTTATGATGTTGGCTTTGGAAGGAATCAGAGTTCTGGATATGTCCCGTCTGTTGCCGGGACCCTATTGTACAATGCTGTTGGCAGATTTTGGCGCTGAGGTTATTAAGCTGGAGGCGCCTGGCCAGGGGGATTATGCCCGTACCTTCGGACCCTTCCTGAAGGATTTCGGCTACTGGCATCTGCAGTTGAACCGCAACAAAAAAAGTATGGTCATCGACCTGAAAACACAAGAAGGCAAAGAGATTTTCTATAAATTGGCCAAGACTGCTGATGTGGTTGTGGAAAGCTATCGTCCTGGGGTGCTGAAAAAGCTGGGGGTGGATTATGAAACTGTCAGCAAGCTGAATCCCAAGATTATCTACTGTTCTCTCAGCGGCTATGGCAGCAAGGGCCCCCTGGCTAAACAGGCGGATCATGATATCGGCTATGTGAGTCTGGCAGGCATTACAGCCATGAGCGGGGAAAAGAACGGCAAACCAGCTATACCTGGTGTATTGATGGCCGACATGAATTCAGCTTTGTCCGCTGGTATGGCTATCATGATTGCTTTGCGTCATGCCCAGCAGACTGGAGAAGGCCAGGAAATTGATATTTCTCTGTACAATGTGGCTATGAGTCTGATGCCTGGTGCAGCCAGCCTTTATTTTGGTGGTGGCATCGTACCCCAAAGAGGCAACAACTGGCTGACAGGCGAAAATCCTAACTATAACATTTACGAAACCAAGGATCATCGCTATCTGGCAGTAGGCTGTCTGGAAAAGAAATTCTGGACCAATCTCTGCAAGGCTCTTGGCAGACCTGAACTGACTGATCTGCTGGACAATAAAAAGAACTTTGCTTATCTGGAGCAGCTGCTGCAGGAGGAGTTCCTTACCAGGACTATGAGAGAATGGGAAAGCTATCTTTATGGAAAGGATACCTGTGTTACACCTGTGCTGAACTTTGATGAAGCCTGTGAAGCACCCCAGACTCTTGATAATGAAATGGTCATCAAGGTGCAGGATGAGGAGCTGGGAGAATATCGTCTCATGGGACACCAGCTGAAGCTGAGCAAAACTCCTGCCAGTGTCCGCAAAAGAGCACCTAGATTGGGTGAGGATACAGAGAATTTGCTGCAGGAGCTGGAGGAATAGCAGTAAGTTAAGCTAAATTTAATAATGATGTATTATGATAAAGGGGAGCTATTTCAGGATAGTTCCCTTTTTATGTATGGATTATGCTATAATTAGCTTAAAAGCTAGGGAAAGCCAGGTGATGAAATGAAAATTCTTTTAGCTGAGGACGATCAGAATTTAGGAATGCTTTTATCCCAGCTGCTTAAAAAACAGGGTATTAAAGTAACCTGGACCAAGGATGGAGAAGCAGCCTATGATGAGGTCTATAATGACGGCTATGATGTGTTGGTTCTGGATTGGATGATGCCTAAGCTGAGCGGTATTGAACTCTGCCAACGTCTACGTGAGGAAGAGTATCAGGGAAAAATCATCATGCTTACTGCTAAAGATACTATAGATGATAGAGTAGAAGGACTGAATAAGGGTGCTGATGATTATCTGGTCAAACCCTTTGATATCAACGAACTGATTGCCAGACTGCATGCTTTGGTTCGTCGTCATGGTACCTACAGCGGGGAGAAGCTGGAACACAATGGTTATGTGTTGGATGCTAATAGCTATACTCTGACCTATAAAGGCCAAAGCACGGAAATACGTGCCCGGGAGTTCCGGTTGCTGGAGCTGCTCATGCGAAATCATGGTCAGGTTTTGCCCCGGGAAGTGATTTTGGAGCGTATCTGGGGTATTGAAAGTGATATTTCCGAAAATAATCTGGACGTTCATATCAGGATGCTCCGGAAGAAAATAAGCAGTATCAGTAAGGAAGAACTTATTTTTACTGTCAGAGGTGTAGGCTATTATGTCAAATAAACTTTTCAGTAATCTCCGGAAACGGATGACTCTGGAGTATTCCCTTATTTTCGGCCTGATTATCTTGGCCATAGTAGTTGCCACCTACGCTCTGACCTGGTGGTCATTGCTGGCCATAGAAAAACAGGAGCTGTATGACAAGGCTGTCCATGAAGGAGAGGAATGGGTTACTTCCCGTGAGGCTCCCGTCAACGAAAAGGAACTTAACAGCGGGGAGATGCTGGCTTATTTTGTCAAAATGGACGATAAGACGGTTATCATCGACCAGATGGGTAATGATTATGTGGGCAAAGCACTTATGAAAAAACGCAGCATCTGGCCTAAAATAGACGGAAAGCAAATGAGAATGCTGCGCACCCGTGGAGAAGATGGACGTCATTACCGTTATCTGTCAGCTGTATGCGAGGTCAAAGATAAGGGTACCAGCATTGGTTATCTCTATATGTTTGAAAATATGGAGGTCTACTACGAGGCTGCCTTCCGGACTTTGAAAACTTTGGCAGGACTTTTTGTGCTTTTGTTTGGGGCTGCCTGCTATGGTAGCTATGCTCTGGCGGGGAGAAGTATCCACCCGATCAACGAAGCCTATGATAAACAGAAACAGTTCACGGCAGATGCTTCCCACGAAATGCGTACTCCTTTGGCGGTAATGAAGCTGGGGGTCCAGGGAATCCAGACTGATGAAGAGAGTAAGCTGAGTGCTTTCAGTGCAGAAACACTTACCATGCTGGAGCAGGAAGTGGATAGGCTGAGCCGTTTGACGGAAAATCTCATGCTGCTGGCACGTAGCGACAACGCTAAGCTAAATACCAATTTGTCCCAGATGCAGCTATCTGAGTTATGCCGGAAAATAGCTGATCAGCTGCAGCTGGTGGCTTCAGAAAAGGATATTGCCATCCAACGCCATCTGGCTGCGGATATCAGCATTAAAGGTGATGAAAACGGACTTCATCGGCTGCTGATTATTCTTCTGGATAATGCCATAAAATATTCTCCTGCAGGAACAGATATTGACCTGCGGCTTGCCACAGCCAAAAATACTGTGCAGCTTAAAGTAGCGGACCAGGGCATAGGTATCAAGGACCAGGATAAAAAGGCCATCTTCGAGCGTTTTTACCGGGTGGATAAAGCCCGCAGCCGCAGTATGGGCGGTCTGGGACTGGGGCTGGCTTTGGCCAAGGCTATTGTAGAACAGCATCATGGCAGAATCTGGGTAGAGGATAACAAACCACAGGGAAGTGTGTTTGTTGTAGAGCTTCCGGTTAAATGATTAATTCCAAAATATAACACCAGTATACTTGACCGACAAGGCATCTTGTTCTCTGTTGAGCAGAGAGCAAGGTGCTTTATTCTTGCTTTGGATCTGGTGGCTAACGAAACACCCCATATGCAGCAGGCAGGATTATAGCAGGACTACAGAAGAAATGATTTTTCTTAAGTTGATTTTAAGATTGCAGGTTTATTATTGAATCATAAAGTGAAAGCTATAACTGAAATGCAAATTATATACGAATATGAAAATGAAATGAGTATCCATGAGTTTAGGAGGGATGATTATGATCGAAGTATCTGTTGTAATAATTGCAGATGATTGCCGGAAAAATATAGAAGCGTCAATTCGCAGTCTGGAAGAACAGTCCTATGAGGATTGGGAGGCGTTGCTGATCAGAAAAGTTGGCGCCGAAAATGATTTGCAGGTCTGTGACAGCAAGACAGCAATAGCTGACGGTCACTGCCGTATACTCTATCTGGATAAGCTGGAGAAAAATGATATCAGAACAGCGGCTTTAAGGTATGCGGCAGGAAAATATCTGTTGTTTCTGGAAGCTGGAGATGAACTGGTACCGGATGCGCTGGAGCGACTGACCAGACTGGCTGAAGAAACATCCTCCGACATAGTGATGTATGAATG
>R04__coassemble_571_pt1 | contig 13139 bp, 9 predicted proteins | sample R04__metabat2_low_PE_017 | metagenome-assembled genome bin R04
TAGCACACTTAAGTATATTTTATAATAACGACTGAAGTATAGAATAAAAGTATATCAAAGAAAGCCTGCAGGGTTAATTTTATAGAAGATGGCTGCCTAAAAGCTTGTATTTATGGGAAAAAATCATTGACATTAGCATAAATTAATATAGACTAATATATAGACTATTAATAATAAAAAATATAGGAGCTGTCAAGAAAATGAGGAAAAATACCAATCAGACGAAAAGCCGTATCGTATCTGCAGCCTGGAAGCTGTTCTACCGCTATGGCTACGAAAGCACTACTATTGATGATATTGTGGAGCAGTCCGACACCTCCAAGGGATCCTTTTATCATTATTTCAAATCCAAGGATGCTCTGCTGAGCTCGCTGTCCTATCTTTTTGATGAACGCTACGAGGAGCTGATGGAGAACATGTCCAAGGAGCTGAGCGCTGTGGAAAAGCTGGTACTTCTTAACCAGGAACTGTTCCAGACGATTGAGAATACCGTTCCTGTAACTATTCTGGCTCAGCTGTTTGCTTCCCAGCTGACCACTAAGGGTGAAAAACATCTGTTGGATCCGGAGCGTACCTACTATAAAGTTTTACGGCAGATTGCCATGGAGGGGAAGGAAAATAATCTGTTCCGGGAGGATCTGACCATCAACGATATCTGCCATGCCTATGCTCTGTTCGAAAGAGCCATGATGTACGACTGGTGCATTTCCAACGGCAGCTATTCGCTCTGCAATTATTCCCAGAAAATGATGCCTCTGTTTCTGCAGGGACTGATGAAATTATAGACATTTACAGATGGGTGTTATATAATAAAAAAGATAATGGGATAGTAGTGGGCTTTTGCTTTTTAGGGAGAAGGCTTCTCATAAAAGCTATCCATAGAGGTGAATTTCTATGTTAGTTGGTACGGTGCCGGTAAGGATTAAAATCCATAGCACTACAAGAGATGAAAGTGGTGTGCTGCCGGCTGTCATCCAGGAGCATCAGGGTATGCTGCTGGAAAAAAACGGTAAATTCTATGCAATGTATCAGGAAAATTCCCAGGAGAACTTTGGCCTGACCAAGACCACGATTAAGTGGGAAAAGGACAGGGTTCTGATTCTCCGCAGCGGTGCCTTGGAGCATCGCCAGGAATTTATGAAGGATATGCGGCAGGAAAGTCTGTACCGTACTCCTTACATGGAAATCCCTTTGGTAACTACCACCAGCTATGTCTATTGCTTTCAGCGGGACAAGCGGTGGAATCTTGAGGTTGAATATACTCTGGCTCATGGAGAGAATCCTTACGGCCAGGTGAAGCTGCTGATAGAAATTGAGGAGGTGTAGTAGTGAAGATTGGTTTTGATAATCAAAAATATCTGAAGATGCAATCCGAGCATATCCGTGAACGCATCAGTAAATTCGGTGATAAGCTGTATCTGGAATTTGGTGGTAAGCTGTTTGATGATTACCACGCTTCCAGAGTTCTGCCGGGCTTTGCTCCTGACAGCAAGCTGCAGATGCTGCTGCAGTTGGCCAATCAGGCAGAAATGATCATTTCCATTAATGCTGATGATATTGAAAATAATAAGGTAAGGCACGATCTGGGATTAACCTATGATCTGGATGTGCTGCGTCTCATCAAGGCTTACCGGGCTAAAGGACTCCATGTAAGTAGTGTTGTTGTCACCCAGTTCAAGGGGCAGAAATCTGTAGCTCCCTTTGCTGTGAAGCTGAAGAATATGGGCGTTAAGGTATATTACCATTATCCTATTGATGGTTATCCCCATAACGTGGAGCATATTGTCAGTGACGAGGGCTACGGCAAGAATGATTATGTAGTAACTACTCGTCCTTTGGTAGTAGTAACTGCACCTGGTCCCGGCAGCGGCAAAATGGCTACCTGCCTGTCTCAGCTGTACCATGAAAACAAGCGGGGCATCAAGGCTGGCTATGCTAAGTTCGAGACCTTCCCCATCTGGAACCTGCCTTTGAAGCATCCTGTAAATATGGCTTATGAGGCTGCTACTGCAGATCTCCAGGACGTGAACATGATTGATCCCTTCCATCTGGAGGCCTATGGTGTAACCACAGTCAACTATAACCGCGATGTAGAAATCTATCCTGTACTGGCTGCTATTTTCGAGGGTATTTATGGATATTGTCCTTATAAATCTCCTACGGATATGGGCGTCAATATGGCAGGTAACTGCATCTGCGATGATGAGGTCTGCTGTGAAGCTTCCCGTCAGGAAATTATCCGCCGTTATTATCAGTCCTGGAACCGTCAGGTCAGGGACGAGGCTACCAAAGACGAGGTTTATACCCAGGAACTGCTCATGAAACAGGCTAAGGTTACTGTTAACGACCGCAAGGTGGTTACTGCTGCCAAGGCTGCTGCTGAAGAACGCAAGTGTGCTGCAGCTGCTCTGGAGCTGCCCGATGGTACCATTGTTACCGGCAAGACTACCAACCTGCTGGGACCCTCCAGTGCTGTCCTGCTGAATGCTATTAAAGCTCTGGGTCATATTGAGGACAGAATGCATCTGATTTCTCCCACCTATATCAATCCTATCCAGACTCTGAAAATCAAGTATTTGGGCAGCAAGAATCCTCGTCTGCATACGGATGAGGTGCTGATTGCTCTGTCCATGTGCGCTGCTACGGATGCTCTGGCTAAGCTGGCTTTGGAGCAGCTACCTAGACTGAAGGGCTGCCAGATGCACTCCACTGTCATGATGACCGAGGCAGATCTGAAGACCTTCAAGAAGCTGGGCGTGGAACTGACCAACGAGCCGGTTTACGAAAATAAAATCAATTAATTTCCGGAAAGAGGTATTATTTTGGACATAAAAGATATGTTGGCTGCCGCTATCAAGGGCGCAGCTGAAACTGCTATTGCCAAGGGTGTCATCAAGGAGGGCGTTTTGCCTGAAGTGCTGCTGGAGGTTCCTCCTCAGAAGCAGTTCGGCGATTTTGCAACTAACTTTGCCATGCAATCCGCCCGCAGCCTGAAATGCAATCCCAGAATGATTGCCCAGGCCATTATTGACAATCTGGATTGCGCCTATGTAGAAAAAGCGGAAATTGCAGGTCCTGGCTTCATTAATTTCTATCTGAAGCAGAACTGGTTATCCGATCTGCTGGCCCAGATTATTGCTGCAGGCGAAAGCTACGGCAATCTGCCTGCTAACAACTTAGGTAAAGTTCAGGTAGAATATGTCAGTGCCAATCCTACCGGTCCTCTTCATGTAGGCCATGCCCGTGGCGCTGCTGTAGGCAGTGCTATGGTCAACCTGCTGAGAGCAGCCGGCTATGATGTGGAAAGTGAGTACTATATCAATGATGCCGGCAACCAGATGAACAATCTGGCGGCTTCTGTCAATGCCCGTTATCTGCAGCTGTTGAAGCTGGAGGAGATGGGCGGCGTGCCTGAAGACTTGACGGTAGCTATGCTGGACGGCATGAATACAGGTATTACCTTCCCCGAAAACGGCTATCATGGCTATGATATTATTGAAACTGCTCAACGTATTATCCGTATCTATGGCAGAGAATTTGTAGCTATGGAGGAAAAAGAACGTCTGGCCAAGTTCCTGGAAATCGCTTATAAAGAAAAGCTGGCTGGTCTGAAGGAGGACCTGGAGGACTACAGGGTTACCTTTGATGTCTGGTTCAGCGAAAAGACTCTGCACCAGGCCAACAAAATCAGAGAGGCTTGCGCTTATCTGCAGGAAAAAGGCTATATCTATGAAGAAAATGGTGCTCTGTGGCTGAATTCTACTGCACAGGGGGATGACAAGAACCGGGTAGTTATCCGTGATAATGGTGTTCCCACCTATTTTGCTGCTGATATTGCCTACCATCGCAATAAATTTGAACGTGGCTTTGCCCATATCATTAATCTGTGGGGTGCTGACCACCACGGCTACATTGCCCGTGTGAAAGCAGCTGTCAATGCACTGGGCTTCAATGCTGATAATCTGGAAATCATGCTGCTGCAGATGGTACGTCTGTACCGCAATGGCGAGATTGTCAAGCTGTCCAAGCGTACTGGCGAGACCATTACTCTCCGTGAGCTGATGGATGAGGTTGGTGTGGATGCTGCCCGTTACTTCTTCTGTATGCGTTCTCTGGACAGCCAACTGGATTTCGATATGACTCTGGCTACAGAAAAATCCAATGAGAACCCTGTTTACTATATCCAATATGCTCATGCCCGCATCTGCAGTATCGCCCGTCAGCTGGCAGAGGCTGGCATCAGTGCTGTAGACCCGGCTGAACTGAAGCTGGATACGCTGGTAGCGCCCGAAGAAATTGCTCTGATCAAGAAGCTGGGCGAATATCCGGAAATGCTGGCTCTGGCAGCCCGGGAGCGTGCTGTTCACCGTGTGGCTACCTATACCCACGAATTGGCAGGCCTGTTCCACTCCTTCTATAACCAATGCCGTATTCTGGGCGTAGAGCCCGAACTGCAGCAAGCACGTATGGCACTTGTTAAAGCTGTGGGTCAGAATATCAGACATGCATTGGGTATTCTGGGTGTAGCGGCTCCGGAAAGAATGTAATTAAGGACCTGGTTGATCTGAAATAGAGAATACGAGCAGACTTTCCCCGGTCTGCTCATATTTTTAGCGGAGGTGAAGCTGATGCTGAAGAAATTGTTTGTCAGTGCTATTTTGCTGCTGGCTATTATGTGCTTTGTAGTTTCCCTGTTGAAGGGTAACAATAATAAGGAAAAATCTGTAACCGTATCCGACAGAGTGGCGGTCATTGCTGTAGAAGGCACTATTGTCTGTGGTCCTGCAGTTTCCAGGGATAACCCCTTTGAACAGGCTACATCTGTTACCAGTGGCTCCATTATGAAACAGCTCCGTGACGCCGCTGCAGATAAAAGTGTCAAAGCTGTGCTGCTGCGCATCGACAGCGGTGGTGGCAGTGCTACTGCTGCTGAAGAAATTGGCCGGGAGCTTAAACGGTTTAAAGAAAAAAGCAATAAGCCTATTGTAGCTACTATGAGCAATACTGGTGCTTCTGCTGCTTACTGGATTGCAGCCTGCTCCAGTGATAAGATTTATGCTAATGCCACTACTCTGACTGGTAGCATCGGTGTGTATATGCCCTATATGAATGTGGAGGAGCTCTACAAGAAAATCGGCATTACCAGCGATAAAATCAAGAGTGGTCCCCATAAGGATATTATGGCCTATGACCGTCCCATGACTGCTGAGGAAAAAGAAATCATGCAGGGCATGGTCAACGAAATTTACGAGGAATTTGTCAGGGTTGTTGCGGCTGGACGCAAAATGGATGCAGCTCAGGTGCGCAAGCTGGCCGACGGCAGAGTTTATACCGGTGCCCAGGCCAAGAATCTGGGACTTGTAGACGAAATCGGCAACTATTATGATGCTTTAGCTGCCGCTGGTGAGCTGGGCGGCATTAAGCCGGGAGATAATGGGCTGCCTGCAGTTAAACAGCAGGAAAAGGTTCAGCCCTGGGAATATCTGCTGGGTGCAGAAATGGCTAAAATTATCAAAACCGAACTGGTACAGCAGTTTACCGGCAAGGTGGAACAGTCCCCTATGACTGTGAGGTGATAGGCCATGAGGCGTAAAACCTTTGACGTACTTTTTGAACCTGCTGCTGGTCTTACGGCTCTGGTAAAGCAGCCCAGTCTGTGGCGCAGCGGCTATTATTTCACTTTGAGTGTAGGCTTGTTTACAGGTGTTATTACTAATACCTGGCTGCTGCAGCAGACACTGCAGTTCAGATTTGCGGTTATTGCAGCCGTAGTTTTGGTTACGATCACTACCTTGACGCTTTACGGTTTCCTGCTGCACGGCATTTTGGAAACCTTCAGCGAGGTACATGGCGATCCTGTAGGCCTGATTTGTCTGTTGGGCTATACAACCCTGCCTTTTCTGGCTTTGACACCAGCTGCGCTTTTGACTACGCGGCTGGGAATGCAGGGACTGCCTTGGCTGCTGCTGGTTATATTGGCGGGGGCTATTTGGATGCTGTTTCTGCTGGTCAGGAGTCTGGAGGTAGTATACATTCTGGATGTCTGGAGAGCAGGCACGACAGTGCTGTTCAGTCTGCTGCTGCTGTACATTGTGTTTGTGCTTCCCTGGCAGCTGGGAATAACAGTTCTGCTAAGTCATTTCTGATTTTACACAACTGGCTATTTCCTTGTGGATTGACTGCTCCTGTAGTATAATGAAAATGAAGAGCTGAGCAATAATAGAGACTTAAAGATAAAATTGCAAGGAGTTGTAAACTATGAAAAGAGAACTTTCCATGGAATTTGTCCGTGTTACCGAAGCTGCAGCCATTGCCTGCGGAAGACTGGTAGGCAGAGGCGATAAAAACGGTGCCGATGGTTTAGCTGTAGATGCCATGAGGGCTGCTTTTGATACGGTCAATATCAGCGGTACGGTAGTTATCGGCGAAGGTGAAATGGATGCAGCACCTATGCTCTACATTGGTGAAGAGGTAGGCGCTGGCGGTACTCCTGTGGATATTGCTGTTGATCCCGTAGAGGGAACTAATCTGGTAGCTAAGGGTATGCCGGGTGCTATTGCCGTAATTGCTATTGCACCTCGCGGTTGTCTGCTGCATGCCCCTGATATGTATATGGATAAAATTGCTGTAGGTCCACGTGCCAAAGGCTGTATCAATATTGATGATCCCATAGAGGACAATCTGGCCCGTGTAGCCAAGGCCCTTGACCGCAATATCAGCGATATGAATGTAGTGCTGCTGGACCGTCCCCGTCATCAGGAGCTGATCAAGCGCATCCGCGATGCCGGTGCCCGCATTTCCCTGATTACTGACGGAGATGTCAACCCTCTGATGGAGGTGGGCATTGAAGGCACAGGCGTGCATATGTATGTAGGACGTGGAGGCGCTCCTGAAGGCGTTATCGGCGCAGTAGCGTTGAAATGTCTGGGCGGCGATATGCAGGCAAGACTGGTTGCCGAAAATGAGGAACAGGTTAAACGTTGCCTCAGAATGGGCATTGCCAATTTGGAGGAAGTGCTGACTCTGGACGATCTGGTAAAAGGCGATGACTGTATGTTCACCGCTACAGGCATTACTAACTGCAATATGCTCAGTGGCCTGAGATATTTTGGCGGTGGTGTCCGTACCCATACTATTTCTGCCCGCTACAAGACAGGAACTGTAAGGTTTATTGATGCCATCCATAGTCTGGACCGCAAGCATATCTCCATTAAATTATAAAAACAGTGGTTGTTTCATTAGAATAAGGTTTTGTTCAGGGGCGCAAATTCATTTGCGTCCCCTAAAGTGCTTTCGGGGTGAGTATGGAAAATCTCCTTCTTCAACAGGTTGCGGCTGCGGCTGAAGTAAAAAAGGCTGCAGAGCTGCAAAAAAAACACCAGACGGTAAATTTAACCGGGTTGTCCGCTAGCGGCAAGTCGGCCTTTTTGGCTGCCGAAAAAGAACTGCTGGGCAAGGGAAGCCTGGTTTTGGTGGTTGCCTCCAGAGAGGAAATCAGAACCTATCGCAGAGAGCTGCATTATTTTTTCCCGGAGCTGCCCATGCAGGAATTTTATCCTGTGAGTATCCCCAGAGTACAGGCTGATACCCAAAGTCTGGAGCTGCAGGCCGGCAGAGCTGCGGCCTTGAGGTTTATGCAGGGTGAGGAACAAGGCATAGTTTTTGTTACTGCAGAGGCCTTCCAACAGAAGCAGCAGGCTCCTCGTGGAGGTGCAGGAAAGCTGGTGCTGGCTGTAGGACAGGAAATCGACCAGCTTAAGGTAATAGACAAGCTGGTGGCTATGGGCTATGAACGTACCCAGCAGGTAGATGGACTGGGACAATTCGCACTCAGAGGAGAAATTCTGGATGTATTTCCCATTAATAGTCCTGTGCCTATCCGCATTGAATGGTTTGATCAGGAGCTGGATGGCATCCGTTCCTTTGATCTGGACAATCAGAGAAGTATTGAAAACCTGCTTAAGGGTGAGATTGCTCCCATAGCTGTTGACAGCGATGAGAAGCTGACAGCAGGGATACTTGCGTATTGTGAGCCTGCAGCCTTGGTAGTGGTAGATGAACCGGTAAGATTATTCTCCCTTCTGGAAAAACTGGAAAAGGAAAACAAGGAATACGCCGAGGAGATTTTTACGACCCAGGAGCTGCTGGACCAGTGTGAAAGCAGTGGTGTGCAGCTGGTATCGGCTTTAGGACATAGTCTGCTGAAGCATTGCGCTGCTGTTAATGTACCTGTAAGAGCTGTGGCGCCCTATAACAAGAATTTCAACCTGCTGACAGAAGACCTGCAGAATTGGCTGGCGGATGGTGTTACCCCCATTGTTATGTTGGCTAATTCGGTTAAAGCCAGAGGTTTTGCAGAAAACCTGCATAACTATGGTGTAAAAGGACGCTACCTTGAGGGAGCATTGGAGACAGGAAAGGTCAACGTCATGGCTGGCGACCTGGACCATGGCTTCCGTTTCTGGAATGAACAATGGCTGCTGCTGACGGAAAATGATATTTTTGGTATGCAGAAAAAGAAACGACTGCATTCCAAAAACCAGGGACAGCAGCTGCAGTATTTTTCCGATATTAAGGTTGGCGATTACGTTGTTCATCGTGTCCATGGTATCGGACGTTATATTGGAGTAGAAAATAGACCTGTAGATGGTATTCATACAGATTATCTGGTAATTGCCTATGCCGGTGATGACAAGCTCTATGTGCCGGTGGATCAGGTGAGTCTGTTACATAAATATGTAGGTAGTGAGGGAACTATTCCCCGTCTGTCCAAGATGGGAGGTTCTGACTGGAAGCGTACTACGGCCAAGGCTGCTAAGGCTATTACAGAATTAGCGGAAGAGCTGCTGCGGCTTTATGCCCAGAGACAGATTGTTCCAGGTCACTCCTTTGAGCCTGATTGCCCTATGCAGAAGGAGTTCGAGGAGGAGTTTCCCTTTGAGGAAACCGAAGACCAGCTGAAGTGTATTGCCGAAATCAAGGCGGATATGGAAAAACCCCAGCCCATGGACAGGCTACTCTGCGGCGATGTCGGCTATGGTAAAACTGAGGTGGCTGTAAGGGCTGCTTTTAAAGCGGTAGTAGATGGTAAGCAGGTAGCTGTTATGGTACCCACTACCATTCTGGCCCAGCAGCATTATCTCACCTTTAAAGAAAGAATGCGCAACTTTGGGGTTAATGTAGCTATGATTAACCGCTTCTGCAGCCGCAAGGAGCAGAAGCAAATTCTGCAGGACCTGGAGGAGGGCAGAGTTGATATACTGATTGGCACCCACCGACTGCTGCAGCAGGATGTCCAATTCCCGGACCTGGGATTGCTGATTATAGATGAAGAACAACGCTTTGGTGTTGCCCAAAAGGAAAAAATTAAAAAGTGGCGTACGGGTATTGATGTGCTGACACTTTCGGCTACACCTATACCCAGAACTCTGCATCTGGCTATGGTCAATGGCAGAGATATGAGCGTTATTGAATCTCCTCCTGAGGACAGATTGCCAGTGGAGACCTACGTCAACGAATATGATGATGGCTTGGTAAAGGAAGCCTTGGAACGGGAGCTGCGCCGAGGTGGACGTGTTTACTATATCCATAACCGTGTCAGCGGACTGGAGCTGATTGCTACTAAGCTGAGGAGGTTGGTTCCTGGCATTAATGTCAGAATCGCCCATGGACAGATGGAAGAAAACCTGTTGGAGGATGCCATGATTGCCTTCTATCAGGGAGAATGTGATGTGCTGCTTTGTACTACTATCGTAGAAAATGGCCTGGATGTTCCTCTGGCCAATACGATTATCGTTGATGGCGCAGAGAATTTCGGACTGTCCCAGCTTTATCAGATGCGTGGTCGCGTGGGACGAAGCTCCCGCCTGGCCTATGCCTACCTGCTCTATCGTCCCAATAAAGCTCTCAGCGAGGTGGCGGAAAAGAGACTGCAGGCCATCCGGGATTTTACAGAGCTGGGAGCTGGTTTTAAAATTGCCATGCGCGACCTGGAAATCAGAGGCGCAGGCAACCTGTTGGGACCGCAGCAGCATGGGCATATTGCCGGCATTGGCTTTGCTGCCTACTGTGAAATGCTGGAGGATACGATCCATAGGCTGAAGGGAGATAATCCCAAGGCTGTACCCGAGCCGGAGCCGGTACTGGAGCTGCCTCTGGAGGCCTACATTCCTGATGATTATATTGAAGATCCCCGCTATAAGATGGAATTGTATCGTAGGCTGGCGGAACTGGAGTACAGGAATAAGGATGATCTTCTGGATGAGATTATTGACCGTTTCGGACCTACTCCTCTGGAAATGGATAATCTCTGGCGCATTTCTGCTCTGAGAAGTCTCTGCAGAATCATGAAAATCCGTGGTATAGCAGTGCATCCGGGCAGTATTCGGTTGACCTTTGCAGAAAATGCTTTAGTGGCACCGGAACTGCTGCTGAAGCTGGTAGAAAAATATAAAAACAAAATGACCTTCAAGTCCGGCAAAGAGCCACAGCTGCTTTTCAGAAGCCAGGGCATGAAGGAAGAAGCTTTGGACTGGTTGGAGCAGGTGCTGCCAAGTCTGGCGCTGGAAAGTAGTCTGAGAAACAAATAACCTGCATCTGTGGAAATATTTAGGGTAATTAGCTGACAAGGAGAAAGTATTTGAGCGGCAAGGATAAATTTTTACGAGGAGCCATGATTCTGACTGTGGCAGGACTGATGGTCAAGGTTATAGGCTCGGTAAACCGCATATTGTTATCAAGACTGCTGGGCGGAGAGGGTATTGGTCTCTATCAGATGGCCTATCCTGTTTATCTGCTGCTGCTGGCAGTTTCTTCTGCAGGTATACCCATTGCTATATCTATGATGGTGGCGGAGTATCTGGCCAAAAAGGACTACGGCAATGTACGGCAGGTCTTCCATTGCTCGCTGAGAGTAACCTCTATCCTGGGATTGCTGTTGGCGGGAGCGCTTTTCCTGATTACCCAATGGCTGATTGCTTCAGGAATCATCAGGGATGCCAGAGCCTATTATGCTTTGCTGGCTTTGCTGCCGGCTATCTTCTTTGCTACGATTCTGGCCAGCTTCAGGGGCTTTTTCCAAGGACATCAGCTGATGACGCCTCCGGCAATATCCCAGATTCTGGAGCAGTTCGTACGTGTCTGCACTATGGTGCTTTTAGCTTATGCATTATTGCCAAGAGGGTTGGAATATGCTGCTGCCGGGGCGGCCTTTGGCGCTGTGCCTGGTAGTCTGACAGGATTGTTGGTACTGGGCTGGTTCTATTGCCGTTACCGCAGACAGTGGCAACAAGAGAGTGAGGATAGTAATAAAGCTCTGGAGAGCTTCTGGCCTATAAGCAAACGCCTGATGCTGCTGGCGCTGCCTGTAACCTGTGCCAATATTCTGGTGCCTATTACCAGCAGTATAGATATGCTGTTGGTACCCAACAGGCTGGTAGACAGTGGTCTGACTATAGAGCAGGCTACTGCCCAGTTCGGCTATCTGGCAGGTATGGCTCAGCCTCTGCTGATGATGGCTACTATTCCCACGATGTCCTTAGCCGCAAGTCTGGTACCAGCGGTTTCGGAACTCTGCGCCTTGGGGAACCAGCAGGAAATCCAGAAAAAGGCTGCTCAGGCCATGAAGCTGTGCTGTCTGATTACCATACCTGCAGCCATAGGTATGAGTGCTTTGGGAGAAGCTATTTCCTTATTGCTTTATGGTACTGTAAAAGCTGGCGTGGCCATTATACATTCTGGCCCGGCTATCTGGATGCTGGGGCTGCAGCAGATAACTACGGGACTGCTGCAGGGAATGGGTCATACCCAGAGACCCATGGTGCATATGCTGGCAGGCCTGGCTGTAAAAATTGCAGCTGTTTATGGCCTGACCAACAGTATTTACGGTATTGCCGGAGCTGCCTGGGCTACTAATTTTAATTTCGCCATTACAGCTCTGTTGAATATATGGTTACTGCGTAGTTTGGGCATAAAATTCTGTTGGCTGGAGCTGGCCAAACTCCTGGCTGCGGCTCTTACCATGGGACTAGGTGCCTGGAGCCTGGAACAGCTGCTGCGTCCCTTGGCGGGTATTGCTGTCAGTGCACTTACAGCTATGATAGGCGCAGTGGTTATTTACGTGGTCATGGTTTTAATATTGAAGGTTGTCAGTCGGGAGGAGCTGAAGCAGCTGCCCGTACTGAAAAGATTTGTCAGATAGACTGTACAAGGAGGCTGTAACAGATGATAACAATCGTTGGTCTGGGACCTGGTGCTGCAGGTCATTTATCTATGGAAACTATGGACCTGCTGAAAACTGGCGAGCAGGTGATTTTGAGAACTGCTGTACATCCTACGGTGGCGGAGCTGGAAAAAGCAGGTGTAAGCTTCGTAGCCTGTGATGATTTTTATGAAAAAGGAGAATCCTTTGAGGAGGTCTATGGTGCTGTAGTGGAGAGAGTTTTGACGGCGGCTGCTAAGGGAGATGTGGTTTATGCTGTCCCAGGAAGTCCTCTGGTTGCCGAAAAGACTGTAGTTATGCTGAGAGACAGAGCTAAAGAGCTGCAGCTGGAGCTGAAAATAAAACCTTCCATGAGCTTTTTGGATTTGGCTTATGTGGAACTGGGAATTGACCCCATTGCAGGTCTGAGAATTATTGATGCCCAGGATTTTGATGCCGTTGTTGATGCGGGCAAATATCCTTTGATGATTACCCAGGTCTATAGCCAGATGGTGGCGGCTGATCTGAAAATTTTCCTGATGGAGAATCTGCCTGATGAATACGAGATTTATTTCCTGAGGAATCTGGGCTTGCCGGATGAGGAATGCCGTCCTGTTGCTCTCTACGAACTGGATCGTCAGCCCCATATTGACCATCTGACCAGTGTGTACATTCCTCCCATGGCTGAGGCTGATGAAGGGATAGTTTATTTTGGAGAGGATGAGGACGAGGCTGCTGACGCAGAAGAGGGCTTTGAAGCTATTCAGGTTGTCGAAGGTGGCGAAAGCACTTTAGGCTATGTCCAGAATCTGGATGATTTTGATATTATGCCTCTGGTAGAGGTAATGCGTACTTTGCGGGAGCCTGGCGGCTGCCCTTGGGACAGGGAACAGACCCACAGCTCTATCCGCAGCAATATGATTGAAGAGGTCTATGAATT
>R04__coassemble_679_pt1 | contig 11953 bp, 10 predicted proteins | sample R04__metabat2_low_PE_017 | metagenome-assembled genome bin R04
GTTCCAGCATACTATGGAAATAAATACGGAAAGCATCGAGATCACAGGCACAGGCAGAGTCGAAATCAGTTACAGGTTTGTCGCTGAAAAAGACTGTAAACATACTGCCAAGGCGATGGACTTGGACAGGTACACCAGCAGCTGTAGCAGCTTTTTCCAGGCCGCCGGTAAGAATGGCGCAGAGGCTTTCCAGCTTCTCGCAGACCTTGTTTTCCTCCATATAGGTCAATGCTGCAATGCCGGCAGCCATAGCCAGAGGATTACCGCTGAGAGTACCAGCCTGATACATGGGACCTGCAGGAGATACCTGTTCCATGATTTCCTTCTTGCCACCATAAGCAGCTACAGGAAGACCACCACCGATAACCTTGCCTAAGCAGGTGATATCAGGGTCAATATCATAGAGGGACTGGCTACCGCCTTGGGCACTGCGGAAGCCGCTCATAACCTCATCGCAGATCAGCAGAGCGCCGTATTTTTTGGTAATGGCTCTTAAAGTCTCCAGGAAGCCTTCTTCTGGAAGCACTAGACCCATGTTGCCAGGAGTAGGTTCAGTGATGACAGCAGCAATTTCGGAGCCGCGTTCAGCAAAGACCTTTTCCAGAGCAGGTATATCGTTGAAGGGGATAGTAATGGTGGTAGAGGCTACAGCTTTAGGAACACCAGGACTGTCAGGAACACCTAAAGTAGTAGCACCGCTGCCGGCTTTGACCAGCAGGCTGTCATGATGACCATGGTAGCAGCCGATAAATTTGACAATGCAGTCCCGTCCTGTATAGGCACGGGCCAGTCGCAGGGCACTCATGGTAGCTTCAGTACCACTGTTGACCATGCGGACTAAATCCATGGAGGGCACTAATCTGCAGACTAATTTTGCCAGTTCGGTTTCTGCCAAGGTGGGAGCGCCGTAGGAGGTGCCTTTTTCGGCGGCAGTTTTGATGGCTTCAGTTACACAGGCAGGTACATGGCCCATCAGCAAAGGTCCATAGCTTAAAACATAGTCAATGTATTCGTTGCCGTCAATATCATAAATTTTGCTGCCTTGTCCTTTGGCAATAATGGGAGGGACGCCACCTACACTGCGGAAGGAACGGACAGGAGAATTTACACCACCAGGAATATATTGCTTGGCTTCAGCAAAGGCTTTTTCAGATAAAGTATGGTTCATAGTTTACTCCTTCAGCCATCTAGCTACATCCAGAGCATAATAGGTAATAATCATCTTGGCACCGGCACGCTTGAAGCTGGTCATGGTTTCCATGACAATGCGCTTTTCATCAATCCAGCCTTTAAGAGCAGCTGCCTTGATCATAGCATATTCGCCGCTGACATTATAGACACACAGAGGGCGGTTGAAGGTTTCGTGTACTCTTTGGACAACGTCCAGGAAAGCCAAAGCTGGCTTAACCATGACAATGTCAGCACCCTCTTCAATATCGAGTGCAACCTCGCGCAGAGCTTCATCGCTGTTGGCAGGGTCTTCCTGATAGCCTTTGCGGTCACCATGAGAAGGAGCAGAGTCCGCAGCTGCACGGAAGGGACCATAGTAGGCAGAAGCAAATTTTGCAGAATATGCCATAATGGGAATGTCAATGAAACCATTCTCATCTAAAGCTTCGCGGATTGCTTTGACATAACCATCCATCATATTGGAGGGAGCAATCATATCTGCACCGGCCTGAGCGTGGGAAACTGCTACTTTAGCCAGCAAGGGCAGAGTAGCATCATTATCTACAGTAGTGCGCTCATCTAATTGACCGCAATGACCATGGGTAGTATATTCACACATGCAGACATCGGTGATGATAACCATGTCGGGATAATTTTCTTTGATGAGCTTGCAGGCTTGTTGCACAGGCTCATTCATATCCCAGGCGCTGCTGCCTAATTCATCCTTGTAGGAAGGGACACCAAAGAGCAGTACCGCAGGGATGCCCAATTCAGAGGCTTCTTTAACCGGCTCCAGCACCCGATCAACGGACCAGTGGTAATTGCCGGCTAAGGTTTCGATTTCATGTTTGATGTTTTCGCCGGGAACAACAAACAGGGGATAAATCAGATCCTTGACACTCAAAGTGTTTTCACAGATCATGGAACGCAGGTTGGCAGTTCTGCGCATTCTGCGAGGACGATATACAGGATAACCAGTGATAGACATTCTACCAACTCCTTTACATAATAACCATTAAAGATGAACTTATTTATAATACTCTAAAATAGCAGCTGTAAGTCCATCGATAGTATATTTTTCCGCAGCTACAGTAGGTTTAAAACCATGTTTTTCCAAGGTGGCACTGGTAACAGGACCGATGGAGGCCAAAACAGCGTTCTGCAGCAGCTGCTTATTTTCTCCTAGTACTTGAAGCAGATTGGTTACGGTTGAAGAACTGGTAAAGGTAACTACTTTATCTCCTTCTGCCTGCAAAGCATCCAGAAGGATGTCCATATTATCACAATCAGCAACAGTTTCATAGGCGGTTACTACATCGACCTCAGCACCAAGCTCACGCAGGCGGTTCTGCAGTACCTCTCTGGCCACCTTAGCCCGAGCCAGAAGAATTTTATCGCCCTTGCTGATTTCATTTACCAATGCTTCTGCCAGTTCTTCTGCTTTGTACTCAGAGGGTACCAGGTCTGCGTTCAGACCGTAGCATTTGAGTTGTGCAGCTGTAGCACTGCCGATGGCTGCTATCTTGAGACCGGCCAAGGCACGGCTGTCTTTTCCTGAGGATTCCAGACGTTGGAAGAAATAATCCACGCCATTAGCACTGGTGAGTACTAACCATTTATAGCTGGAAAGTTCAGCGATAGCTTTATCCAAAGGAGCGAAATCGGCAGGAGGCACAATCTTGATGGCAGGTACCTCCAGAACCTTGGCACCTTCAGCCTCCAGCTTCTTGGTCAGATTGCTGGCCTGAGCCCGTGCCCGGGTAACGATGATGGTTTTGCCGAATAAGGGCTTGTTGTCAAACCATTGCAGCTCTTCCCGTAGCTTAACAACCTCGCCTACCAGGAAAATGGCTGGTGGTTTCATACCAGTAGCGACCACATCAGCAGCTGCTGTGCCGAGAGTGGTAATCAAGGTACGCTGCTCCGGATGAGTTCCCCAGCGGATAACAGCGGCAGGAGTGTCGGCGCTGCGGCCATTGGCAATGAGCTGGGAACTGATTTTTTCTATGTTTTCCACTCCCATCAGGAAAACTAAAGTGTTTACGGAAGTAGCCAGGCCTTTCCAGTTGATCTGGGAATTGGGTTTAGTAGGATCCTCATGTCCCGTGACCACAGCAAAGGAGGTAGCTAGAGCACGATGGGTTACAGGAATACCGGCATATTCAGCTACAGCAATAGCAGAGGTTACACCAGGTACAAATTCAAAGGGCAGGCCGGCAGCCTTCAGCTCCATGGCTTCTTCGCCACCACGGCCAAAAACAAAGGGATCGCCACCCTTAAGACGTACAACCATTTTTCCTTCACCAGCAAGCTTTACCAGCAGCTGGTTGATCTGCCATTGAGGCAGGGCATGATGGGAGCTGGCTTTGCCTACATAAATCATTTCCGCGTCCTTGCGGGAATAGGCTACGATACGGGGATCGGCTAAACGGTCATATACTACAGCGTCTGCAGCTTCCAGCAGCTCCTTGGCTTTCAGACCTAAAAGGCCGGGATCGCCAGGGCCAGCACCAATCAGATAGACTTTACCTTGCTTTGTCATGAATTACGCTCCTTATAAAATATCCTTTAAAATATCCTGGCCACCATTGGCTAACATCCTCTTGCCCAAGGCTTCGGCCAGAGCTACGCCTTCTTCTACGGGACCGGAAACATTATCTTTAAGAATTTTGCTGCCATCCAGAGAGGCTATAATCGCATCAATTCTGATATTGTCTGCTTCTACTTCAGCATGGACACCAATGGGAACCTGGCAACCACCCTCTACGAGACCAAGGAAGGCTCTTTCAGAATCAGTAGCCGTTTTGGTGGTGCCGCTGTTCAAAAAGGACAGCATTTCCCGGACTTCAGCATCAGCTGTACGGGCTTCAATAGCCAAAGCACCTTGTCCTACAGCTGGCAGGCAGACTTCTGTAGGAATGACTTGTCTGATTCTGTTGCCATAGCCAAGACGTTCCAGGCCTGCAGCAGCCAGAATAATGGCATCCATCTGGCCTTCATCCAGTTTGCGGAGACGGGTATCAACATTGCCTCGGAGATCCACAACCTGCAGGTCAGGTCTGGCAGCTAAAAGCTGGGCTTTGCGCCTGAGACTGGAGGTGCCCAGCACAGCACCCTGAGGCAGTTCCTGGAAGCTGGAGTATTTATTGCTGACGAAGGCATCGCCTACATTAGCTCTTTCTGTAATAGCAGTCAGGCATAGGCCTTCCGGAAGCACGGTGGGCATATCCTTCAGACTATGGACGGCCAAATCTATAGTTCCTTCCAGAAGTTCTGTTTCTATTTCTTTGGTAAATAAGCCCTTGCCTCCTATTTTGGCTAAGGGAACATCAAGAATGCGATCGCCCTTGGTAATGATTTTTTTGAGGATAACCTCGCATTCAGGATATTGTTTGCGCAGCAGACCAGCAATATGATTGCTTTGCCACATGGCTAATAGGCTTTGTCTAGTCCCAATCGTCAAACATTCTTTCATCGCCAAACTCCTCTCCTGTTTCATTTAAAAGGAATAATTCGCACATCATTTTCTTGTATTCTTCTTCCCGAGAGGTGCCTGCGACAGTATTCATAGCTATCATGGGTTCTCTTAGAAATTTATGTTCCAGACGCTGGGTCATCTGGTCGATGACATGGCGTTGTTCTTCAGTTAAGTCAGGCAGCTTGATGAAGGCTTTTTTCAGAATCTTCTGACGCAGAAAATTCATTTTGTCGTGAAGCTGTACCATAACAGGCCGCATAGTATAGTAACGCAGGCGTTCTTTAAGAGCCAGAATTTCCTCTTCTACAATAGCAGCTGCTTCCTGGGCTTCATTGTCCCGGAAGGTTTTGTTTTCATCTACAACTCCTTCCAGATCATCTATGTTATAAACAGTAACGCCAGGCATATCTCCCAGGCGGGGATCAACATCACGGGGGACTGCAATATCAATGAGAATCAAAGGCCTTTCAGTGCGGTCAGCGATGAGAGGACCAAGATTTTCGGCAGTCAGTACATAGTGAGGAGCACCAGTGGAAGTAATAATGATATCGGCATCAGCGGCATGATTGAACATTTCCCGATAAGGAATAGCAGTGCCGTGAAACTTGTCTGCAAGCTCTTTGGCATGGTCGTAGTGGCGGTTGCTTACAGTAATGGTATTGGCGCCTTTGTCCAGCAAATGGCGGGCAGTGAGCTCACTCATATGTCCAGCACCTACTACCAGGATTTTGGAATGGCTTAAATCACCAAGAATCTCCATAGCCAGATCAACAGCGGCAGAGGATACGGAAACACTGCTGAAAGCGATACGGGTTTCCGTGCGGACTCTTTTGCCGACGGCAATGGCCCGGTTCATCAGAGTGTTGAAGATGGTATCTGTCATACCATTAGTGCGGGCAAGCTGATAGGCATTCTTAATCTGACTGAGAATCTGCCCTTCACCTACGACCAGAGAATCAAGGCTGGCAGCCACCCGGAAAAGGTGACGGACGCAATAGGTGCCACTGAGATTGTAGAAATATTCTGCTTTATAGGCAGCACCGGCAAAATCTTTGAGTGTTTTCCTGATAAAAGGGGCCGCAGTCTGAGGATCATCCAAGACCAGATAAAGTTCAGTACGGTTGCAGGTGGACAGCAGCATAGCCTCAGAAATAAAATCCAGACTCCGCATTTTCTGCAGCAGCTCGGCAACCTTGTCATTGGAAAAGTTAAAGCGCTCTCTTATTTCTACGGGGGCGGTTTTATGGTTTAGTCCTAAAACTAGTAACTGCATCTAGTACTTTCTCCTTTGCTCCGGCAAGATTTTCGCTTGCCAGTAATTCCAGAATTTCCGGAGTCAGGGTTTGTCTCCAGAACATAGTTCTTTCCTTGGGTGTCGGGAGGATTGTTTTCAGTTCCTGTCGCTGTAATCTGAGAAATTCCAGAAACTCAGCATGTACAGGGGTAATGGCGGTCTGCAGATATTCCTTAAGCTGACGGGTATAAGCAGGTATTCCATCTGTAGAAACAGCTATGGTTATATCCCCCTGCTGGAAAGAAGCTGGAACAATAAAATTTCCCAGCTCGGGTTCTGTAATATTATTGCAGAGACCAGGAGCATGAAGAGTAATATCCCGGTTGACAGCAAAGCTGTCAGTAGCAGCAATAGTCAGAAAGCTGTTTTGCAGGTAGCTGGATTCATAATTATCCTGGACCAGCTGAGCTTCGTAGATTGCGGCTGCCTCTTGGAATTCCGGACTGAAATCAGGAGCGACTACTGTAATGTCTGCACCTGCTTGCCCTAGACTATGCAGCTTCCGCAGGGCTACCTTGCCGCTGCCGACTATAACACAGCGCTTATTCTGAAGTTTTAGCATAGCTGGGTAGGAGGTGCTTAGTTTAGATTCTTGGGACTCCATTTTTTTACTCCTGTTGCTGATAATAAGTTTTAATAGACAATCTTCCTAACTTATATATTGTATCATATTTTAGCAGATAGATAAAGGGAAAACCCGTACATAAGCAGGAAAAGAGCAGGCAACAGTTACATTCAAACCGATATATGCTATAATCTTGTTATGAAACTATTTAGATATCAAGGAGGATAAAAATGTTAGATTTAGTACAGGGCTGCAAAGTACCTTTCCCGGAAAAACTTCAGGAAGGGTATGAATTATTTAGCGATACTACTATTTATGCCAATATTAATGCCGGTAAAATAAAAGGTGTGTTTCAAAAGTTTATCAGACTCCATCAGGACCCCCTGTTTTTTGTGCTGCATCTGCCCTTGGATTTAGATACCCAGTTTGACGGCAGCTATGGTGCCAGTGATGAGCGGGAATATTTTTTCGTGGATAATCTCAATCAGGAACAGGCTTTGGAGTTATTGGAGCAGGTAAGTGCAGTACTTATTCCTGATGGCCTGTCCCGCTTTGGCTTTGGCTGTCATAGTAACAGTGATGAGCTCTTTAAAGACAGATTTAATATGCTGAGTCTTACCAGTATGAATCTGGAGCTGTATCGGGATTTCTACAAGGAACTGGAAGTTCCTCAGACGGAAAATCTCGTTTCTGCCTGGGATACCTTTGAGGAAAACCATGTAGGCTCCATAGAGCGTTATGAGGTTGATGATCTGGATGCCTTTGGAATTCCTGATTTTCTTCAAGAAAAAGGCTGGCAGGTATATGCACCGGAGCTTATTCCCAACGATTGATTGTAAGCAAGAGAGAAAATTGCAGTAAAGCTATTTACAAGAGCTGAAAAACATATTACAATATAGATATCGAAATAGACGATAATACATATCGAAATTATCGATTGAAGTTTTGCGGATGATTATAGTGCTTAATACTCCGCTAATTTTTCAGCGAAAGAAGGAAATCAGAATGTTAGCTCTTAAAGGACGGAAATTAAAGGCTTTGACTGCAGGTGTTATGGTGGCTTTGGCATTGGGAATGCTAGGCTGCGGCGGTGGTGACAAACAGGCAGCTACTGCCAAAAAGGATAAATATAATGTAGGTATTGTGCAATTGGTAGAGCACGCTGCACTGGATGCTACCAATAAAGGATTTGTTGATGGCATGAAGGCCAAGGGCTTTGTTGAAGGTAAAAATGTTACCTACGATAAGCAAAACGCTCAGGCAGATCAGTCCAATCTGCAGAACATTGCCCAACGGTTTGTCAAAAATAAAGTGGACTTGATTTATGCTATTGCTACTCCTTCTGCCCAGACTGTAGCTAATGCAACCAAGACGATTCCTATTGTAGGCTGTGCTATTACTGATTATAAGTCTGCTAAGCTGGTAAAGGATGCCAATAAACCCGGTACCAATGTAACTGGTGCTACAGATATGAATCCCGTAGCAGAGCAGCTGGATCTGCTGCTGAAAATTGTGCCTGGTGCAAAAAATGTAGGTACTATCTATTGTTCCAGTGAGGTTAATTCCCAGATTCAGGTTAATCTGTTGAAGGAAGCTGCCAAGAAAAAGAATGTGGAAGTCAAAGAGGCCACAGTTTCTACTGTCAATGATATCCAGCAGGCTGCCCGTAGTCTGGTAGGTAAAGTGGATGCTATTTATCTGCCCACTGATAATGTCATGGCTTCGGCGATGCCCACTCTGGCCATTGTAACCCGGGAAGCAAAAATTCCCGTAATCTGTGGAGAAACTAATATGGTTAAGGCTGGCGGCATTGCTACCTTAGGCGTTGACTACTACAAGCTGGGTGTCCAGGCCGGCGGTATGGCAGCTGATATTCTGAACGGTAAAGCAAAGCCTGCTGATATGGCTATTCAATCTCAAAAAGAATTTAAACCCTTCATCAATCTGCAGGAGGCTAATAAGATTGGCCTGAAGATTTCTGAGGATGTCTTAAAGGGTGCTGAAGTAATGAAATAACTTGGATTTTGGAGGGGCTGAGTTAAGCCCCTCTTTTAGCTCATGAGAGAGGTTAGTCATGGTGAATTTAATTGTTCCTACAGTTGCTATAGGGCTGCTGTGGGCAGTAATGGCTTTAGGTGTGTATATAACCTATAGAGTTCTGGATATAGCAGACCTGACAGTGGAGGGCAGCTTCCCCTTAGGTGCTGCGGTAGCTGCTTCTATGCTGGTGGCAGGCTTTGGTCCTGTAGCCTCGTTGCTGGCAGCCTTTGTTTTAGGTTCTTTGGCTGGTGTTGTGACTGGTCTGCTGCATACGAAGATGAAAATACCGGCTTTATTAGCTGGTATCCTGACGATGATTGCTCTGTATTCCGTCAATCTGCGGATTATGGGCAAGGCGAATATTCCTTTGCTGGGAGTAGACACGACATTTTCCTTAGCCCAGGATTGGAGTGGCTTTAACAGTGGCGAGTGTGCTTTGGTAGTGGGTGGTATTATTACAGTCTTCATTGCCTGTCTGATGTACTGGTTCTTTGGTACAGAGATTGGAGCAGCCATCAGAGCTACTGGCTTTAACCAGCAGATGATCCGTGCCCAAGGTGTAAATACTGATACTACTATTATTCTGGGATTGTTGTTAAGCAATGGCTTAGTGGCAATATCTGGCGCTCTAGTGGCCCAAAGTAATGGTTTTGCTGATGTAGGTATGGGCGTGGGAACTATCGTTATCGGTCTGGCTTCAGTTATAATCGGTGAGGTTCTGTTTGGGACCCGCAGCTTTAAGAACTGTCTGGTATCCGTGGTTTTAGGTTCCATAGTTTACCGGATTGTTATAGCTATAGTATTAGCACTAGGTATGCCACCTAATGACCTGAAGCTGTTTACGGCCGTACTGGTAGCTATTGCTCTGGCATTGCCTCTGATCAAAGAAAAGCTGGGTATCAAGAAGGCGGTGAAAGGATGCTGACAATAGACAATATTTTTAAGACCTTCTTTCCTGGAAGCGTGAACGAAAAGAAAGCTCTCAGGGGATTGTCCTTGGAGCTGGAGGATGGGGACTTTATTACAGTTATCGGTGGCAATGGTGCCGGAAAATCTACGATGCTGAATGCTGTAGCTGGAGTTTTTCCGATTGATTCCGGAAATATTATTATTGATGGTGAGAATGTAACCCGTATGCCCGAGCATAAAAGAGCAAAATATATAGGCAGGGTCTTTCAGGATCATATGCTGGGTACTGAGTACGGAATGGCTTTTTTTGAGAATCTGGCCTTGGCAAGCCGCAGAGGTGAAAGACCAGGCTTCGGCTGGAGCTGTACCGATGCTGATATGGATAAGTATTGTGAACTGCTCAAGGAACTTGATTTAGGATTGGAGCAGAGAATGACAGCTAAGGTGGGCTTATTAAGTGGTGGACAGAGACAAGCTTTGACACTCTTAATGGCTACTTTGAAGAAACCCAAGATTCTTTTGCTGGATGAGCATACTGCTGCTTTGGATCCCAAGACAGCAAGCAAGGTTCTTGGTTTGACGGAAAGAATTGTCAATCGGGATAAGCTGACCACGGTAATGATTACCCACAATATGAAGGATGCTCTGCAATATGGCAACAGATTAGTTATGCTGCATGCGGGACGTGTTATTATCGATGTCAAAGGTGAAGAAAAACAACATCTGCAGATTCCTGACCTGTTGGAGATGTTTGAAAAAGCCAGTGGTACGGAGATGGCCAGTGACAGGATGTTGTTAGGATAATGTGAGCAAGGGAGCTGGAAACGGCTCCCTTTTTGTCTGCTTGGAGGGTAATTTTCTGTCGCCAACAAATTTAATTTATGATATAATATAATAGTCTATTTGTGTAATGCTGTCTGTGCTGCCCACAAGCAGCAAGACTCTTAAATTTATTTAGAGGATGGTGAAAATATGAAAGTATCTGCTGAAGATGTCGTTTATATGGCACAGCTTTCTCGTTTGAATGTCCCTGAAAATGAACTGGAAAAAATGACAGAACAATTTAACCAGATTCTGGACTATGCTGAAATTCTGCAAAAACTGGACACCACTGGTATTGAGGCTTCCTCCAGTGTTCTTCATGTAAGCAATGTGCTCCGTGAGGATGTAGTCAAAGAGGGTGTATCCCATGAGGATGCGCTGCTGAATGCTCCTGCTGTCCACAATGATGGCTTTAAAGTACCTCGTGTAATTGGTTAAAAAGGAGGATCTGCTGTGAAACTGTATGAACTTACTGCTCACGAGCTACATGACAAGCTGGTGAATAAAGAGGTCAGCTCCGTTGAATTAACCAAAGCTATGTACGAGCGTATCGACGAAGTTGAAGGCCAGGTTAATGCCTATGTAACTCTGGACAAGGAAAATGCTTTAGCTCAGGCTGCTAAAGTAGACGCTATGATTGCTGCAGGGGAGCAAATTGCTCCTTTGGCAGGTGTGCCTGGTGGTATTAAGGATAATATTTCTACCAAGGGTCTGCGTACTACCTGTGCTTCTAAAATTCTGAGCAATCTGAACCCTATTTATGATGCTCATGTTATTAAAAAGCTCCGTGCTGACGAAACTATTTTCTTGGGTAAGACCAATATGGATGAATTTGCCATGGGTTCTACTACAGCAACATCTTATTTCGGACCTACTCATAATCCCTGGAATCTGGACCTGGTTCCCGGTGGTTCTTCCGGCGGTTCTGCTGCTGCCATTGCTGCTGGTGAAGCTATCTGGACCTTGGGCTCTGATACCGGTGGATCTATCCGTCAACCTGCTTCCTTCAATGGCTGCGTAGGTATTAAACCTACCTATGGCCGTGTATCCCGTTATGGTTGCGTAGCCTTCGCTTCTTCTCTGGACCAGATTGGACCTATTACCAAGGACGTAACTGATGCTGCTTTAGTTCTCAACACTATTTGCGGACGTGATGAAATGGATTCTACATCTCTTGATGTAGAGGTTCCAGACTTTACCAAAGCTTTAGTGGCTGATGTTAAAGGCCTGCGCATCGGTCTGCCTAAAGAATACTTTGGCGAAGGCATCGATTCCAAAGTAAAGGCTGAAATTGATAAAGCTGTCAAAAAATATCAGGAGCTGGGTGCTGAAATCGTAGAGGTTTCTCTGCCTCATACTGAATATGCTGTTATTACTTATTATATTATTGCTCCTGCCGAGGCTTCTGCAAATCTGGCCCGTTTTGACGGCGTCCGTTATGGTGTCCGCAATATGGATGCCAAATCTGCTCCGGAAATGACTACTCTGAGCCGTACTGAAGGCTTTGGTCAGGAAGTACGCCGTCGTATTATGCTGGGCTCCTATGTATTGTGCTCCGGCTACTATGATGCTTACTACAACAAGGCTATGCAGGTACGTACTCTGATCCGCAAGGATTTTGAGGAAGCCTTCAAGCAATGTGATGTGCTGCTGACTCCCACCTCTCCTGTTGTAG
>R04__coassemble_696_pt1 | contig 11655 bp, 11 predicted proteins | sample R04__metabat2_low_PE_017 | metagenome-assembled genome bin R04
TATTTATTCTGCTTCTGTTCAAGCTGCCGAACCCTCTCAGGCTAACACTCAAACTCCTCAGCAAAACAAAAGTACTGTGCTTTCTCCAAGCCTGACTTCCCTGCACGAACTGGAGCAGATAGCAGAAAAAATTACTGTAGAGGAAATGAAGAACCGTCTACAGCAACATAGTCTTGAGGATGTACTCTATATTAAGGTCAACGAGAATGATGTTTTTGTTTTCAGAGATAATATAAAAAATTCCTCCCAGAGACACCAGATACTCTATTTGCTGCCCCCTGAACAGATGCAGCATTTTTATACCAACAACAAAAAAACTTCTGCGCAGATGTATAAAACCCTCCGACATTTCCAAAGTACTGCAACTGATCTCAATGGTTACAGAATTGTTACTGATAAAGATAATGTGGATAAGAAAAACCTTGATCCAGTATACCATCTTTGGGCAATGAAGCTAAAACACACCAGGATTATTGCCTATGCTCCCTATCCCTATTGGGATTATCCTATAGGTATCGGTATCGGCTGGGATTACTGGCATCATCATGGTCATTGGGGTGGACCTGGTCCCAGACACCATGGTGGAGGTCCTCATGGTCCCGGAGGCCGTCATCACTGATTAACAAAGCAGCATAAACAAAAAAGAGAGTGTAGAAACACTCTCTTTTTTATTTATTCATTTTCTTCATCTTCACCATCATTATAGATAGCAGCAAGACTTACAACCTTATCTCCATCGTTCAGACTCATCAGCTTCACACCCTGGGCACTGCGTCCAACTTTAGATATAGTTGATGCGCCAATCCTGATGATAATGCCTCCTTGGCTGATCATCAAAATCTGTTCCTGAGGCTTGATCACTCTCATACCGATAACCATGCCGTTCTTCTCGCTGATCTTGATGTTGATAACACCCTTTCCTCCGCGGGTTTGTTTGCGGTATTCACTTACAGCAGTTCTCTTGCCTAATCCAAATTCAGTTGCCGTAAGAACATCATAGTCACCATCAGCAGGAACACTATCCATGGCCACAACCTCGTCCATGAAGCCTAGAACAATTCCTTTTACACCATGAGCAGTTCTGCCCATAGGTCTGACATCCTGTTCATCAAAACGGATAGCCATACCATTTCTGGTAGCCATAATAATTTCGCTGTTGCCATCCGTCATTTCTACACCAATCAGTTCTTCCTGTTCATCAAGGTTGATAGCAATCATACCTACTGTACGGATACTGCTGAAATCCATCATATTGGTTTTCTTTACAGTACCCTTATTGGTAGCCATAAAGAGGAAGGTATCTTCATTAAATTCTTTGACAGGAATTACAGCTGTAATTTTTTCATCGGGAGTCATCGACAGTACATTGGCAATTGAGGTACCTTTAGCAGATCTGCCTGCCTCAGGGATTTCATATCCTTTTTTGCGATATACACGACCTCTGTTAGTAAAGAAAAGAATATAATCATGGGTAGTAGACAGAACTAACTGTTGAGCACTGTCCTCTCCGTTTTTACCAACGCTGCCTATAATACCCTTTCCACCACGATTCTGCTGGCGGAAATTATCCAAGGTCAGGCGCTTGATATAGCCCTTGCGGCTGAGCAGAACTACAATATCTTCTTTAGCAATCAGATCTTCAATATCTACTTCAGAAGAATCAAAGGTTATAGCAGTGCGACGGGCATCACCATATTTTTTCTTCATTTCCAGAAGGTCTTCTTTAATAATGTTCAGTACCTTTTGCTCATCGGCAAGAACGCCCTCTAACCAATCAATGGTCTCCATAATGTCTACATATTCTTCCTCAATTTTATCTCTTTCAAGACCGGTAAGACGTTGTAGACGCATATCCAAAATTGCCTGAGCCTGTCTTTGGCTTAAAGAAAATTTATCCATCAAGGACGTTCTGGCTATATCAGCTGTACGGCTGGAACGGATAGTACTGATAACCTCATCAAGATTATCCAAAGCAATCTTTAAACCTTCTAAAATATGAGCCTTATCCTTTGCTTTAGCCAGTTCATAACGGGTACGTCTGGTAATGACATCCTTCTGATGATTGAGATAATGAACTAAAATTTCTTTGAGATTTAAAATTTTAGGCTCGCCTTTGACCAGGGCCAACATTATAATGCCAAAGGAACTCTGCAGCTGTGTATGCTTAAACAACTGGTTCTGAACTACATCTGGTACAGCTGATGCTTTAAGTTCAATAACTATCCGCATACCACTTCGGTCAGACTCATCTCTCAGGTCGGAAATGCCCTCAATAGTGCCTTCCTTTACCAGTTGGGCAATGCTCTCAATCAGACGGGCTTTATTTACCTGATAAGGAATTTCGGTAGCCACAATACGATGCTTGCCGGCATTCATATCCTCTATTTCGGTCTTAGCACGGATTTTTACTACGCCACGTCCAGTAGTATAAGCAGAACGGATTCCCTCTGTTCCTAAAATAGTTGCTCCCGTAGGAAAATCAGGTCCTTTAATGGCGGTCATCAGCTGGCTGATTTCTACATCAGGATTATCAATCAGCATTACCAGACCATCTATAACCTCTCCCAGATTATGGGGAGGTATATTGGTAGCCATACCTACAGCAATACCGGCACTACCGTTTATCAAAATAGCTGGAACCTTAGAAGGAAGGACACTCGGCTCTTTCAACGACTCATCGTAGTTAGGAACAAAATCAACAGTATCCTTCTCTATATCCTCCAGCATGACCTCAGCAAGCTTTGCCATACGTACTTCTGTATAACGCATAGCTGCTGCACCATCACCATCTACGCTACCAAAGTTACCATGACCATCTACCATCAGATAGCGTGTAGAGAAGTCCTGTGCCAGTCTTACTATTGCCTCATATACAGAAGAATCTCCATGGGGATGATATTTACCTAAAACTTCACCTACAATACGAGCAGATTTTTTATAAGGCTTGTTGGAAGCCATTCCTGCTTCCTGCATTGCGTATAATATACGACGATGTACAGGCTTCATACCATCTCTTACATCAGGAAGAGCACGTTGTATTATAACGCTCATAGCATAATCTATATAAGATTTCTGCATTTCTTCTTCCAGAAATACCGGTAAAACCTTACCGGTAGCATTTTCTAAATCCACATTATCACCTGTCCTTGTCTTATCACACTAAAATTCTGCTGTCATTATTCTTTCCAACAGATATATAATCCTATTTCACCACTATAGCAATGACAAAATAACTTATTTTCCACGGCTTCATTACTGATAGCATAGGGCTGAAGATAATTTAAGTGAGCTTTATCAAGACTCCAATAAACCCCTTGCAGATCCACCACAGCGTCATTGCTGAAATTCAAAAGAGAAATAGCTTTAGGTCTGATGTCGTCAACTAAACGTATGGCTACATCATCTTCAGACTTTAAAAACACCATTATCTCCTTATCATCAACCATAACTATTTTTTTTCCGGTTTCTCTGGACCACTTCAGCAAAGAATAACAATTGCTGTACAGGTGATCAAAACGACCACCCCAGACTCCAGTAATACAGAGATGCTTGTTTTCCAGATTTTCCAACAGCAGCTGCAGATCGGTAGCATCCTTTTCTCTGGGATAGCGGATAACCTTTGTTCCCTGTTCCATAGCTTTCTGGTATTCTTCCGCCACTGCGCTATCACCATCTCCTAGAAGTAGTTTGGTCAAAACACCTGCCTTCAAGGCAATATCTATACCTTTATCTGCACAGAAAACATGTTTCTCAACGGCAAGCTTCTTTACCAGGCTCACAGAAGGAACTCTTCCACCAGCAATAGCAAGTTGCCATTCATTACATTTGTCTTCTTTTGGGAAAGCTATTTCCAGATTTGGGAAAGATACACTTAAGCATCCCATTACTTTCTTACCACAGCAACGGGTTTGATGACGATCTGGTCATTTTCCTTGGAAATTTTCCAGGTGCAATCACCTTTTTTATTTTTCAGCCACTCCATACTGATTTCCAAAAGAAAACGATTCAAACGTTCTTGGGCATCTTCAGGTAGCAGCAATTCTTTTTTGGCAGCTGACTTATTTCCTTTCAGCTTTGTCTGCTTTACCTTTTCATCAGCATACATACCATTTTCAAAAGAAATTTCCTCCTGAAATCCCTTGAGCATATCTGCATCAGATAAATTTTTTCTAATTTTCATATTATCACCTTATAAGTCAAGATTGCGTACTTTTAAAGCATTATCTTCTATAAATTGACGCCTAGGTTCTACCTTATCTCCCATTAAAACAGAGAAAATACTGTCAGCCTCCGCTGCATCGGCCAGCTGAACCTTGAGAACAGTTCTCTTAGCAGGGTCCATAGTGGTTTCCCAAAGCTGCTCAGCATTCATTTCACCAAGGCCTTTGTAGCGTTGTACATAAGGATTATTGTCCCTGCCAACCTCATCCAATACTTTCTGCAGTTCTTCATCACTATAAGCATAGTAATGCTTTTGTCCTTTTCTGATCAGATAAAGAGGAGGTTGGGCAATATAGACATGTCCTTCCTGGATAAGAGGCTGCATATGACGATAGAAGAAGGTCAACAGCAGAGTTCTGATATGAGCACCATCAACATCCGCATCGGTCATAATGATGATTTTTCCGTAACGGGCTTTTTCCAGATTAAAATCATTACCTATACCACAGCCGAAAGCTGTAATCATATTTTTTATTTCTTCACTGTTAAGCATCTTATCCTCACGTGCTTTTTCAACATTGAGGATTTTACCTCTCAAGGGAAGAATTGCCTGGAATTTTCTGTCGCGTCCTTGTTTAGCACTTCCACCTGCAGAATCGCCTTCGACCAGATAAATTTCTGTCTCGCTTGTATCTCTGCTCTGGCAATCGGCTAATTTACCAGGGAGACTGCTGTTTTCCAGAAAATTTTTACGTCTTGTAAGTTCCTTGGCTTTGCGGGCTGCATCCCGGGCACGTTTAGCATCTATACCTTTGGAAACGATTTTTTTGGCAACAAGAGGATTCTCTTCCATGAATTCTGCTAATTTATTGCCTACCAGCCTTGCTACTATGCCTGCAACTTCACTGTTTCCTAATTTTATTTTTGTCTGGCTTTCAAATTGAGGATCAGGAATTTTAAGGCTTAAGATTGCAGTTAAGCCTTCGCGGACATCATCACCGGAAAGGTTTTCTTCATTTTCCTTTAAAATATTATTTTTTCTTGCATAATCATTAATAGTTTTGGTTAAAGCAGTACGGAATCCCTGTAAATGAGTGCCACCCTCTTCAGTATTGATATTATTGACATAGGTCTGCACATTGGAGGTATAAACATCGCAATACTGCATTGCCAGTTCCACGATTACTTTTTTCTCTGAGCTGCTGTTTTCTTCTGCTGAAGAAGCATTATCAGCAACCATTACCTCTTCACCTTCAAGATAAATAGGTGTAGTATTGATAAGTTCTTTGCCCTTATCAATATGCTCTACGAATTCGATAATACCACCTGCGAAATGGAAGGTTTCAGCTTTTCCTTCAGGTCTTTCATCCTTTAAGCTGATGGTTATTCCTTTATTCAGGAATGCTAATTCACGGATGCGGTGGCGCAGAGTTTCATAACTGTAGACCAGAACGGAAAAAATTGTAGAATCTGGCTTAAAATGAACTGTGGTGCCAGTTTCCTGAGATTCGCCTTTTTCGTAAAGCTTCTTTACAGTTTTGCCTTTTTTAAACTCTATCCCAAAGCACTTGCCATCACGACGTACTTCAACCTCAAGATTTTCACTTAATGCATTTACACAGGTTACGCCAACACCATGTAAACCGCCGGAAACCTTGTAGCCACCATCACCGAACTTACCACCAGCATGCAGAACTGTCATAATAACCTCTACAGCAGGTTTCTTTTCTTTTTCCATCATATCCACAGGAATACCACGTCCATTATCTTTAACAGTTATGCTGTTATCTTCGTGGATAATAACAGAAATTTCTGAACAATGACCAGCCAAGGCCTCATCAATACTATTATCTATTACTTCATATACCAGATGATGCAATCCTCTTTCAGAGGTACTGCCAATATACATAGCAGGTCTTTTACGAACTGCTTCCAAGCCCTCTAAAACATGAATTTGGGCTGCGCCATAGCTTCCTTTGACAGTAGTCGCTTCCTTAATATCAATTTCTTCAGCCATGCTTACCTCCGTATCTTCTAAAACGCCTTTATTCCAAAGGCACTGTATAAACGCTATCTATAAGAAAATTCTCTTCAATTCTTTTTCTTAATGTAAGTGAGGAAATCGAAGAAAGATAAATTGTTTTCTCTGTAAGAACAAAACTATAACAACCTTCACCACCAGTAGCATCAACTACCTCATAACGGGAACGGTTATTTTTCATAAACTCATCATAGATATCTGTTTCGGGATAATGAAGATTAAAAACAGCAATAATCTCACTATTTTTTACCATGTAATCCGACCCTACGTGTAGATACATTATTTTTCCTCCGCAAAAAAGCTACAGCATTATTAAAGGTATTCTCGTCCAATTCAGCAGCAGCTTTTCCTGTCAGCAGCATTACTGCTATAAGCTTTTCATGAGTATCGGCAATATCATTTCTGACTTTTTCAAAATAATAATTTTTCAGTTCGTCCTTAATAGCCGTAAATAATATTTTATCACATTTGATGTAATTTGTACAATTAGTATAGTCTAACCAAGGTTCACAAAGAAGAAGCTCTTTGATTTTCGCCTTTTCCTGTTCTTTTATTTTTCTGGAACAGTAACAGCAGATTTTTCCTGCAAATCTCAACTTTGCTCCACAAAGGGAACAAGTGCCGAAATCTTTTTCAGAGGAGCTTGCTTGAGGCAAAATACCTTTATTCTGCTTTTTTTCAGCAACACAGCCTCCTACATAAAAATTTAAATTTTTTATAGTCCACATTCCCTGAAGAACAAAATTTATTTTTTTGATAAGCTGATTCTTGACCATGAAAAGCTCATTGGCCATTATAGAACTTACCGTATTGATTGTCAGCGTATCGCCTTCCAATTTTTGGATCTGACAAAACTTTTTCAGATTAGCACCACAGATATCTTCCCAGTGTTCTTCAAGAAAATGCTGCCAATAATGCTGTTGTATTTCCAGAGGAAAAGTATTTTTTCTTCTTCTTTTATGGATGTTAAACAGATGGGGAATTATCTGTTCAGCAGATTCTAGCTTATTACTGGTCATTTTTTTCCTCAAAAATATTTCCTTCACTGATTTTGAAATAAGCGTTCAAGGGTAAGTCAGGGATCAGCTCTTTATCATTTACGGTTATAAATGTCTGCACTTTTCCGTCAATAAATAAAAGCAGCTGGGATCTTCTGTTATTATCAAGTTCGCTCATCACATCATCCAACAACAACAGTGGATACTCACCAATTTCCTGAAAAATTTATTCAATCTGGGAGATCTTCAAAGCTAAAGCTCCACTTCTTTGTTGCCCTTGGGAACCAAATGCCTTCATAGATATACCATTGATAAGAATGGCTATATCATCACGATGGGGACCTATACCCGTATTCCCTCTATAAATATCCAGCTGTTCCCTTTCTTTTAATCCTTTAAGATAAAACTCCCGGGAACATTCTTCGGCCTTCTCTGGATAGAGCAGAGTTTTATTATTTGCTTTCTGCTCATATTTTATAGTCAAAATTTCTTCGTTACTGGTAATGGAACTATATATTTTTTCGGAAATTAGTTTTAGTTTTTGTAGAGCAGCTATTCTTTTTTCTGTAATCCTGAAAGCAAGTTCCGCAAACCTGTCGTTCCATACCTCAAGCATTCCTGGAACAGCTTTGCTTTCTCTTATATCCTTCAGCAGCTGGTTTCGCTCCTGCAATACTCTGTTATACTGGACCAGCAGATCGTAATATACAGGATCAGTCTGGGAAATCTGCATATCAAAATATCTCCTGCGTAAGGCTGGTTCACCTTTTACAAGCTGCAGGTCTTCAGGAGAAAACATAACTACATTCAAGTTTCCATAATGTTCTTTAGGCTTTACTTTAACACCGTCCAGCAAAATTTCTTTTTTGGTGCTATTGGATAACTGGTATTTTTTTATTTTTATATTATGGTTTCCGGTAAAATTACTGTATTCCACCCCTACAGCCATTTCATTGGAAGCTATTTTCATCAGTTCTTCTTCTTTGGAAGTCCGGTGAGATAATCCAAAAGCACTGTAAAAAATTGCCTCCAACAAATTTGTCTTTCCTTGGGCATTTCTGCCATAAAAAACATTAATCATGGCCTTAATGTCAAGAGTATAGGAAGAATAGTTACGGAAATTTACGGCATAAACCTTATTCAGCTTCATCTTCTTCTACAACAGTAATTTCGATCTGATTATCAATATTTACGATATCTCCAAGAAAAACTTTTTTTCTTTTTTCTTTGACTACTTTGCCATTTAATTTTACAATACCATTTTCAATCATCATGAAAGCCTGTCCACCGGTATCTGCAACACCAGCAAATTTTAGAAGCTTATCCATGGTAATGACTTCAGTAGTGATACCTATATTTGTTTTTTCCATATTTGACTCCTTAGAATACTACTCTTACAGGAGTAATAATGTAAGTGTAGTTTTCGTCCTCAGCAGATTGAACACAAACAGGGCTCAAAGATGTATTAAAGGAAAGTACAGCTGTTTCAGATTCAAGATTTTTGAGGATATCCAAAATGTATTTAGCGTTAAAAGCAACCTTGAGGTTTTCCCCCTCAGTCTGACAGCCTATAATTTCTCTACCTGTACCTATATCAGGACTGCTGGACATAATTGTCATTTCTTCAGCTTCTACAATAATTTTTATTACACTGTACTCTCCATCATTGGAAAACAGAGAAACACGTTCTACTGCATTGGCTAATTCTTTGACATTTACTTTTGTAGAGATGCTGAATTTGGGAGGAATTACTCTTCTGTAATCAGGGAATTTACCTTCAATCAAGCGGGAAATAATGGTGGTTTCGCCTATTTCAATCATTATCTGACTGGATAAAGTAGAAATTTTAATTGCTTCAGGCAAGTCGTTGTTCAGATTATGGGCAATTTCAGCTAAAACTTTTGAAGGAATAATGATACTTGCAGCTTCCTCGTTCTGTTGTTCCAAGGACTTGATTGCCAATCTGTGGGTGTTGGTAGCTACAAAGGTAGTTTTTTCCTCATTAACTTCTACCAGGATGCCTGTAAATAAAGGTCTTGTATCTTCAGTAGAGCAGGCAAAGATGGTTTTTCTGATTAATTCGCTGATTTTTGCTTCTTCGATTTCAATTCTTTTTTCTGCATTAAAATAGGGAAATTTAGGATAATCTTCTTCATTCATCAGAGGTAATTTATAATCAGATTTACCAGCAGTGACCAACAAAAGATTTTTTTCTTTATCTTGGCTTAAAGAAATGCTTTCCTGATCAATTCTTCTGATGAGTTCGGAAAATTTACGTGCTGATACAACTATATTACCATCTTCAGAAATTATGGCTTCTATTTTGGAAGAGATAGCCATATTCATATCCATAGCCTGAATTTCCAGTTGGTTATCTTTGGCTATTAAGTGGATTCCGGAAAATATAGGAGTACTAGGTTTACTGCTTATGGCACGTTGAACATTTTGCAGAGCTTTATTTAAGGTTTGGGTTGTACAGGAAATAATCATTATAAACAGTTCTCCTTTTTATATAACTAATATTAATTTTTAAATCATAGTAGACGTTATAGTAGTGAGTGTTGATAATGTGGAAAAGTACTGAAAACCATTGCCTGGAGTGAGTTTTTCTATGTTTATAAATGTGTGGATAATCAAATTTAGATATCAACAAATTCCACAGCAAAAAAATTAATCAACTTCTCTTGAAAGTTATCAACATATTTTAGGCAGTTATCCACAGATTTTGTGGATAACTGTTATTGTTTAAGCAAATTGGAAATTTCTTCCAGATTTCGGCTAAGCTTTTTATCAGTTTTCTTTGAGCGGCTGATCTTTTCATAGGCATGGATAACAGTTGTGTGATCACGTCCTCCATAATATTCTCCTATTTTGGGATAGGTGAGATCAGCTAGTTCTCTGCATAGATACATGGCAATCTGCCTGGGATAAACAAGGCTTTGGGTTCTTTTCTTGTTGGAAAGATCCATTACGTTGATGCCAAAATATTTTGCTACGGTCTGTGATATATCCTCTATAGTGATACTCTTGGCTTTATTGGTATTAATTCCGATTTCCGTGAGAATTTGTTTAACGGAATCTAAAGTCAAGGGTAAATTCAGCATGGAAGTTCTGGCAATAACGCCATTGTAGGCTCCTTCGATTTCTCTTACATTATTGGTAATGGAGGTCGCCAGAAGAGTGATCACTTCATTGGGAAGTTCGATATTGTCAGCAGCAGCCTTTTGGCGGATGATTGCCATACGTGTCTCAAGATCAGGAGGTTGGATATCTGCTTTTAATCCCCATTCAAATCTTGTTTTTAATCTGTCCTCAAGATATTCAATAACCTGTGGAGGACGGTCGCTGGAAATGATAATTTGTTTATTTGCATCATAAAGGGCATTAAAAGTGTGGAAAAATTCTTCCTGAGTTTGTTCTTTGCCTTCCAAAAATTGAATATCATCTATAATAAGGCAGTCTATATTGCGATATTTTTGGCGAAAGCTTTCAGTAGTTTTTTTGAAGATGGCCTCAACAATTTCATTGGTAAAGCTTTCGCTGGAGATATAGAGTACTTGTAAACTAGGATTGTTCTGTTTCAGCTTATTGCCGATAGCATGCATAAGGTGAGTTTTACCAAGACCTGAACCACCATAAATAAATAAAGGGTTGTAGGCTACACCTGGATTCTCGGATACTTTGGAAGCTGCAGCATGAGCGAAACGGTTAGAATTACCGATAACAAAGTTTTCGAATAGATATTTGGGATTGAGATTACTGTTATCAACCACATTTTTTTCCGGGAAAAGATTTTGGGCAACAGGGGATTGAGATGGTTTTGTAGGAGGTGTGTATAAATCTGAATTTGCATTAGAAGTGTTATCTGCAGATTCTTCTGCTTTAGCTACCTCTATAATCAGATCAATGTTTTTTCCTACTATGCCCGCCAAAATACTTTTGATAATGGGAACATATTGTTCTTCCAGAAGCTTTTTGAAAAATTCTGTTTTTACTTCTACTCTGCAATATTCAGAGGTAAGCTCTAAAGGGTTGATAGGACGGAACCAGGTATTATATACGCTACCGCTAAATGATTCCTTAAATTTTTCCTGGCACTTCAACCATACCTCTGCCAAGTCATAGAAATCCATGGTATCTTCCTTTCTATTCTGATCAAAAAAGTTAAATGTTTAAAAGTCTTTCATAGCTGATGTATTCTGCATAATAGAAAATAGCAGCTTTGATTTGCTCTCATCAAAGGACAATAATCTAGTATATATTTTATCAAACTGTGGATAACTTAGCAAATATCTTGGTAAAATTTTATAAATTTCTGGAAAAATAGTAATTTCCTTATCAAAGAAAGCTTTTTATGCTGTTTGGCACTTGACGTTTTGGGGAATTTCAAATATAATAATTTAGTAATACTCGCATTACTCTATCTATGTCAAATTTTATGTCATAGTTTAGTGC
>R04__coassemble_724_pt1 | contig 11451 bp, 11 predicted proteins | sample R04__metabat2_low_PE_017 | metagenome-assembled genome bin R04
TGCAGAAGCTCAGCAGCTGATTTAGGCTTGTCCGCTTTGTGCCTACAATCTGGAAGCTATTGGAGAAGAACATCATTTGCCTGTTGTATATTTTACGGAATTGCTGGCAGAAGCTTTAGGAGTTGCTGAGGGGGGTGCGGAATAATGGCAGAATCCTCTCTGGAATTCATTAAAGAAACCTGTGGTACAGATTATAATAAATGTATTCAATGTGGGCGCTGTAGTGCTAATTGCCCGGCGGCGGGACATATGGATCTGATTCCCAGCAAAATAGTCTGGGCACTGATTAACAACCAGGAAGAGGAGCTGATGGAAGCAAATTCCCCCTGGAAATGTTTTTCCTGCTTTACCTGTGCAGCAAGATGTCCTCGTGGAGTTAATCCTGCTGGAATCATGGAGGCTGTGCGGTTGGCCAATATCCGGCAGGTAGGTAAAAACAGGTTGCCGGCTGAAAGTCTGGAGGGCTTTGATCCCAAGATGCCCCAGCAGGCTATAGTAGCGGCATTCCGTAAATTTAACAAATAGGAGGCAGCAAAGATGCAGAGAATAGGTGTTTTTGTCTGCTGGTGCGGCAGCAATATTGCCGGAACTGTAGATGTGAAGGCTGTTGTAGAGGCGGTCAAGGAGATTCCCGATGTTGCCTTTGCAGCAGATTATAAATATATGTGCTCTGAAGAGGGGCAAAAACTGATCCGTGATTCCGTTGCTGAGTATAAACTGGACAGGATTGTAGTGTGCTCCTGTTCTCCCCGTATGCATGAGGCTACTTTCAGAAAATGTGCTGAAGGCGTTGGCATCAATCCTTATATGGTGGAGATTGCCAATATCCGGGAGCAATGCTCCTGGGTTATCAAGGATAAAGCCGTAGCTACGGAAAAAGCTATTAAATTGGCGAAGGCAGCTATTGCCAAGGTGCGCTTCAACAGCCCCTTGAAGCCAGGCGAAAGCCAAGTCGTCAAACGTGCTTTGGTTATTGGCGGCGGTATTGCCGGCATCCAGACAGCTTTGGATATTGCCGAGGCTGGCTACAAAGTGGATATTGTGGAGAAAGAAGCTTCCATTGGTGGTAAAATGTCCCAGCTGGACAAAACCTTCCCGACCTTGGATTGTTCCGCTTGTATTCTGACTCCAAAAATGGTAGATGCAGCTAATCATGAAAATATCAATATCTATACCTGGAGTGAAGTTGAAAAGGTAAGCGGTTTTGTAGGTAATTTTGAGGTTGTTATCCGCCAAAAGGCACGCAGCGTAAGAGCAGATATGTGCTCTGGCTGTGGGTTATGTACGGAAAAGTGTCCTTCCCGCAAAACTCCCAGTGAATTTGATTGTGGCCTGCGGAACCGTGGTGCCATTTATATTCCTTTTGCCCAGGCTATTCCTAAGGTGCCTGTTATCGACAGAGAGCATTGCCTGAAATTCCAGACTGGGAAATGTGGCATCTGCTCCAAAATCTGTCCTAATCAGGCTATAGATTACACTCAGGAGGACCAGCTGATCACTGAGAAATACGGGGCTATTGTTTTAGCTACGGGCTTTGAACTTTTGAAACTGGATCAGTTTGGGGAATATGCTGTAGGAGAAAGTAAGGATGTTATAACTTCTCTGCAACTGGAACGTCTGACTAATGCGGCAGGCCCCACAGAAGGTCATCTGGTACGTCCTTCTGACCACAGAGAACCGAAGTCCGTGGTAATTGTTTCCTGCGTAGGTTCCCGGGATACTTCGGAACGTGGCAAGACCTATTGCTCTAAGGTATGCTGCATGTATAATGCCAAGCATGCCATGTATATCAAAGAAAAATATCCTCAGATTGATGTAACAGTATTCTATATTGATGTGCGCACACCTGGTAAGGGTTTTGATGAATTCTACCGTCGTGCTGTAGAGGAATATGGTGTGCATTACATCCGTGGCCAGGTTGGCAAGGTTGAGGTTATGCACAATGGTGAGCTGAACCTGCATGTTTCCGACCTTAATGAAGGCAAGCATTATGAGATGAAGACGGACCTGTTGGTACTGGCGGCTGCAGTAACAGCCTCCAAGGATGCCCGCAAGCTGGCGACGAAGCTGACGGCAAGTATTGATACCAATGATTTCTTTGTAGAGGCTCATCCTAAGCTGAGACCTGTAGAAAGTCCTACAGCAGGTGTTTTCCTGTCCGGCATGTGCCAAGGTCCCAGGGATATTCCTGAAACAGTTGCCCAGGCTGGTGCCGCAGCTGTTAAGGTTGTGGGTCTGCTGGCCAAGGATAAGCTCCTGACCAATCCCTGCACAGCTAAATGCAATGAACGTATCTGCAGCGGCTGTGGTATGTGTACCCAGGTTTGTCCCTATGGCGCTATCAGCCTGAATAAGAAAACGGTTATTTCTTTGGAAGGAGCAAGAGTGGAGCGCAGTGTAGCCGAGGTTAATCCTGCTCTCTGCCAGGGCTGTGGTGCCTGTACGGTAGCCTGCCCGGCAACAGCGATGGACCTTCAGGGCTTTACCAATGAACAGATTATGGCGGAGGTGGATGCATTATGTTAAATGAAGAACAAGCAACCTTCACTCCGAAAATAGTAGCTTTCTGCTGCAACTGGTGCAGCTATGCCGGTGCGGATGGCGCTGGTACAGCCCGCAAAAATTATCCTGCCAATGTAAAAATTATTAAGGTTCCCTGCTCCTGCAGGGTAAATCCCATGTTCGTCCTGAGGGCTTTTCAGAGAGGCGCTGATGGAGTTATTCTCTGTGGTTGTCATCCAGGAGACTGTCATTATACTACCGGCAATTATTATACCCGCCGTCGCATGACGCTGCTCATGAGTATGCTGGACTTTATGGGCGTAGCCCACGACAGGCTGAGAGTGGAATGGGTATCTGCGGCTGAAGGCGCTAAATTTGCCCAGGTAATGAACGATTTTACAGCTCATATTACTGAGCTTGGAGAAAATGTAAAGTTGAGGGATTTGCGATGCAAAAAATAGCGAAGCTGATGCAGGACAAGGCCGCTGAACTTTTGCAGAACGGCCAAGCGGCACGGGTTATGGCTTGGCAGGAGGGTGAATTCTTTTATGATAACGCACCTGCTGCTTTCAATAGTGCTGATGCCTGTGAAAATATTGTTTACAACGAATTTTGTCCCGCTAATTTAAGTAAATATCTGATAGATACAACCAAGCAAGGCATTAAGACAGCTGTTTTTCTGAAGCCCTGTGATACCTATGGACTGAACCAGCTGCTCAAAGACCATCGTGTAGCCAGAGAACTGGTATACGTGGTGGGTACACCCTGCTCCGGTATGGTAGATATCAAAAAAATTAAAGCTGCAGGCTGCAAAGGTATTATCAAGGTCAGCTGTGAGGCTGATAAAGTACTGGTACAGACTGCTTATGGCAAGAAGGAACTGGATAAGAAGGAGGTCCTCCTTGATAAATGCCTGATGTGCAAGGGCAATGCTTATCAGGTCTGCGATGAAGAACTGGGAGAGAAGCTGGAGACACCTGTTTTCGAAGGAGATCGTTTTGCTGCTGTCAAGGCTATTGAAAAAATGGCTCCGGAAGAGCGCTTTGCTTTCTGGCAAGGCGAATTGTCCAAATGTATCCGTTGCAATGCCTGCAGAGATATCTGTCCTGCCTGCAGCTGTGAGCAATGCATATTTGATCATCCTGCTGCTCCTATGGGCGGTAAAGCTGCTGCTGATGCGGTGGAAGAAGAATTGTTCCATATCATCAGGGCTTTCCATGTGGCCGGCCGCTGTGTAGGCTGTGGTGAGTGTGCCCGGGTATGTCCTCAGGGCGTTAAGCTGGGATTGCTGAACATGAAGTTCATGAAGGACATCAATGAATTTTATGGTAAATATCAGGCTGGTGCCGATGCGGAAACTCCTGCTCCTACCATCAGCTTCAGGGAAGACGATGTGGAGCCCACAATCGTAGAAATGAAGAGGGGGTATTAAAATGCTGAAAATTGCACAACAAAGCCTTCCTCAATTATGGGCAGCTTTAGCTGAAATCGGCGAGCTGTATGTTCCTGTTAAAAACAAGGCGGGGAAAACGGATTTTGCCCAATATACAGAGCAGGCCGTTGTTGACCTGGAAACTCATCTGACGGCAAAATCTCTTAAGGATATGTTTTTCCCTCAGGTAGAGAATATGCTGGCCTTTCAGACTGAGGGTAAGCATCTGGCCATTGAGATGGCAGCACCTGCAGAGAGAACCACAATAGCTTTTGGCGTCCGTGCCTGTGATGCCCGTAGCTTTGAAATCCTGGATAAAGTTTTTCTCAAGGATCCCGTAGATACCTATTATCAGACCCGTCGTACCCAAAGCATTTTAATTGGCTTGGGCTGCAGCGCTCCTGAAGAGACCTGCTTCTGTGGCACCTTTGGTATTGACGCCACTAAACCTGCTACGGATGTAGTAACCTGGTTGGTAGGTACAGAGCTTTATTGGGAGCCGGTAACGGAAAAGGGTAAGGAACTGACTGCTAAACTTGAAGCGCTGTTTACTGCGGTAGCTGATAAGGCTGCTGTAGAAGCACAGCAGCAGACCACCAAGGCTATTCTCAAGGCTCTGCCTTTAGGAGATTTCAGGATTGCTGAAAAAATTCCTGCGGATGAGCTGAAGACCTTCAACAGCAAGGTGTGGCCGGAGCTGGCAAGTGGTTGCCTGTCCTGTTGTTCCTGCACCTATGTATGTCCTACCTGTCACTGCTACGATATCCGGGATTATAAGGTCAGCGATGACAGAACGGAACGCTTCCGCTGCTGGGATAGCTGTATGAACAAGGAATTTACGAAGATGGCAGCAGTCAACCCCCGTAAAACCAAGGTGGAACGCTTCCGTCAACGTTATATGCACAAGCTGGTTTATTTCCCGGAAAATAATGAAGGGACCTTTGCCTGTGTAGGCTGTGGACGTTGTCTGGCCAAATGTCCTGTACATCTGAATATTGTCAAGGTGGCTAAAGCTTTGGAGGTGACTAAGGATGTGTAATTGTGGCAATGCTTTATTACCTCAGATAGGTATAGTAACTGACGTGTATCAGGAAACCTCCGATGTCAAAACCTTCAGAGTAGAAAAAATTGGTGGAGGTAAGCCCTTTGAACATATGCCTGGACAATGCGCAATTCTTTCGGCTCCAGGCAAGGGAGAAGCGATATTTTCTATTACATCTTCACCCACTAACAAGGAATATATTGAGTTCAGCATTAAACGCTGTGGCTCCATTACGGATTTCCTCCATTTCGATTGGGAACCTGGACAGGAAATAGCTATCCGTGGACCCTACGGCAATCATTTTCCTGTGGAGGATAAGCTGAAGGGCAAGGATGTTATTTTTATTGCTGGTGGTATCGGACTGGCACCTATGCGTAGCGTTATCAATTATATGCTGGATAACCGTGAAGATTACGGCTCCATTGATATCGTCTATGGCGCCCGCAGCAAAGAGGATTTTGTGCGTTATCAGGAACTGACAGAAATCTGGCCCAACAAGCCTAAGACTGCAGTGCATCTGACCATTGACCGTCCCCAGCCTAACTGGGATGGTAATGTAGGCTTTGTTCCTGCTTTTCTGAAGGCTTTGAATTTTACTCCTGATAAAACAGTCCTGCTATGTGGACCTCCGATTATGATCAAGCTGTGTCTGGCAGCCCTGATAGAGATGGGCTTTACAAAGCAACAGGTTTATACAACGCTGGAGCTGAGAATGAAATGCGGTATCGGCAAATGCGGTCGTTGCAATATCGGCAAAAAATATGTGTGCAAGGACGGCCCGGTATTTACCTGTGATCAGATTGATGAAATGCCGCCTGAGTATTAAGGAGGAAGAAAATGGAGAAAATGGTAACAGTCTATCTCTTAGGCAAAGAATACCAGGTGCCTGAAACACTGACCATTATGGATGCTATGGAATATGCCGGCTTTAAGCTGATCCGTGGTGTCGGTTGCCGTAGTGGTTTCTGTGGCGCTTGCGCAGTTATCTATAGAATTAAGGGGACTACCGAGCTGAAGGTGGTATTATCCTGTCAGACCAAGGTAGAAGAGGGCATGTGTGTCGGCAAAATTGACTCCTTCCCTTTGAATAAACGTACCTTCAACATTGAAGAACTTAAAGTTTCCGATAATATTGTGGCTCAGCTGTATCCGGAAATTTACAGCTGTGTAGGTTGTAATGCCTGCACTAAAGGCTGTCCTCAGGGATTGAACGTTATGCAGTATATTGCCTACGCTCAACGGGGAGAATATGAAAAGGCAGCTCATGCTTCTTTTGATTGCGTCGGCTGCAATATCTGTGCTTCCCGCTGTCCTGCCCAGATCAGTCATAGTGCAGTGGGTCTGCTGTGCCGTCGTTTGACCGGTAAATATATTGCTCCTAAATGTGAGCATCTGGAAAAACGGGTTGCGGAAATAGAGAATGGTGGCTACGAGACTTTGATTGCTAAATTAAAGGCTATGCCTTTAGAGGAAATCAAAGCTCTGTACAATAATAGAGAAATTGAGAAGTAGGAGGGTATCATGAGCGCATTTACTGAAGAACAATTGCTTTCCATGAAAAAAGTAGAGAAAACCAGAGAAGCGCGCCTGCATGCTACTCTTCAACGTTTCAGCGCTGAGGAAAAGGAAGCATTACTGCAGGAATTCCATCCTGATTACAGTACCAAGGGCTTTAAGGTGCTGGAGGCTGGTCCCAACAAAGGGGAAAAGGTGCCTGTGGAATTGGCGGAACTCTTGGAGGGACGTAGCCGTCTGACAGATCAGAAGCTGGATCTGTCACGCATTGATCATGATGTGGACGTACTGATTATTGGTGCCGGTGGTGCTGGGGCCGCAGCAGCGATTGAGGCCAACAATGCCGGAGCGTCTGTATTGATGGTAACTAAGCTGCGTATCGGCGATGCCAATACCATGATGGCAGAGGGTGGTATTCAGGCTGCTGATAAAGAAAATGATTCTCCTGCCCAGCATTATCTGGATGCTTATGGTGGCGGTCACTTCAAAAATATTCCTGAGCTGCTGGAGCAGTTGGTAACTAATGGACCTTTAGCCATAGACTGGTTGAGCAAACTGGGCGTTATGTTCGATAAGGAGCAGGACGGCACCATGATTACTACCCATGGTGGTGGTACCTCCCGTAAAAGAATGCATGCCTGCGCCGATTATTCCGGTGCAGAAATCATGCGTGTACTGAGGGATGAGGTGCAGAACCGCAAAATCCCCGTGCTGGAATTTTCTCCTGCTATTGAACTGTTGCTGGATGAACAGGGCAAAGCTGCCGGTGCGGTACTGCTGGACTATGACAGCAACGAACTGAAGGTTGTCCGTGCCAAAACAGTTATTATTGCTACTGGCGGTGCCGGCAGACTGCACTACCAAGGCTTCCCCACCTCCAATCATTATGGTGCTACAGCAGATGGCCTGGTCATGGCTTACCGTGCTGGTGCTAAGTTGATTTACGCTGATGCTATCCAATATCATCCTACGGGTGTTGCTTTTCCCGCTCAGATTTACGGTGCTCTGGTTACAGAGAAAGTCCGTTCCATTGGTGCTCAGCTCATCAACAGCGAGGGCGAGGCCTTCATGAATCCTTTGGAGACCCGCGATGTAGCAGCTGCCTCCATCATCCGTGAATGTACTGCCAGAGGCAAGGGCGTCAAAGCCTTGGACGGTGTGGCTCTGTGGCTGGATACACCTATGATTGAAATGCTTCATGGAGAGGGAACTATTGCCAAGAGAATTCCTGGCATGCTGAGAATGTATGCTAAATTTGGTATAGATTTGCGTAAGGAGCCCATATTGGTTTATCCTACTCTTCACTATCAGAACGGCGGTATCCTGATTAATAAGGATGGTGAGAGCAATATTTCCAATCTGTTCGTAGCCGGAGAGGCCGTAGGCGGTATCCATGGTACCAACAGATTAATGGGTAATAGTTTGCTGGATATTATTGTTTTCGGGCGTATTGCAGGTACCCATGCAGCAGCTGCTGCCGCTAAACAAATGCCCGCCGCTAAGCTCTGCTTGCACCATGTACAGGCGTTTAATCAGGAGCTGGAGGCTGCTGGTTGTGGTTCACAGGTTGCTTCTCCAAAACTGCTGCCGGTTTACACCCATGGCAGAGATGCCAGATAAACGCAGATAATACTTGTCAAAAATTAAAGCAGATGATATAATACAGAGACTGAAAACCACTTCCTCTGCAGAGGAAGTGGTTTTTGTATCTGAAATATATATCAACACTTGAGCCATTGTTCAAGGGTTGTGGTTGGAGAAATAAAAATGAGAAAATTTTGGAGCTTGTTACTGGCAGGATTATGTCTGCTGCTAATAGGTTGCAATACAACTACAAAGGAACAAGTGCCCCAAGAAAAGCTGCAGGTGGCAGCCAGCTTTTATCCCATGGCAGAATTTGCCCAGGCCATTGGTGGTGATAAGCTTGAGGTTTGGACTATAGTTCCGGACGGAGTAGAGCCACATGATTGGGAGCCTTCTCCAAGAGTACTGACTAGATTAGGACATGCTCAGCTGCTTGTCTATAATGGCATGGTTGAGCCTTGGGCTGAGCAGGCACTGATGGCGTTGGAGGAAAGGAAAATACAAGCGGTAAAAGCCGGAGCTGATCTCTACAGCTGCCGAGGTAAAAATGACCCTCATGTCTGGATAAGTCCCAAGAAAGCTATTCTGGAGGTACAGGCTATTACTAAAGCTATTTGTAAGGCAGATTCTGACAACAGCAGTTACTATCAGCAGAATAGCCGGCGTTACCAGGAAGAACTGGTCAAACTGGATCTGAAGCTGCGGCAGACAGTGCAAAGAGCAAAACACAAAAGGTTTATAACTGCCCATGCAGCTTTTGGACATCTGGCAGAAGACTATGGCCTGGAGCAGTTGGCACTTAGAGGACTGTCTCCTGAGGCTGAGCCAACTGCAGAGAGCCTGAAAACAGCTGCTGAGCTCATAAAGACCACTGGTATCCACTATATTTTTTTTGAAACACTGACAAGTCCGAAAATGACACAGATTTTGGCCGCTGAAACAGGCGCCGGGATATTGGTCTTGGACCCTATTGAAGGTTTGGACGAAGAGGGCCGGAGAAATAAAATGACCTATCTGGAGCTTATGCAAAGGAATATAGCTGTTTTAGAGAAAGCGTTGAATGAATAGGTGAAAGCATGAAAGCAATTAGCGTAAGGGGACTGGGCTTCGATTATGGCGAAGGCTGGGTTTTCCATAATCTTAATTTAGATATACCTCAGGGAGATTTTGTAGCAGTTATAGGTGATAACGGCGCTGGCAAAAGTACTCTGCTGAAGATGCTGGCCAAGGTATTGCCTCCTACCATAGGAGAAATTGCCTACTTTGGACAATCTATCAAACATTTTACCCAATGGGAAAAGATAGGCTATGTACCGCAAAATCCTGCTAAACAGCAAAGAAATTTTCCCATAAGTGTGGAAGAAGTGGTAGCTTTGGGCCTGTTAAAGCCAGGCAGCTTTTGGCAGAGTCCCAGCTCCGAGGATAAGGAAAGAATCGAAACCATGCTGGAGACCTTTGGACTGCAGGGATTGCGTAAAAGAAGAATTGGCGAGCTCAGCGGTGGTCAGCAGCAAAGAGTGTTCCTGGCCAGGGCTATGGTAAAAAATCCGGAAATCCTGCTTTTGGATGAGCCGGCTACAGGCATAGATACGCTCGCCAAGGAACTGCTTTACAGCAGGCTGAAGCAGTTAAATGAGGAACAGGGAAAAACTATAGTTATGGTGAGCCATGATCTTGACCTGGCAGCAGGTGTGGCCAAGAGTGCTTTATGTATTAAGCATGGGGTCTGCTTCAGAGGGGATGTGCAGGAAGCCCTGGCACATCAGCATCAGTTTAGATAAGGAGTAGCTTATGTTGGAAATGTGGGAAATGGAATTTATGCAGAGAGCCTGGTTGGCTGGTCTGCTGATGGCGTTGACCTGTCCTCTGATCGGCTGCTTTTTGGTATTGCGTAGGCAATCTCTGATAGGAGACGGGTTGGGGCATATTGCTTTTGCCGGTGTTGCTGGTGGAGCTTTATATGATATCAGTCCGGTCCTAAGTGCAGCGGTGACTACTGTTCTAGGTGCTATTGCCATAGAATCCGTAAGGGTTAGGCTTAGTGAAACAGCAGAAATGGTTTTAGCTATCTTTTTTTACAGTGGTATGGGCTTGGCGGTAATTTTTGTCGGCCTGAATGCTTCTGGCGGGTTTAATTTAAGCAGTATTTTATTTGGCAGTCTGATGACAGTCAGCAGAACTGACCTGCTGATTGTAGGTCTGCTTAGTCTGCTAACCTTAATATTTGTCTATGTGTTTTACAGACCCCTGCAATATCTGACCTTTGATGAAACCTCAGCCAGAGTAGCTGGTCTGCCGGTTAAACAGCTGAATTTTCTGCTGGCTTTATTAACAGCTTTGACAGTGGCTCTGTCTATGAGAATTGTTGGGTTGTTGTTGGTATCTGCGATGATGGTTATTCCAGTGGCCTGTGCTCTGCAGACGGCCAAAAGCTTTAACAGCACTATCTTGAGCAGTCTAGGTTATGGGATGGCAGACGTCATAGCTGGTCTGACAATTTCCTACTATGCCGACCTTGCGCCAGGTGGTACAATTGTAGTAGTGGGAACAATACTGTTCTTAGCCAGTGTTATTCTAGGCAAGCCTAGGCAAGGACGAAAGCATGCTGCGGAGAAGGAAATCTGCCCTATCTGCGGACAGGACAGCACTGGTAGCCGTGATATCAGCAAGCTGGTACATGCTGCTGGTTTAAGGAGAAAGACACATAACAGGTGATGACATGAGTGTAGATTTGCATATACATACGACGGCCTCGGATGGAACCTGGACAGCACAGGAGCTTATAGATAATGCTTTAAGGGCAGGCTTGGATACTTTAGCTATAACGGACCATGACAGTGTGGACAATGTGCTGGAGGGTCAGCGGCTTGCTGCTGTTGCAGGCCTGAAGTTCCTGACAGGTGTGGAACTGAATTCTACTAAAGCCGGTCTGAATATTCACGTTCTGGGCTATGGCATAGACATCGGCAACGCCGCTCTGAAGGAGCTGATGGCTCATAATATTGCTTTGATGCTGGATGTGGATATTGAAAGTGTAGATTTGCTGGAGAAACTGGGTTGGCCTGTAAGCGTTGCTGAATTTAAACGCTATACCTATGACCGTCGTAGAGGTGGTTGGGCCTCCTTGGCTTATCTGGAGGATAAAGGACTTTGCACAGGAGTCAATGATTTTTTCCAGAGAATTTTTACCAAAGAGCACGCCTTGGGATTTCCGGAATTTCCTTCTATTGCAGAGGTCATTCAAGTCATCCATGAAGCAGGCGGTTTAGCCATCTGTGCTCATGCTGCCAGCGGCTTTCATGGCCCGGGACTGGAAAAAATTCTGGCTTTACTGGAAAAGGAAGCTTTTGATGGTTATGAATGCTATCATTCTAAC
>R04__coassemble_798_pt1 | contig 10800 bp, 10 predicted proteins | sample R04__metabat2_low_PE_017 | metagenome-assembled genome bin R04
ACATCCTTCTTTATTTTGATTATCTAAATCAATTAAAATGACTACCCAAATCAATCGAAATGATTAGAGCTTAGCATCAAAAGCTACGTCCTTGCCGTCATGGATGCAGTTACGCTTGCCGTTCTTGGATCTTTGTGCGTATTTAACATCTTTTTCCTTGATGACATCGCCATAAACCTTCTTGCCAGGAGTCTTAGGACCGGAATTATAAGCTTCGGTCTTGCAGGAAACTACCATATGGGGGCAGGTCTTAACAACAACGGTACGGGAATGAACTTCCCATGCTTCAGCACCTTTGTCGTTTTTATATTTTTTGTTATGATCAGGAGCTTCGCCACGGAAAACGTATTGGACGTAACCATTTTTGTTCATATCCGCAGTCAGTTGTTCAGGAGTCTTAGCAGTTACTAAAACCCAGTTTTTGCCATCTTTCACATTGTCAGTTTTAACTGCTTTGTTGAAGGCATCAACTACACCAGCAGGTACTTTGATAGCGGTGTTCTTTTGGGTGAAAGATGCGGAAGAAGCAGCGGGGGTAGCGGGCTTCTTGGGGTCAGCAGCTTTCTTGTCATCGCCGCAGCCTGCAGCAAAAGCCATGGCAGCAATCATGCCACCGACAACAGCACATTTGAAATATTTGTTCATGAAAAATCCCTCCTCGGAATGTGTTATGGTGATTATATCATACACTTGGGGAAAAAGCGATAAGAAACAGGCTAATATCCAGAAAAACATTTAAACGATTGATTAAATGCAAACCCTTTGTGTATTTGTCTCCTGGATAACAAAAATCAGGAATTTTCCATCAGCAGTTTTTGCCCATTTCATAGGCTTCCTGCAGCTTGGGTGAGCCGGCAATATCGCCGATATCGGTAACACCACCGCAGAAGAGTGAATTTTTCAATTCTGCTTTAGGGAAACATTCCACCCAGCCACCTAGACCATTCAAGGCTCTGATGGGTGTGGCTTCGGCAGTATCAGCTGCCGCACTGAGCAAATATACTTCTCTGAACTGATAATCTTTGGGATAGAGGGGGTTCAGACGGTCCAACAGAGTCTTAAGCTGGCCACACATTTCGTAGTAATAGATAGGGGTGGCGAAGACGAGAACATCAGCCTTCAAAGCCATTTCTTCAATGGCAACAGCATCATCCTTGAGAATGCATTTCCCGGTAGTCTGACAGGCAAGACAGCCACGGCAGAAATTGACGGTTTTGCCTATCAGGGAGATTTTTTCAACCTGGTGGCCAGCAGCTTGAGCACCTTCTGCAAAAGCGTTAGCTAGTGCGTCGGAATTGCTGTTTTTTCTTAAACTTGCAGAAACGATTAAAATATTTTTACTCATAATAATTTCCTCCCCGGATAAAATAACCTTGCATAAATATTATAAAGCATAAAGTAGACTTGATGTCAAGCTAATTCTAAAAGCTGACAGAACAGTAATTGCGGGGACTTCCAATCGCTGATTGCTTCAATATGTATACAGTATGTATGCAGAAATTTTCTGGCAGGACTGTTCCGTAATCTATTAGAATATGCTATAATGAGAATGGTCTACTCTAATAAATTTGTTTGGAGGTTTCCCATGTCTGATAATATTCATGTAGTACTGGACAGTGTTTCTGCTGTAACTGAAACTGATTTTATTAAGGATCCCCGTGTGCATCTGCTGCGTCTGGTCATTGCTTTAGGTGGCGAGGAATGGTATGATGGCGATAAAACTCTGGAAGAAATGGTGGCTATGATCGAAAAGGTCGGCAAGCTTCCCAAGACTTCCCAACCTCCTTTAGGCGATATCCACGAGCTGTTTACCAGTCTTGCCAAGGAAGGCAAAAAGATTATCATGGTTACCATGTCCTCCGGGCTGAGCGGCACAAATCAGGCCTGCAATATGGTAGCCCAACAGGTCATGGATGAGATTCCAGACTCCGATATCCGCATTATTGATGGTAAAACCTGTGGTTCTCCTCTGGTTGGTATTGCTAAAGCAATTTTGGCTAAAGTTGATGCCGGCTGCGAGGATATGGATGAGCTGGAACGTTACGGTAAGGACTGCGAGTTCCGTCTGCGTACCTATTTCTCTGTTAATACTCTGGATTATCTGGCCAAGGGCGGCCGTGTGGGTAAAGCTAGCGCCATGATGGGCAGTCTTTTAGGCATCCGTCCTATTCTGATCATGGACGAGGACGGTAAGGTTGAGGCTATCGATAAATGCCGTACCCGCAAAAAGGTGCTGAAGCGCCTGATTGAACTGGCCGGTAGTGAAACGGCTATTGAAGAAATGTATGTCTGCGGCGCTCTCTGCGAAGAAGACATGGATTATGCTCAAGCAGAGCTGGAGAAGATTTATCCTGGCGTTCCCTGTATCAGAACCTCTATTGGTACTGTTCTTACTGCTCACTTAGGACCTGGCGTAATTGGTCTGTTTGTCCGTATCAAGGAATAATTGATAAAATAATTAAGTACCTGTAGGCAAGTTAATGTCTACAGGTATTTTTTAGTTATATGAATATATTAAATTTTGTTAAATGTAATAAACATTACATTTTTAATGGGAGATTTTGATAATAAAAAATATTTTTTTTGTTTTATTGACAAAATTAAACTTATGGAGTAAAGTTAGCACGTAGTTTAATAAGCCAATAAACCGTTGAGACGGAGATCAAATCGGAGTATGCGCTTACAGAGAGTCCGGGCAGGTGGAAGCCGGATAGAGATGCAGGCCGACAAATGGACCGTTGAGGGTGTCGTCAAATCAGGTAACTGAAAGTATTCGGCAACGCTGCTCCAGCGTTAGGGGAGAGGGATATGTTGGTATCCTGCAAAAGTGTGCAGCTTTAGGCTGTGAATTCGAGGTGGCACCGCGGATAAGTATATTTAGTTATTCGTCCTTGACAGATTATGTAGTTCTGTCAGGGATTTTTTATTTTCACCTTGGCAGACGAAAAAAGAAAGGAAGTAAAGACCATGATCAAAGAAGCCATTGTGAAAATTGTCAACAAAGGAGATTTAACCTATTCTGAAGCCTATGAGGTTATGAATGAAATTATGAGCGGCGAAACCACAGCCACCCAAAATGCAGCCTTTCTGGCGGCTCTGTCTACTAAGAGTGCCAGAGCAGAAACTACGGATGAAATTGCCGGCTGTGCAGCTGCCATGCGGGATCATGCTACCAAGGTGGACACGGGCATGGAGATTTTTGAGATTGTAGGTACTGGCGGAGATAACGCTCATAGCTTTAATATTTCCACTACCTCAGCTATAGTAGCGGCTGCAGGTGGCATGAAGGTGGCTAAACACGGCAACCGGGCGGCTTCCTCCCAATGCGGCACCGCGGATTGTCTGGAAGCACTAGGTGTCAATATCCAGCAAAGTCCTGCCAAATGTGTGGAACTGCTGCAAAAGGTAGGTATGTGCTTCTTCTTTGCCCAGAAATATCATACCTCCATGAAATATGTAGGTGCTATCCGCAAAGAGCTGGGCTTCCGCACTGTATTCAATATTTTGGGACCTCTGACTAACCCTGGTTCTCCTCAACTGCAGCTGCTGGGCGTTTATGATGAATATCTGGTAGAGCCTTTGGCTCAGGTTCTGGTAAGTCTGGGAGTTAAGCGGGGCATGGTTGTCTATGGCAAGGATAAGCTGGATGAGATTTCCCTGAGTGCACCTACTAAGGTCAGTGAAATTCGTGACGGCTGGTATAAAACCTATGTCATTACCCCTGAAGAATTTGGTCTCGAACGTTGCACCAAAGAAGAACTGCAGGGCGGTGCTCCCCAGGAGAATGCAGAGATTACCAGAGCCATTCTCAGAGGAGAAAAAGGACCTAAGAGAAATGCTGTGCTCATGAATGCCGGTGCTGCTCTGTATATTGGCGGCAAGGCTGAGAGTATGCATGAAGGCATTGCTCTGGCAGCAGAAATTATTGATTCCGGCAAGGCTTTGGCAACTTTGGAAAAACTGATTGCCGTAAGCAATGCCCCAGAGGTATGAAATGACGATTTTAGATGAACTGGCAGCTCATGCCAGAGAACGTGTGGCTTTGGCTAAGCAGAGCGTGTCCTTGGAGGTGCTGAAAGAGCAGGCTTTAAAGCTTCCCAAAGGAAACTTCGCTTTTGAAAAAGCTTTACGGAAACGGGATATTGCTTTTATCTGCGAATGCAAAAAGGCCTCGCCCTCCAAGGGACTGATTGCTTCGGAATTCCCCTATCTGCAGATAGCCAAAGCATATGAAGCTGCAGGTGCTGACTGCATTTCCGTGCTGACGGAGCCTAAATGGTTTTTGGGTAAGGACAGCTATCTGCAGGAAATTGCAGCGGCAGTTAAAATTCCCTGCCTGAGAAAAGATTTTACTGTAGATGCTTACATGCTTTATGAAGCGAAGCTGTTGGGGGCTTCAGCTGTGCTGCTGATCTGCTCCATTCTCACGGATGAGCAGCTGTCAGAATATCTGAAAATCTGCGAGGAAATGGGATTGTCAGCTTTAGTTGAGGCTCATGATGAACAGGAAATTCACAGAGCTGTAAAAGCAGGTGCCAGGATTATTGGTGTCAATAACCGTAATCTTAAGGATTTTACTGTAGACACAGAAAACAGCAGGAAATTGCGGGCGCTAATTCCACAGGAAATTATTTTTGTTTCGGAAAGTGGGGTACGCTCAGCTGCAGATGTCAGAGCACTGAGAAATATCGGAGCCAATGCAGTGCTGATAGGTGAAGCTTTGATGAGGGCAGCGGATAAACGGGCCAAGCTGGAGGAGCTGAAAGGAAAGCTATGACGAAGATCAAGCTATGTGGGCTTTCACGAAAATGCGATATAGAAACAGCTAACGAGCTTCTACCGGAATACGTAGGCTTTGTGCTCTGGCCTAAAAGCAAACGCTATGTGACTTCTGCAAAGCTGGCAGAGTTAAAGAGTTTGCTCTGCCAGGAAATCAAGGCCGTGGGTGTTTTTGTGGATGAAAAGCCCGAACTGGTGGCGGAACTTTTAAACCAGGGCTTAATCGATCTGGCTCAGCTCCATGGTCGAGAGGATGAAGAATATCTTGCCAGGCTTAGAGCATTGACAGATAAGCCTGTAATCAAGGCTTTCTGCATTAAATCTGCGGCCGATATTTCCCGGGCAGAGACTAGCACTGCGGATTATATTCTGCTGGATTCAGGTATGGGAACGGGCAGGACCTTTGCCTGGAGACTGCTGCAAAATATAACCAGACCTTATTTTCTGGCAGGTGGTCTGGGAGTTGCTAACATTGCCGAGGCTATAGCTGTTCTGCAGCCCTATGGGGTAGATGTAAGCTCCGGCATTGAAAGCAACGGAGTTAAGGATAAAACTAAAATGGAGGCCTTTGTGGCCCAGGTCAGAGAGGGAGAAAAACAATGACTAATCCGAAAGGACGCTTTGGTATTCATGGGGGTCAATATATTCCTGAAACCCTGATGAATGCGATTATTGAATTGGAAGAGGCCTACAATCATTATAAAAATGATCCTGAGTTCAATAAAGAATTGACGGAACTGCTCAATGAATATGCAGGCAGACCTTCCAGATTGTACTATGCTGAAAAAATGACCAGAGATTTGGGCGGTGCCAAAATCTATCTGAAGCGGGAGGACCTGAACCATACAGGAGCCCATAAAATCAATAATGTGCTGGGGCAGGCTCTGCTGGCCAAGAAAATGGGCAAAACCAGATTGATAGCGGAAACGGGTGCTGGTCAGCATGGTGTGGCTACAGCTACGGCAGCAGCACTTATGGATATGGAGTGCGTAGTCTTCATGGGCGAAGAGGATACCATCCGTCAGGCTTTGAATGTCTATAGAATGCGTTTGCTGGGTGCAACAGTGGTTCCTGTAAAAACCGGTACAGCAACTCTGAAGGATGCTGTATCCGAGGCTATGCGGGAATGGACATCACGTATCAGTGACACCCACTATTGTCTGGGCTCAGTTATGGGACCTCATCCTTTTCCGACCATAGTAAGGGATTTCCAGGCCGTTATTTCCAAAGAAATCAAGGAACAGCTTTTGGCCAAGGAGGGCAGACTTCCGGATGCGGTAATTGCCTGTGTAGGCGGTGGCTCCAATGCTATCGGCAGCTTCTATAATTTTATTGAGGATAAAACCGTACGACTAATCGGCTGCGAGGCTGCAGGCAGAGGCGTGGATACTCTGGAAACGGCCGCTACTATTGCTACTGGACGGATTGGTATTTTCCATGGTATGAAATCTTATTTCTGCCAGGATCAATATGGCCAGATTGCTCCTGTATATTCTATTTCTGCAGGTCTTGACTACCCTGGTGTAGGTCCGGAGCATGCTTATCTTCACGACATCGGCAGAGCTGAATATGTACCTGTAACTGATGAGGAAGCGGTACAGGCCTTTGAGTATCTGGCTAAAACAGAGGGCATTATTCCTGCTATTGAATCTGCCCATGCTGTGAGCTACGCTATGAAGCTGGCACCTACCATGGACAAGGATCAGATTATCGTAGTAACTATTTCCGGTCGTGGAGACAAGGATTGTGCAGCCATTGCCCGTTACAGAGGGGAGGATATTCATGAGTAAAATAAAAAATGCCTTTAGTCAAGGCAAGGCTTTTATTGCGTTTATTACCTGTGGCGACCCCGACCTGGAAACTACTGCGGCTGCTGTCCGGGCTGCTGTAGCTAACGGTGCCGACCTGATTGAACTGGGTATTCCCTTTTCTGATCCTACAGCTGAGGGACCTGTTATCCAAGGTGCCAATATCCGCGCTTTAGCAGGAGGTGTAACCACCGATAAAATTTTTGCTCTGGTCAGGGAACTGCGTCAGGATGTTGCTGTGCCCATGGTTTTCATGACTTATGCCAATGTCATCTTTTCCTATGGTGCGGAAAAATTTATCTCCACCTGTCAGGAAATTGGCATGGACGGACTGATTCTTCCAGATTTGCCCTTTGAGGAGAAGGAGGAATTTCTGCCGCTTTGTCATAAATACGATGTGGATTTGATCTCTCTGGTGGCTCCGACCTCAGAAAACCGCATTAAGATGATTGCCAGGGAAGCAGAGGGCTTCCTGTACATTGTCTCCAGCCTGGGCGTAACCGGTACCCGCAGCGAAATCAAAACCGACCTGACCGGTATTGTTAAGCTGGTCAGAGAGAATACTCAGATTCCCTGCGCTATCGGCTTTGGTATTTCCACTCCCGAACAGGCTAAAAAAATGGCAGCTTTATCCGATGGTGCCATTGTAGGCTCAGCCATTATCAAGCTGCTGGCCAAATATGGCAAGGATGCACCTGCATATATCGGGGAATATGTAAAATCCATGAAGGATGCGTTGAGATAAGAGTCCCATTTAAGGAAATATCTGTTGTTTCCATAAACAAAAAATGTCTGCAGAGACTCATTCAAGAGTGCCTGCAGACATTTTTTTGCATATGTGCTTGTGCTATCAAATGGATTATTTCTGCAGCTTGGACAGCTGGGTAGCGAATCTGGTGCCATAGGTGTTGAACAGCTCGTGGAAGCTTTCGATATTCTGGCTCATGCCCACAGGTCCCAGATGAATAACGGGCTTGCCGAAGGAAGCACCGCCGGAGTAGACCATCATGCCGAAAACCATTTCGTAGGTCAAAATGGAATTGATGACATTTTCGGCACCACCATGGATGTACTGCTCTGTAGCAAAGGCGCCGCCAAGCTTGCCTGCCAGACCTAATTTGCCGGCTGCGGTCTGGAACCAGCTCTGGATGCGGAAGGTAGCGGAAGCTGCATAGGTGGGAGAGCCGATAATGACTCCGTCAGCAGAACGGACGAATTCATTGTCACTGTCTTCAATGCTGAAGCATTGCGCTTCCATGCCCTGTACTGCAGTAATGCCTTCCTGGATAAATCCGGCTGCTGTTTTCGTGGTGTTGGTTTTGGTATCGTAGAGAACTGCAATTTTCATAAGTTTTTCCTCCTGTTGCAATGTGAGCTATTTAGTAGACAATAAAATTATATTTGCGTAAGTGTAAAGCTGCCATTAGGAGCCACGGTAGCCTTAATCGAGGTGTGGGCGAAAAGCTCATCCATGAATATCTGCAGCAGGTTGTAATAAATTTCTATCTTGCCCCCTGCCTGCTCCCAGAAATGTGTATGGGTGTCATTGCCCATGCACCTATTATAACATAGAATAACCATAAAACTTGTTCTTGTCAGCAAAAAAAATCTGCCATATAATAGATGTTGACTAATTTTCCAGGACGAAGGCTGAGGTTCTGCTCAGCTGACAGCTTTTGTCTGTGAACTATGTAAGGAAGAAATTTTATGGAAAGCAAGAAATTTTCAGTCTCTCTGGCTATGGTATTAGCAATGATGAACGCCAATGTGGCCTTTGCCCTGAGCATTCCCGTTCCTATTACCCATCAGCCCATAGAATGGGAGAAGCTGATTATAGAAATTGATAAACCTAAACCAGATGATTATTTCCACTATGTGACCAATGCCATAAACACGGAAACCTCGGCTCAGCTGGGACAGGGAGAGCTGATCCAGTACCTGTCCGTAAAACCGGAGCAGGCTTGGCGTTATCGTCCTGATGGACTAGGCTATGGTACTCCTTTAGGGGGTATGACCAAAGCGGATGAAGAGCTGGCACCGGACGCCTATGCCAACACAGCTATGAGCTTGATAGACATGCACCATATGTTCAATGAAATCCTGTTTAATCACAATGAGGAATGTGATGTCTACAGCGCTCTGCGTTCTGCCTACGAGCATCCGGAACAGCGGGGCAGCTATCGCAGCTGGATGCGACCTTATCTGCACTATAATGACCAGAAACGCTATCACAGCCAGGTAAATGGCGGTGTGGCTGTGCTGGAGCGTGATTACGGGGATAGCTTCACCTTTGGCTTCCACGCCATTTTCATGCATCAGTTTCTCGTGGTACCCAGCAACCGTCATATCCGCAACAGAGGCCTGTATCTGGGAGCTCAGGGACGTTTTGCTCCTGAACGCTGGCATGGCTGGCAGGCTGCAGGTTTAATCCGCTATGGTATTGAGGATCTGCATATGCATAGGGGCCTGGATGTGAATGGTGTGGGCAAGGGCGATGATGAATGGGGTAACCGTTCTGGCGCTGTCAGAATGGAGCTGGGACGTCCTCTGAAAAAAGGTCCGGTCCAGGTGACACCCTTTGCTGCTCTGGATTATACCTTTGTGCAGATGCCTAAAGTAATTGAGGGTGGTGTAGGCCAGCCTCTGCATGTCAGCAATGAGCTGTACGACAGCCTGCGCAGTCAGCTGGGCTTCAGGATAAAAAAGGCTAAGGCCTTCGGGAAGAAGTCTTCCTATGAAATTCATGCTGATGCTGCCTGGAATCATGAAATGAAGGATGTCTACGGTACCCAAAGTGCCCGTTTTATGGATGTGGCAGGCAGCAAAACTAATCATAAGCTGCAGGTGACCGATAGTCTGGGCAGGGATAGTCTGACTGTGGGTGCAGGTACTACCTTGAAGCTGGACAAAAAATGCGATATTACTTTTTATGGTGGCACAGAGCTTTTTCGCCGCAGCGGCAAAAGTCTTTGGGGTCATACCTCTGTACAGTGGTATCTGTAAAAATATTTTTGTTGATGTTTGACTTGCTATTATGGAATTTATAACTTTAGGTCTTTTCTGTGCAGTGCTGCTAGGTTGTCTGCTTGGCGGTCTGCCGTTGCTGCTGGCCTTGGCCATTGGTCTGGTGATCTTTTTAGCCTATGGCCTTCTTAGTGATTATAGTCTAGGTAGTCTGCTGAAAATGTGCTGGCAGAGTATTCTGACCATTAAAAATATTCTCATAACTTTTTTCCTTATTGGTATGCTGACGGCTACCTGGAGAGCCTGTGGCACAATTCCGGTGATTATTTCCTTGGCTACAGATTTTATAACTCCTGAAAGCTTTATCATGGCTTCCTTTGTGCTGAATGCCCTGGTATCCTTCCTTATCGGAACCTCCTTCGGTACCGTAGCCACCATGGGTGTCATCTGTATGTCCATTTCCCGTTCTCTGCAGCTGGACAGCTTCTGGACTGCTGGTGCCATCATCTCCGGTATTTATTTCGGCGACCGCTGCTCGCCTATTTCCACCAGTGCTCTGCTGGTCAGCACCCTGACTGAAACAGATTTGTATAAAAATATCAGAATGATGCTGCAGACCTGTTGGCTGCCCACCCTGGCCAGCTGTGGTCTTTACTATGCCATAGGCAGTTTTATGTCTGCCGGCAGTGCGGCTGTTAATGTACGGGAAATTTTTGCAGTCTGCTTTAAGCTGGAATTGCTTTGCATATTGCCGGCCATTGCTATCCTGGTGCTGTGCCTCTGCAGATTGAATGTCAAGCTGACCATGGGTATCAGCATTGCTTTGGCCTCTGTAGTGGCTGTGTTTATCCAGGGTGTGACTCTGGCTGAGGTGGGGAAAATTCTGCTGCTGGGCTATGAAGCTCCTACCAAAGCCGTGGGAGTTCTGCTTAATGGTGGTGGTGTAGTTTCCATGCTGAAGGTGGCCGCAATCGTAGGTGTAGCTTCCTGCTATTCAGGAATCTTTCAGGGAACAGGACTGCTGGACAAGCTGAAGGTTAAGCTGTTGGTGCTGGAAAACCGTTATGGTACCTTTGGAACTATGCTGTTGACATCTATAGTCATGGGGATGATTGCCTGCAACCAGACTCTGAATATCATGCTGACCCATCAGCTCTGCAAGGATATGCAGCTGTCCCGTGAGGCATTGGCTATTAATCTGGAGGATACTGCAGTGTTGGTTTCTCCGGCCATTCCCTGGAATCTGGCA
>R04__coassemble_805_pt1 | contig 10760 bp, 9 predicted proteins | sample R04__metabat2_low_PE_017 | metagenome-assembled genome bin R04
GGAGTGAATTATATATGTTAGATATGAAATTTGTCCGTGAAAACCCCGAGCTGGTCATTGCGGCTGTAGAAAAACGTAATGGCAAGCTGGACTTAACTGAGTTTTTGGACTTGGACAAAAAACGTCGTGAAATTACCCAAGCTGTTGAAGTTTTGAAGAGTGAACGCAACAATGCATCCAAAGAGATTGGTATGCTGAAAAAAGCTGGTCAGGATGCTTCCGAAAAGCAAGCTGCTGTCCGTGCTATGGGTGATGAAATCAATGCCAAGGATGCTGAACTGAAAGAAATAGAAGCAAGACTTAAGGAAATTCTGCTGACCATTCCCAATATTCCTGCTGACGATGTTCCTTATGGTGTTGATGACAGCGCTAACCCTGTAATCCGCACCTGGGGCGAACCTACCAAATTTGATTTTACACCTAAACCCCACTGGGAAATCGGTGAAAATTTAGGTATCCTTGATTTTGAGCGTGGTGTAAAGGTTTCTGGCGCACGTTATGTATTCTACAAAGGTCTGGGATCTCGTTTAGAACGCGCGGTATTCAATTTCTTCCTGGATTTCCATACCGAGAAGCATGGCTATCAGGAGTTCTTCCCTCCCTTTATCGTTAATGGTGCCAGCATGCAGGGTACCGGCCAATTACCTAAATTTGCTGAGGATATGTATAAGCTGGAAAATGGCGATATGTATCTGATTCCTACTGCAGAGGTTCCTGTAACCAATTATCATCGCGACGATATGCTGAAGGGTGAAGATCTTCCTCTTAAATATACAGCTTATTCTGCTTGCTTCCGCGCAGAGGCTGGCGCAGCAGGCCGTGATACCCGTGGCCTGATCCGTATGCATCAGTTCAATAAAGTAGAACTGGTAAAATTCACCAAACCCGAAGAATCCTGGGAAGAATTGGATAAACTGACCAATGATGCAGAAGAGGTTCTGCAGGCTTTAGGTCTGCCCTACCATGTAGTACGTCTGTGCTCCGGCGATCTGGGCTTCAGCTCTGCTACTACCTATGATCTGGAAGTATGGCTGCCCGCTGCTGACCGGTACCGTGAAATTTCTTCCTGCTCCAATTTCCTGGATTTCCAGGCACGTCGTGCTAATATCCGTTTCCGTCGTGACGCTAAAGCTAAGCCTGAATTCGTTCATACCCTGAATGGCTCCGGTGTAGCTGTTGGCCGTACCGTAGCGGCTATTCTGGAAAACTATCAACAAGCCGACGGCAGTGTTGTAGTTCCTGAAGTTTTACGTCCCTACATGGGTTGCGATGTAATTCCCATGCCTAAAAAGTAAATTGAACAATGCTTAAACAAATGCTCCTCAGTTAAGTCTGGGGAGCGTTTTCTTTTATCAAGGCGATTGTTTTTGTTGTTAAGTAACAAATAAATGTGGTAAAATAATATGATACAATGGGTTATTGTTGATTTAGGAGTCTTGGTAATTGGAACATAGTTTAAATATGCCTCTTGTGGAGGCTATGATAAATTATAAAGAGCAAAATGTATATCCGTTGCATACCCCTGGTCATAAAGGTGGCAGAGGTATGGTTCAGGAGCTCCAAGGTTTCTGGGGAGATAGTCTTGCCATGGAAGTTTCTCTGATGAGCGAATTGGATGATATCCACGAACCAGAAACTTACATTAAGGCAGGACAGCAGCTGGCTGCTGAGCTTTATGGCAGCGACCGTTGCTTCTGGGCTGTGAATGGTACTAGTCAGGCTATTCATGCTATGCTTATGACAGCCCTCAAACCAGGAGAGAAGCTACTGCTTCCCAGAAATGCCCACAGAAGCGTGGCGGGTGGCCTGATTCTGGGAGGTATTGAGGCGGTTTACCTGGAGCCTGATTTTGATTGCAGCTGGGGATTACAGCAGCAGATTACCTGTGAGCAGGTAATGGAGGCTTTGGATAAATATGAGGATGTAAAAGCTCTGCTTATTACCAGCCCCAACTATTATGGTGTGGCGGCTCCAGTGGCGAAACTGGCTGAGCTGTGCCATAGCAAGGGCGTGCTTTTATTGGTGGATGAGGCTCATGGTCCTCATCTGGGCTTCAGCAGACTTTTGCCTCCCAGTGCACTCCAATGTGGAGCAGATGCCTGTGCACAAAGTACCCATAAGCTTGTGGGAGCGATGACCCAATGCAGTATGCTTCATGTACAGGGAAAAAGGCTGGATCTGCAAAGAGCAGCAGACATTATGAGTGTGCTGACTACTACCAGCCCCAACTATTTCCTTATGGCCTCTCTGGATGCCGCTAGAGCGCAGCTGCAGGCTAATGGGGTACAGATGGTGGAACGAGCTGTTAAAGCGGCTCAGAAGCTGCGCAGGCTTTGCAGGGAGCTAGGCCTGCGGGTATTGGAGACTGATGACTGCCATGGCTGTGCTTTAGATATTACCAAGGTTACTGTAAATGTGTCCGACTGGGGCTATGATGGAGTTTATGTAGGCGATAAATTGAGACAGGCTGGTATAGCCGTGGAGCTGGTAGACGCCTGCAATGTTCTTTTTCTGGTGACCTATGCAGATGATAATGAGGACTATGAAAAGGCGTTGCTGCAGATTGGCAAGGTGCTGCGACAGCTTAAACAGGAAAAAACTGCAGCAGGCAAAGCTTTAGCAGTGCCAAGGCTGCCAATGGTACAGAGCGGCTGTTCCTTGAGGGATGTGTTCAACAGTTCCAAGGAAAGCTGTAGCCTGGAGACTGCGGCAGGTAGAATCTGCGGAGAACAGGTCAGCTTCTACCCACCAGGTATTCCTGTTTTGTTGCCTGGTGAAATCATTACTGCTGAAACAGTAGAGTATTGTAAAGAAATGAAAGCGTTGGGACTTCCGGTCAGTGGACCGGCAGACACTTCGCTGCAAACCTTAAGAGTGCTGATGAGATAAAGGAAAAGAAAATGAAAGGTTTATTTGTTACCTTTGAAGGCGGGGACGGCTCCGGAAAAACTACTCAGCTGCATCATGTGGCTGCTTATTTGCGCGAGCTGGGTTATCAGGTGGTAGAGACCAGAGAGCCTGGTGGAACGGAATTTGCGGAACAGGTACGCAGGCTGGTGCTGGATGCCAAGCTGCCGTTGAATAACAACACCCAGGCGCTGCTCTTTGCTGCCGCCAGAAGTGAGCATGTGGAGAAGGTGCTGCGGCCTGCAGTAGAACAGGGCAAGATTGTTCTGTGTGACCGTTATATTGACTCTACACTGGTATATCAGGGCTATGGCGCTGATGCGGCTCCGGAGTATCTGGAACAGCTCTATAAGCTCAATGGCTTTGCTACGGAAAATTTCTGGCCACAGCTGACCATTTTCCTGCAAGGAAAACCGGAGGAACTCTTGGCAAGAAGACAGGAAAGAGGCATAATAGACCGTTTCGAAGAAAAGGGTCTGGAGTTTCAGAATAAGCTTTATCAGGGATTTCTGGCATTAGCAGAAAAATATCCCGAAAGAATAAAAAGCGTATCTGCTTTAGGCTCGGAAGAGGAAGTCAAGCTAGCTGTATTAGAAAAAATACAAGAGGCTTTAAAGGCATTATAATGTGGGAAAATATTTTAGGTCATAAGGATATAAAGTGCTTTCTGGAGCAATATATTGCCAGAAAAGAGAAACCGCATGCACTTTTATTTGTGGGGCCTGCTGGTCTGGGCAAGAAGAAAATGGCAGAAGAATTTTCCAGAAGCCTGCTTTGTTTTACCGGGAGTGGCAGGGATGCCTGTGATTCCTGCAGACAGCTTGATTTTGAAAGTGGAAATATCAGCCATCCGGATTTTATACATATAGCCCGCGAGCTTAATCCCACTACCGGCAAGCTGCGGGATATCAGTATAGAGCAGGTGCGGGAACTTCAAAGCAAGACCGCTTTTGGTCCAGTACTTTCCAGATACAAGGTATGTCTGATAGAGGATGTTGACAGAATGAGAGCAGAGGCCGCCAATTGTCTGCTCAAAGTTCTGGAAGAACCGCCGGAGGGATGGATTCTGATTCTTCTGGCAGAAGCTGAGGAAAAATTATTGAGTACTATTTTGTCCAGAGTGGTAGTGCTGCGTTTTCACAGTCTTCCCTTCCAGGAAGCGGCTGCAGTAGTCAAAGAAAAATGCAGTGAGCTTTCTTTGGAGCAGGCACAGGTGCTGGTGCAGATAAGCGATGGCTCTATTGGCAAGGCTGTTGCTTTACAGGAACAGAAGTTTTGGGAATGCAGAAAGCTGGCGTTGGATCTGTTGGAAGCATTTCCTATCGCCGCGCCTGTAAATTATTTTGCAGACAGGGCCTGGATAGACAAAATGGAAAGAAGTCAGGCTTTGCTGCTGGTGAATGTGCTGCAGCTGCTGCTGAGGGATCTTCTGTTTTTGAGCAGTTCCCTGCAGCAGAATTTATATAACAGTGATATTAAAAAGGAATTGCAGGCTCTGGCTAAAGGCTGGAACTATAAAACCCTTAAGAGAAGCTTGCCCGTACTGGATGAGGCATATTGTGCTCTGGAGGGAAATGCCGGCATTAAGCTGGTGCTGGAAGCAATGACTTTAAAAATAGATAAAATAAGTAAGGAGTAAAAAAATGCCAGTTGTTGTTGGTATAAGATTTAAAAAAGCGTGTAAAATATATTATTTTGACCCTGCGGATACAAATGTAGACAAGGGCGATTTTGCTATTGTGGAAACCGCCAGAGGTGTGGAATATGGCGAGGTGGTTATCGGCAGAAGAGAGGTAACCGACAAGGCGATAGTATCTCCTCTGAAGCAGGTAATCCGCAAAGCTACTCCTGAGGACCAGGAAAAGCTGGTGGAGAACAAAATCAGGGAAAAGGAAGCTTTTAATATCTGCCTGAGAAAAATAAAGAATCATGATCTGCCTATGCGTTTGATTGATGTAGAATTTACTTTTGACGTCAATAAAATTATTTTCTATTTTACTGCAGACGGCAGAATCGATTTCCGTGAGCTGGTCAAGGATCTGGCGTCTGTTTTCCGTACACGTATCGAACTGAGACAGATTGGTGTCCGGGATGAGGCAAAAATGCTGGGTGGTATAGGTGGCTGTGGTCGTCCGCTCTGCTGTGCTACTTTTCTGGGCGATTTTGAGCCTGTTTCTATCCGTATGGCCAAGGACCAGAATTTATCTCTCAACCCTACTAAAATTTCCGGTATCTGCGGACGTCTGATGTGCTGTCTGAAATATGAAAATCATATGTATTGCAAAGGCAATGGCAATGGTAACGGCAAAAGGGATAGAAGCGATGTTCCCAAGATGGGGGCTATGGTAGCTACTCCTTTGGGTGAAGGCAAGGTTGTAGGTATCAACAGAGGGCAGAGAATGGCTTCTGTACAGCTGGCTCCAGACAATGTTATTCAAGTGGAGTGGGATGAAATCGTAGATGCATCCCAGGCTGATAATGTCTGAGCAGCAGGATTGGCGCTGTGACTTTGTGCCAGGCTGTGGTTATAGAATCTGGCAGGCAGGTTCTGTATTCTCGTTTACTACAGATGCAGTATTTCTCGGTAATTTTCCCCATGTGGTACGGAAGGCAAAGGCCCTGGAGCTTGGCTGTGGTACAGGTGCCATAAGTATGCTGCTGGAGAGCAGAGGAGCGGAACAGATTACTGCTATAGACTGCAATCCTCAGGCAACAGCACTTTTGAGACGAAGTGTGTCGGATAATCAGCTGGAGGCTAAAATCAACGTAGTCGATGGTGATATCTTAGAATACAAGAAGCTGGTAGAGCCAGAAAGCATGGACCTGGTAGCGGCCAACCCGCCCTATCGCAACAGCGGCAATCAACGTGTAATCGGTACAGCTGCCTGTCATGAGGTAACAGCAACCTTGGAGGATTTCTTTAAGGCGGCTGCCTATGCTGTGCGTTATCGGGGCAGATTTGCCTTGGTGCAGCTGCCGGAGCGTTTCGCAGAAAGTATGGCTTTAGCAGCTAAATATGGTTTGCAGCCTAAGCGGTTGCAATGGGTGCATTCTAAGCTGGACCGGCCAGCCTGGATTTTCCTGATGGAAATGGTCAAGGGTGGCAGTTATGGGCTGGAAGTTTTACCGCCTCTTATTATGTACAATGAAGATGGCAGCTATACAGAAGCTGTAAAAGCCTTTTATCGAGAGGACAAAGATTAACAAGAATGTTTTCGGAAAACAAAAAATGACTGTCACTTTTCTGTGACAGTCATTTTGTTTTTTACCTTTACAGTTTGTATTACCAGCCGATAGTGTACATAGCGATAATCATGCCGATGTTGATGATCATAGCTACAACCATAGGAATGGATAAGCGTTTAGCCATATCGAAGGAGGAGACATTGGCCATACCTGCGCAAACTACGATAACAGCAGTAATAGGAGACATGGTACGGGCAATGGAGCTTGCAAATTGCATGGGAACCAGCAGCAGAGCTGCGGATACATTGGAGGCTGCAGCAATAGAAGGAGTCAAACCAGCAAAAGCAAAGAAGGGAGCGTTGCCGGAGCCCATTACTACGGAGCAGACAGCGATGATGAGAACCATGACAATCATCATAGGCATAGGACCGAAGCCTAAGCTCTTGGAGCCTTCAATCATAGTGTTGATAGCACCCATGGACATCAGGCCTTGAGCGAAAGCCTGACCTGCTACAATCAGAGTAACAACGTTCGCCATTTGCATACCCATGCCATCGAAGAAGGTTTGCAGATCGCCGGCAATCTTCTTGGGATCTTTGGTGCGGATCAGTTCAACCAGGATAGCAATGAAGAAGCTGATGAACATAGCATTGGTGATATGCATTTTGATGGAGGTGATGAACACTTTGCTGAAGGTGATAATCAATACCAGAGGAATCATGGGCAGCAAAGCATAGAATGCCGGAGCGGTATCGGATTCATCTTTGGTAGTTTCAATAATTTCAGGTTGAACTACATGACCATCTTTTTTGTCATAGTATTTCATGGTGAAATACATTACAGGAGCCAGAATAGCTAAAGCTACGATAACAACCGGAACCTTATAGTGCATCCAAAGGATAACAGGGTCAATCTTGGCAATGCCGGCAGCCATAACGTTACCGGTATCTGCGGGAGACCATTCGTAGCACATGGTAGAACCAACAGCGCAGGCGGCGGACAGACGGCTAACACCTAAGCCGACCAAAACGGGGAACATGGTAACCATCAGCAGCATGCCCAGACCAGAAGCAGAGGTAATGCACAGACCGATGCACATGCCGACAATCCAGGTGCCTGCCAGCACCAGATAGGGGGATTTGAGGACCATCAGGGGTTTGATGGAGATGCGAACCAGAGCTTTGGAAGCACCAATTTTTTCCATGTATTTGGCGAAAGCGCCAACACACATGATGTTCAGACCTAAGCCGGCAGCATTTTTGCTGAAGGTTGCTCTGATGAACTCAAAAGCATTGACAAACAAGGAGCCTGTGCTGGCTTTTGGAGCAACTACCTGGCCATAGCCGAAGACGCTGGCAATCCACATGAGGATTAAACCACCAAAGAACAAAACAGCTTGAGGTTTGTACTTTTTGTAGATCAGATAGCCGACCCACAAAGTAACAAGTAAGGAAATAATTACACCCATTTACAACATCCTTTCTCAAATAAGAATATACACTTAAATTATATCATAGAGAAACTATGAAAAACAATAAAAATTACAAAAAACCACCATTCTGTTCATAAAAGAATGGTGGTTTTAAAATATTGTTTTATAAACTAGGTTAGTTGTCTGCAAGAGTCTGAAGTACATGCTGTACATATAATGCCTGGATAGCAGGATAACGGCCAATGCCATTCAAATGACCTTCGGTAGCGATGCCACAGGCCTCCAGCTGAGATTTCCAGCTGTCCTCATCATCGCCATACATGTCATTGTTGGCATGATCTCCAGCTACGACCATCAGGGGATACATGTGTACCTTCTGGTATCCACGGGACTTGATAGCGGATAAAGCTGCTGCAAAATTGGGAGTGTCCTCATCTTCTACAGTACCGACAATAATGGGGGCATTAAGCTCCTGGAAAAGCTGCTGCAGCTTGACATATGTATGACCATGGGCCTGATTGTTATTGCGAGGGGTACCATGACCCATGAATAAGATACCTTCGTTTTCGGCTAGCTGGGGGAGCTGGGCTATAAGGGCAGCAGCAGTAAGCCTGTAATCTTCTTCGTCTACAATCAGAGGCTTACCGATTAAAATAGACTGGAACCGGGAAATGAACTTTTCTTTGAGGGCGAGAATTTTCTGTTCGAATTCCTCACCGTGAAGCAGATGGGTGGGTTGCAGGATAACCTCAGTGTAGCCCTGGGCTATAAGTTGGTTAAGGACTGTTTCCGTATTATTTATATGGATGCCTCGTTCATCAAGACGTTTGCGGATAATGTTGGAGGTAAAGGCACGATAATGATCGTAGGCAGGAAAGGCGTTGGCCAGGGCTTGTTCGATTCCACCGATATCGCAGGTACGGGTATCATCAAAGGTGGAGCCAAAGCTGATAACTACGAGAGCTTTTTTGCTTGACATGTTAAACACCTCAATATCATAAATTTGGCTAGGAAAATAACTAGCTGTATTGTTATTATAACATTTTAAAAGAAAGTGTCAACTAATTGAGAATAGTTATCAGTTTTAGGACATTGTCATTGAGCTTTCAGTTCGATGGTTACGGAGGTTTCGGCCTTGATGTTTTCGGGTTTTTCTGTCGAGGTAACAGTAAAAGAACCATTTTGTGCGGCGGTGATTTTTCCCGAAAAGGTTACAGGACTGTCTTTTACACTAATATACACTGGGGTACCCACTTGAGGCAGTTCCTGCTTGGCCTTCAGACGGCAATTGATGACAGCTGTATCCTGGGAAAGGAGAGTTAATACCTCCTGACCTTCTCTGGCAAGCTGTCCGTTCTGCAGAAACTTATTGGTAATAATGGCAGTACAGGGACTTAAAGCCTCATGTTTCTGCTGTTTATCAAGTAATGTATTCCGTTGCTGCTGCAGTGCTGCGACCTTCTGCTTATGAGCCTCAATAGCTTCTGGTGTAGCCTGCTTAAGTGTCTGGCCTGGGTTTGAGGCGGCCTGAAGCGCAGCCATAGCGCTCTGCAGCTCCATTTGGGCAGCCTGGGCCTGCTTGCGGGAAACTGCGCCCATAGCTAACAGCTGGTTCATTTTAGCAGCTTGGGCTTGGGCTTTCTGAAAATTTTTCTGAGCTGTAGCAACATCTGGCGTGCCGATGGATGTAGGTGTTCCTTGCTCCAGGGCTTTGAGCTCTGCCTGAGCCTTGGCTAGTTCAGTGGTTAATTTTTCCAGCTGCTTGTCCAAAGTTTTATCTTCAATGGCAAATAATGGTTGACCTTTGGAAATGCGTTCTTGTTTTTCTGCAATCAGACCTAACAGCTTCCCGGAACTGGGAGCTTTAATGGTATAGCTGGGAATGGAGATAGTGCCCTCTCCCAGTTTTGCAGAACGGTTATTCACACTACAGCCTGTAGCTAGGAACAGCCCAAGGACAAAGCAGCAGAGTAATAATATGATTCTTATTTTTTTCAATTGCTGTAAACCTCTTTTGAATCTGGAGAATATAAAATATTTGCTTGAGAATGAATTTTACAAAAATTGTAAAACAATGCTGTAACAATGTAAATTAATTACAAAAAATCTAAAAAATACAGTTACAAAACACAGTTTTTTTAGTATAATAGGTAAAGAAGTGTATTATATTTAACACTTACCTCAATTATAGACCTTGGCCTTAAAAATGGCAAATGGAAAAATCAGGCTGAGTGAAGCAACAGAGGGAATCGATTACAGTTATGAAAACAATCAAGTATGTTAGCAAAACCTTAGGTAGCGTTTTGGCAATTATGCTGACACTGTGCTTATTTACAGAGCCTGCTGCAGCAAAAAGCATACGCTATGAGGAGGGCAACAAGCAAGTTACCAATAAACCTATAGCCGTGGCAGGTAAGCAGGCTGCTGCCCGAGTCAAACAGAATACGGTTAAGGCTTCGGGCAAGCATCAGCAGGATTCCCCGAAGGGAAAAGATTGGGGTAGGACCTACTCTGCAGGTGAAAGCGGCTGGAAAATAAAAGTTGCTCAGCAAAAACTGAAGCTGTTGGGCTTCAGCCAGGAGCAGCCCAGTGGTAAATTTACCGGAAACACGGAAAAGGCGCTGGTGGCCTTCCAGAAACAGTATAAACTTCAAACGTCGGGAAAGCTTGACAGTAAGACCTATAACAAGTTGCTCTGGACAGCTTTTACGAAGGAGGGAATTACTGGTATCCAGGGGCGTGATATTGTCCAGAGTGCTTCCAGATACAAAGGAGTTCCCTATGCATTTGGGGGAACTAGTCCCAAGGGCTTTGATTGTTCAGGGTATGTACAATTCATCTTCAAAAAGGCGAATGCTGTCTTGCCAAGGGCTGCAGATGAACAGGTGCTAAAGGGTCTGTTTGTAACTCAAAGCCAGCTTAAACCTGGGGATCTGGTGTTTTTTACCACTTATGCACCAGGGGCTTCCCATGTGGGGATTTATGCAGGCAATGGCAATTTCTGGCATACATCCTCTTCCAAAGGAGTGATGTTGTCGTCGCTGAGAGATGTTTATTGGAAACCACGCTATTACGGTGCCAGAAGAGTGCTGGTAAGTAATGGAGAAGTATAGAAAACTAAAGATGATGGAGGTCTATCATGATAAGAGAAAAAAGAAATAAAGAAAAGCTGGCAATGTATTATAAGAAATTTATGGAGGACGGCATAATTGACCCTAATGTTCATCCCTGGGTA
>R04__coassemble_844_pt1 | contig 10452 bp, 11 predicted proteins | sample R04__metabat2_low_PE_017 | metagenome-assembled genome bin R04
GATCGTCGATATTGAAGATTGCTGTTTTATTGGGTTTGGTTCCGTCTGCCAGGCCTTCAAACAGCAGGCTCTTGGCATCACGGTAATTTTCCAGAGTCTTATGAAAATCCAGATGGTCCTGGGTAATATTAGTCAGCAGTGCACAATCATATTCACAACCTGCCACCCGCTTCAGAGCCAGTGCATGACTGGAAACCTCCATGACTACATAGTCGCAGCCTGCCTGCTGCATAGCGTACAGCGTTTTCTGCAGGTCTACTACATCAGGAGTAGTATTATGGGACACCATTACCTCATCCTCAATGGTAATGTTGATAGTACCGATCATACCCACTTTATAACCAGCTTTGCGGAGAATCAGGCGGATAATATTCGTAGTCGTGGTCTTGCCGTTAGTACCGGTAACACCAATCATTCTCATGGTTTTGCCAGGATAATCAAAGAAGAAGGGAGTTACTTTCTCCATAGCTTCCCTGGTATCCTTGACCTTAATCAGAGTTACAGCAGCAGGCAGTTCCTCCGGCAAATCTTCTACGATGGCTGCTACAGCCCCCTTAGAAGCCGCCATAGGCAGAAAGCGATGACCATCAACAGTAGCGCCCTTCAGGCAAATAAAAAGACTGCCAGCAACCACTTGTCGGGAATCAGCAGTAACATTATTGATCTGGATATCTGTTTGACCTATAACTTCAGCTTCAGGCAATAATTCCAATAACTGAGACAGTTTCTTTTGCATGCTAACTATCCTCCTAAATTGAAAAGGCAGCCAAAATAGGCTGCCCTAATTCTACAACATTATATCACAAAGTTGCTTAAAAGACCACATATTAACAAGGTAGCCGAAAGAAATCATTTGGGCTGTACCGCTCCGCCTTTGACATAAATATTGCTGCGGGCTACGCTCATTCCCAGCTTCTGCTGTGCCAGAGCTATAATGCGGTCAGGACCCTTCAGTTCTTCGACCTCTATCTTCAGTTCAGCAGTGGCATTTATAAGATTTCTTTCCTCTCTCTGCAGCTTTACCAGTTCCCTACCTGCATTCATATAGGCTACACTACGGACTACACTGATAAAATAAGCAACCATAACCACGCCCACCAGAATAGCAATACGTCTACGGGTTAAACTTCCTGTATTTTTCTTGAGCCTTCTTTGAGGGACTGATGGTTGTTCGACGACGACCTCTTCTTCCTCCCAGGCGTAATTATCATATTTTCTTGCTAACATTCTTCAAACACCTTAAATCTTTATTGCGTATCTCAGACGTGCACTGCGGGAGCGGGGATTTTCCTCTACCTCCTGCTTCGAGGGCACGATATTACCAGTCTTTTTCAGCAGAGGCTTTTTGCCGCAAACACAAACCGGCAATTGGGGAGGACAGGTACAGCCCTTGGCCAGCTTAGCCAAAGTTTGCTTCACAATTCTGTCTTCCAGAGAATGGAACGTAATCACACCAATCCTGCCACCACTCTTCAATCTTGCCACGGCAGCAGTAATGGTATCCTCCAAAATACCCAGTTCGTTATTGACCTCTATGCGGATAGCCTGAAAGGTTCTCTTGGCTGGATGGGGGCCATCAATACGGGCACCTTTGGGGATCGCCTTTTTGATGATGTCTACCAGCTGAAAGGTTGTAGTAATGGGTTGCAAAGCTCTTTCCTTGACAATGAATTGGGCAATGCGTTTACTCCAACGCTCTTCTCCATATTTGTAGATAACCTCGGCCAGTTCTTCTTCTTTGTAATGATTGACTACATACTCGGCATCCAGAGCGGCATCCTTGTTCATACGCATATCGAGAGGGCCGTCATGCATATAGGAAAATCCTCTCTCAGGTGTATCCAGCTGATAACTGGACACTCCCAAATCAAAGAATATGCCGTCAATCTTATCTATTCCAAGTTCATCCAGAACCTGGGTAAAATCTTTGAAATTTGCCTTAGCCACCTTGGTCTGACAGGGAAACTTGCCCAGCAGTCTTTCAGAAGCAGCAGCTATGGCATCCTCATCCTGGTCTATACCCAGCATCAAGCCTTCCGGCTCCAGCTTAGCTGCAAAGCCACGGGTATGACCCGCTCCTCCCATAGTGCAATCTACATAAATGCCCTTGGGATCAGTAATGAGAAATTCCACACTTTCCGGAAGCAGAATACTTACATGCTTGAATTCCATTTTCCGCTCCCGTTAGACACCAAGATCCGTCAGCTGCTCTGCCAGTTCATTGACGCACTCTTCGCTAGCCTCGTTATAGGCTTGCCAGGTAGCAGCATCCCAGATTTCAGCGTGATTACCTACGCCTACAATCACAGCATCCTTATCCAGATGCGCATGCTGACGCAGATTAGCAGGTAACAGTACACGGCCCTGCTTATCGCATTCGCCTTCACAGGCTCCGCCAAACAGGAAACGGGTAAAGTCACGGGCATTTTTACGGGTCATGGGCAGAGAAGCCAGCTTCTGCTCCAGCTTCTGCCATTGCTCCATATCATAGACAAAAAGACAGCCGTCCAAGCCCTTGGTAATGACAAATTTTGCGCCCAGGCCTTCACGCAGCTTGGCGGGCATAGCCAAACGTCCCTTGGGATCTATGGAATGTTCATATTCACCTAACAACATTTTCTATGCCTCCTTTCGCAAAATTCACCACAATTACCCACTTTTCTCCATTATACAGTCATTTTATAGAAAAAACAATAGCAAAACACAGATATTTCCCTGTTTTTTTGCATTTGGGAAATATCTCTGCTATTTTTATCTTTTCACCACCGCAAATCTGAGGTATAATACACTTAGCGTGTTGCAGAAACACAGAATTCTTATAGAAGGAGTGCTCTAAAATGATTATTACCAAAGATACCGGCATTATTGAAGCTGTTCAAAATCATCCTGAAATCATGGAGGTTTTCTATGAATATGGTCTGGGCTGTGTAGGCTGCATGGCTGCTCATTTCGAAACCATCGGTCAAGGCGCAGGCGCCCATGGTCTGGATGTGGACGCTCTCATCGAAGACCTGAACAAGGCTATTGCTGAACACGAAAACGCTTAATCCTGCCAAAGTAAAAGGAGTCACCGCAAAAGGTGACTCCTTTTTATTATGTGCATTTTAAATTATTGGGAATTAACTAGACGCATTAAGCGGTTCTACTGCAAAAGGCCTTTCTGGTGCAGATCTGCAAAAATAAGCTTATCTACAGGAGAGCTGATGGCTGCATCCTTGTAGCTGAGCCAACGGATTTCCGCAATTTCATGGTCCGCCTGCAGCTGGCCGGTAAATTCCGCCGTATAGCAGGTCATCTGGACCAGAATGCCCTCTGCATGACCATGGGCCTGAGCTGAAAAAACGCCATAGAAAGCAATGGTTTCCGGAAGAATATCCACGCTCAGCTCCTCCTTGATTTCCCGGGTCAGTGTTTCCACATCAGTTTCCTGTCCTTCCCGTTTGCCGCCGGGAATATAGAAGGTATCCTTACCCTGGGAACGGGAACTGAGGATTTTACCGTCTTTAACATAAATCAGAGCAATTTTATCTATCAGCTTACTCATTTTTTAATCCTTTAGAGACTTATAATAGAGCAGGCAATGGCAATAGCCTTCATATTCAGGGTCCTTAATCTGGTCCCGAAACTCCTTGCACATGCACTTGGTATCAGGAGTCCGCTGCAACCGACAGGGGCAATAACCACCAGTACGTTTCAGACCAGCCTTTACGGTTTCCACAACTTCTTTATCCTCATTCAGCAGAATCTTCATTCGTTCCACTTCCTTTCCATGCATCATCGCAGAAATACTTCTGCATCTATATTATATAGCTGGCAATCGCTTCTGACTAGAGTATTCCCCTAACTTTTCCCAGGTAACAGTCCTTCTGCTTTCCCCAGTCTTTCACAGGCAGCTGTAAATATGCTATAATAGAGAAAAATGTTCTGTAAAACCAGCAGAAAGGATGGCGTCATGGAATACTTTGTCTATGGTGATAAAGAAACAACTTACCTGAAAAGCAAGGACAAAAAGCTGGCTGCTGTCATAGAGCAGCTTGGACATATCCAGCGTCCTGTAGACGGAAACCTTTTTGCCTCCGTAGTCCATCACATTGTAGGACAGCAGATTTCCACCAAAGCCCAACAAACTATCTGGACCCGTATGCAGAAGGAGATCGGCGAAATCAACGCCAACACCATTCTGGCAGCAGGTGTACCCAAGCTGCAGTCCATGGGCATGACCTTCCGCAAAGCAGAGTATATTACTGACTTTGCCCAAAGAGTTGCCCAGGGCAGCTTTGATCTGGAGCAGGTCCAGCAGCTGCCTGATGCTGAAGCTATCCATGCCTTAGCTGCTTTAAAGGGCATTGGTGTCTGGACTGCCGAAATGATTCTGCTCTTCTGCCTGCAGCGCCCTGATATCCTCAGCTATGGCGATCTTGCCATCCTCCGGGGAATGCGGATGGTCTACCATCACAAGGAAATCACCAAAGAACGCTTTGAACGCTACCGTCGCCGTTTCAGTCCCTATGGCAGTGTAGCCAGCCTATATTTCTGGGCTGTTGCCGGTGGTGCCATTCCAGGAATGAAGGACTATGCTCCTATCAGGAAATCAGGAAATAAATAAAGCCCTAAAAAACAAAATTCCTTATCCTTCAGCATCAAAGGGATAAGGAATTATTTTTTATTTTTGGGCCAACACATTTTCCTGTCGCTGCAGCACCTCAGCAGCTGCTTCCGCTCCCAGCAGACAGGCTTCACCCAAAGCATAGCCCCTGGTCAAGCCAACGGAGGTCCCTGCAAAAAACGCATCTCCTGCCCCAGTGGTATCCACCAGCCGGATAGGAAGTGCGGGACAAAGGCCAGCATTTCCTTGATTATCTGCATAAACAGAACCATCAGCATCCATGGTTACCACCATGGACTGCATTCCCTGTTGAACCAGATTTGCCTGCAGCAGCTCCAACATCTGAGGAGGAGTTACACCCTCAATGGATTGACCGAAGAAGATACCTGCCTCCAGCCGGTTACAGATAAAGCAGGCCGTTTTCCGGATATAAGCCAAACGTTCCAGAGCAATGTTCATATTGGAAATGACACCGTAAACGGGCACTCCGTACTGTTCCGCCAAAGCCATGGCCTGCGCCACAATGGGCTCATCAATATCTATTTCCAGCAGCAAGGCCTGGGCCTGGGAGAAAATTTTATCTCCGTGCTGCTCCAGAATATCGCAGATGGGCAATAGCTGAGGTCTCTTGGACAGATTTGCGCACAAATCGCCTTCAGGAGTAAACACCGCCATCCAGGTCCCCATACCATCTTCAGTAGGTTTCATATAGTCCGTATTTACACCGCATTGCTGCAGGTGTTTGACTACATCGGCAGCGACACCGCTCCAATCAGTCAGTCCCACAAAAACAGATTCTTCACCTAAAGCCGCTACATCTTCAGCAATATTGCGGGCTACACCGCCATGAAAATATTTTACCTGCCCCACATTGCGTCCGGTAGGCACAAAACCTTTTTCAGGATAGCCCTTGATATCTACATAAACAGTTCCTATAGTAACAATCTTCATAATTCAGCACCTTTCTTTTACTGCAGCTTGTTTCTGAACATCCAGGCTGCCAAAGGCATAGTCACTGCGGCTACGCACAGCATGGGAATATAATTGCCGACCAGCTGGTCAAAGGTAGCACCAGCCAGATAAATTCTCCGCACCCCGTCTATGGCAAAGCGCAAAGGGTTGACATAGGTAAAATACTGCAGCAGCTGAGGCATATTGCTGACCGGAGTCGACATGCCGGAAAGCAGATTCATAGGCAGCATGACTACCATTGCATAAACCATAACCTGCTGCATAGTATCTGAAACAGCCGAAATACAAAGCCCCAGGCCAACAATACTCAGCATAAATATTGCCAAAGTAAAAAACAGCAGCCAAACGGAGCCCATCATAGGCACATGAAACCATAGCTTACAGATAATTACTGCAATGGAAGCTTGAAACATACCCATAACCATAGGTGGCAGTGCCTTGCCGATCAGAATCTGCATGGAGGTCAGTGGCGTAACCAGCAACTGGTCAAAGGTACCGTTCTCCCTCTCTCTGGCAACACACAGCCCCGCCAGCATCAGAATCTGGGAAACGCAGAGCATGGGCGTCATAGCGGTCAGGAAATTCCATTGGGTGATTTCGTTCTCATTATACCATACACGGGTACGTACCTCCACCAGACTTTTGCCGCCCTGGAGCTGGGTATTATAGGCAGAAACAATGCTGCTGACATAGCTGGCCGCCAGACCTGCTGTAGTGGAGTTACGGCCGTCCGTAATAACCTGGACCTTCGCGGTTTCACCCTTTTCGATATGCTTGGCAAACTCCCGTTCAATATTCAGGGCTACCAGCACCTTGTCTTCATCAATATATTCTGCTATCTGCTTTTCGCTGGAAATATTATCGATTCTGGTAAAAACGCCGGAGCCATCCAGCTTAGCCAGCAGATCACTGGAATATTTGCTATGGCTGTTATCCAGCACTACATAGGGTACATTATTCAGATTATAGTTGGCCACATAGCCGAAAAGAATGCACTGCAGAAATACCGGAGCAATCAACACTGCTGCACTCTTGGGGTCCTTAATGGTGGCCAGCAGCTCCTTCTGGAAAATGAACCAGACCTTGCGGATAAAATCTCTCAGTTCGTCCATTTCTTCCACCCTCTTTCTGGTAACCTTAAAGGATAAGCCTACAAAGAGAATGGCATAGGCTGTGAGAATCAATGTATTTCTGAACAGCACGGGCCAGTTATTACCTGCCAGGAACAGGCTTTTCAATGTTTCCAGGAAATAAGTAGCCGGCAGCATATGCCCGATGACACTGACAATGGTAGGAACACTGCGCAGGTCAAAAATGAAGCCTGACAACATCATGGTAGGCAGCATGCTGACAGTTATAGCCACCTGACAAGCCACAAACTGGTTGCGGACAATGGAGGAAATAGAAAGTCCCATACCCAGCATAACAAACAGATAAATTACTGAATCAAGAATAATCATCAGCATAGAGCCATGAATAGGCACTTTGAATACGAAGCGTGCAAAGAAAATGCAAAGCGCCAGGCCCACCATAGCTACCATAAAATAGGGTATCATTTTGGCAAGCAGAATTTCCAGCACCCTTACAGGAGTGACGAACAAAGCTTCCAAAGTACCTCTTTCCCACTCTTTAGCCATAACCAAAGAGGTCAGGAAGACACCTACCAGAGAAACTACCATGACAATAATGCCGGGTACAAAATACCAGGTACTGGTGTTGGCATCATTGAACCAGACACGCTGCTCAATGCTGATCTGTCCTTTGCCTGTACCACCCTGGGAAAATTTGCTGGCATTCAGACTAACCCACTGCATAATACCTGCCTGCAGATAGCCCTTGGCGGAGGTAGCACTGGCCTCTACACCATAGATAATTACCTGTACCACAGCCTCATTTTTATAAAGCTTAGAGGTAAAGTCCGGAGGAATGCGCAGAATAGCGTCTACCTTGCGGTCTATCATCAGCTGCTCTGCTTCCTTCATGGAGGTCACATAGGTAGGGTCAAAATATTCTGAGCCCCGCATAAAGCTGGTCATCTGCTGTACAGTAGCAGAATTATCCTCCAGCACCACTGCTGTAGGCAGATGCTTGACATCCATACTCAGGCCGAAGCCCATGAGGAACAGCAGCATAATGGGAATAATAATACCAATCAGGAAGCTGCTGTTATCCCTTAGCAGCTGCTTCTTTTCTTTATTTACCAAGGCCAAAAGCCTTCTCAGAAAATCTGTCATGCTTCCGCCTCCTTGATACCCCTGCCCTGCTCCACAATAGCAATAAAAGCATCATTCATGGTAGCCGCATTGCCAGCCTGATGCAAAATATCCAAAGGTGTTCCCAGAGCAATGGTCTTGCCGGCGTCCTGGATCATCATGCGGTCACAGTATTCGGCCTCGTCCATGAAGTGGGTAGTAATAATAATAGTAGTCCCAGCCGCCGCCAGTGCTGTAATCTGCTGCCAGAACACTCTGCGGGCCAACGGATCGATGCCACTGGTAGGTTCATCCAGGAAAAGAATCCTTGGCTCATGAATCAGTCCTACAGCCATGGATAAACGCTGTTTATAGCCTCCAGGAAGTTCTCCTGCAGGCTTGTCCCCCAGCTTTGTCAGGCCAAACTCTTCCTTGACCTTGGCCATTCTTTCCCTGAGCCTGCCATAATATAAACCGTAGGCACCGCCAAAGAAACGCAGATTCTCATCCACGCTCAAATCGCTGTACAAAGAAAACTTTTGGGCTACATAGCCCAGATTGGCTCTGGCCTGGGTACGGGCTGTACGCATGTTCATACCTGCCACATTCGCCTCGCCCTCGCTGGCCGGCAGCAGTCCGCAGAGCATGCGGAAGGTAGTAGTCTTGCCAGCTCCATTGGGTCCCAGCAATCCAAAGATTTCCCCCTTATGCACATCAAAAGTAGTATGGTTAACTGCAACAAAGTCCCCGAAACGACGTACCAGCTGCTTAACCTCAATATCCTTCTGCTCACTTTGCTCCAGCTGTCGGGAAAAATCCACCTTAAAGCCTGAATCCTCAGAACCTCCCTCAGCCTCCCGCAATAAAAACATAAAAGTATCCTCTAATCTGGAGGGCACCTGCTCTGTAGGCAAGCTGCCAAAATATTTATAGGCCTGCAGGTCTTCCAAGCGAGAGCCCTTCCGCAAAATAAAGCGCACGGGTCCTCCATCAGGCACTGCATCCACCACATTAGTTTTATCCTCCAGCAGTGCCGAGCCCAGAATACGGGCTGGTTTTCCTGGAGGCAGACTCATTTTATAGCACATACCTGCTGTCATTTCCCTCAGTTCAGCAGGAGTACCCTGAGCCAAAAGACGCCCTTTGTTCAAAATATAAACCTGCTGGCACAGCTCCGCCTCTTCCATATAAGCAGTGCTGACCAATACAGTAAGCTTTTCTTCCTCTACCAGCTGACGGATAATCTGCCACAAGTCACGACGGGACAGAGGATCAACGCCGACTGTAGGCTCATCCAAAAGCAGCAGCTTAGGAGAACGCACCAATGTGCAGACCAGTCCCAGCTTCTGCTTCATGCCACCGGACAGCTTACCTGCCAACCGCTCTGTAAAGGGCTCCAGACCCGCCATCTTCAGCAGCTTGGCAAAACGCTGCTGCCGCAGCTCCTGACTCACGCCATGCAGGTCTGCATAGAGGTCCATATTCTCCTGGACCGTCAGATCTTCATAGAGACCGAATTTCTGGGGCATATAGCTCAGCAGCTCCTGAACTCTTTGACTGTTGGTCTGGACATCCATGCCCAAAACCTCCAGACTGCCGCCCGAACGGCTCAGCAGACCGCAGATCATTCTCAGGAAAGTCGTCTTGCCGGCGCCATCAGGACCAATGACCGCCGTCATGCTGCCCTGCTCCACCTCAATATTCACTTTATCCAGAGCAGTAAGCTGACCTCCCAGAATCTTGTCCGGAAACTGTTTTATCAGCTCCACCGCCTTTACCACCAATTGCTTTTCCATTTAAAAAGTTACCGTAGCCGGCATGCCCATACGCAAAACATTTTCTTCATCCTTCACATAGATGCGGATTTCATACAGCAATGAAGTACGGAGTTCTTCTGTCTGTACAGATTTAGGAGTGAATTCTGCTGTATTGGAAATATAGCCTACCTGACCCTTCAGAGGCTTGTCGGGGAAGCTGTCGATGACCATATTGGCCTCCATGCCTTCCTTAACTTCACCTAAACGCTTTTCGGGAATATAGGTGCGCACCCATTTCATGTCATTGGTTGCCATCAGGTATACAGCCTTGGAAGCAGAAGCCATATCGCCAGGCTCCAGCAGACGGGAACGGATTACGCCGTCCTGAGGAGCTACCAGAGTTGCCTGACTCAAATTATATTCCTGGGTCTTCAGCTCGGCCTGGTAAGCCTGCAGCTGTGCTTCAGCAGCTGCAATATCTTCACTGCGGGCACCTACATGGGCCAGCTGTTGAGCCTCTTTGGCAGTCTTCAGATTAGCCTGGGCCACCTTGAGCCGGGAATCAGCATCATCTACATTCTGCTTGGCAATAGCGTGCTGATTGTACAGACTCTGCATACGCTGCTGATCCACCAAAGCATCCTGATATTCAGCCTCTGCAGAATTTACTGCAGCATCAGCCTGACGGATTTCTTCAGGACGATTGCCGTTATGCAGCTTGTCCACTGTAGCCTGCTGCATAGCCACCTGGGCTTTCAGCTTCGCAATGCTCAGTTCCAGAGGAGTAGTTTCCAGCTGGGCCAGCACCTGGCCCTTTTTGACCGACTCGCCCTCTTCCACATTCATCTTGGCAATGCGTTCACTGGCATTAAAGGACAGACTAACCTGCCGTTAGTCTGTCCTTTAATGCCAGTGAACGCATTGC
>R04__coassemble_866_pt1 | contig 10300 bp, 9 predicted proteins | sample R04__metabat2_low_PE_017 | metagenome-assembled genome bin R04
GTGCATATTACCGGCGGCGGTGGTGAGGACGGTCCTGCTTCCAGATGTCCGGAATCCCAGCTGAGTACCTTCCTGAAGAGTGGTATTACTACTGTTTTAGGTCTGCTGGGTACTGATGGCATTACCAGAAGCATTGAAAACCTGGTGGCTAAGGCTAGAGCTTTGAATGATGAAGGCATTACTGCTTACTGCCTGACTGGTTCCTATGGCTATCCTACTTCTACCATGACCGGCAGCGTAGAGAAGGATATTTATATGATTACCCCTATGGTTGGTGCTAAGATTGCGGTTTCCGACCATCGCGGCTCCAATCCTCAGGCTAAGGAACTGATTGATGTAGGCACTGCTGCCCGCCGTGGCGGTATGATCAGCGGCAATCCTGGCATCGTGGTTATGCATATCGGCCCTGGTCCTGCTATGCTGAAGCCTATTAAAGAGGCTATTGCCCAAAGTGATATTCCCTTCAAGAACTTCCTGCCCACCCATATGCTGCGCAACGAAGCTCTCATGAACGATGGTATTGACTATGTCCGCAGCGGTGGCTTTATTGACTGCACTGCTGGTGCTGATCCGGAAACTCTGGCCAAGAGAATTGATATGCTCTACAGACTGCTCCATACTGAAGGTGTACCGCTGAACCATGTTTCCCTGTCCAGCGACAGCTATGGCAGCATGCCCCGCTTTGATGAAGCTGGCAACTGCATTGGCCTGACCTATGCTGTGCCCAGTTCTCTGCATAAAACCATTAAAGGTCTGGTTAAAGAGAAGGGCATGCCTCTGGAGGAAGCTATCCAGCTGCTGACCAGTACTCCTGCAATGCTGCTGGGCAAGACTGGTGTCAAGGGCTGCATCAAGGCTGGTGCAGATGCTGATATCCTGATTCTGGATGACGAACTGGAAATCTCCAGCCTGTTTGCCAAGGGCCAGACCGCTATCCTGAACGGCGACCTGAAGATGCGCGGCAGATTTGAACTGTAATTGATGTGATTGTGAGAGAGGTTTTATCATGTTAGCTTTATTGATTGCTTTAGTAGTAACTGGCTGGGTTGGTTACCTGATTTCCAAGAAATATCCTGCTCAACCTGTTTTGATTTTAGGCGGTATTATCCTGATGGCCTTTACCCTGCTTCTGGGTACCGGCAGCATCATCAATGCTAAGCAGAGCACTGGCTTTGCCTGGTTCGATATTTTTGAATTCATGAAACGCACTCTGTCCAGCCGTGGCGCTGGCCTGGGTCTGATGATTATGTCCGTTGCCGGCTTTGCTAAATTCATGGATTACATTGGTGCCAGCCGAGTGCTGGTTTTCCTGTGCGCTAAGCCTCTGGCAAAGCTGAAGGCTCCTTATCTGGTTATGGCTCTGACCTATGTTTTAGGCCAGTTCCTGGCTCTGTTCATTACCTCTGCTTCCGGCTTAGGCCTGCTGCTGATGGTAACCATGTTCCCCATCCTGGTTGGTCTGGGTGTCAGCCCTCTGTCTGCAGTAGCAGTTATCAGTACCACCCAATCCCTGGATATCGGACCTGGCTCCGGTAACTCCGTACTGTCCGCAACCAATGCTGGTATGGATATTGCCAACTACTTTGCTCATTACCAGATTCCCGTTGGTCTCTGCGTTGTCTGCACTGTTGCTGTGCTCCATTATCTGACCCAACAATATTTCGACAAGAAACAAGGCCACGAAGCTGTGGATACCACTGCTAACCTGAACAGCGAGCTGCTGGAGGACCTGCCTCCCAAGATTTACGCTCTGCTGCCCTGCATTCCTCTGTTCCTGATCCTGAGCTTCTCCAGCTTAGGCTACAAGGCTATCAAGATGGATGTTGTTACCTCCATGCTGCTGACTACCTTCATCGCCATGATCTGCGAATACATCCGCAAACGCGATGCTATGGAGGTTATGAAATCTCTGACCAAGTTCTGGGATGGCATGGGTATGCAATTTGCCAGCGTTATTACCCTGATTGTTGCCGGCGAGGTTTTTGCTAATGGTCTGAAATCCATCGGTGCTATCAAGACTCTGATTGCTGGTGCTCAAGGCTTAGGCCTGGGCGTATCCTTCATGGTTATCATCATGGTTGCCATCATTGCTGTATCTGCAATCGTTATGGGCTCCGGCAATGCTCCCTTCTTCGCTTTCGCAGCTCTGGTTCCCGAGGTTGCCCAAAAGGTCGGCGTGCCTGCAGTTGCTATGCTGTTGCCTATGCAATTCGCTTCCAGTATTGCCCGCAGCGTATCTCCTATTACTGGCGTAATTGTTGCTGTATCCGGTGCTGCCAACATTTCTCCCTTTGAAACTATTAAACGTACTGCTATTCCCATGGCAGGCGCTATGATTGCCAACGTCATTGCCTCCTTCTTCTTCTGCTACTAATGAATTAAGAATGAAAAATTAAGAATGAAGAATTGAAAAAATTAAGTGTTGCATTTTTGGCTTGTCAATCCAATAAGCCTTATGAGTTGGATATGAATGCTACTTTCAGGTAGATTGGTTGGTAATTGAATAATAAGTAAAGTTAATGGGTGTCTCGTACTTTTTGTAGGGGGCATCCATTTATTTTTGTCGGGTTTTATGGTATAGTTATGCTATGAGTGCTTTTAGAGGTGTATCTGGGGCGAATAACATCAGATGAGTTATATCAGATGAATAACATCAGATGAATTATGCTTCGCAAATTATAGTAAGAGGGGTTTGGAAATGATTGCAGAAATGACTACCATACAGTGGGTGACCATCTGTATATCGGCTATTTTCATGGGTATGTCCAAGACGGGCATCCAGGGTATTACAGCGGTTACGGTGCCTTTTATGGCTATGGCCTTTGGAGCCAAGGAATCCACGGGTATTATTCTGCCCATGCTGTGTATGGCCGATGTCATATCGGTAGCCTATTTCCGGAAAAAGGCGGATCTGAAGACGGTCTTCCGTCTGCTGCCCTCCGCAGTGGCAGGCTTCTTTCTGGCTATTGCTGTAGATAAACAGATTCCTGCCCATGAATTCAGAATGCTGTTAGGCGCAACGCTGCTGCTGGTATTTATGGTTATGGTGTGGAGCGATATCAAGGGCAAGGAGAACCGCTATAGCCATACTTGGTGGTACGCAGTTATCTTTGGCGTGCTGGGCGGCTTTGTTACCATGATCGGCAACGCGGCTGGTCCTGTCATGGCCATTTATCTGATGTCCATGCGCAAAAGCAAGCTGGAATTCATTGGTACCAACGCCTGGTATTTTATGGCTATCAATCTGCTGAAGGTGCCTCTGCAGATTTTCGTCTGGAACAATATTACCTGGGAAACCTTTCAGCTGAATCTGTACATGTTGCCATTTTTAGGTATTGGTGCCTTTCTGGGACTTTCCATTATCGGCCGTTTCTCCGAGAAAACCTTCCACAGAATGATTCAGGCTATTTCATTGGTATCGGTGATTGCGATGATTGTGAAGTAAAGTTAATTAAGAATGAAAAATTAAGAATGAAAAATTGTGGGGGAAAACTGCAGGCAGTCTTCTTCATAGATGAATAAAAGAAATAGCTCTTTGGGTTGAAAGATCCAAAGAGCTATTTTTATATTTTTTATATTTTTTATAAAAAACCGTGCCGTTTTGCTGTCAAATAGGGGATATTATATAATGTGAGTGCCCAAATGGTGCTTGCCACAACGATTCTGACTGCCAGCATTAAGTAAAGGAGGCGATAATGATGATCAGAAGCGAATACTTCCAGGAGGAAGAGATGCCTAGTCTGGCTGAGCTGATCCAGATCATTCTGGAGAGGGCTTGAGTCCTGATTTAGGGCATTGACCCATTGAAAAATTTCCCGACAGTTCCACTGTTTTTTACATATATTCATAACTTCTATCTGAGTCAAGCTGTAAACAGCATGAGGTGAAAATTATGAACAAAAAGAATGTGCAAAACAAAAAAATCAAGTTGGTTCCCGTTTATATCCCTGGTAAGGGTTTGAAGATGGTTGAACCCGAGAAAAGGGATGAGACCTTGAAAAAAATCGAGACCCAAAAGGAGGAAATCATCAATCGGGTGAGAAACCGTATCCGCAGGATGAACAGTCCTGAGGGAGAGGTTAAACCGGTGGGTAAACACAAAAAGAACTGGGTTGGTAAACCTAAAAAGAAGCAGGCAGTCTAAGGACTGTCTGCTTCTTTTTTTGACTTTTATAATTAACTTGCTATAATAAGAGTATCTTTATAATAATGAGGGGTTTCATGGATAACTATAAATTATTAGGCATCAGCATGATTGTGCTGCAAAGCGTAATCTATGGACTGCCAGACAGCTATGTGAAGCTGGTGTATCAGGAATTCCCGGTCATGAGCTTTTTGGGATGCCGCTATGCTTTGGCAACGCTGCTCATGCTTGTTTTCTGGGGTAAAAATATTATAGAGGATGTCAGACAGGCTGAAGTAAAGCATTATATTATTCCGGTGCTCTGCATGGGCTCAGCTTTCCTGATCAGCAACAGTGCTCTGAAATATACGACAGTGGGCAATGCTGCCTTTGTCAGGTCTTCAACGCCTATTGTTGCTGCTGTGATGTTAATGCTGTTTTTCCAGCGTCGCTTTACCTGGAGGGATGCCGTAATTTTGAGCATTGTGCTAGGTGGTATGTATTGCTTGGCAGTACAGAGAGGTGCCAGCTTTTCCCAAGGCTTTGGCTTCGGAGAACTTTTATCCTTTACAGCTGCTTGTGCTATGGCAGGTTCTCTGGTTTTCGGCAAGGACGCCCTGAAATACATCAAGCCTTTGTCCTTGTCCTGGCTGCAGTGTGTGGCTTCCTTGATGTTCTGTTGTCTGGTGGGATTGTTTGATGGTAGTCTGCAGTCTACAGATTGGAACTTGTTGGAGAAAAATTATGTCTGGGGTTCACTGCTGTATTTGACCATTCCCTGCAGTATCGGTGGTCTGCAGCTGCAGAATCTGGCACTGAAGTATATTAATTCCAAAACCATCAGCGTATTGCAATGCCTTTATCCCATTGTAGCAGCTGTTGTTGCTTATTTTGTGCTGGGAGAAGCTATGACGGGTATTGGTATTCTGGGTTGTGTCATGGTCATCAGCTCAGTGCTTTTGGAATGTCTGAGCAGGGAGTAGGTGCGGGTGCTGAGCGCAGCTTCAGGAATTTCTAAAACAACAAGCTATTGGGCGCTTAACGAAAGTTCCTGTTGTAATTTATGGATGTTCTCTTTTTTTAACGCTTCCAGCAGCTTGTTCATAGGAACGGAAGCTTGGTGCTCTGCAAAACGTTGGAGCATTTTATCCCATCTGCGCTGAATTTTAGCGGTGGCAAGGCTACGAGAACACAGTACCAAAGGGATGAATTCGGAAACCCCTAGATCGCTAAGGAGGAAAATATGCTTTTCCGTAGGAGAAACCTGTTGGAAAATAATGTTCTCGGAAGTGATATTCATAGAGATGACAGTATCCTCAAAGAGATGCTTTTTAAGATAAAGCATCAGAGGAATGATTTCCGGCAGGTCCTTCTCAAAACGTTCCAGGTCCTCCGTGTAATCTCTGAGAGTAGTGCTGATGTGACCGTCATAGTCGCAGATACGGTCAAAAACATAGCCTGTTCCCAAGTCAGTGGCAACAGTGCCGTAGTATTTTGCAATGATGGGCGTGGATTGGTTGTGTTTATCACGATAGGAACGGTAGGAAAGTTCCCTGTCAATATCATGCTGTCCTTCAAAGCTATAGGGAATCTTGATACATTTTGTTGCATCTTCAGGGTCAACATAAACATTTTTATGGCAGCCTTTGCCAAGAAATGCTGTATCACTTAAAACTAAGGGTATAGAGTTATTCATTATAAAGCCTCATTATTTTAAACTTTTGGAAAAGTTTTTCAATTGATGATTTATTTTAGCATAAAATTATTTTTTTCGTAAGAAATTTTTTCGCCGATAGAAGAATAAATTTCCGGAAATCTGCCCTTGATATGTCTGTATTACCAATATCAGAAAATATTAAAAGGATAAGAATGAAATTAGTCCATTCTTATCCTTTTTGTGTATTGGTGGCCTTAAAGATAATGTTATGGAAATGCAGTCTATTGGTGCCGTTTCCTATAATCCTTGGGCGCTAGCTGGGTCTTTTCCCGGAAGCATTTCCCGAAATAGCTTTGCTGGTTAAAGCCGGTACGGACAGCAATCTCGCCTACGGGGAGAGCGGTTTCTTCCAAAAGCTGGGCTGCTCTGGAGAGACGGAAATCCAGCAGGTATTTATAGGGAGTAGTCTGCAGAGTTTCCTTAAAGCAACGCAGGCATTCAGACTTGCTGACACTGGCACTTTGGGCAATGTCCGCCAGAGTAATATCTTCGCTGAAATGCTTTTCAATGTACTGGAGGAACTGACGGGTCCGTAGGCTGGTGGGATTGTGGTAGGGTTCAGTCTGTGCTGGTACTTGGTGCAGTAGGCAGAGCCAAAGAGAGGTCAGCTGGTTCAGTACCTGGTATTGATAAAGCTCGTCAGACCTTTCCTCCAGGCAGATCAGTTCCTGGAGTATGGTCAGAGCTTGTTGGCCATAGGTATGCTCCGGGTAAAGCAGGAGTGTCTGCAGTTGGGAATTCTCTGTAATTCTCTGGACGAATTTGTTGGCAGTGCTCCCCAGATAAAATGAAAGAAAATAATCAGGAAATACAAAGCTGGTATAGCTGCAGTGATTGATTTTGCTGATGAAATGGACAATATTCTTGTTGATAAAAGCCCCTTCTCCAGGGGAAAGGATTTCCTCGTTTTCCAGAGTTTTGAGGCTCACATGGCCTTCAGTGACATAGATGAACTGCAGATCCTCATGCCAGTGCATAACTCCAAAGCCGGGACTGGTGGGCAGCTGCTGGTTTTCGGTTACTTTGAGTACCAGATAGGGAAAATCTGATTTTGCTTTAAGATTGATGGAATGGAGATATTCGTTTTGGATGGTTTTCATGGTGGCCTCAGATCGGATAGAGAATAATGAAGAATTAAAAATGAAAAATTGTGGTGGGAAAATTTGCGGTGCAAATTTTCCTTTTTTATTTTGATGGGATTGTATATTTTTTTTGCTTGGCGATTTTTTAATAAAATAACCAATTATTTTAATAGTATAATTGTTTTATATGCAATATAATTATAATCGTTGGTGTGAATGTTGTAAAGGTCTTTCCCATTAAGACGTGACTGAACAGCAGGAACCAGGATTTTGTGCCGATGATTTGGTTAACTGCAGATAAAATTGCAGGTGCTGCAGAGAAAGCATCTGTAGTTCATAGGGTGGGTGATATCGTGGAATATACATATAGCTATGCATCTCCTTTGGGAGAGCTGACCTTGGCCAGTGATGGGGTCGCTTTAACAGGAATCTGGTTTACCAGGCAGAAATATTATGCGGCTACTCTGGCTGAAGAGCATGAGGAGAAGCTGCTGCCGATTTTTGCAGAGACCAGCAGATGGCTGGACCTGTATTTCGCAGGCAAAGAACCAGATTTTACTCCTGCTCTGGCACCTAAGGGCTCGGTCTTCCGCAAGCTGGTCTGGCAGATTCTGCTGACTATTCCCTATGGGCAGGTCATGACCTATGGAGAAATAGCCAAGTGTATTGCCCGGGAAATGGGCCTGGAGAAAATGTCCGCCCAGGCTGTGGGTGGCGCTGTGGGGCATAATCCTATTTCCATTATTATACCCTGCCATAGAGTAGTGGGGACCAATGGCAGTCTGACCGGCTATGCGGGTGGCATCAACACCAAGGTGGAGCTGCTGAAGCTGGAGGGGCTGGATATGACCCAGTTCACTGTGCCTACCAAGGGTACGGCTTTGTAGGTAAAATTAGCAAGATTGTTAAGGGTATATGTTTCAGGTTGATGATAACAGGGATTTGGCCTTGTTGTTACGGCTTTGTAAGCATCAAAAAATAGTACTTTAGGAGATAAAGGAAAATGTTCAAAAAATATTTTTACGCCTGCATGATGAGCGTAGGCCATGTGGGCTCCGATATCAACCAGGGAGCTCTTTCGGCAATTATTCCTTTCCTGGTAGCTGCCTATCACTATGATTACGCCCAGGTAGGCACTCTGGTTATGTTTTTCTGCCTGATTGGTTCTGTAGTGCAGCCCATGTTTGGCGCTTTGGCGGACAAGCATTACAGTCCACTGATTCTGCCCTGTGCGCTACTGCTGGCCAGCGGTGGTATGGCTCTGACCACTTTTACGGATAATTATATACTGCTGTGTGTCTTTGTAATTATCAGTGGTATTGGCGTGGCCATGTTCCACCCTGTAGGCATTCTGATTGTCAACAAGACTGCTCCCAAGGATGCACCTGGTACGGCGGTCAGCATTTTTGCTACGGGCGGCAGTCTGGGCTTTACTCTGGGACCTATTGCTGTAGGTATCGGCACAGCTCTGTTCGGTCTGAAGGGTACGCTGCTGCTGATGGTTCCTACCTTTATTGTTATTGCTTTCCTGTGTCTGAAAAACAGGGAAATCAATGAGCTGATGGACAATTCCAGCTTTAAGAAGAAGGCTAAACAGGTTGCTGGAGGCGAGGATAACTGGATGGCCTTTTACAAGCTGTGTGGTGTTATTTTTGGACGTTCTATTATCTTCTATTCACTGAATACCTTTATTGTACTTTACTGGATGGATGCTCTGGGCCAGAGCAAGGGGCTAGGAACAACCATGCTGTCCATTTTCTTTGCCTGTGGCACCTTGAGTACCATGGTCTGCGGCAAGATTGCCGACAAGGTGGGCTACCGCAAAATGATCCGTCTTTCCTTTACAACGATGTTCCCCTGCCTGCTGGCTTTCTGCCTGTTCCAGAATCTGTATATGGCTTCCATCCTGATTATTCCTTTAGGCCTGGCTATGAATGCCAACTACAGCTCCTTCGTGGTTTTGAGCCAGAAATATCTTCCCAACCATCCTGGCCTGGCTGGCGGTGTATCCTTGGGCCTGGCAGTCAGCGTAGGCGGTATTGTGACTCCTATGATGGGTCATCTGGCAGATAACTATGGTCTGATTTATGTGTTCTATGCAGCAACCTGCATCTGTCTTATTCCTCTGATTTCTGCCTATATTCTTCCTCCTGACCCTGTGAAGGAGACTTAATTCTCTGACTTTGAAGGCATCCCCTTGCCATAAAAATATTTTAAAACTAAACAGGAAAGCCTTAGCTGATTGCAGTAAAGCTAAGGCTTTCTTTGTTAAGCAGCTGCTATCGACAATTGACGGTCGGTAATGCTATAATTATCTACATAATATATTATTGAAATATATTACTGAAGATTAGAAAGGAAAATCCGTCGTAAAGCTGGCGGATTAAAGGATAAAGATGAAGAACAATAAAAGCGCCCTGCTGTGCATGGTGGTCTCCATGCTGATCTGGGGAACGTTAGGACTGATCCGCAGGCATATTCCCCTGCCCTCCAGTGTCATCTGCCTGAGCAGGGGTATTATCGGTTCCCTTTTTCTGTTTCTGCTGGTGAAGCTGCAGGGGGGAAGACTGGATAGGGAAGCCATCAGGAAAAATTTTGGCTGGCTGTTCTTTTCCGGCGTGCTGCTGGCCTTTGACTGGACGTTGTTGTTTGAGGCTTTTCGCTACGCCTCGGTGGCAGTAGCTATCCTGTGCTTCTACATGGAGCCTATTTTTATTATTCTGGCTTCACCCATTCTGTTCGGGGAAAAGCTGACCTGGAAGGGAATGCTGTGTGTAGGTTTTGCCTTTGCCGGCATGGTGCTGGTATCCGGAGTTCTGCAGACGGGAATGAAAAGCTGGGAGGAAATCAAGGGAGCTGTTTATGCAGTATCAGCGGCGGTTTTCTATGCCTCCATTGTCCTGATCAACAAGAAAATCGGCGATATCAATGCTTATGATAAAACTATCATCCAGCTGCTGGGGGTTATAGCTGCTCTAGGGCCCTTCTGTTATCTGACTGTAGGTGCGGAGGAAATACAGGGCAATGCTCTGTCCTGGTCTCTGCTAGTGGTGCTGGGCGTGGTGCATACAGGCATTGCTTTAGCTCTGTTCTTTGGCTCTGTCAGCCTGCTGTCGGCCCAGACGGTGGCTTTGGTCAGCTATTTTGATCCGGTAAGCTCTGTAATTTTTGCCGCTATCTTTCTGGGAGAAAAGCTGGATGTGGCAGGCTACATTGGTGCGGCCATGATTTTAGGCTCCACGCTTCTCTATGAAAGAATGCAATAAACGACTCAATACCTGGAATGAGCAGCTATGTTGGTTCCAGGTATTTTTATTTCGCAGGTAAAACATCAAAAAACCATAATTATGGTGTATAATAACCATAATAATGAAAATA
>R04__coassemble_873_pt1 | contig 10216 bp, 8 predicted proteins | sample R04__metabat2_low_PE_017 | metagenome-assembled genome bin R04
CTAAATGGAGAAAGCCACTTGGGGTAGGTGCAAAGCGGCCACGAATCTTCATGACAACACATCCTTAATTAAATACATATGGAAAAAATTACAGTATTATTGTATCATAAGCTAGGGCAACTGCCTATATTAAAAAAAGAAAATTTTCTTTTATACGGTATTTTAGCAGGATAAATCTATTTGCTGGTAGAAATAAAATAGTCTGTGTATTTTTTGATTGTAAACAATTCTGAAAAATTAAGCGGATTTGTCTGCTCTATGGATAAATAGGAGGATAAAGAATGCGTAAAACTTCTGCCATGGTGGAAGCCGGTATTTTAGCAGCTGTTGCTATTGTTATGGCTCTAATCAGTATGTATGTACCGGTTATCGGACCATTTGTGAATTTTGTCTGGCCTCTGCCTATTATTGTCTGCGGGGTAAGAAGAGGCTTGCGCTGGAGCATTATGACTCTAATAGTAGCCGGCATCATTATTGCCATGATCATAAGTCCTATGCAGGCATTTTTCATTGCTGCAATATTTGGTATTCTGGGACTGATTCTGGGAGAATGCATGCGCAGGCATCTTTCCTTTAACAAGCTGCTGCTGTTGGGAACCTTGGGTGGTATTCTGGCCTTGGCGATCAATATAGCTTTAAGCTTTTTGCTGATGGGCATCGATCCTATTAATATGATTTATGCATCCTTTGATGACAGTCTGCTTCAAGTGGCAGAATTTCAGCGTTCCCATGGTGTTTCGGAAGCAGATATTGAGGCTAGCATTGCGAACTACAAAGAAATGCTGCGCATGATGAAGGTTATTATGCCGGCCGCCTTTTTGCTGTTCGCGCCTATTTTGGCTCTAATTAATTACTGGGCCGCTAAAAAGATTTTGGAACGGTTGGGGGAACATTTCCCGGACTTCCCGGTTTTCCGGAATATGTCTATGCCTTGGCCGGTGCTGGCTTTGTTCATGGTTTCCTTGTTCGGAGTCACTTATTTTTATCAGACGGCTCCTGACAGCTGGTTATACACAGCTTTTGTAAATGTTCAGGCATTGACAAGCTTTTTGTTGGTGCTGCAGGGAATTGCAGTAGCCTATTGGATGGTGGACCATTATCATAAGCCGAAATGGTGGGCTTCGGTAGCTACAGCGTTGATTTTCCTGATTCCGGTTATGTCCTATGTGATGGTATATCTGGGAGCTTGTGATGTGGCCATGGATTTAAGAAAGCTTAGGCCCAAGGACCCTAAAAAATAAAGGACGGGGTGATGATTGATGTTTAGTCCCTTTAACAGGAAATTGAATTCCAAAGTAGATACTAATGTTTACTTGGGATTATTGTTTCTGTTTGCAGTAGTAATCTGTTATCTCAAGCCTGTGGCAATAATACCGGTTGTGCTTATTTTTGGCGCAGTTTACTATTATTCCCAGAGAAATATGATCAACAGGAATATTTATCTAAGTGATTATATGGATAATGTTATCCGTAATATAGAGAGGACTAATCACTATGCTGTACAAAAGCTGGATATCGGCATGGCGGTTTTCTCCCATGAGGGCAAGCTACAGTGGCGCAATGAACAGTTTGCAGCCATTGTCGGCAAGGAGGACCTGGAAGGTATGAAGCCCGAAGAAATTTTGCCGTTACAGCCTAAGGCCTTTGATCTGTTGAGTGTCAAGGACGGGGAAAAGCTTATCCAGATAGAGCAGAGCGGCAAATACTATAAAATGCGTTATTGCGCTGTAAAAACCCAGGAAAACAAGAATAATTCCGGCAATGAGCCCAAGAATGTCAGCGGCCTGATGCTTTATCTGACTGATGTCACCGCCGAAGAGCTGTTAAGGCAGCAGTATGAGAATAACCGCTTGAGCTTAGCTTATGTCTGCTTTGATAATTACCAGGAGGTTACCAGAGGCCTGAGCGAGACCAGTATTGCTACTTTGACAGGCGAGGTCAATGGTATGATAACCAAGTGGGTGGCTGAGCAGAATGGTTTTATCTGCCGGATGAACAGAGAAAAATGTCTGGTAGGTTTTAATCAGTGCAGCGTTCAGGATTTGCAGGATAACCGTTTTGATATTCTCGATAAAATAAGAGAAATACGCATAGGCAATAAAATCCGACCTACAGTGAGTATTGGTATGAGCTGCGACGGAGAGACTTTGGAAGAGCTGCGTCTGAACAGTGACCGTGCGCTCAATATGGCTTTGGGACGCGGTGGTGATCAGGCTGTAGTTATCAAGGATACGGTAATTCAGTATTTTGGCGGCACTAGTGAGGTTACCACCAAAAGCACCCGTGTCAGAGCGCGTATGGTTGCCCAGACTATTAAAGAGAATATGCTTAAGGCAGACCGCATATTTATTATGGGGCATAGAGATGAGGATTTTGATGCTCTGGGAAGTGCGATTGGTGTTGCCAAGCTGTCCAGGTCTTTGAATAAGGATACTTTCATAGTCTATAGCGGCAATAATGATTCCGTAAATAAAATCAAAGAAGTATTGAGCGATAAGGACGTTGCCCTGGAAGAGGACAGATGCTATCCGCAGATCATGATTACGGAAGACGAAGCCCTCAAGCTGGTTACTGAGAATAGCCTGCTGATTCTGGTGGACCATCACAGAGCCATGATTACCGCCAGCGTTAAGGTGCTGGAGGCCATCAGGAACAAGCTGATCATCGACCACCATCGTCGGGCGGAGGATATTATCAGTAATACGGTGCTGCAGTATCTGGAGCCGTCGGCCTCCTCTGCCAGTGAGCTTGTAGCAGAGCTGGTGGGATATTTCAACGAAAGATTGGAGATAAGCCCTGGAGAAGCAACTGCAATGTATGCCGGCATTGTACTGGATACCAAGAATTTCGCATTGCAGACTGGTGAACGCACCTTTGAGGCTGCTGCTTTACTGAGGCGTAGTGGTGGCGATCCCAGTCTGGTACGTTTGTTGTTTAAAGATGATATGGAAATGGTTCAGCAAAGGGCAAGACTTATTGCTGAAGCCAAGCTGCCCTATCCTGGTGTAGCTGTTTCTGTATATAGAAAGGTAGAGAAATCTGCCAAGGCTCAGGTTATTGCCGCCCAGACAGCTGATAGTCTGGTTACTGTGGATGGTATTCAGGTAAGCGTGGCAATGGTTGAGTATAACGATGGTTATTTGGGTATCAGTGCCCGCAGTGACGGAAGTGTCAATGTGCAGAGAATCATGGAGGAATTAGGTGGCGGTGGCCATCAGACGGTTGCTGGTGTACAGTTGGCCAATAAACGGGCCAGGGATGTAGAACAGCAAATTGTAGCTTTAGCTAAAGAACAAATTGAGGAGTGTGTTGAAGATGAAAGTAATTCTGTTGCAAGACGTTAAAAGTTTAGGTAAAAAAGGCGAAATTGTAGAAGTTGCAGAGGGCTACGGCCGTAATTTCCTGCTGGCTAAAAAAATGGCCAAGGAAGCTACTGCTGCCAATGTAAACCAGGCTAAAAAGGACCAGGCTACTGCTGCCCATCGTGCTGCCCAGGCTAAGGACGAGGCTGTAGTATTAGGTGCTCAGATTGAAAAGGTTACGGTTGTTGTCAAAGTCCGTGTGGGAGAAAACGGTAAAATGTTCGGCTCTGTTACCTCTAAGGATGTAGCTGAAGCGCTGATTAAACAAACTGGACTGAATATTGACCGCCGCAAGGTTGAGCTAAAGGGAACTGTCAAAAATCTTGGCGAGTACAATGCTGTGGCAAAACTGCACACTGAAGTAACTGCTCAGTTCAAGGTAATGGTTGAAGCTGAATAATCATGGAAGAGAGATTACCACCCCAAAACCTTGATGCAGAACAATCTGTATTAGGGGCAATTCTTATTTCCAATGATGCTTTGCCGCAGGTTACTGAAATACTGGGGGTAGATGATTTCTATCGTGAGGCCCACAGGGTTATTTTCCAGAGTATGCTGGACCTGTATGGTAAAAACGAAGCCATAGACCTGATTACTGTGACAGATATGCTCACTAAAACAGGTAAGCTGGAGGATATAGGCGGATTACCCTATATTACCAGCCTGTCCAATGCTGTAAGTACCGCTGCCAATGTTAAATACCATGCTAATATTGTAGCTGAAAAGTCAACCTTGAGGCAAATGATCCGGGTTTCTACAGAAATCGCCGCCATGGGTTATGATGGCGATGAAGAAGCTGCCGTGATGCTGGACAGAGCCGAAAAGAGTATTCTGGAAATTTCTAACCGCAACAAGAAAAAAGACTTTACTTCTATTCATGATATTGCCAGTGCGTTTGCTTTGGATATTGACAAGCTGACCAGTAATAAGGGCGGTATGATAGGACTTGAGACGGGCTTCAAGGACTTTGATAAACTGACGAGCGGCCTGCATCCTTCGGATTTTATCATTTTGGCAGCGCGCCCTTCCATGGGTAAAACGGCTTTTGCCTTGAACGTTGTCCAAAATGTGGCACTTAAAGCTAAGCCCTTGGACCATGAGGGTAAATGCTGTGTTGCTTTTTTTAGTCTGGAAATGAGCAAAGAACAGCTCTTCCAGCGCCTCCTCTGTTCAGAAGCTGGCATAGACAGCCAAAAGCTGAGAATTGGCGAATTAAACGAAGCTGACTTTGATAAATTCTGGGTTGCCTGTGATACTTTGAGCAATGCTAAAATTTACATAGATGATACCGCAGGTATCACAGCTATGGATATGAGAAGCCGTGCCCGGCGCCTTAAGGCGGAGCATGGACTGGATCTGGTCGTTGTAGATTATCTGCAGCTGATGCAGGGAAGCGGCAAAAAGAACAGCTCCGGCGACCGCCAGCAGGAGGTTTCTGAGATTTCCAGATCCCTTAAGGCTTTGGCCAGAGAGCTGAATGTTCCGGTAATTGCCTTGTCTCAGCTTAGCCGTAGCGTAGAGAGCAGGCAGGTGAAAAAGCCCATGCTCAGCGATTTACGTGAATCTGGTTCTCTGGAGCAGGATGCTGATCTGGTAGCTTTCCTCTACAGAGAGGATTATTATAATCCGGAAACAGATAAGAAGCATACAGAGCTGATTATTGCGAAGCATCGTAATGGCCCCACTGACACTGTCAATCTGTTCTTCCAGAAGGGTATTACCAAATTTGTTGATATGTCCAATAGACAGGATGGCTAGCGGAAATCCGAATATTTCTGGAGAATTGGCTAAAAAATGTTCATTTCTATTGCTAGTTTTCTTAGAAAATGTTATGATTATACTGTAGTTTAATGTGTAAAAATGTTAACAAACTTAAAATACGTAACAATAATTATTGAATTGCTTTAGGAGGCATAAAAATGATTGAACGTTATACTCATCCCGACATGGGCAATATCTGGACCCTGGAGAATGAATTCCGTACTATGCTGAAGGTAGAGATTCTGGCTTGTGAAGCTATGAACAAGCTGGGCAATGTTCCCGATGAAGCATTGAAGGACATCCAGACTAAAGCTGATTTCCGTCTGGAACGCATCAAAGAAATCGAGGCTGTTACCAATCATGATGTCATTGCTTTTCTGACCAATGTAGCTGAATATGTTGGTGATGCATCCAAATACATCCATAAGGGCTTAACCTCCAGCGATGTTAAGGATACTGCTCTTTGCTATATGTCCGTACAATCTGCAGATCTGATTATGCAGCATCTGGAAAAATTCCTGGGCGTTCTGAAACGCCGTGCTGCCGAGTTCAAATATACCGTAATGATTGGCCGTACCCATGGTATCCATGCCGAGCCCATGACCTTTGGTATGAAGTTCCTGCTGTGGAGTGCAGAAATCGAGCGCGATATGGCGCGTCTGAAGCTGGCTCGTGAGCAAATGGCAGTCGGCAAATTATCCGGTGCTGTAGGTACCTATTCCAATATCGATCCTTTTGTTGAGGAATATGTTTGCGGCAAACTGGGTCTGACCCCCGTTAAGCTGGCTACCCAGGTTATCCAACGTGACCGTCATGCCAACTATCTGGCTTGCCTGGCAATTATTGGTGCTTCTCTGGAAAAGATGGCAACTGAAATCCGCAATCTGCAACGTACTGATATCCGTGAAGCTGAGGAATATTTTGCTCCTGGCCAAAAGGGTTCTTCTGCTATGCCTCATAAACGCAATCCCATTACCATGGAAAAAGTTTCCGGCATGGCTCGTCTGCTGCGCGGTTATGCAGTAGCAGCTTTAGAGGATGTTACTCTGTGGCATGAGAGAGATATTTCCCACTCTTCTGTTGAACGTGTCATTCTGCCCGATGCTACCATCGCTCTGGACCATATGCTGAGAAAAATGATCAGTACTATTGATAAGCTGCTGGTATATCCTGATGCTATGATGGCTAATCTGAATAAGACTGGTGGTCTGATTTTCAGCCAAAACCTGCTGATTGCCCTGGTAAGCAAGGGTGTGCTGCGTGAAGACGCTTATGTTTATGTTCAACGTAATGCTATGGCCCGTTGGCTGCAGGGTGCTGACTTCAAGACCAATGTTGAAGCAGATCCTGATATCAAAAAATATCTCACTGACGCAGAAATTGAAGCATGCTTCGATCCTATGCCTATGCTGAGAAATGTTGACCTGATTTTCTCCCGTTTTGGCATGTAATTTGACTTTGCAATAATTGCGGCTGAGGCTGCAATAGGAATAGGAGCTGACTAAACTAATGTCATCTGTAATCGTATTAGGCGCCCAGTGGGGTGACGAAGGTAAAGGTAAGATTGTTGACTATCTGACTCAAAAGGCTAATGCAGTAGTGCGTTATTCCGGCGGTTCCAATGCTGGCCATACTGTTGTGGTAAATGATATTGCCTACAAGCTGCGTTTGCTGCCCTCCGGCGTTTTGTTCAGTGATAAAATTAATGTTCTGGGTAATGGCGTAGTCATTAATCCTGGTGTATTTCTGCAGGAAATTGCAGGTATGAAAGCCAAGGGCATCGATTGTGATAACCTGGTTATTTCTGACCGTGCTCATGTGGTGCTTCCCTATCATCAACGTATTGATGAGCTGCAGGAGGCTGCTTTGGGTGCTAACAAGATTGGCACTACCAAGAATGGTATCGGTCCCTGCTATATGGACAAGGTTGCCCGCGTAGGTATCCGGATGTGTGATTTGATGGAGCCCGAGACCTTTGCGGCTAAGCTGAAAATCAACATGGAAGCTAAAAATGCCCTTATCACCAAGATTTATGGCGGTGAACCCTTTGATTATGATGCTGTTTTAAAAGAATATCTGGATTATGCTGAACAGCTGCGTCCTTATGTCACCGATACAGGTGTGGTTCTGGATGAAATTTTTGCTGACGGCAAAAATGTTTTGTTTGAAGGTGCACAGGCTACTTTCCTGGATGTTGATCATGGTACCTATCCTTATGTAACCAGCTCCAATCCTACCGCTGGTAATGCCTGCACAGGTTCTGGTGTTGGTCCTCGCTTTATTGATCATGTGGTAGGTGTAGTTAAAGCCTATACTACCCGCGTAGGCGAAGGTCCCTTCTTGACAGAACTGTTGGATACTGATGGCCCTGGCAACCAGATCCGCGAAACTGGCCGTGAGTATGGTACTGTAACTGGTCGTCCTCGTCGTTGTGGTTGGCTGGATGCTTTTATGCTGAAATACAGTGCGCGTTTGAACAGCTTGGATTATCTGGCAATTACCCGTCTGGACATCCTGGATCAGATGCCGAAGATTAAAATGTGCGTAGGCTACAAGATGGGCGAGGAAATGATCAAGAATATTCCCGCTAGTCTGAACGTACTGGCAAAGGCTACTCCTGTTTACGAAGAATTTGAAGGTTGGATGACTGATATTTCCGGTATCCGTGAATACGACAAGCTGCCTGCAAATGCTAAAAAATATGTAGAACGCTTAAGCGAAGTAGCTGGAGTTCCTCTGGGTATTGTTTCTGTAGGACCTAATCGCGAACAGACCATTGTTCTTAAAGAATTGCTGTAAAATTATTAGGAAATTGCCAAAATAGTATTGACAAATTCTTAATAAATATGTATAATGTCTATCGTTGCTGATAAAGCAGCTGATATAGATTTGTGATTCACTAGCTCAGTCGGTAGAGCACCTGACTTTTAATCAGGGTGTCCGGGGTTCGAATCCCCGGTGGATCACCAGGACAATTCCGCCTCATGACTTCGGTTGTGAGGCGTTTTTTTATGGATGGATGAGCAGGGTAATTGACTTTTTCAGGGAAAAAGCATACCATAGGGACAGCAAAGAAATATTTTCAGACTGGTATTGTAATTAATATGAATTGCATAAGTCTTCTGGGATAGGAAGGGACAGCTATGATGTTAAAAAAAATACTTACAGGTGTATTGACAGTTGGTTTGTTGAGTATGGCTTCTTCGGCTGATGCCTGCACACTTTATGCAGCCCAGGGGGAATGTGTTGAGGGTGGTGGCGCCTTGATTACCAAAATCAGAGATTTTAAACCTATGCCTCAGACTCTGAAGGTTGTAAAAACAGGTACTTATGCTTACTATGGTTTATTTAGCGGTGAGAATAGAGATAAACAGATAGTCAAAGCAGGTGTCAACGAAAAAGGGCTGGCGGTAGTAACAGCGATGGCTAGCTGCATACCGGAAAAAGAACGCCGTTCCTATCCTAGCAGACCTGTTATCCGTCAAGTTTTATCGGAGTGCATAACTGTAGATGAGGCTTTGCAGCATCCGGAATTTTTTGTTGGTCCCAAGTTTGTCATGCTGGCTGATGCCAAAGAAATTGCTTTGGTGGAAATTGGCGATGACGGTAAGACTGCAGTCAAGAGAAGAACGGACAGCTATCTCAACCATACGAATTATTATCTTGATGACAAATTTGATTATCTGAATATCAGAGTCAAGGAATCTCCTTTGGTAAGATATGACAGGATCAATGAACTGATGGCTGAGGATTGGCCCTATACCATGGAGGATTTCCAACGTTATAGCCAGGATCAGCACGACGGACTGGATAATAGTCTTTGGCGCATTGGCAGCCGACCAGATATTTCCCAGACTCTGGCTGCTTTTATTGTCCGCCTGCAGCCAGACGGTGATTTTCAGGTCTGGGTAAAATATCGCCCGGAAATTACCGACAAAGGGCAGGAAAAGACAGTAATGCTTTCTAAGCAAGAGATATTTAAATAAAATGCATCTGTTTTACGAGGGGTACTATGGAGAATTTTGTTGTAAGCTATGACCCGCTGGTATTGCTGCTGTTGGGTATAGCAGGTTTTGTCGCAGCCTTTATGGACGCTTCTGTAGGTGGAGGTGGGCTGGTTTCTACTCCCTTTCTTTTGGGGATGGGTATACCAGTGCCTTTTGCTTTAGGAACCAATAAGATGGCTTCGGCCATGGGTTCAGCCATGAGTGTATTTTCTTTTTGGCGGGCAGGAAAAGTTAATGCATTAGCCTGGAAAAGCATGTTGTTTTCTTTCCTGGGCTCTGCTTTAGGCGCATATGTAGTTTATCTGCTGCCCCAGAAGCTGATGAAAAATATTATTGTTGTGCTGTTGGTACTGGTGGCTATTTATACCTATAGAAGGAAAGACTGGGGAGATAATGCTGCTCTGCAGAAAATCGATACAGGAGTGTTGCTGAAGAGTATTGGCATTGCTTCTGTAATAGGATTTTATGACGGTTTCTTTGGCCCGGGAACTGGTTCTTTTCTGATTTTCTCTTTCTTGTTTCTCGGATTGGACTTTGTAACTGCTGCCGGAAATGCCAAAGTGCTGAATTTTGCCAGTGGTTTAGGTGGGTTGTTCTCTTTTGCTTTAAGCGGCACTGTCATCTGGAGCTATGGATTACTGATGGGTATCTGCATGATAACGGGAGCGTTCTTCGGTTCCAGGTTGGCAATCAGGAAAGGGGCTGCCTATGTACGCCCTTTATATCTTATGGTAACTACACTGCTGATTGGTAAGCAGGTCTATGAAATCATCTGCAGGTGATTTCAGTCCGCACACAAAATATGCACACATAGGGCTTTTGCACAAAAAAATACCGCATGGGAACCTGAAAACTGGTTTGCCATGCGGTTTTTTGTTTATGGAGCGGATAACGAGATTCGAACTCGCGACCAACTGCTTGGGAAGCAGCGACTCTACCACTGAGCTATATCCGCAAATACGCATATATTATACAGCATTAAATAAATTTTCTCAAGAAGTTTTCATCATTGGTTCAAGATTGCCTGCAGGATTAAAAAAAGTAGGCAAGGTGTCATATTTTACTGCAAATATGATAGAATAGTAA
>R04__coassemble_889_pt1 | contig 10127 bp, 11 predicted proteins | sample R04__metabat2_low_PE_017 | metagenome-assembled genome bin R04
ATACAAAGCAGAACTGAGAGCATAAGCACCTATAGCTTTCTAAAATTCAAAGAGACGACTACGAACTTCGTAGCCGTCTCTTTTGTGTTTAGAGCTTAAGGTGTATTAACTTGCGTACTAACTTGCGTACTTTCTTCCTCTATTATGCAACATTAATCGCGAAAAAATATATTAAAAGATAGGGTAAGATTATAGTTGGTGCTTAAAAGGCACTAAAGAAACTATAAAACAAGTATTTGTGCTGAAATAGGGAATAAGTTATAATAAAAATAAGAAATAAGATGCTTTCGTATAGAGGTTGTGCCTTTTGGTTTTCTCTTGACCTAGAGTCAACTCCGAGGGATATACTGTCATATACAAGGTGTTACATTACTGATAGCTATGCAAAAAAAGGAGATAGAGCTATGAAAACAAGTAAATTCATGATAACGGCATTTTTGTTGCTGGCATTGCCGGCTCTGGTGGCTTGTGGTAATAATGGTAGCGGTAAAGCTGCTCCAGCTGAGGTAAAGACTAGCAATAAAGTAGCCAAGGCAGCTCAGCAGGAGCTGAAAATCCGCGTGGGACAGCATGTGCTGAAGGCTGCACTGGTGGACAATTCTTCTACAAGGGCTTTAGTGGAAAAATTAAAACAGGGGCCGGTTACTATCCATATGCATGATTTCAGTAATTTTGAAAAGGTAGGAGATCTGGGTTTTAGTCTTCCTGCCAATGATGAGCATATTACTACGGTACCCGGAGACTTGATTCTCTATCAGGGGCGCAGGTTTGTAATTTATTATGATACCAACACCTGGGATTTCACCAGAATGGGCAAGCTGAAGGATGTAAATCAGGCTCAGCTGAAGGAAATTTTGGGCAAGGATGATGTGACAGTGCAGCTGGAGCTGTAAGGAGGAGTGGAGATGTTTAAGCGGATTTTTACAGGTGTCTGTGTGCTGGCACTGCTATGCTGTGGCTGTGGCGGCAGCGAGCAGCCTAAGGCTAAAGCCAATAATAGCTCTCAGACTAAAGCTGTTGCACAGAAAGCGGATATGCTGCTGATCAAGGGCGGCAGCTTCAATATGGGCAGTCCTGCCAAGGAAAACTGGCGCAGCAAGGATGAGGTGCAGCACCAGGTCAAGGTAGGCGATTTTTATTTAAGTAAATATGAGGTTAGTCAGGCGGAATACGAGGGTATTATGGGCAAGAATCCCAGTAACTTCAAGGGCTCAAATCTGCCAGTGGAAAACCTGACCTGGTATGAGGCTGTGGAATTCTGCAATGAACTCAGCAAGAAGGAAGGCCTGACTCCTGTCTACAAGGTGGAGGGCACCAAGGTCAGCTGGAACCGCAGTGCTAATGGCTACCGTCTGCCTACGGAGGCGGAATGGGAATATGCCTGCAGGGCCGGCACCAGCACTCCCTTCTATACTCCTAAGGCTATTGGTCCTAACGAATGCAATTACTATGGCCATTATCCCTACGGCATTGAAAGCAATTATTTCAACAGCAGCAGTATGGAGACCCAGCCTGGTGAATATCGGGAAACTACAGTAAAGGTCAACAGCTTTGAGGCTAATCCCTGGGGTCTGTACAATATGCATGGCAATGTGGGCGAATGGGTCTGGGATTATTATGCTCCCTATGATGTAGCCAAGGGAGATAATCCTGCTGGTCCTGCCAGTGGCTCGCTGAGAGTATATCGCGGTGGCGCCTGGAATGATTTCGGCAAGCATCTGCGCAGTGCCTATAGAGCTGCTTTTACTCCTAATTACCGCAATTTCGGTATTGGTCTGCGGTTGGCCAGAAACGGCAATGACAGCCTGAAGGATACTCTTGTTACTACAGCTCTGGAGAAAAAGACCAAAAGCGGCAAGGTGCTGTTGGCTTATTATTCCTGGGGTGGCACTACAGCTGGTGTAGCCCGCAAGATTGCGGCTCAGGCTAATGCTGATGTCTGGGAAATTACCATGAAGGTGCCCTACAGCAGGGATTATAACGATGTGCTGATGCAGGCGCAGATGGCACAGAACCGGGATGAACGTCCTGCTCTGGCTCAGCATATTCCCAATATGGAGCAATATGATATTATTCTGTTGGGCTATCCCAACTGGTGGGCTTCCATTCCCATGCCCATTGCTTCCTTCCTGGAGGAATACAATTTTGACGGCAAGCTCATTGTGCCCTTCTGCAGTAATGGCGGTGGTCGTTTCGGTCAAAGTCTGACCACTATTGCCAAGCTGGTGCCCAAGGCTAAGCTGGGCGAAGGCCTGACAGTCCACTATTCTGGCGGTGCTGGTCTAAAGCAGGAAATTACAGATTGGCTGAAGACTAATGATGTTTCCAGAAAATAAGCAGTAATTTACTCATTGAAATACTATGTGTAAAAATAAAAATCAGTCAGAGCAGAAGGTGCTCTGACCGAGGTTGATGATGGAGGTCTATAATGAAATTCAAAAAATTATTCCTGCTGACTGCAGCGGTGCTGTCCTTGTGTATGGTAGCAGGCTGTGGCGGCAATGATAAAAAAGCAGCAAATGCCGGCAAAGCCCAGGCAGCAGGTCTGCAGCCTGCAGGCAACAGCCATATCCTCATAGCTTATTTTACCTATAGCGGCAATACGGAACGTTTAGCGAAAATGCTGCAGCAGGAAACAGGGGCAGATCTGTTCAAGGTGGAAACTGCAGAGCCCTATTCCCAAAGCTATCATGCCTGCGTTACCAGAGCCAAAAGGGAAAAGGATAATAATGAACGTCCTGCACTGCAGGTAGCTAAAATCGAAAAGATGTCCAGCTACGATACTGTGTTTATCGCTTATCCCAACTGGTGCAATTCCATGCCCATGGCCATGAACACCTTTCTGGAGGCCAATGACCTGAGTGGCAAGAAAATTGTTGCTTTTGCTACCAGTGGTGGCGGTGGCTTCGGTACCGGTCTGGCAGATCTGCCTAAGCTGGCACCTCAGTCTACTGTTGAAGAGGGCCTGCATATTCCCGGTAGCCAGGTAGAGGACAGTGGCGCTGTAGTAGCGCAGTGGTGTCAGGAGAAAGGGTATAAGAAATAATTATATAAATTTCTCTATCTCCCTTAGTCTGCTGATGTTGTAGTCAATATGGGGAATTTCCGGCTCTTGCCCGTTCTCCACATTGAACCAGCAGCATTTCAGTCCCGCCTGGTAGCCTCCCAGCATATCGCTGGTCAGGCTGTCGCCGATGACGAGGATTTCCTCCTGGGTAATAGTGCCTAGAGAATTTTCCAACAGGGAGCGGGCAATTTTTTCGTGAGAGTTTTGCCCAATACCTAAGGCTGCCAGCAGGGCAAGTGAGGTATTATCTCTTAATAGCACATCGTACTCTAAATGGGTTAGAGCATAGGCGAAAAACTGCTCCGAGGGCTTCTCGTAGCCGATCTGGTCGGAAATGAACACTCCGTCAAACAGCAGTCCCAGGCCAGAATTTTTCAGCTTCAGCTGCTGGGCTACATTGTTGCCGTTGGTAATGGCATATTGTTTGATTTTGCCTTTAAGATTAGCGACAATCTCATAGGCATCTTCGTAGAAAAATACTTTGGCACCTAAATTTTTCTGGTATTCCTTATTGAACAGAGCATAGTCTGTAAAGCCGATATGGAATTCCCGGAAGAACTGCTGGAAGCGGCCCTCCAAAACCTGTTGCTTGTTGATTTCGCCTTTTTCCATACGCAGCCAGTGGTCGGCATTGATTTCCGCATAGCGGGCCCGAAGCTCTTCTGTGCAGAGGGGCAGCTTAAACATAGCCATAGTGGTTTCAATGGCATATTTTTCGGCTGGATGGAAATTCAGCAGAGTGCCGTCCATATCCCAGAGGATAACTTTGAAATTGCGGGGCTGTAAATTGATGGTCATAGTAATATTCCTTTATCTGAAGAATCTTGCTTACCAGTGCTTGCTTAATTTCTGGTAGTTTTGGAAAAGCAGGAAAATGCCTAATGTCAGTATGCCTGTAATAATCAGGCTTGTCTGGTCAATGGTTTTATAGTAAAGAGTGTTGAGACCAGTGGTGAATATCATCTGCAGCCAGTACAGACCGTAAAAGCCTATGAACAGCTGGACGTAAAGGGGAGGTTTCTTGTAGGGAGATTTTGTTTCCAGAGCCCACCAGGCATAATTGGTGTAGCGGAGGCGCTGCTCCTCCAGAAAAGCGGGCAACCAGTCTTCCTCATAGGGACCCAGTTCACCGTATTTCAGCTCCCAATCATCCTGATGCCAGGCTGGAGTATCCCACCAGCTGGTGAACTGGAGAATGACAGCGGCAGTCAGATATACTATATACTGTTGTTCTTCCAGGTACTTTTGCTGGTCCATAAAATCTCCTACGTCAATTACCAGGGAAGGCCATTGTAGAAGGGTCTCCAATGGTTCAATGATAAAATCAGTAATATTCCCAAGAATGAAAATCACAAAAATAGCGCAACCGCAAGGACGATTGCGCTAAATTTTTTTATGGCGTAGAGTTGCTTATTCCTGGGGTTTTACATAAGTACGGATGGCCTCCAGCAGTTCGTCGGAAGCAGCTTCTTTGCCCTGACAGATGCTTTGGAGAGCAGCAAAATCAGGTAGCTCGTTGAACCAGAGGAAGCTGCCGTTTTCGTCATAGGCAGCTATAATCAGAGGCTTCTTGGGATCCGCAGGAGTTGCACCATTATCATCGGTGATGAAGATGTAGGATTCTGCAAAATCCATGCCGTACACAGTGATGTTTTCTTCAGGAGTAGTATCCTCCCAGAAATTGAGCTTTTCGAAATCCTTAGCAGTGAGCATAGGTTGTCTCCTTCAGCTTAGTCCAGCTGAGAGGTGCAGTGGGGGCAACGGGTTGCATCTTCAGGAATTTCGGATTTGCAGTAGGGGCACAGACGAGGCTCGGGAGCGGGTTCGGGTTCGGGAGTCAGCTTGTTGATTTGGCGGATCATCAGGAAAACAATCAAAGCCAGAATTACAAAGTCCAGGATGCTGTTGAAAAATTTGCCGTAAGCCAGTACGGGTGCACCTGCTTTTTGGGCAGCAGCCAAAGTAGCATATTGCTTTCCGTTCAGGCTAATGAACATATTGGTGAAATCTACCTTGCCCAGAGCCATGCTGATGGGGGGCATGATGATGTCGCTGACTGCAGAGCTGACGATTTTGCCGAAAGCACCGCCGATGATAACGCCAACTGCCATATCTACTACATTGCCACGCATAGCAAATTTCTTGAATTCTTCACAAAAAGACATAGGATATTCCTCCTTAGATTACAGATTTAAATTACAGATAAATACTTTTCCCAAAGTTGATGTTGCTTGACGGAAAAGTTTCTTTGCCTTATAATTATATAAGAAATATCTTGCGAGAGCAAGTGCTGAAATGATTATTTTACTGTTGGAGGATAAAAATGCGTAAAGATTTGGTTGTTCCCGAAGAGGGAGAGGAAAATTTTGCCCTGGCCAGAGATGCCAGAGTCGTAACTGTTCCCTTTTCTCCTCTGGAAGTGCGTATGAAGACGGAAAAGCCCTATGTTTTTGAAAAACTGCAGATTCTGAAGGAAATGATCGGCGAAGAGAAATTCAAACGTCTGGTCAGCAAGATCCATAATATCAACTATGCTGATACCAGAATGCTGATTGTGGCTGAAAGCGAGCTGCACCGTACCAATATTACCCGTGAGATTATGCCGGAGCTGGCTAAGGCTTTTGGCGTTACCAATATCAGAATTGTAACTCAAGGCTAAGCTTTAGGAAACTTAAAGCGATTGTTATCCTTAGCAGGGATGGGCAATCGCTTTTCTTCTTCTTGGTTCCTTTGTGAAGATAATGTGAAAATCAGAGCATTGATGCTAAAAGGAGGTGAGCAGATGTTCTGCGTAGAGGTGGCTGTAAATTTACCTATCAACGGCATGTTCAAAACCTATACCTACAGTGTGCCTGAAGCCTTTTCCCAGCTGGATCGGGGCTGGAGAGTAGTAGTACCCTTCGGAAACCAGATGGTGGAGGGCTTCGTGGTGCAGCGTCTGCTTTGGCCTCAGGAGGAAAAGCCGCTGAAGTCTCTCAAACCTGTAAAAGCGGTTATCGGCAACGAACCCTGGTTTGACGAAGAAATGCTCAGCACCTCCCAATGGCTAGCTGATTATTATATGTGCACTCTGGCCGAGATTATGAGACTTTTTGTACCCGGCAAGTCCAGCATCCGCCGCAAGGCTATCAAGGATGAACAGGGACGCTTCCTTTACTATGAATATGCGGAAAGGCTCAAGGCCAAGACTTTGACAGCTTATCGGCTGAAGGATATCTACCGGCAAAAACTGGAGGGTCTGCTGCTGGTTATCGGCAACAGAGCCAAGGCCCAGCAGCAGGCAGCAACGCTTTTGGTTCAGCAGCAGGATTGGTTGACCAAGGAGGAGCTGGAGCAGCAGGGAATTTCCCTGAATGCTGTCAGAGCACTGGTGGAAAAAGGAGTGGTAGAGCAGGGGGAGAAACGTATTCTCCGCAACAGCTATCAATTGCCTACGGAAATCAAGGAAAATTTACAGCTGACTGATGAACAACAGCTGGCAGTTCAAAGCATTGCCCAGGCTATTCAGACCGATTCAGGAAAAACCTTTCTGCTGCAGGGTATTACCGGCAGCGGCAAGACGGAGGTTTATCTGCGGGCTACGGCCCAGGCGCTGGCGGAGGGCAAGCAGGTGCTGGTGCTGGTGCCGGAAATTGCTCTGACAGCTCAGCTGGTGAAACGTTTCCAGAGCTGGTTTGGGGAGGCTATTGCGGTTGCCCACAGCAAGCTGTCCCAAAATGAGCGTGGTGATGTTTGGTACAAAATGCGTACGGGCAGAGCCAGAATTCTTATTGGTGTCCGTAGTGCTGTTTTTGCTCCCTTTGACAATTTAGGTTTAGTAATCATAGACGAAGAACATGAAACCAGCTATAAGCAGGATGAAAGACCAGGCTACCATGCCCGGGAGGTAGCGCTCTGCCGCTGTAAAGCACTAGGTGCTCCTTTAGTTTTGGGTTCCGCAACCCCTGATATCTGTAGCTATGCCAGAGCTTTGGACGGTACCTATACCCATTTGAGATTGACTAAACGTCCCCATGGGGCAGCTTTACCAGAGGTCAGCATTGTGGATATGCGGGAGGAGCTGAAGGCGAAAAACTTCAGTGTGCTGTCTCGCAGGCTGCAGCAGGAGCTGGTGCAGACTGTGGCTGAGGGGGAGCAGGCCATCATCCTGCTGAACCGCAGAGGCTATTCTACCTTCAGTCTTTGCAGGGATTGTGGCGCTTCTATTACCTGTCCTCATTGTGCTGTGGCCATGGTGGCCCATGTGGAGGAGGACCAGCTGCGGCATTATGGGAATACCAGGGAGCTGTTGCGCTGTCATTACTGCGGCAATACCAGACCAGTGCCTACGGAATGTCCCAGCTGCCACAGCCGGCGAATCCGTTTCTTTGGCACTGGTACCCAAAAGGCCCAAAAGGAGCTTATGGCCCTGCCTGAGGTACGGGTGCTGCGTATGGATCAGGATTCTACTTCGGCAAAAATGGCTCATCTGGAAATCCTGGAGCGTTTTGCCAAGGGAAGCTATAATACCCTCATCGGTACCCAGATGGTGGCCAAAGGACATGATATTGCCAATGTTACTTTAGTAGGCATTTTATCTGCTGACAGCTCTCTGAATTTGCCGGACTATAAGGCTGCGGAAAGGACATTTTCTCTGCTTACCCAGGCTGCTGGCAGGGCAGGCAGAGGTGATAAGCCGGGCAGAGTAATTTTTCAGTGCTATGATGCGGACAATAAAATTCTCCAACAGGCGGCTGCCCAGGATTATGACAGCTTTGCCCAGGAGGAGCTGAAGCAAAGAGAACTGCTCTTTTATCCTCCCTATTGCAGCATTCTGAAGCTGACTGTTTGGGATAAGGATAAAGGAAAAAGTCTGGAGCTGGCCCAAAAGGTGGTAAATTTCCTGCAACGGCTGCTGCTGGAAAAGCGGGTTGAGGATATGGTAGTCATGGGACCCTTCCCGGCTATGGTAGAAAAGGTACGGGATTTGTATCGGACCAATATTGTCATCAAAGCCAAAAATATGGCTGCAGTTAAAGGCTTTTTACAGACTAGCCAATATCGTCAGCTGAAAAATGTCTGCTTTGAGGTGGATCCCTTAAGCACTATCTGATGTTCTGAAATCCTTGCCGGATTCAGAGAAATAAAGCAATACAGAAGCAGGACTCTGTAGGAGTACAGAGCTCCTGCTTTTTCTGTGCAGAAAAATATTATTTGTGGTATAATATAATGAATTATAATTTTTTCTTCACAGGAGGAAGCTTTGTGGCTAAATTAGAGATAACCATTGCCGGAAATCCGGTGCTGCGCCAGCAATGCGCAGAGGTTCAACGTATTGATAAAAAATTAATCAGATTAATGAAGGACATGGCGGAGACTATGTATGCTGCTGATGGCGTAGGTCTGGCTGCGCCTCAGGTAGGTATTCTGAAACGGGTGGTAGTTATTGATGTGGGCGATGGCCTGCTGGAAATGATCAACCCTGTTATTACCAAGGCTGAAGGCAGTGTTGTGGGCGGCGAAGGCTGTCTGTCCGTGCCTGACTACGAGGGCGAGGTTGAACGCTTCGAATATGTAGAATGCGAATTTACGGACCGTACCGGCAAGAGAATGCTGGTCCAGACCGATGGTCTGCTGGCAATCTGCATCCAACATGAACTGGACCATCTGGATGGTGTGTTGTTCATTGATAAGGCCAAGACCATTATGCCTAAGCAAAAGAAGGAAGAGCCTCTTCCAGGAGCAAAAAAATGAGAATAGTATTTATGGGAACTCCTGACTTCGCAGTGGGTAGCCTGCAGGCGCTCCACGAAGCAGGCAACATCGCCCGGCAGGCTTTCGACCAGACGAAACTGGCTTTCGCCCAGAGCAAGGAGAACCTTGAATATCTGGAAGCCAACACGTTGGTCAAAGCGCCGTTCGACGGCGTCATTTCGGCCCGCAACTACGAGAACGGCGAGCTCTACAGCGGACAGCCCATCCTGGTGCTCACCCAGCTCAAGCTGCTCAAAGCGCTGGTCTCCGTGCCCGAGAAGTATTTCCCGATGGTGAAGGCCGGCATGCCGCTGACCATCGCCTCCGACATCTACCCCGGAGAGCAGTTCGCGGCCACCGTCGAAGTGGTCTATCCGACCATTGATTCCAACACCCACACGTTCATGGTCAAAGTGCGCATCCCCAATGCCGACGAGCGTCTGCGTCCCGGCATGTATGCCCGCACGACCCTCCAGTTGGGCAAACAGAACGTCATCACCATCCCCTACTCCGCCCTGCTCAAACTGACCGGTTCGAACGACCGTTACGTTTTCCTCAACGAAAACGGACGGGCCAAACGCGTCAGCGTCATCATGGGCGAGCGTTTCAACGACCGCATCGAAGTGGAGGCCCCCGAAATCAAGGAAGGTGCCGAACTCGTCACCCTCGGCCAGTCGCGGCTGATTGACGGCGTCAGTCTGAATGTCATCAAATAAGCACCGAAGAGATGAGCATCTACAAATCAGCAATCAACAAACCGGTCACGACCATACTGATCTTCGTGGCCGTCATCGTCATCGGTCTGTTCTGCTTCCTCAGACTGCCGATCGACCAGTTCCCGGAGATGGATCCTCCTTACGTCACCGTGATGACGACCTACGCCGGCGCCTCCGCCTCCGAAATCGAGACCAATGTCTCCAAAGTCCTGGAGAACACGCTGAACTCCGTCGACGGACTGAAAAACATCACTTCCCAGTCGAAAGAAAACATCTCTTTGGTGATGATGGAATTCGAATGGGACACCGACCTCGACGAAGTCATCAACGACGTGCGTTCGTACATCGACATGGTCAAGGACAACCTGCCCGACGAGTGTTCGAACCCCTTCATTTTCAAGTTCTCATCGTCGGCCATGCCGATTGCGCAGTATGCCATCACGGCCGAGGAAAGTTATCCCGGTCTTGACCGGCTGCTCAACGACGACTTGCTTCCGCTGCTCAACCGCGTCGACGGCATCGGCAACCTGTCGCTGTCGGGTGCGCCCGAACGCCGGGTCTATGTGGAAATCGACCCCCAGAAGCTCGACGCCTACAGCATCACGCTGGAA
>R04__coassemble_894_pt1 | contig 10112 bp, 4 predicted proteins | sample R04__metabat2_low_PE_017 | metagenome-assembled genome bin R04
ACCGGTACCAACCTGCTGGTTCTGCTGGAAAGAAGAATTGACAACGTAGTATTCCGCATGGGTCTGGCAAATACCCGTCGTCAAGCTCGTCAAATCGTTAGTCATGGTCACATTGCTGTTAACGGCAAACGTCTGGACATTCCTTCCGCTCTGGTAAGACAAGGTGATGTTGTAACCGTTATGGAAGGCAGCCGCTCCAAAGAATACTTCAAGGGTATGGACGAGAAGCTGGCAGCTAAGGCTGTTCCTGCTTGGATCGTTCTGGATGCAGCTAATGTTTCCGCAACTGTTGACCGTTATCCTACTCGTGAGGAAATTGATGTTCCCGTTGAAGAGCAACAAATCGTTGAATTGTACTCTAAATAATAAGGGATATCTTTTGATGCCACCCAACTATGGACGTATTGTGGTAATACGTGAAAGAAGGAGGCTTTCCGCATGATAGAATTAGAAAAACCCAAGATGGTTACAGCTGATATAAGCGAAAATGGTCGTTATGGCAAATTCGTTTGGGAACCCCTGGAAAGAGGCTATGGCATTACGCTGGGCAACAGCCTGCGCCGTGTTCTGCTGTCCTCCTTACCTGGTGCTGCAGTAACTCACGTTAAAATTGACGGTGTGCTGCACGAATTCAGCACCATCCCCGGTGTTCGTGAAGACGTTGCCGACGTTATTCTGAACATCAAGGCTCTGTGCCTGAAAGTTGCACGCGATAGTGAAAATAAATTCGTTATTAAAGATGGTACTACTCTTCATATCCTGCATAAAGGTGCTGGTGAAGTAACTGCTGCTGATATTCAGGCTGACAGTGATATTACCATCCTGAACCCCGAATTGCACATCGCTACTTTAGATGAAGATGCAGTCTTCGATATGGAAATCCATATTGGTACTGGTATCGGCTATGTACCCGCTGACAAAAACAAGGGTAATGATGATGAAATTGGTGTGATTCCTGTTGACTCCATCTACTCTCCTATTACCAGAGTAAAATTCGGAGTTACTGATACCCGTGTAGGCAATGTTACCAACTATGACAAACTGACCTTAGAGGTTTGGACTGATGGCAGCATGAAACCTGACGAGGCTGTTAACCAGGCTTCCACCATTCTGATCAATTACTTGACCTTGTTCCAGATTGGTGAAGTAGCTCCGGCTGTTGTAACCATCGGCAGTGGCAACGACGTAGAAAGTGTAGAAGCTAAGACTGAAGGTCCTTTAGATCAATCCATTGATGAACTGGATTTGTCTGTCCGCAGCAATAACTGCCTGAGACGTGCGGGAATCAACACTGTTCGTGAGCTGGTACAGAAAACCGAAGAAGACATGATGAAAGTTCGTAATTTGGGCCGTAAGTCCCTGGATGAAGTCAAGAAGAAATTGGCTGATATGGGCTTAAGCTTACGTACCAATGAGGAAGAATAATTAGGAGGTCAGAAGCAATGGCATACAGAAAACTGGGTCGTAACTCCAGCAACCGTAAAGCACTTTTTCGTAGCATCTTAACTTCCTTCTTCAAATATGGCAAGATTGAAACCACCATTACCAAAGCTAAAGAAGTAGCATCCAAATCTGCTCAACTGATTACTTTGGCTAAACGTGGCGACCTGCATGCTCGTCGTCAAGTTTTGGAAGTTCTGGTGGACGAAACCGTTACCAAGAAACTTTTTGAAGAAATTGCTCCGAAATATGCTAACAAAAACGGTGGCTATACTCGCATCTACAGAGTTGGTCCTCGTCGCGGTGACACTGCAGAAATGGCAATCATCGAACTCATTGAAGCATAATGAGATATTTAAGCAGGAACTTAGGTTCCTGCTTTTTTATTACCTGAATTATAGCTAGCAGTTCTATTTCCCGGGAAATAGAACTGCTTTTACTTTGCCTGAAATAAGGGCAAGGCAATAATTCCTTTAAATATAAAAATAGTAGTTGACAGCAATGAGCTTTAATGGTAAAATAATATGCTACACTATGGATTAGTGTTTCTATCTGACAATAAATGCTTCCGGGTCAGTGGTTGAACGGGACATTTGGCTTATAGCGAGTGAAGACCGCGTACATTATTTTGGGGTTAGGGGTTCTTGTGGTAAGTCCCTTAATTTTTTCGGATAATGTCTGGGGCCAGTTTTAGTGTTTTTATTTTATGAAGAAAGGGTGAGGAACTACATGTTTAAGCCGGTTACTGTAGGCGACAGAAAACGTTATAGCTATGCACGCATTAACGAAGTACTGGGTATGCCGCATCTGATCGACATCCAGAGAAAGTCTTATGAATGGTTTATTGAAGAAGGCCTGAAAGAGATTCTCGAAGACATTTCTCCTATTAAGGACTTTACTGGTAATTTAGAGCTTTCTTTCCACGACTTTGAATTAGGCGAACCTAAACACGATGTGGAGCAATGCAAGGAAAGAGATGAAACCTATGCTGCTCCCATGAATGTTAAGGTATGCCTGACTTACAAGGATACCAAAGAAATAAAAGAATCTAAAGTATTTATGGGTGATTTCCCCCTGATGACGGACAACGGCACTTTTGTTATCAATGGTGCAGAACGTGTTATCGTCAGCCAACTGGTTCGTTCTCCTGGTGTCTATTATGCTGTGGAAATCAATCCTAACGGCAACAAGATTTTCGGTACAACAATCATTCCTAACCGCGGTGCATGGATTGAATATGAAACCGACGAGAGCAATACTATTTTTGCTCGTGTTGACCGTACCCGTAAGCTGCCGGCAACTGTGCTGCTGCGTGCTTTAGGCCTTGGCTCTAATGATGAAATCCTGGAAATGTTCGGCGATAATGAATATGTCAAAGCAACATTGGAGAAGGATACCACCAAAGATGTGGATGAAGCTATGATAGAAATCTATAAAAGACTTCGTCCTGGTGAGCCACCTAATAAAGATAATGCCAGAGCTTTACTTGAGAGCTTATTCTATGACAATAAACGTTATGACCTGGCAAATGTTGGCCGTTACAAACTGAACAAGAGATTAGGTTGGGCTGGACGTCTGGAAAAGCAGACTCTGGCTTCTCAACTGGTAGATGAATCCACTGGTGAAATTTTAGCTGAAGCAGGTACTGTCATGACTGCTGATAAGCTGAAGGAAATTGAAGAGTCGGGTGCTTTTGCAGAGGAAGGTCTGCATAAGTGCTCCATTATGTTCCAGGATAAACCTATGGAAATCCTGTTTACCTCTGGCATTAATCCTAAAAAACGTATTATTACCAAGGAAGATGTATATGCTTCCTTTAACTACCTGCTGAATATGATGGCTGGTTTCGGCCGCAAGGACGACATCGACCACTTGGGCAACCGTCGTGTACGCTGCGTTGGCGAACTGCTGCAGAACCAGTTCCGCATTGGTCTGGCTCGTATGGAGCGCGTGGTCAGAGAGCGTATGACTATCAATGATACTGAAGTTATTACTCCCAGCGCATTGATCAACATCCGCCCTGTAGTTGCTGCCATCAAAGAATTCTTCGGCAGCAGCCAGCTGTCCCAATTTATGGACCAGAACAACCCTCTGGCTGAGCTGACCCATAAACGCCGTCTGTCCGCCCTCGGACCTGGCGGTCTGTCCCGTGAACGTGCCGGCTATGAAGTCCGCGACGTACATAACTCCCACTATGGCCGTATGTGCCCCATTGAGACTCCTGAAGGTCCTAACATCGGTCTGATCGGTTCTCTGTCCACCTTTGCAGTTATCAATAAATATGGCTTCATGGAAACACCTTACCGTGTTGTTGATAAAGCAGCTAAACGGGTAACCGATGAAGTTATCTACATGACTGCTGATGAAGAGGATAAGTATATCGTTGCCCAAGCCAACGAACCTCTGGATGAAAATGGTTATTTCCTGGGTGACCGCGTAACTGCCCGCCGCAAGGATGATGTCCTCTCTATTGCTCCCGAGAACGTTGACCTGATGGACGTATCTCCTAAACAGGTAGTATCTATTGCAACTGCTCTGATTCCCTTCCTGGAAAACGATGACGCTAACCGTGCACTGATGGGTGCCAACATGCAACGTCAAGCTGTACCTCTGCTGTGTACTCAGGCTCCTATTATCGGTACTGGTATGGAGTATAAGGTAGCAGTTGACTCCGGTGTCTGCGTACTGGCAAAACGTGCTGGCGAGGTTATCAAGGTTGCCGGTGCCGAAATTCATGTCCGCACCGAAAACGGTGAAGTAGATAGATATGAACTGCTGAAATTCAAACGCTCTAACCAAGGCACCTGCGTAAACCAACGTCCTATTGTTTTCAAGGGCGATAAGGTTGAGGCTGGTCAGGTTCTGGCTGATGGCCCTGCAACTGACCATGGTGAATTGGCTTTAGGTCACAATGTTATCGTAGCTTATATGCCTTGGGAAGGCTATAACTACGAGGATGCTGTCCTGCTGAATGAAGATCTGGTTAAAGCTGATGTTTTCACCTCCATCCATATTGAAGAATATACCTGCGAATCCCGCGATACCAAGCTGGGCAAAGAAGAAATCACCAGAGAGATTCCTAATGTTGCTGATGAGTCCCTCAAAGATCTGGACGACGGTGGTATCATCCGCATTGGTGCAGAAGTTCGTCCTGGCGACATTCTGGTAGGTAAGGTTACTCCTAAGGGAGAAACTGAGCTGAGTGCAGAAGAACGTCTGCTGCGTGCTATCTTCGGTGAAAAAGCCCGCGAAGTACGTGACAGTTCTCTGCGCGTTCCTCATGGCGAAGCAGGCAAAATTGTCAGCGTACAGGTTCTGAGCCGCAGCAATGGCGATGAACTGCCTCCTGGTGTCAACGAACAGGTTCGTGTACATATTGCCCAGAAGCGTAAGATTTCCGAAGGCGATAAGATGTCCGGCCGTCATGGTAACAAGGGTGTCGTTTCCCGTATCATGAGACGCGAGGATATGCCTTTCCTGCCTACTGGCGAACCTGTACATGTTGTACTGAATCCTTTGGGCGTACCTTCCCGTATGAACATCGGACAAATTCTGGAGAACCATCTTGGCTGGGCTGCCCGTGCTCTGGGTATTCAGATTGAAGCTCAGGGCTTAGTTGAAAGACTGAGCAAAGAGGTTCCTGCTGACCAGCTGGCTGAAAAAGCAGAAAGCAAGCTGAAATGCAGTGGTTATGATTTTGATAAATATGGCATGCCCGATATCAAAGAAAGAATGCAGGCTAAGGGCTATGACTTTGATAAATTCGGCGTTCCTGAAACTGTAGAAATTGATAAATTCGGCAGCGACAGCATTAAGGCTGTCCAAATCGCAGTTCCCGTCTTTGACGGTGCCAAAGAGCAAGATATTGCTGATGCTCTGGAGCTGGCAGGTATTGATAAGACTGCTAAAACTGTTCTGTATGACGGCCGTACCGGCGAACCCTTTGACAACAAGGTTACCGTTGGTCTGACCTACATGCTGAAGCTCCACCATCTGGTAGATGACAAGATTCATGCTCGTTCTACCGGTCCTTACTCCTTGGTTACCCAACAGCCTCTGGGTGGTAAAGCTCAGTTCGGCGGCCAAAGATTTGGTGAAATGGAAGTTTGGGCACTGGAAGCTTATGGTGCTGCCTATACTCTGCAGGAAATCCTTACCGTTAAGTCTGATGATGTTGTAGGACGTTCCAAGACCTATGAAGCCATCGTTAAGGGTGAGAATGTACCTGATCCCGGTATTCCCGAATCCTTCAAGGTTCTGGTAAAAGAACTGCAAAGTATCGGTCTGGACATCAAAGTCCTGAATGAGGATGATGAAGAGATTTCTCTGCTGGATGATGAAGATGATCTGAATGATGTTGGCCGCAGCAATTATGGCGAGCAGCTGCCGCCAGTAGACGAGTCCAATAATGGTTCCAACAGATCTGCTGATGATTATGATGACAACTCCGATGACGAAGATGGCGGCGAGGAATCCGGTAGCATGAATGACTATCTTGGCGAGATGGGTTATCATACTACTGAGGGAGCCGACACTAGTTTAGACAAATATGATTCTGAAGAGTAATAGAAGGGAGTGAAAGATTCTTGTTAGATGTAAATAATTTTGTATCTATGCGTATTGGTCTGGCTTCTCCTGAACAAATAAGAGAATGGTCTTATGGTGAAGTTAAAAAGCCTGAAACCATTAACTATAGAACCCTGAAGCCTGAAAAAGAAGGTCTCTTCTGTGAAAAAATCTTTGGACCTACCAAGGACTGGGAGTGTCACTGTGGTAAATATAAACGTATCCGCTATAAGGGTATTGTTTGTGATAAATGTGGTGTAGAGGTTACCCGCAGCAAAGTACGCCGTGACCGCATGGGCCATATCGAACTGGCTGCACCTGTATCCCATATCTGGTATTTCAAAGGTATTCCCAGCCGTATGGGTCTGATTCTGGATATAGCTCCCCGTTCTTTGGAAAAGGTGCTGTATTTCGCCAGCTACATCGTATTAGATCACGGTGACGTTGATGTACTGCAGGACAAACAGCTTTTAAGCGAATCCGAATACATGGAAATGCGCGATAAATACGGCGACAAATTTGAGGCTGGTATGGGTGCAGCAGCAATCCAACAGCTTCTGGAAAAAATTAATCTGGAAAAACTGACAGATGAACTTCGTGAGGAAATGAAGACAGTCACCGGCCAGAAAAAAGTTCGTGCAGCGCGTCGTTTCGAAGTGGCACAGGCTTTCCTGAAATCCGGTAACCGTCCCGAATGGATGGTTATGAATGTAGTTCCTGTAATTCCTCCCGATTTACGTCCCATGGTACAGCTGGATGGCGGCCGTTTTGCTACCTCTGACCTGAATGATCTGTACCGTCGCGTAATCAACCGTAACAACCGCCTGAAACGTCTGCTGGAGCTGCATGCTCCTGACATCATTGTCCGCAATGAAAAACGTATGCTTCAGGAAGCTGTTGATGCTCTGATTGATAATGGTCGTCGTGGTCGTCCCGTTGCTGGTCCTGGCAACCGTCCTCTGAAGTCTCTTTCCGATATGCTGAAGGGCAAACAAGGTCGTTTCCGTCAGAACCTGTTAGGTAAACGTGTTGACTATTCCGGTCGTTCCGTAATCGTAGTTGGTCCTGAACTGAAGATGCACCAATGCGGTCTGCCTAAGGAAATGGCTCTGGAGCTGTTCAAACCCTTCGTAATGAAGCGCCTGGTACAGATGGGCAAAGCTACCAATATCAAGAGTGCTAAACGTCTGGTTGAACGTGCCAACAATGATGTCTGGGATGTTCTGGAAGAGGTAATCAAAGAGCATCCTGTACTGCTGAACCGTGCACCTACGCTGCATAGACTGGGCATTCAGGCCTTCGAGCCCATCCTGTCCGAAGGTCGTGCGATTAAGCTGCATCCTCTGGTATGTACTGCTTATAACGCTGACTTCGATGGTGACCAAATGGCTGTCCATCTGCCTCTGTCTCTGGAAGCACAGGCAGAAGCCCGTATGCTGATGATGTCCGTCAACAATATTCTGGCACCTAAGGACGGCAAGCCTGTAGCTGTACCCTCCCAAGATATGGTACTGGGTGGCTACTATCTGACCATTGTCCGCAACGAATATCCCAGAAGCCAACGTAAACGTTTCTCCAGCATTGATGAAGCTCAGCTGGCATATTTCCATAAAGCTATTGGCCTGCAAGACCAGATTATGGTCTATATTCCTAACTCCGAAATTTACTGCGAGGATAAAGAGACTGGCCTGAGCCTGGTAACCACTACTGTCGGCAATACGATGTTCAATGAAGCATTGCCTAAGGAAATGCGTTATTACCATAAAGAAACTGATCCTGAAACCGGTATTGAAGAATGGCATCTGGGCAAGCTGATTGACAAGAAAGAACAAGGTCGTCTGGTTGCTAAAGCCCACAAGCTGTATGGCAATCTGGGAACTGCTGAGGTTCTGGATATTGTCAAGAAGATGGGCTATGATGCTGCATGTAATGCAGGTATCTCCATTGCAGTTTCCGATATTCAGATTCCTGCAGAAAAACAGGAAATCCTGGATGCAACAGAAAAAGAAGTCCAAAAGGCTGAGCGTATGTTCCGCCGTGGTCTGATGACTGACAGCGAACGTTATAACAAAGCTATTGCTTTATGGACTGAAGCTACTGATAAAGTAACTGAAGCTCTGATGAAGAACACCATGGACCGTTTCAACCCCGTATTCATGATGGCTGACTCCGGTGCCCGTGGTAACAAAAACCAAATGCGTCAATTGGCTGGTATGCGTGGTCTGATGGCGGATCCTTCTGGTCGTACCATTGACCGTCCTATCAAGTCCAACTTCCGTGAAGGCTTGACCATTTTGGAATACTTCATTTCTACTCACGGTGCCCGTAAAGGTTTGGCCGATACCGCATTGCGTACGGCTGACTCCGGTTATCTGACCCGTCGTCTGGTAGACGTTGCCCAAGACGTTATTGTCCGCGAGGACGACTGCGATGTTGTAGGCATGAATCTGGTCAAAGAGCGCAACCGTCTGTGCAAGGCTGTTCTGGGAAGAACTCAGAACAAGATCCGCGAGTATGTTTTAGGTCGTACTATGGGTGCCAGCATTCTTGATGCAGAAGGCAATCCCATTGTTGAGGCCGATACCTATATTGATGATGCTCTCTTTGATAAGCTGTTAGCTGCTAAAGTTGAAGAGATTACTCTGGATGGACTTGAAAACAGCGAAGAAAAAGAGCTTGTTCAAATTGATATCAGCGATGAGTATGCTAATGAAGAGCTGAAGAAGCATATGAAGGAAAGCTACGAAGGCAAGGAAATCGCTGCTGATATCGTGAACGAAAAGGGTGAAGTGCTGGGTGCAGCTGGTGCAACCTTTGACGAAGCAGTTATGGATGCCATTCTGGCTGACGGCACTGTCAAAGAACTGCGTATCCGCAACAATGATATCGCCGGTATTGAGGTTGAAGCCATTGTTGAGGGCAAAGCTCCCAAGCAAACCGTTATCGAAACTCTGGAAGACCGCATTATCGGCCGTAATCTGGCAGAGAACATCTGTGATGAAAACGGCAATGTGCTCTTCAAGGTTAACGATTATGTAACAGAAGAGATTGATAAGGCTATCTGCAAGATCCGCACCAAGGTTAAAATCCGCAGCGTCCTGACCTGCAGATCCAAGTTTGGCGTTTGCCGTAAGTGCTATGGCCGCAACCTGGCAACCGGCAGAAATGTCGATGTCGGCGAAGCAGTTGGCACTATCGCAGCTCAATCCATCGGTGAACCTGGTACTCAGCTGACCATGCGTACCTTCCATACCGGCGGTGTAGCAGGTGCTGATGATATTACCCAAGGTCTGCCTCGTGTTGAGGAACTGTTCGAAGCCCGCAAACCCAAGAAGACTGGTATGCTGGCAGAGCATTCCGGCAAGGTAGAAGTCAAGACAGAGGGCAACAATCAGAAGGTAATTATTACCGGTGAGGATGGTGTTCCCAACGAGTATAACATTCCCTATGGTGCTAAAATGTCTGTAGCGACCGGCGATGAAATCAAAGTCGGCGACCGCCTGACTGAAGGCTCTCTGAATCCTCAGGATATCCTCCGTATCAGCGGCAAAAAAGCCGTTCAGGATTATCTGGTATCCCAGGTTGTAGGCGTATACAAGTCTCAAGGCGTAGATATCAACAGTAAGCACATCGAGGTTATGGTCCGTCAGATGATGCGCAAGGTTCGTGTTGATGAGCCCGGCGATACTAATATGATTCCTAACGAGGATGTGGAGGAGTTCGAGTTTAACAGACAGAATGAAGAGGCTATGAAGGCTGGCAAGACTCCTGCTGAAGGCCATATCATTCTGCTGGGTATTACTAAAGCTTCTCTGGCAACTGATTCCTTCCTGTCTGCAGCATCCTTCCAGGAGACTACTCGTGTCCTGACTGATGCAGCCATCAAAGGTAAGGTTGATCCTCTGCTGGGTCTCAAGGAAAATGTTATTATCGGTAAGCTGATTCCTGCTGGTACTGGTTTGGGCTACTATCGTGACATTCTCGTAAAAGAGAATGCTCCCGCTGAAGAAGCTCCTGTAGTTGAAACCGAAGCAACTGAAGAAGCCTGATAACTATTTTCAATAGTGTAAATAGGAACTGCCTATGGCAGTTCCTATTTGTTTTTG
>R04__coassemble_939_pt1 | contig 9863 bp, 10 predicted proteins | sample R04__metabat2_low_PE_017 | metagenome-assembled genome bin R04
GTTTCCATTGTCAAGAGCATAAATCTGGAATATTTCTTCTTTGAGCACTTATTTTATGTTATAATTATATGAATATACTGTGTTATTTTGACCATTGCTGAAAGTATTGATGCATCAGCTATGGTCTGCAAAACAAATTAAAGAAGGAGCAAATATCATGAAATTCTCCATTGTTGCTACCGGCGACTCCTTGATGACCGCCAGATTACCACAAAACGATCCGCAAAATTTAGCTTTGAAAAAAATTTTTGACAAAGCAGATGTAGCTTTCACCAACTTTGAAATGACCTGCCACGATTATGAGGTAGGAGCTGCTGCTGTCAGTGGCGGCACCTGGGTTTCCTGCCGTCCTCCCATCATTGATGACCTGAAATGGTTGGGCTTCAATATGTTCGCAGCTGCCACCAACCATGCTTTGGACTGGAATCAGGATGGCCTGATGCTCACCATTAAACATCTCAAGGAACGCGGCTGTTCTTTTGCAGGTGTAGGTGCTAATCTGGCAGAGGCCAGCATGCCCTGCTATATTGACACTCCCGAAGGCCGTGTAGGCATGGTAAGCTGCTGTTCCTCCGGCAAGGATTGGCATATTGCCGGCGAAGCCCGTCCCGATGTTCCTGGTCGTCCTGGTATGAACTACCTGCGTTTTGACATGGTCAACTATCTTACCAAGGAAGATCTGGAGACTTTGAAAACTATCATCAATAAAACTGATGTCAATGCCCGCCAGAACCAGTTGGCCCGTGAAGGCTTCGAAAAAGCTTCTGAAGGCTTTGCCATTGGACCTAGCCGTTTCGAGGTTGGCGAAGAGCCCGGCACTAAGACCTTCTGCAAGAAAAAGGATTTAGCCCGTCTTATCCAAGGCGTCAAGGAAGCTCGTGTCCAAGCTGATGTAGTTCTGGTTTCCCAGCATGTCCATGAATTCCGTGGCTCCAACAAAGGCATTGCTCCTGATTTTGAAATTGAATTTGCCCATGCCTGCATTGATGCCGGCGCTGACGCTTTCTTCGGTCATGGTCCCCACGAAATGCGTGGTATTGAAATCTACAAAGGCAAGCCCATTTTCTATAGCTTAGGCAATTTCCTGTTCCAAAGCAGCACTCTGGAACGTCAACCTGCTGAATTCTTTGAAAAATACAATCTTGGTCCTGCCAATACTGTTTCCGAGGCTTATGTTGTCCGCAGCAAGAACTGGACCAGCGGTCAGTTCGCTAATCCCAAGTGCTTTGAATCCTTCATGACCCGCTTTGACGTAGTGGATGGAGAAATCGCCGGCGTGGAACTGCTGCCCATCACCTTAGGCTTTGACAAGGTTCTTTCCCGTAAGGGACGCCCCGAGCTGGCCAGCAAAAAGGACGGCAAACGTATTCTTGCCTACCTGCAATCCCTGTGCGATGAATTCGGCACTAAGATCGAGGTTAAGGACGGCAAGGGCTACATCACTATCAAAAAATAACTGTGTTGATAATATCCGAGGTGTAAAATGGATTCCCAGATTGTCAAAGATTTATTGGAATTAGTACAAATCCCTACCCAATCCCGTGATGAACGGGCTATTGCTGATGTTGTTAAAGCTAAACTGGCAGCCTTAGGCCTGGAGGTTCAGGAAGAAGCTGTTCTGGTTCCTGGTGGCAATACCGGTAACGTGCGTGCTCTTTTGAAGGGCGATCCTGCCATTGAACCGATCATGTTCTCTGCTCATCTGGACCGTGTTGCCAACAATGGTGCTATTCACCCTGTTTATGATGCTGCTGAAAATGTTCTCCGGGCTGATGGTGTGACCATTCTGGCTGCTGATGATATTTCCGGTGTAGCTACTACTTTGGATGCTTTGCGCCGTGTCATAGCCAGCGACAAGCCCCACGGTGATATTGAAGTAGCTTTCTCTGTTTGCGAAGAAGCTGGCGTGCTTGGCTCCAAATTCTATGATTTCAGCAGCTTTGCCTCCAAAAAAGCTTTTGTTTTCGATATTCCCGGCCATTTCGGTAAAATAGTTCTGCAAGCTCCTTCCAAGGCCAAAATAATTTACAAGGTCCACGGCAAAAGCGCCCATGCCGGCAATGAACCGGAAAAAGGCATTAATGCTCTGCGCGCAGCAGCTGAACTGGTAATGTCCATTCCTGACAGCCGCATCACTCCTTATACCACTACCAATATTTCCACCTTTAAGGCAGGCAGCAATGCTACTAACGTGGTCTGCGATTATGCAGAAATCATGGCTGAAGCCCGCAGTACCGACAATGAAGAATTTGATGCAATTCTGGAAAAATTCTCTGCACCTGTCAAAGCTATCGAAGAAAAATATGGTGTTACCATTGAATCCAACATCAATGTGCTCTATCGCACCTTCAAGGTTGAAAAAGAAGAAGAAATTGTGCAGATTGCAGCAGCAGCTATGGCTAAAATGGGTGTAGATGAGCCTGTGTATGCCCGTGGTGGTGGCGGCATGGATGGTAATCATTTCAACAATAATGGTATCAGAGCCATCGGCATTGCCCCCGGCTATTTCAAAAACCACACTCCTGCAGAGCACATTTATTTAGAAGATCTGAAAAAATGTGGTGAATTAGCTGCTAACCTGGTTTGGGAAATGGCTAACCGTTAACAAATTTTTAGGAGGCCCTCAGCATGCGTTATGTCTGCTATTACATACTTTTCATGAATATGCTGGGAATACTGGTCATGGGTATTGACAAGCTGCTGGCCAAGCAGGAGTTCTCTATCCGTGTTCCCGAAAAAGTGCTTTTTGGCATCAGCCTGCTGGGAGGCAGCCTGGGTACTTTGGTGGGAATGTATGGCTTCCGGCATAAAACCCAGCACTGGTATTTTGTCTGGGGTATGCCCGCATCTCTCCTGCTGCATATCGGTATGTTCCTCGGCTACATGATCTTCATCAACTGAATCACACCCTATAAATGTTATTTATGCAAGACAAAAGGGATTGTCCTCAATGGACAATCCCTTTTTCTTGTGCCAATTTACTTATTTATCAGCTTCAGCCTGCTGCTCCAGCCGCACCTTCAGCAGCAGCTCCTCGTAGCCCTTCAAAGCCGCAAAGGGTGCAAACTGGCTGGCTCGCTTAGACAAGCTCATCCTCGGCCTAGCCAATACCTGAGGATGCTCCAGATCAATGATATCACCATACTTTTCCATAACCTCTGTTGTATCCATATAATCACTTCCTTTACGGAAATAATTATATGTCATCTCAACAGATTAATCAAGTTTATTTCGAACAAATTTTCGTTTTATTTATCTTTTGGAATCTGGCCCCGCAGAATAATTCCTTCCCCGAAGCGTTTCTTCAGTTCGTCTACAGCCGCATTCCGCTGTTTGAGCCGCAGTTCCTCCGGGAACTCCAGTCCTCCTGGGCTTCCCTGCTCCAAATTGGAAACAGCTATACCCAAAAGTCTGACTCCTTTTCCCAAAGCCGCCTTCTGCAGCAGCTCACAGGCCAGCTCATAGATTTCTTCATCGCAGCTGATTTCCCGTTCTCCCGTATAGCTGTGGGTTTTTAAGGAAAAATCAGCATATTTCAGCTTCAGCGTCAGGGTATAGCCTGAATAACCATGCTTCCGCAATCTATAGCCAACTTCACCGCTCAGAGTCAGCAGAGCCTGGCGGCATTCCTCCAAAGTTCTAAGGTCCTGTTCATAGGTATGCTCCCTGCCTACAGATTTTACCTCCCGCACAGGGGCTACAGGTCTTTCATCAATTCCCTGAGCCAACAGCTGTACAGTATGGGCATTCTTCCCGAAAACCTTCTGCAGCACCAGCTGGTCTGCCAGTGCCAGTTCACCTATGGTATTAATCCCATACAGCCGCAGCTGCTGAGCAGCACCTTTGCCGATGCCGAATATTTTCGTTACCGGGAAATTCTCAATAAAACTACGGACCTGTTCATGGGAAATAACTGTCAGTCCGTCCGGTTTCTGCAGATCCGAAGCCATTTTCGCCAGAAATTTATTGGGAGCTAAACCTACAGAGCCTGTCAGTCCCGTTTCTTGTTTAATCCTGCTCTTAACCAGTTGGGCTGCTTCCAGCACACTTCCATAAATTCCTTCTGTACCCGTCATATCCAGAAAAGCTTCGTCTATGGAAAGCTGCTCCACCAAAGGTGATGTTTCGCGGAAAATCTGCATAATCTGCTCAGACAGCTCCTTGTAGCGCCACATTCTTCCAGGAACATAAATCCCATGGGGACAAAGCTGCCGTGCCTTCACAATGGGCATAGCGGAGTGCACTCCAAATTTCCTGGCCTCATAGGAACAGGTGGACACCACTCCCCGGGGGCTACTGCCGCCTACAATAACGGGAAGCCCCTGCAATTCCGGATTGTCCAGTTGCTCTACCGAGGCGAAAAAGGCATCCATATCCACATGCATAATCCATCTCAGCATAGTTAATCCCTCAAAACTCCACCCTTGTCTGCACTTTGGGCATCCCGGAGATAGCGTTTCAGATATCCGTTTACCTGAGGTGCTTCATAATGGAAATTCTTTTTTCGCAGTTCCAGCTCTGCTTCATGATCCAATAGCTCCAAAGTGCGTTTTTCTACATCAATGATAATTTTATCGCCGTTTTCTATTAAGGCAATAGTTCCTCCCTCAGCAGCCTCCGGAGAAATATGTCCCACAAAGCAGCCATTATTGGTGCCGGAAAAACGTCCGTCCGTAATCAGCGCTGTGCATTTGGCAAGTCCCTGCCCGTAAAGCAGCTTCATAGGCTTGTACATTTCCGGCATACCTGGCGCACCTTTGGGGCCGGCATAACGCACTACTACCACCTGACCAGGTTTAATCAACCGCTTACCTAAAGCTTCATTGAGCTCTGCCTCTCCCTTAAAGCAGATAGCTGTGCCCTCAAAATGCCTTACCTCAGGAGCAATGGCCGCCGGCTTAGCCACTGCTGTAGCAGGACAGATATTGCCGTGCATGATAGCCAGTCCCGCCAATCTGGAGAAGGGCTTGTCCAGAGAAGCAATAACCTCTTTATTTTCCGCATAAATATTATGCCAGCCAGCAAGATTTTCTTTGATAGTCTTACCCGTTACCGTCAGGCAATCCTGATACAAATTATCTCCCAGCTCCTTCTGTACCTGGGGAATACCACCAGCCAGATAAAAATCCTCCAGCTGATACACATCGGATGCTGGACAGACTTTCGCAATCAAGGGAATATTTTGTCCGTATTCCTCCAGCCATTCCATGACCTTTTCTGCAGCTATACCCAGTTCATGGGCAATAGCCAGGATATGAATCACGCAGTTGGTAGAACCACCTGTAGCCATCATAACCATAATGGCATTACGTACTGCCCGTTCGTCCATGATATCTCTGGCAGTCAGTCCCTGAAGCACCATTTCCACAATGGTCTCACCTGTACGGAGAGCAGCTCTGGTCCTTTCGTTATAAACCGCAGGTATGGCAGCAGACCCTGGCAGGCTTAAGCCTAGAGCCTCCGCCATACAGCACATGGAGTTAGCTGTGGCCATATGCTGACAGGAGCCAATAGTAGGACAGCTGGTCTCAGTCAGCTCCAGCATCTGCTCCCTGCTGATCCTGCCAGCCTGCAGCATACCATGGGCCTCCTCACTGGAGGTAGAATCAGACCTGCGCTTGCTGCCGAAGGAAGGTCCTCCCAGCATACAGCCTCCCGCCAGGAAAATACAGGGAATATCCAATCTGGCTGCTGCCATAAGCATTCCAGGAACAGTTTTATCACAGGAGCCCACTAAAACCAGGCCATCCAGCTTGTGGGCTCTAGCCATGATTTCTATGCCATCAGCTACAATTTCTCTGGAGGGCAGAGAATATAAGGAGCCCTCATGAGTTGTACAGACACCGTCACAGACAGAGATACAACCGAATTCCACAGGAGTTCCTCCAGCCCGATAAACACCATATTTTACCTGTTGGGATAATTCTCTGAGATTTTTATGTCCAGGCACGATATCGGTAAAGGAATCACAGATACCGATAACAGGACGGGAAAAATCCTCGTCACTGAAGCCGCTGGCCTTGTATAATGCCCGGCAGGAGATACTCTCATCATCCATGAAGGTACCTTGGGTAAATTTTTTCTGCATTTTTATCACCTGCAATTCGCAAATATTTCTAAGCTTATAAAGCATAAATTCGCTGTTTTTTTAATTATTCCTTGTGTTAAGACAACAAAAACGGAACAGCCGTAACTGTTCCGTCAGAAAATCAGCTTGCAACAGCCCCCAGGGTAAGCTGTTTCAGAGAATATTTTTAATTTCGGCTAAAGCAGCAACACTGTAGTCAGGGATAACCTTGCCCTCCAGCGGCTTGTTTTCAGGATTAAAATAACAGGTCTGCATACCACTCTCCTGACCACCGGCAATATCCGAGGTCAAGGAGTCCCCAATGGCCATAATTTCCTCAGAGCGGATATTTCCGTCCAGTTTTTCCTGCAGCTGAGCCATTACTTGTGCGTAAAATTCCTTTTCTGGTTTTACTACACCCATTTTTTCAGAAATGAACAACAGCTGGAAATAACCAAGGATTCCCGCCTGTTTCAGTCTGTTAATCTGCTGCTCCTCCGGGCCATTGGTAGCCGCACAGACAAGATATTTTTCGTTCAGATATTTAAGCAGCTCTTGGGCACCATCAATGAGGATATGGCTGTTGAAAATATATTCCACAAAATATTTTTCAAAGGTATAACCATCAAAGGCAATATTCAGCAGTTCAAAAACTCTTTGCCAACGAGTATTCAAAATACCCTCAAAATCTATTCTGCCCTGCTCAAAATCTCTCCAGATTTCGTTATTGACCAACAGAAAAGCATCAAACATATAGTCTTTGTAGGGAGGAAGCTCAAACTTTCTGAAGCCTTCCTTCATGGCATCTCTGGTACATTGGTCAAAATCCAGAAGCGTATTATCTATATCCAGCAAAACCGCTTTAATCATTTTAGGATCAGTCACCATCCCTTTTAAGTCTCACGAGCTATTATTATATGTCAGGAGTCCTAAATGTGCAAGACTTTTTCCTGATGTTTTCCGTATACATTTCCAGAACGCCGATAAAAGCAAAACAGCTCCGCCTTACAGCGGAGCCATCTTGTTTAGGAAAGGTTGTATGTATGGGTGTGTATGAGAAAGCTATTTCTAGCTTGGGGGATGCTTAATAATCAGGATTGTTCCGTTCGATAACAGCGCCGATAATTGCACCTACAACAGCTCCTGTCCAGAAGCTGCCGTTGGAATCATGGTGATAGTGACCACCTCCGCGGTGCTCAGGCCTGGGGGCAGGATAATTTACTCCCCGATAACCACCGGAACGATGCATATCATCGGGTCTGCGGTCGGAGCCGGAGCGATGCATGCCGTCGGGTCTGCGGTCGGGTCCGGAGCGATGCATGCCGTCGGGTCTGCGGTCGGGGCCGGAACGATGCATGCCGTCAGGTCTGCGGTCAGAACCGGAACGATCCATGCGTTCGGGTCTGCCGACAGAATCGGAACGGCGCATGCTGCCTCTTCTATGTTCAGAATCAGAACGGTTCATGCTATCGCTTCTATTTTCAGAATCAGAACGCTGCATAGACCTGACCTGATGATTATCCCGGGAAGATCTGTTCGTTCTGTAACCATTGTCGGAATGTTGCCTGCCATAGCTACGGCTTTGACTTTGGCTCTGGCTATGATTAGAACTATGACCACCAGGAGCTGCCAACGCTTGGGTAGCTACAGGGAGGGACATTACCATTGCTGCTAAAGTTATTGCCAAGGTTTTCTTCATGCTCATCAAATTCATCATAATTCTCATCCTCTTCTTTTCCGGATTTCAGTTCTGAACTGAATTATCCTTATCTTGATTATAATTTTAGCCTGAATTTTTGACAAAAAAATGTCATTTTTAATAAATTCTGTGCCTTTTCTGTGTTTTTTACAAAAACTGCCGAAGAGAAGCTTTGCAAAGCCTCTGTTCCGGCAGTCCTAGTCAACAGCTATATCTTAATTAAGCGTCATCCTATAAAGCACATAGATCATGATAGCCACAATAATAATATTGGAGGCAATCATGAAGAAAATACCTCTTCTGAAATTCAGATAGGTCTTTTCATATTCCTCTGGAGCATCCAAAATTTTCTGTTCCGCAGCTTTCTTCATGATAGAAAGTCTAAGAAAACTGAAAGGTCCCAATTCCTTGGACATCAGATACTGCGCTTTAAGAATACTCTTTCTGGCCGCCTTTTCCACATACGGCTTATATTTAGCAATTTCTTCTTCCGTCTGCAGCAGTTCCATTAGCTTCTCCAGCTTTTCTTCATTGCCCTGATCTACCATAGCAGCCAACTGCTCCAGTCTGTCTGCATTACCCCCCTCAGCTGCCGTCAGGGTTATATTCCCGATGGTCTTGGGATTCTGATGTATTTTAGTACCCATTTGCTTCTCCTGTTTCTAAACTATTTTTATTTTGACCGTTTTTCCTTGATAATGATGGTGCTTTCCAGCACACCCCAGGTGCTGTCCTCCTGATAGCGGTAGGTTTCAGGGAATTCATTATCCCTCATAGGACGATACAGATAATACAAAGAGCTTTTTCCGCTCTTAGGATCTGTCTTCCAGGATACATTGATCAGTTTTGTATCGGGAGGTAAAGTAACCGTAGAAGTACCGCCCACCTTTTTGGCAATAGCATTGCCTACACCAGAGCTGTGGATGTCATTCTTGCCACAGCCTACACTTAAAGCAGCTGCCAGCACCATTATAGTCATCATTGCCAACAGATATTTTTTCATTTTCTACACCTCACCTATAAAACGTTGTTTTATGACAGTTCTTTTATTAGTATATCCTAGTCTTCCCAGACCGTCAACTTAGCAGAAAAATAAAATACCTGCCAGCGGTTAAGCCGACAGGTATCAGTTAATTTAAGCGGAAATTATTCTTTGCCATTCCAGCAGTAGGTACAGATTTTGTTCTTGTCGATACCGATAGCTTCCAGCATACCTTCCAAGGATTGATAGCCCAGAGAATCAAAGCCGAAGTTTTCGCAGATTTTCTTCAGCATGCATTGTCCACGGTCGCTATGAGCATCTGCATATTCCTCCATATGCTTCAGGCCTTCTTCACCCTCCAGTTCAATAATGGTTTTACGGGAGAGCAGCTCGTTTTCGGACTTGCTGCTGGAGAAGTTCAGGTATTTGCAGCCATACATAATGGGAGGGCAAGCACTGCGCATATGTACTTCTTTAGCACCAGCGCTGTACAGGAAATCTACAGTCTCTCTCAATTGAGTACCACGGACGATGGAGTCATCTACGAACAGCAGCTTTTTGCCATCAATAAGTTCGGGTACAGGAATCTGTTTCATTTTAGCTACCTGGTTGCGGACATCCTGGTTAGTAGGCATAAAGGAACGGGGCCAGGTAGGAGTATATTTTACAAAGGGACGGGCAAATTCTACGCCGCTCTGATGAGCATAGCCGATAGCATGGGGAACACCGGAATCAGGGATGCCGGCAACGTAGTCAATATTAGGCACACCCTTGTGTTCCTGTTCGTTGCGGGCCATGATTTTACCGTTTTCTACACGCATAACCTCAACATTTTTACCCTCGTAACGGGAGTTGGGATAACCATAATAGGTCCACAGGAAAGCGCAGATCTTCATTTCTTCGCCAGCAGGAGAAATAGTCTCAATGCCGTCAGCAGTTACCTTGACAATCTCCTTGGGTCCCAGCTCATAAACATCTTCATAGCCTAATTTATGGTAAGCGAAGGATTCAAAGGATACTACATAACCATCGTCTTTTTTGCCAACCAGAACCGGCAGACGACCAACTCTGTCACGGGCAGCAATAATTTCGCCCTTTTCGGTCAATACCAACAG
>R04__coassemble_964_pt1 | contig 9622 bp, 6 predicted proteins | sample R04__metabat2_low_PE_017 | metagenome-assembled genome bin R04
ACCTTAAATAAATTATAGGGATCTTCCTTTGCTTAGTGGGATTATGGTTCTTAAATAAATGAAAACTGAAAAATATTAAAAAAGTTTACAAAAACGGCGCGTTTTTGTAAAAACTTAACATATTTTGTTATTGCAAAATCTGCAAAATAGGATTACAATATAATCAAGGAAAGGGAAGAGAGAAAAGAAAAAAGGACAGCATGGAACGGAGAAATCCGGATTACATAGAGGCGAGAGTCCTAAACGAGAGAATCCTTGAAGTAAGGAAAGGGGTTGAGTCCAAAAGAAGAGTAAGCTTTGAAACCGGAAATCAAAGAAGGGAATGAGTCCAAAAGAAGAGTGAGTTTTGAACCTGGAAATTGAAGAAGGGAATGAGTCCAAAAAAATAGTTGGTCTTTAAACGAGTTTGACTAGTGTAGAACCGAGTTGAAACGTAAAGTTTAGAGAGGAAGGATTCCAATGGAAATACTGGTTATGATGAAAAGATAAGCAGTAAAGGGGATGAATCCAATGGACTAAGTAAACAAAAATCTGAAGAAAGGAACGTAGGTCATGAATAGAATAATTAGAGGCAATAAATAAGCCGTCCGTGAGCAAGAAGCGCGGACGGCATTTTTATTTGCTTTTTTGGCGATTGTTTTTACCTCTTTGGTTCAAACTGAGAACCGTCCCCGTGGCATATGGAGCAAGAGAATACTGGATTGTGGTTTGATTTGCCTCCAGGTCGGAAAATAATATGATATAATATATATAACTATACTATCAGAAGGCTGGAGGGAAGAACATGGTAGACCAGAAGAAGACTGAAGAAAAAGCTCTGGAAAAAGATAGAATTTACATAGCAATCAGCGATTGCCTGACACAGCTGCTGCAGGAGACAAAAAAGCCTGAAGAGCAGCAAAGGAAGGACATCATAGAGCAGCAGTGCAACCTGCTGGGAGTGCTGATACTGGAAGTGGAAGGAGTATTTTTTACAGATAAGAAGCAGAAGCTGATTTCCCAATCTTGCTACGGTAATGTTTATGATACTGCTTTAGCTGGTACTGTGGAAGCATTTGTGAAGGAATATCAGAATAAGGCTCTGACAGCTGAGGATGAGGCTACAAAGGTAGCAGTTGGAAAGAAGTTTCTTGCTGATTTCAGGTACAAGAAGAATGCCTCTCTGAAAATGCAGCAGAAATATGAACGTAACGAAGGCATGTTTAACCGCTTGAAAAAACAATCAGCTGACAAAATCGTAGTTGAGCTTCTGAAAAAATATAATTTGAAAATCTCGGGCAGGCCAGGTGGAGACCAGGATAAGGACGATGGGCTGGATATCGATAAGGTGCGTACTTTTCTGGAGAAAAGAATGCTTACAGAAGAAATCTCTATAGAGGAGAGAGAGAATAGGCAAAAAGATATAGAACAAGCGTTGAAGCAGATTTCCCGGATTAAGGTTTCTTCAGATCTGACGGTGGCCCAGGATAAAGATGGCGAAGAATCGGAATATTCTAAAATTGATAATGCTGTGGAAGCTGAGGAAACACTCATTAAAAAAGATGCAGAGCAATTTATCCAAAAAACCAAGCAATTCTAAAATTTGTTGAGAAAACAGACTCTAAGACTAAGGTGGAAGAAGTCAAGGATTATATTACTCTGCAGTTGTATTTGAACAATCCTTCGGAAATGTTTTTGGAAAAGGTCCGTGGAGCTAAAATTATCAATGAGAAGCTGTACAGCAAGCTGGAAGCGACATTGCCACAACCAGAGCTTACGGGAAATACCCAGACTGATGAAAAGCTGCTTAAGGATCAGGAAAAGAAGCTGCGTCAGGTTTATGTGGAATTCTGTCAGGAAAATGCTCAAGGTAAACAACCCCAAAAAGCAACTGTTGACAAATATTATAATCATGGCGAGAATGCTCTAAAGGTTTTTACCATGCGCAAGTAGACAGAATAGTGATGAGCTGCACAATTAAATGAAAATACTAAAATAAAAACTCCTGGAGCTGAGTGGAGAAAATTCACTGAGCTTCAGGAGTTTTGTTTTAAAGTAGATTAGAAACATTTATTTTTGAAAATTGAGGGGCTGTCCCAAAATAATCCGGGAATTAAGATTTTCCAGCTTGTCGGTGCTTTCTTCAGCAACGGCTTTGGCTAGGAGACGTGTGGTATCTTCAAAGCTGATGGCTGTTAAAAAGTCCTTGCTTTTGATCAGTTCACTGATGCCCCGGATGAGGATCTCTCCGTTTTCTTCGGACAGCATTTCCCGGAGAACAAGTTCCAAATGTTTGGAGTCAATGTGCTGATCGTAATCGTCAAAGATTTTTCCCAGCGCTTCTTTAAGATAAGCAGCTACTTTAGCTTTTTCTGCTTTCGGGAAGTTTGGCAACTCCTTTTGGAGACTTTCCTTGCAATCCTTTTGGTATTCAAAAATATCTTCCAGTTCCGCAATGCCATTGTCATTGCTTCCAGCTGAGGTACTGCCACCGCTGTGGAAGGACCGCAAGGTGAACTGGGTAGCAGTTTCACTGATGCTCTGGGCAGCAATAATACCTACAGGCACTCCCAGCTTAACGGGTTTACCAGTTGTCAAGTCGTTGCCATAGCATTTGCTGCAAAGACCTTTTCTGCAGAGGCAGGTCAGAGGAGAACGTGGGGCAGCTTTGCTTCCGCAGTCTTGTTCGGTAATGGTTACATCCTGCAGGGCTAATACCAGACGTCTTGCCAGATAGCCGGATTCCTTGGTTACCAGAGCCGTATCAGTGAGACCTTTGCGGGTGCCATGACAGGCAAGAAAATAATCGATACTGGGCATGCCTTCAATGAAGTTGGAATGGATGGGTACAGGAATAATTTCTCCTGAGGTATCCTTAATGATAGCACGCATGCCGGAAAGCTGCAGCCACTGACTATCATCGCCTCTGGCTCCGGATTCGGAAATCAGTCTGTAGTTGGAATCAGAGTGTTGGCTGATTTTGACATATCCGGAAATTTTATCCGACAATTCTTTACTGAATTTAAAATAGTATTCTTCTATTTGGCAATCCCGATTCTGTTTCTGCTCTTCGGTGTCATCGTTACCCTGATAAATTTCTGTAAAATTATCATTCATATCTTTTTTTAGGGTGTTGATGGCTACATCTGTGGAAAAAATGGGGAAATCGGTAATGGCAAGAGAAACCCCTGCTTCAGTAGCCTTTTTGAAGCCATAGCTTTTCAGTCTGTCCAAAAGCTTGGCCATTTGTTCTGGGTCAGGATTATGAGCATAAAGTTCATTGAGCAAATCATTGAGTTTTTTCTTGGTCAAAGGAGTAGCTGCTGACGCTTCTAGACTTTGCTTAGCTGCTGATTTGCCGGCTTTAGTAAGGGAATCGAGAAATTCTGTGAATAAGTCCAGAAATTCTGCCTTGTGTCCAGCTAAAGTTGCGTAATAGATGCCTAGTACCATACCATGGGTAGGAGTAGCTATAAGCTTGCTATCTTTAGGAGAGAGAAGATTTCTGCTGGCCAGCAGGGAGCGAGCCTCTTTTTGGGCAGCAGCAGTAAGGGGCAGATGGATATTCATGGCATCACCATCAAAATCGGCATTAAAACCAGCGCAGACCAAAGAAGGTAGGTGGATAGCCAAATCCTCGGGGTCCTCGTTTAAATGAGGCCTGAAGGCCTGGATGCTTAAGCGATGCAAGGAGGGATTGCGGTTCAGCAGGATGAGCTTGGAAGCCAGCAGCTCCCTAAGCTGAGTTACAGTGTCGGTGCTACTGTCTTTCATGGCTTCTAAAAAGGGATGGAATAATTCCTTGGCAACCTGGTGGGGAATACCACACTCGTCTATGTTCAGTTTAGGATCCGTCACAATTACAGAGCGGGCAGAATAATTTTGACGTTTTCCCAAAAGTTTTTGCCGGAAAAGTCCAGATTTTCCCTGAAGTCTCTCAAGGATGGATCTGTAACCAGGATCTTTTTGGCTATAGGCGTTATCCTTCAGGAACAGCAGGTCCACATATTCCTGTAGCTTGCGGCTCTCAAGGGTGAGAAAAGCTTCGCTATGATACTTTGAATCGGATGCTTCATTGGCGGCAATTTCCTGAATTCGTTTCTGGGTATCAAGAATATGGGTATAAGCATTATTAAGCTTATCATAAATAGTCTGCCCGTTATCAAATTGCATTTTGGGGCGTAAAGCACTGGGAAGAACGGGCAGGACCGATAATACCATATGGGCATAGGGCGATTTTGGATCAAGGTACTTTTCTACAAGAACTTTTATAGCTTGTCCGCCAGTACCCAGGCATTTTGAACTGGTCTTCTGCTTAAAATATGCTTCGGCTGTCGTGATTACAGGGAAGTCGTTTTCCAGATAGATGTATTTTTGGTAGTAGACCACAGCCTCCAGTTCCTTGCGGGTTATGTTTGCAAATTTGACATTTTTTTCTTTGGTTGTTAAAGCTTTTTGTTCAGTCTCTAAAGTATCAACAAGTTTTTGCAGCAGCAAATCAGTCAGCAGGGGATGGATTACGGGAACCGCCAGCTGGATATAGCCCATTTTTTCTCTGGCTTCAGGAGTTCTTTCTCTACCGAAAATCTCCGGAGAAAAAATATTATCATTGTGAGTGCTGTTGCCATTCCTGTCCAGAAGAGTAGTTGTGACCTCTTTATTATTAGCCCAGGCCTTGATTTGGGCAGGAGTGGCTATTTTCAGCTGAGCAGAGCTGATGGTAATGGCTTTACTGGAGATATTCTTTTGCAGAGAGCTGTTGTCCAGATTAAGCAGCTCTCCTTTTTCGTTTTTGAGTTCCAGATTGAGGCAGAGAGACTGGAGATACTTTACCAGGACATGGGTGGCTTCGGGAATACTATAGCTGAGGGTTCTGGGAAGACCACGAAGAATCAGCTCGAGTTTTCTGCGTCCAATTAGGTCATCTGCTTTCAGAGTAAGACATTCCTGAATGAGTTGTTTTACACCATAGGCTTCCAGAGCCCAAAGCTCCATTTCACCTAAGCGTTGTCCCCCTTGTTGGCTTTTTCCTTGCATAGGCTGCTTGGTCAGATGGTCATATTTGCCGATGCTACGAGCTTGGACGGTGTTTTCTACCAGATGGTCCAGCTTCAAAAGATAGGCAATGCCCACGGTAATCTGACGAGGAAAGCAGTGTTCACCATTTTCATCACTGTAGTAGAGTTCTGTTTTCAGAGAATCATCCAGGCCTGCCAGGGATGCAAGCTTTTTAATAGCTTCGATATCAGGAGCAGCAAAGCCAGGAACGGCAAAAGGAATAGCACTGCCTAGCTGGCCCATAGCTATAGGTTCAGGAACTATAGGTTCGAAAACTGTAGCTTGTAAATTTTCTGAGTCATCATCTAAAGTACGAGACTTGGTGCTGCCAAATAATTCCTTTAGGATTGCTTCCTTGCCTTTGGAGAAGTCTTGTCCTTCACTTCGAATTTTTTCTGCCAGCTTGTAGCCTATCCAGGCTAGATGGGTTTCGTATAATTGACCTAAATTCATACGGGAGGGTACGCCTAAGGGATTTAAAAGCACCTGAACATGAACCTGGGTGCCATCATTGTTTTTGTAATAGGGCATGCGTTCTGTGGGCTCTATTCTGGAAACAACACCCTTATTTCCGTGGCGTCCGGACAATTTATCTCCAACCCGTACTTTTTTATGTTCTATTAAGCGGATGATCAGCTTTTGAGCTTGGTCAGGTGTGGTTTCTTTGCCTTCGTCGTTCAGATAGATAATTTCCTGAACCGTGCCGATTCTGCCGGCTTCTGCTGAGAGGGATACATCTTTCCAGGTTTTACCATAGATTTTGGCGCAGATAGAGGATTCTGCAGAGGCTTCCACAACTCTGGCAATTAAAAGATCGCCTGCTTGGACACTGCTGCCAGAAGTAATGATTCCCAATTCATCTAATTGGGAATCCCTGCCCACAAATTCCTCGGGCACATACTGACCAATCAGGTCATATTCATATTCATGAGTATGGACAGAGGTCAGCAGATTCTTGTCCACAACTTCCTGGCTGATGACGATACCATCCTCATAGTTATAGCCATACCAGGGAAGATAGGCGGTCAGCAGATTTTTGCCTAAGGCTAGCTCGCCGTTATGGGTGGTGTAATGAAGCTTGTCATCTGGAGCAAGTTCCTTGGCAGTGGTTTCTGCAAAAAATTCTGCCAGCTGGTATTCATGACCGGTACCTACAATGGGGGCTTCAGGGTATAAAAGCGGCAAAGCCTGCTTCTGCATATTGGCACCCATGAGAGCTCTATGGCCGTCATTATGCTCGATGAAGGGAATCATGGAGGCAGAAGTGGAGAGAATCTGGTCAGAGGCAGCATCTATATATTTAGGTGTGGCCATATTGGAATAATCAGTCAGACCATCCTTGCGGATGCGGTAGTCTTCTCTCTTGACGTACAGGTAGCCTCCGTCATCTTCTTGGATAACACTGGAGTCAGAAATCGGGTACTGCTGTTCTTCAACAGCAGTAAATTCTTTGAGATTCTTTTCCTTGGTTCCAGCATAGAAATCATTTTTGGATAAAGGATAGGTGTTTTCTTTTTTGTAGATGGTAGTCAGATAACCTTCGGAATCTACATCTGCATATAAGGAAAGATGCAGATTGAGACCACTGGAAGCACCTTCAGGAGTTTCCACAGGACAGATTCGTCCATACTGGGAATTCTGTACATCGCGGATGGCTGCACCAGTCATATTGGTGATGTCACGATTATTCTTGAAGGTAACAGCATTGAGAGAAGAGGCTATAGACAGAGGATTGAGCTCGTCAATTCTGTAAAGAACTCCTCCATTGATTTTAAAAAGCTCTTTGAATTTATCTTTAAGGACCTTCGTCATCATTTTCTGCAAGTCAGCTGCAGTTTTATTGGCGTTTTCAGAAGAATCTAGTTGGGCATTTATTTTATGAATAATTTTATTGAATGCTTCTTTCAGCAGTTGACTGAAAAGTTGGAGCTTTTTGTGGGAAATGTCTGAAGGTTTGCGCTTTTTGGTGCTAGGCACGGATGTATCCCCGGAAGCTTCTTCCACCAGTACAGGTATATGAATATACCTGTTGCCCTTGATGATGAAAGCGCCTTGGTCATCAGGAACAGGCATCTGGCAGTCGCAGGTTATTGTATGCTCCAGCTGTTGTTTTTCGTCAAAAGTCAGATAAGTGATTCTTAAAGAACAAGTATACGAGAGCTTGGCTTTAAGACATTTCTTTGGTGTAGAGCCTGCTTTGATACGGGAAATTTTAATAATATGGGGAATTTCCTCCAGCTTATCATCGGCTGTTATTTGGAGAATAAGACGTTTAAGCTGTTGCTTCCAAAAATTATCATAGGGCTTTTTATGCAGACGGTTGACCCGCAAAGGCTCCAGAGCAGCTTCCAAAGCACTGGTATATCTATGAATTTGGCCACATTGTATTTTCCTGAACATGAGAGCGCCTTCCTTCGTTAGAAAATTATATCATTTGCTTTTATCATAGCATACCATTTTCTAGCAGGCAAGCAAAATGGGTCAAACGAGCCATGGGGACGGTTCTCTTGGCACAGAATGAGCCACGGGGACGGTTCTCCTGGCACAGAATGAGCCATGGGGACGGTTCTCCTGGCACGGAATGTATGCCAGTAACACTTCGGCGACAGAATTCTTTGAACTAATTTATTTTTTATACATTACATATGCAAAAGGTAAGACCGAATATAATTTCAGTCTTACCTTTTTTTTGCCTTTATGATATAATGGAAAGCGTAGCGGGGTGGTAGCCGCTACGCTGGCTGGTTGTGTGCTTTGGCTGGGCATACATAAGAAATAGCGCCCTGTTCGGAATTGGGGCGCTATTTTTATTTATATGTGTTAATGTTTTGTTTTGTGCACTACGGTGTTATATTGTGACGTGTTTATTCGGGTGTTTTGGTGTTCTTGCTTTGCGGGTTCGTATTGTGCTTTGTTGAGCGGTTCTACGTTTCTTACTTAGTACTTTGGTAGATGAAATTAGGAAACCCCTGGTTCCCATCGGCCATCCGCAGAAAGGTCTGCAGATCTCCGTTAGCTTGTTTGACTTTGTTGACAGCCTTGCGCAGGGCAAAGTAAGCATCACGCTGCTGCACGTAATTGCTGTAGGCGGTGACCTTGTCTTTGTCGAAATGACCATTATAGACATTGTAGATGACATCGGTCAGCATTTTGGTATCGTCTACAGCATTGTGCTGTTTTTCTGACATGCAGTCACAGATGAAGGCGATATCCTTCAGGGACAGGGGGGTGGTCAGACCAATTCTGGAGAGATGCACTGCTTGGTAATGTCGGTAATCTTGTCGGTCAGCAGCTGGCCATCGGTAATTTCCGGATAGCGGCTGCAGTTCCAGATAAAGCCATGACGGTCGAAATTGCCCCAGACGTAGATTTCCGTAATATCGTATTGCAGAATCAATTGCTTCAGTTGGGCAAATACCTGGGGAAATCTGGGAGCAGCATCTATATCTTTTTGCTTAATATGGGTCATACCACGGATAATAGGATAGATATAGCCTCGGTTCAGCTTGGGGTGACAGTAGGACTGAAACTGGGCAACCGGCTCAGCGGTCTGGAAGTCGGGGACGATGGTCATAGCTACCTCCAGCAGACTGGAATCCTTCTGATGCTCGGGATAGCTGACACCGCAGTTGAATTCGGCATCTAAAAATGCTAGCATAAAAAGCTCCTTTATGAAGTAAAATAATTACAGATATTATAGCATATTTGGTGACATAAGTAAAACGCGATACTGGGGATGGGTTCTTTGTGGCGCTATTATGCCACCAGGAATAGGGTATGCCATCTAAGGACGCATTGTAATAGCAGTCTGTAATAAAAAGCTATAGTGGAAACAAGAAAGACCTGATCCCTAAGGACCAGGTCTTTCCTGTTAGGAGATGTATTAGGAGAGGTGTATGATTTGCTAACTATTAGCTGTAACTTCAGGAATTATTGGCGATTACCGCTCCGATAATGGCTCCAACTACTGCCCCGGTAATGAAATTGCCAGTGGAACTGGAGCTATGATGCTTTTCGGGTTTATGGTGTGCAGGAGCATGCAGAGGAACGTTTTTGTGTTCATCGTGTCTGATTTCAAGCTTTTGTTTGGGAGCAGGAGCTTTGTGTGCATCTTGACGCATCTCAACTCTAGTGGTGTTACGAGCCGGAGAAGCATCATGATGGTTTGCTGCTAAAGCCTGGGTGGAAATCGGTAAGCTGAGTACTACAGCTGCCAGAGTCGTTGCGATAGCTTTCATAATTTTTTTCGTCATGATGTTTCACTTCCATTTCTTATTGTTATTTTATGAATTGTTTTCCTTTGGATGAGGTTTGTTCCTAAGCTTGGATTGCTTTTTAGATGAAGTTCATTCCTTGACTTGGATTGCTTTCCTTTGGATGAGGTTCATTCCTTATCTTTGATTATAGTATAATGTAACATTATGGCGAAATTATGTCTAAATAAAAAGTTTTTCTGAAAAAATGTAAAGATTTTTTGACTTGATCATATCATATGGGCGAAAAGCTAAAGTGTGCGCCCTGGAAGAACCACATCATAGTTATGCATGAAGGACCGTCTCAGCGGCGTGGCCCATGGTGTGCAGAG
>R04__coassemble_970_pt1 | contig 9597 bp, 9 predicted proteins | sample R04__metabat2_low_PE_017 | metagenome-assembled genome bin R04
CTTATTGCCGGAGGGGAGCAGGAGGCCGATGGCTGGCAATATTCCCTGCGTCCCAGGCTTTTAAATGAATATATCGGTCAAAAGCAGGTCAAGGATAATCTGTCCATTTTTATCAAAGCTGCTATTGCCCGCAAGGAAGCTCTGGACCATGTTCTGCTCTATGGACCTCCTGGTCTGGGCAAAACTACATTGGCCAATATTATTGCCAATGAACTGAATGTCAATATCAGGGTGACCTCTGGTCCTGCTATAGAACGGCAGGGTGATCTGGCGGCTATTCTGACTAATCTGGGCGACAATGACGTGCTTTTCATAGACGAAATCCACCGCTTGAGCAAAACCGTGGAGGAAATTCTCTATTCTGCCATGGAGGACTTTGCTCTGGATATTATTATCGGCAAGGGCCCTGCTGCCCGTAGTGTAAGACTGGACCTGCCTCATTTCACTCTGATTGGTGCTACCACCAGACTGGGCTCTATTTCAGCTCCTCTAAGGGACCGTTTTGGAGTACAGTGCCGGCTGGAATTCTATAAGCCGGAGGAGCTGCAGTATATTGTTACCAGAGCTGCAGAAATCCTCAATGTCAGCATTGACAAGGAGGGTGCAGAGGAAATCGCCAGACGGAGCCGGGGAACACCCCGTATTGCCAACAGACTGCTGAAGAGAGTCAGGGATTTTGCCCAGGTTCTGGGTGTGGATTCCATTACCCGCCAGCTGGCTGATGAAGCTCTGGCGAAGCTGGAGGTGGACCGCTACGGCTTTGACCGCAGTGACAGGAGAGTGCTGACCACTATTGTGAAGAATTTTTCCGGTGGTCCTGTAGGCATTGAAACCATTGCGGCGGCTGTCAGCGAGGAAGCAACCACTATTGAAGATGTTATTGAGCCCTATATGATTCAGCTGGGCATGCTGCAGCGTACTCCCAGAGGACGTATTGCTACCAGAGAAGCCTATCGCTATCTGGGAATTCCTTTCCCGGAAAAATAATTATGAATATTCTTTTACATGCCTGCTGTGGTCCCTGTTCCTGTTACCCTACAGAGCAGCTGAAGCAAGAGGGTCACAGCTTTGATATACTTTTCTACAATCCCAATATCCATCCCTACCAGGAATTCAAGCATAGACTGAGCACGCTGAGGGAATTCTGTGAAAAGAAGCAGCTGAAGCTCATTATCAATAAAACCTATGACCTGGAAACCTGTGTGCGGGGCATGCTGGAGGAGCCTACGGTGCGCTGTGCCTACTGCTACAGAATGCGTCTGTATAATGTGGCCCAGTTTGCCAAAGAAAACGGCTACGATGCCTTCAGCACCACCTTGCTGGTCAGTCCTTACCAGAAGCATGAGCTGATCCGCCAGACCGCGGAGGAGGCTGCGAAGCTTTATGATATTCCTTTTTACTACGAAGATTTCCGTGTAGGCTATCAGCGTGGTGTAGATATCAGTCTGGAAATGGGACTTTACCGTCAGCAATACTGTGGCTGTGTTTTCAGCGAAAGAGATCGCTATCAGCCCTTTAAAAAGCGTAAGCCTGGTGTAGAACCTCCCCAAGAAAAGCTGATTGTGGTCAGCAAGCTTTTGAGCATGGTCAATCTGGAGCTTCCGCATCAGTAAATATACGAGGAGACTGCTGTGTTTACGAGAATTCTCCGTTTGCTTATGGTCCTGGTGTTCTGCTTAGGCTGTCTGCCTGCTGCTGCCACAACACTGAGAGTGGCAGTGGTCAGAGAACAGCAGACCTTGGCTCTGCAGGCAGATAGTCCTTTTCTGGTAACCGATCAGATTTCAGGTACTGCCAAGGAGCTGCCTAAAGGAAAATACTTTCTCCGTTCTCTGGACGGGAAAATCTATCTGGACGATATAAATTACTTCAATAACCAGCTGAGAATTGATGGAGTCAAAGGGAAGGAGCTGCCCTATATTAATGGGCGACGCTATCCTGGCAGCTTCAGCATCCGCTCTGAAGCTGGACTGCTGACTTTGGTGAATCAGGTTGAACTGGAGGGCTTCCTCTGTCAGGTTCTGCCTGCCAAAACCATGGTGGTCTGGCCTGATGAGGTTATCAAGGCTCAGGCCGTAGCTGCCCGCAGCTATGCGTTACATCAAATGTATGTGCATGCTGCTGACTTCTACGATATGATAGCTAATGATGAAGAGCTGCCCTATATAGGCGTCACGAAATACTCCGAGAAAAAGGATGTTTCCAAGCTGATTCTGGCCACTAAAGGACAGTATATGGAAGATGAGCAGGGTGTGCCCATTCTGGGAATTACCACTTCTTCCACTGGTGGCAAAACTGATTCTGCCCAGATGGTGCTGGGAAAAGCTTATCCCTATTTGGTTTCTGTAGAGGATTATGACCAGGACAGCCCTGAATACCGTTGGCAGAAAAGAGTGGTGCCAGCTATGATGCAACAGCTGCTGGAGCAAAAAGGCTTCAAGGTAGGCAAGCTGAACAGTGTCCGTCTGTCTACAGAAGGCGATAGCGGCCTGGACAGGAATGCTGATGGCCGAGTGCGCTATATTGTCTTCGCCGGTGATGCCGGTAGTGCCCGCATTGCAGGTCAGGAGCTGGTAGAGCTGTTGGAGCTCAACAGCAATCTGTTTAATGTGGAAACAGGTACGCCTATTCCTGAAAGCCTTAAGGTTCCCATTACCAACAGCTTTGGTATGGAAATCGGCTCCAAGGAAATTCCCATCAAGGTAAAAGAAAGCGACAAACCCGTCTGGAGCAACCTTAACCATAGTATCCATATGCTTAATGGGGGCCAGGACGAAAGAATAATTTTTAAAGGCAAAGGCAAGGGCTCAGGCCTGGGACTTAGTGCCTGGGGTGCCAGGGGCATGGTTAATGCAGCTGGAAAAACCACCTATGTGGATATTCTGGAGCATTATTATCCCGGTACTCATCTAGTCAAATAAATTGAAAAGAGACAAAAAATGAAGGTTACAGATTTTAATTACGAGCTTCCACAGGAGCTGATTGCCCAGCATCCCATGGAACCCAGGGACCATTCCCGTCTGCTGGTGGTAGATAAGTACACAGGCAAGCTGGAGCATAAGCATTTTTATGATCTCCCCAGCTATCTGAGACCTGGGGATCTGCTGGTTTTTAACGATACCAGAGTCATTCCTGCCAGACTCCACGGAACGAAGGATACCGGTGCCCATGTAGAGGTGTTTCTGCTGAGCAGGAAAAATACTACCGACTGGGAAGTACTGGTTAAGCCTGGCAAAAAACTCCAGGTAGGGGCAAAAATCAATTTCGGCGACGAGCTGAGCTGTGAGGTTATTGAACATACAGATTTCGGCGGTCGCGTCGTCCGTTTCAGCTACGAGGGTATATTTGAAGAAATTCTCGACAAACTAGGTGAGACACCTTTGCCTCCCTATATTACTGCCTATCTGGAGGACAAGGAACGCTACCAGACAGTGTATAACCGTGAAAGAGGCAGTGCGGCTGCACCTACTGCAGGCCTTCATTTCACCAAGGAACTGCTTCAGAAGGTCAAGGACATGGGCTGTGAAGAGGTATTTGTCACTCTGCATATTGGTTTAGGTACCTTCCGTCCTGTCAGCGCTGATAATATTGAAGACCATCAGATGCACCGGGAGTTTTATACCGTATCTCCTGAAGCTGCAGCTGCCATCAACAAGGCGAAGGCTGAGGGCAGACGCATTATCGCTGTTGGTACTACAGCGGTACGTACTCTGGAATCTGCCTGTGTAGACGGGGTAATGCAGTCCGGTGGCAATTGGACAGAGATTTTCATTTATCCTGGCTATAAATGGAAGCTGGTAGATGCCCTGGTGACGAATTTCCATTTACCCCAGAGCACATTGCTGATGCTGGTTTCCTCCCTGTCCAGCAGGGAAATCATGCTGGATACCTACAAAGTAGCGGTGCAGGAAAAATACCGTTTCTTCAGCTTCGGCGATTCCATGTTCATTGTGGACAGAAGCAAATAAACAGGCTGTGAGGTCTATATGTGCAATAAACATGCTGTAACTTATGAATTAATAAAAGAAGATAGCCGCAGCGGTGCCAGATTAGGTAAGCTGCATACACCCCATGGCACCTTTGATACGCCCATGTTCATGCCTGTAGGCACTCAGGCAACAGTTAAAACGCTTTCTCCTGAGGAGCTTTACGAAATGGGCAGCCAGGTCATTCTGGCCAATACCTACCATCTGTTTCTCCGCCCAGGTCATGAGCTGGTGAAAAAGGCAGGCGGTGTCCATAAATTCATGAACTATAAAAGGGGCATGCTGACAGATAGCGGTGGCTTTCAGGTTTTCAGTCTGGGAGAGCTGCGAAAGATTACGGAGGAGGGTGTTACCTTCCGTTCCCATATTGATGGCAGCAAGCGTTTTCTTTCTCCTGAAGTAGCTACGAATGTTCAGGAAGCTATTGGGGCCGATATTGCCATGGCTTTTGATGAATGCATACCCTATCCTTCCGATTTTGAATATACTAAACGGTCCACTCTGAGAACCTCCCGTTGGGCTAAACGCTGTCAGGAGGCTCATACCCGTGAGGACCAGTCCCTGTTTGGCATTGTCCAGGGTGGTATGTACAAGGACCTGCGGAAAATGAGTGTTGACCAGCTGGTGGACATGGATTTTGCCGGCTATGGCATTGGTGGTCTCAGCGTAGGTGAGTCTCACGCCATGATGTACGATATTCTGGGACCTACCGCTGAAGCTCTGCCCAAGGATAAGGCCCGCTATCTTATGGGAGTCGGCACTCCTGACTGCATTGTCAATGGCATTAATCTGGGTATTGATATGTTTGACTGTGTCTTTCCCACCCGGGTAGCCCGCAATGGTACGGCTATGACCCACGAGGGCAGGCTGGTAGTCCGCAATGCTATCTATGCCGAGGATTTCCGTCCTATAGAAGAGGGCTGTCAGTGCTATACCTGCCGCAATTTCAGCAGAGCCTATATCAGGCATCTGTTCAAGGCGGAGGAGGTTTTCGCTTTGCGGTTGCTCTCCATCCACAACCTGTATTTCCTGCTGAACTTCACGAAGCAGATCCGAGAAGCTATTGCTAAGGATACATTTGTGGAATTCCGGGAAAGATTTTTAGAAAATTACAACAGATAAAAGGATTTTTCTTAATTATAGAGAATAAATACTTGTTGTTGAGTTTTTGTTTGTAGCAGCAGAGGATTTTGTCATGACTAATACTGAAAATACAGTGGCTCAGGCTAAATTGTCTCTTCGTAAAAGGCTGAAAGCCGAAAGAAAAGCTTTTGACCTGCAGGAGGTACAGACCAGCAGCTGTAAAGTTGCAGAGCTGGTAGCTCAGACAACTTTTTTTCAGCAGGCTGATTGCCTTATGGCCTATTTAGCCTTTGGCAAAGAGCTCTCTGTGGATGAGCTGATCAGGAAAGCCTGGGCGGCCGGCAAAAAAATTTGCGTACCCTATATCTGTTCGGATACAGAAATGGTGGCTGTGGAGCTGCAAAGCTTTGACAAGCTTACTCTGGACCGCTATGGCATCCGCAGTGTGGCTGAACCTGTTAAGGTGGTACCGCCTGAGGAGCTGCAGCTGATTCTGGTGCCAGGCGTAGCCTTCAGCAGAAAAGGGGAGCGCTTAGGTATGGGAGCCGGTTATTATGACCGCTATCTTGCCAAGGCTTCCGGAGCCATCAGATGCGGCATTGCCTATGAAAAACTGCTGCAGGCAGCAATACCTACTGACCAATATGATCTGCCTATGGATTATGTGGTTGCTGAAAACAGTATTTTCCAGATTTCCCAAGAGAAATCTGCCAAATAAATTTGCGAGATGAGTCAGTCTCGTTAAAGGAGGAATTATTTTGCGTTGGAATGAATTAGGTAAATTCCTGATAATCTGCTTAGCGATTATCGGTGGTTTCTGTGTTTATATTTCACCTCTATCCAACTCTATCAAACAGGCCTGGACCTGCAGGGTGGTACCCACTTAGTATTGCAGGCGGTGGATACTCCCGAATTTAAGGTGGATGATGATGCAGTTAACCGTGCTGTAAAAATCATTGAACGCCGTGTTAATGAATTAGGTCTGACTGAGCCCGTTATCCAAAGACAGGGCAAGGACCGTATTATCGTCGAGCTTCCTGGTGAAAAGGATCCTGAAAAGGCTGTTGCCATGATCGGCAGAACTGCTCTGATGCAGTTTAAAGATGACAAGGGCAATGTAGTACTTTCCGGTAAGGATCTGAAGGATGCCAGAGCCAATATGTCCCAACAGGGTGGCGGTGCCATTGTCAACATTGAATTTAACTCTGAGGGCGGCAAAAAGTTCGCTGAACTGACTGCGAAAAATATCGGTAAACAAATTGCTATCGAGCTGGACGGCAAGGTTCTGACAGCTCCTGTAGTACAGGAAGCAATTACCGGCGGCAGAGCGCAGATTTCCGGTCAGCGCAGCATGGAAGAGGCTGAGCATCTTGCTATTTTGCTCCGCAGTGGTTCTTTGCCTGTTAAGATTGAGGTGCTGGAAAACCGTACTGTTGGTCCTACTTTAGGTCAGGATTCCAAGGAAAAGAGTATCAAAGCCTTCCTGATTGGTATTGCTGGCGTCTTCGCCTTCATGCTGCTGTTCTATCGTTTGTCAGGTATTGTTGCCGATGTAGCTTTGCTGTTGTATGTAATGCTGCTGCTATTGGTAATGCGTTATCTGGGTGCAACTCTGACCTTGCCCGGTATTGCCGGTATCATCCTGTCCATTGGTATGGCGGTAGATGCTAACGTACTGATTTTTGAACGCTTCAAGGAAGAGCTCCGCAGAGGCAAGACCCTCCGCAGTGCTATGGATTCCGGCTTCAGCAGAGCAGTTGTTACCATTTTGGACTCCAACATCACTACGCTGATGGCGGCTGCAGTGCTGTTCTATCTGGGCACTGGTCCTATTAAAGGCTTTGCTGTTACTCTGGCCTTAGGTACCTGCTTAAGTATGTTTACGGCCATCACTGTAACCCGCTTCCTGCTGCAGTTCCTCATTGCTGCAAACTTTACCAAGAATCCTGCTTACTTCAGCGTTGGTGTCAGTGCAGAGGCTATTGCCCGCAGCATTGAACAGGAAAAAGCTGAAGCAGAGGCCAAGGTTTCCGGTGCTACTAAGCTCCGTGACGTTAAGAAGACCGGTGCTCATGTAAATGTTAAAAAGAAGGAGGAGAAATAATGTTCCGTAAATTTTCCATTGTAAAAAATTACAAGCTTTTCTTCTCCGTCAGCATCATTTTCCTGATTATCGGTATTGGCTCCATGCTGACCCGTGGCTTTAACCTGGGCATTGATTTTACCGGTGGTTCCATTATGGACCTGAACTTCAAGCGCGAGGTTACTGTAGCTGAGGTCCGCGATGTTCTGAAGGAAAAGGATTTAGGCAACAGTGTTATCCAGCTGGAAACCACTGATGGTACAGCCACTAAGGCTAAGGCTGTTCTGATCCGTACTGGTGTCATCAATGATGCTCAACGCCGTGCAGTCATGAACGATCTGAAAACTAAGCTAGGTGATTTTGATATCCAACGTGTGGAAAACGTTGGTGCCACCATTGGCGGCGAGCTGATTCAACAGGCTATTATGGCGATTATGCTTTCCTGGGTACTGATGATTGCCTATATTACGCTGCGTTTTGAATTCCGCTTTGCAATTGCAGCTATCATCGCCCTGATTATTGACGTTACCGTAACTCTGAGCTATTTCTCCATTTTGCATATGGAAATGGATTCCTCCTTCGTAGCAGCTCTGCTGACAGTTGTAGGTTACTCCATTAATGGTACTATCGTTATTTTCGACCGTATCCGTGAGAATCTGAAGACTATCCGCCGCAATGAAAAGCTCAGTGATATGATTGATAACAGTATCTGGTCCACCATGACCAGAAGCTTATATACCTCTGGTACCTCCTTGTTTGCCATCGTTTCTATTTTCCTGTTCGGTGGCGATACCATCCGCAATTTCTCCTTTGCCATGATGGTTGGCTTTGCCAGCGGTGTATATACCTCCACCTTCCTGGCAGGTCCCATGTGGCTGTTCCTGAGAGGGAAGAAAGCAGAGGACTGACGCTAGGCGCTTCGGCCTTATTGTCCCATTCTTTTCCTACCGAGGAAAAGAACGGGACCCAAGAAAAGGCGGCGCGCTTTTAAAAAGCGCGGTAAATATCGCTTTCCCTTACGCGGGAAAGCTTGCAGCTTTACCATCTTCATTTTCTTTCCGTCACCGGAAAGAAAACGAAGCAAAAGAAAGGGTGCCAGCTTAGCAAGCTGGGCAGCATCGCTTTCCCTTGCGCGGGAAAGCTTGCAAAGGGCAAAGCTTGCTGGGGTGCCTGCGGGCGCGGATTTATTGTTGCTATAATTTTTAGTACGGTGTTCCCGCGTTGGGGTACGGAATGGTTTTATGTTTTGTTCGTGCTGTTATTTGTAAAATATTAAATGAATTAAAAAACCACGATATGAGTTTGAGTTTCATATCGTGGTTTTAATTTTTGTTTAAATGTTGTTCGCAAGTAAGATTATCCTTTCTACATTGTGAGCAGGTATTCGACGATGAGGACGGTGAGGGAGCAGAAGATGGCTACCCGGAAGAGGGAGGCTCCCAGAAAGGCCAGTGTTACGCCGATGACTAGGGATAATGTGCCTGCCAAGGGGCTTTTCGTAGCATGGACGATGGAGGGGAAGGTCATTACTGACAATGTGACATAGGGTACATAGTACAGGAAGGACCGGAGAAAATTACTGGTGATAGGCTTGCGTATCAGGGTGAAGGGGAGGACTCTGACCAGATAGGTAACTCCTGCCATGGTCAGAATATATAACCAGGTATTATGCATGCTTTTCACCTTCTTCTTCTTTCAGGGGGAAGCAGACTGCCGCCAAAGTAGAAATGATAACAGTGAGCAGGATGATGCAGGTACCGCCGGAAAGCCTCAGGTCAGAAGCATAAAGGCTGGTAACATAGCTGGCAGCAAAGCTGAAGGCTACCACACCACCGATAATATAATTGGTTCTGGCAGGGGGGATAATACAGGCAATAAACATACCATAAAGCGCTACTCCCATAGCACTGATCAGCATTTCCGGCAGGATATCCCCCAGCAGGATACCGATAGCTGTGCCTAAGGCCCACATAGGAGCTGCGAAGCAGATGGCACCAATGGAGTAATAGGGATTAAGAGGAGCGGGTCTGTTCAGGGATATACCAAAGACCTCGTCGGTAATGGCCTGACCCAGCATCAGCCGCTGCAGCAGGGAGGTAGTGGAGGATAAGCGTTGTCCTAAAGCACAGCTCATGAGCATATAGCGGGCATTGGCAACCAGGGAAGCAACAGCTACCTCCATATAGCTGCCATCCAGCTCTATGATCTGGAAGCAGGCAAATTCTCCGGCACTGGCAATAGTGAAGAGACTGGCCATGAAGCCCTGGATACAGCTGAGCTTAGCATTGTGGGCAGCAATTCCCAGACCTATGGAGACTGCCAGATAGCCCATGCCGATGGGGAAGCCATCCTTAAAACCTTCTTTGAATTCTTGTACATTCGACATCTTCTACACCTGATTATCAGTGAAATTTTGGATTATGTATACATTATACTCTCTGCATT
>R04__coassemble_984_pt1 | contig 9531 bp, 10 predicted proteins | sample R04__metabat2_low_PE_017 | metagenome-assembled genome bin R04
ATCCATTTCCGTGCTATAATTATATGATAAAATTGTTGTAACTATGTCATCTGAGGTGTGTTGTGCGTTTAAAATCCTTTTCGACTTATGGTTTTAAGTCCTTTGCTGAAAAAACTGAATTAAGCTTTGATCCTGGCATTACGGCTATTGTTGGTCCTAACGGTTCCGGCAAGAGCAATATTTCTGATGCTATCCGTTGGTGCCTGGGTGAACAGAGCGCCAAATACCTCCGTGGCAGTAAGATGGAGGATGTTATCTTCTCCGGTACGGGCAAGAGAAAATCCTTGGGTATGGCTGAGGTATGCCTGACCTTTGATAACTCCGACCATAAGCTGCCTCTGGATTTTGAAGAGGTCAGCATTGCCAGAAGGCTTTACCGCAGCGGTGACAGTGACTATACCATCAACCGGAAGAATTGCCGTCTGAAGGACATTGTTGATCTGCTGGCGGATACTGGTCTGGGCAAGGGCTCCATGGCCATTATCGGTCAAAACAAGATTGATGAGATTCTCAACAGCCGTCCCGAGGAACGCCGAGCTATTTTTGAGGAGGCTGCAGGCATTGCCAAGTACCGTCTCCGCAAGAAGGAGGCTCTGCGCAAGCTGGAGGATACTGCCAACAATCTGACCCGTATCAATGATATCCGGGTAGAGGTGGACAGTCAGGTTCAGCCCTTGGCTGAGGCTGCCGAAAAAACTAAGGAATACAACCTGCTCAGTGCTGAGCTCCGCAGCTGCAGACTGACGGTATTATGCCGTAAGCTGCATCAGCTGAAGAATCAGCTCAATGCTCTTGTAGAGCGCAAACAGGCTTTGAATCAGGAGCTGGCGGAAAATACAGCTCTGCTCAGTACGAAAGAGGTAGAAGCAACCCAGCTGCAGTTGGCCTTTGACCAGCTTATGGAGGATTTCGCCAAGCTGCAGGATACCATCAAGGATAAAGAAACAGCTCTGGAAAAGCTCAACGGCAAGCGGGGAGTACTTCAGGAGCGTATAACCCAAAGCGAGAACAGTATTTCCCGCTTGAGTGAGAGAAATACTAAGCTGGAGACTCAGGCCGAGGCTCTGGAACAAGAAATGTCCTCTTTGGCCGAAGAATTTGACAGACTGGATAAGGATAGAGCCAAAGCAGCTCTGAAGGTGGACCAGCTGACTAAAGATAAGGAGCAACAGACTGCCGACCTGGAAAAGAACCAGAATCTGGTCCAGGAAATACAGAGTGACTTTTTCAGCAATCTGCAGACCCTGCTGAAGCTCCGCAATCAGCTGCATGCTCTAGAACAGGAGCAGGAGCAGCGGGTGCGTCAAAGAGATGCCCTGAAGAAGAAAATCGAAGAAGCCCAAAATGAAGTTGACCAGCTGGAAGAAAGCTATAATCAGCTGCTGGAGGAGCAGTCCCGTCTGAACAATGAAGGTCAACGTTTGGTGGCCTCTGTGCAGGAGCTGCAAAAGCAGCAGACTGGCTATAAAAATCAACTAACTGAGCTACAGCGTCAACAACAGGATACCCAACGGAAGCTGACTACCTGGGAAACCAGGCAGCAATCCCTGGAAAGACTGCAAACCAGTTTGGAGGGCTTCAGCTATGGCATTAAAGCCGTAATGCGTGCAGAAGCGTCCTGGCGTCAGGATATTCTGGGTGTAGCTGCCCAGCTGATCCAGGTCCCTGATAAATATGTAGCCGCCCTGGAAACTGCCTTAGGTGAGGGTGCCCAGAATCTGGTTGCCCGTACTGCTGAGGCTGCTAAACAGGCTATTGCTTACCTGAAGCAGAGCAATGCCGGACGTGCTACCTTCCTGCCTCTGGATACTATCCAGAAGCGTACTCCCAGCAATGAAGAGCTGCAATTGCTCAGACTGCAGGGTGTCTGCGGCTTTGCCTATGACCTGATCAAGTGCCAGCCAGAAGCCCAGGAGGCTTTACGTTTTCTCTTGGGCAGAGTGCTCATTGCCGAGAACATGGATGTGGCTCTGAAGGCTGCCAAGGCTGCTCGTTACCGTCTCCGGGTGGTTACTCTGGAGGGTGACGTAGTCAATGCCGGCGGCAGCATGAGCGGCGGCAGCAGGAAACAGAAGGAAGGCTATCTGTCCCGTGAAAAAGATATCCACGAGGCAGCCCGCCAGGTTAAACAGCTCCATCAGGAAATGCTGACTCTGCAGGAACAGCTGGAGGAGCTGGAGGATAAAAAGCAGAAGCTGGAGAAGCGGCTTACTCTGGAAACTGCTGCTTTACAGCAAAAAACTCTCCAAAGCAAAGATCTGGAGCTGCGGCTGGAGCGCTGCGGCAAGGATAAAGCAGCTGCTAACGAACGTTTAAGCAATTACTATGAGGACCGCAGTGCTGTTACTAAGCTGTATATGGAGAACCGCACGAAGGTGCAGGAACTCCGCGACCAGGTAAGACAACAGGAGGTCAGCGATAGCGAAGCGAAGCAGAAGCTGGATGAATTACAGAAAGCCAATGCTCAGCTTTCCACTCAACTGACGGCTACAGAAAATCTGCTGGCTGATGCCAAAATCCTGCTGGAAACCTCAGCTGCCAAAACAGATCTTGTTTCCAAGCAGATGCAGAAGCTGGACCAGGATACCTTGGCTGTCCGTCAGGAAATTAAAACCAATACTGAGGAAATCGCTAAGCTGCAGGATATTATCCACGGCTGCAGGGAAGATATTGCCAACCTGGAGCAGGAGCAGCAGACTCTGCTCAAGGAGCTAGGTGAATTTGTAGCCGGCAAGGATGAATTTACGGAGAAACGCCATGAGCTGCAGGCCAAGCAGCAGGAAAAAAACCAGGAGGTAGAAATCTGCCGTAAGCAGGTAGGTACCTCGGAAAACAAGCTGAGAATGCTGGAGCTGGACCATGCCAGAATCTCCAGTGATTATGGTCATACTCTGGAGCAGCTGGACCAGGATTACCAGCTGACTGAGCAGCAGGCACTGGTGGAGCCTCTGCTGGAGGAAGAGGATGCTATACTCCATAAACGGGAAAGCCGTTTAGTGGTGAAGATATCTGCCTTAGGTCCTGTCAATCCCAATGCCATTGAGGAATACGAGGCCATCAAGGAGCGCAGTGAATTCCTGAAGAAGCAATATGAGGATCTGGCCCAGGCCAAGGAAAATCTGGAAAGCGTGGTTACGGAAATCAATTCCGGCATGGCTAAGCGCTTCCGGGAGGCCTTTAAGCAGATCAATGAATATTTTGCCCAATGCTATACTAAGCTTTTCGGCGGCGGCACCGCTGTCCTGAAGCTGACCAGTGCTGAGGATGTACTGGAAGCAGGCATTGAAATCGAGGTGCAGCCTCCTGGCAAGAAGCTGCAGAGTCTGTTCCTCATGAGCGGTGGCGAAAGAGCCCTGACGGTTATTGCACTGCTGTTTGCCCTTTTAAGCTATCAGCCGGCACCCTTCTGCGTGCTGGACGAAATAGATGCTCCTCTGGATGATGCCAATATTATCCGTTTCTCCCGTTTCCTTCATGATTATGCTGCCAATACTCAGTTCATCATGATTACCCACCGTAAGGGTACTATGGAAACTGCCGACATCATGTATGGTGTTACTATGGAGGAATCCGGCGTCTCCAAGCTGCTCTCTGTAAAAATCAACGAAAAGGAGTCCTAAAATGAGTTTTTTTGAAAGATTGAAGGCAGGTCTGAGCAAGACCAGACATAATTTTACTGATCGTATTCAGGAACTGGTAGGACTGTCCACAAAAATAGATGAGGATTTTCTGGAAGAACTGGAAATGATCCTGATTTCTGCTGACTGCGGTGTCCAGACCACGGAAAAGCTCATTGAGGCTGTCCGCAATGCAGCCCGCAAAAATGAAATCAAGAGCACGGAAGAGGTCATTCCCTTCCTGAAGAAATACATGGCAGAAATGCTGAAGGATTCCGGTCAACGTACCCGCATCGGCGCTAAGCCTACTGTTATTCTGGTTGTGGGTGTCAATGGCGTAGGCAAGACCACCACCATCGGCAAGCTGGCTAATTATTTTACGCTGTTTAATTACAAGGTTGTACTGGCTGCCGGCGATACCTTCAGAGCTGCAGCTGCAGAACAGCTGACCATCTGGGCTGACAGAGCGAAATGCGACATTATTAAGCATCACGAGGGCGCGGACCCTGCGGCAGTTGTTTTTGATGGTGTCAGAGCTGCCATCTCCCGTAAGGCTGACATTCTCTTTATTGATACTGCAGGGCGTCTGCAGAACAAGACTAACCTTATGAATGAGCTGGAGAAAATCCACCGCATCATCAAGAGGGAAATTCCCGAGGCTCCCCATGAAACCTTCCTGGTGCTTGATGCCACCACAGGCCAGAATGCTATCAGCCAGGCCAAGATTTTCCTGGAAACTGCCAAGGTAACCGGCGTAGTGCTGACCAAGCTGGACGGCACGGCCAAGGGCGGCGTAGTAGTTGCTATCAAGGAAGAGCTGGGATTGCCGGTTAAATGGATTGGCGTAGGCGAGGGCATTATGGACTTCCGTCCCTTTGAGCCCGATAAATTTGTGGATGCTCTTTTTGACAGAGAATAATCTTTAAGAATAGAGGTCGTAGCTGCGGCCTCTATTTTCTTGTGTAAGCTGCCAGAAAATAATACTGCAGCGCTTTTTTCTGCATATTTCCGTGTATTTTCTTTGCTCGGCATTAAAAGCGGAAAAATTTTAAAAATATTTTTCGTTGACAAGTAAAAATACTTGACATAAGTATTGCAGCTATGTATAATAACATAGTCAGTTAAATTACGAGAGGGAATACTATGTATTTAGAAGACAATTTTGAGCAGCGGATGCGCTTTGGCAGACTCTTTGATATCTATGGTGGCCTGCTGACAGAGAAGCAGCAGCAGTGCTTAGATCTTTATTTCTATGATGATTTGTCCCTCAGTGAGGTGGGCGATGAGCTGGGAGTTTCCCGTCAGGCTGTCCATGACCTGCTGAAGCGGGTGGAGCAGACCCTGGAGAAATACGAAAGCAAGCTGAACCTGCTGGCTAAGAGCGAAGCTGACCAGGAGCGTATACGCTTTGTAATAAATTTACTGGATGGTAAGACCGAACGGGAGCAGGAGGCCAGAAAGGTGCTTCAGGCCCTGAGCGGTGAAGGTGGTAAATAATGGCTTTTGAAAGTTTATCCGAAAGATTGCAGAATGCTCTGAAGATGTTCCGCGGTGTAGGCAAGCTTACCGAAGAAGATCTGAAGGAGCCCATGCGTGAGGTCCGCAAGGCATTGCTGGAGGCCGATGTCAACTTCAAGGTTGTCAAGGACTTTGTGGCTAGTGTCAAGGAGCGAGCTTTAGGTGCAGAGGTAAGCGAAAGCCTGAACCCCCATCAGCAGATCATTAAAATTGTTAATGAAGAGCTGATCAAGCTGTTAGGTGGTACAGAAACCAAGCTGACAGTTGCGCAGAAGCCTCCCACAATTATTATGCTGGTGGGTCTGCAGGGTGCAGGTAAAACTACTACTGCCGGCAAGCTGGCCAATTACCTCAAGCATAAAAAGAAAAAGAAACCTATGCTGGTAGCTGGCGATATCTATCGTCCTGCTGCTATTACACAATTACAGGTTCTGGGTGAACAGCTGGACGTGCCGGTATTCACCATGGGCAACCAGGTCTCTCCTGTAGAGATTGCCCAAAAGGCTCTGGAAAAAGCCCATTCCCTGGCCTGTGATACAGTAATCATCGATACTGCCGGTCGTCTCCATATCAACGAAGAGCTGATGGACGAGCTGATTGCCATCAAGGGCACAGTTAATCCTACAGAAATCCTGCTGGTAGTTGACGCTATGACCGGTCAGGATGCTGTTACAGTTGCAGAATCCTTCGACGGCAAGCTGGGTATTGACGGCTTAATCGTTACTAAGCTGGATGGCGATGCCCGTGGCGGTGCTGTCCTTTCTGTTAAGGCTGTAACCGGTAAGCCTGTGAAGATGATTGGTATGGGCGAAAAGCTGGATGCTCTGGAACCCTTCCATCCCGACCGTATGGCTTCCCGTATTCTGGGCATGGGCGACCTGCTGACCTTAATCGAAAAGGTTAAGGACAAGACAGATCTGGCTCAGGCTATGAAGATGGAGAAGGAGCTGAAGAAGGGTGAATTCACTCTGCAGCAGTTCCTGGAGCAGATGCGTCAGGTGAAAAAGCTGGGCTCTCTTGACACCATTCTGGGTCTGATTCCCGGTATGAGCGGCATCAGCCAAAAGCTGAAGGATGCCAATATCGATGAAAAGGAATTTGACCGCATCGAAGCGATTATCCTTTCCATGACCCCCAAAGAGAGAAGAGATCCTTCCATTATCAACGGCAGCCGCCGTAAACGTATTGCCCAGGGTTCTGGTATGCGGGTACAGGATGTCAACAAGCTGCTGAAGAACTTTGAGGAAAGCAAAAAGGTTATGAAGAAAATGCAGGGTATGGCTAAGTTCGCTCCCAAGGGCGGCTTTAAATTCCCCTTCATGCCTTGATCCGTTTACATAAGGTATTAATCCTTTTGTTAAATAAAAAATTACATGTTGATCAGATATTTATTTAAGGAGGTGAAATTCAACATGGCAGTTAAAATCCGTTTAAAACGTATGGGCGCTAAAAAAGCTCCTTTCTATCGTATTGTTGTTGCAGATTCCCGTTCTCCTCGTGATGGTCGTTTCATCGAAAGCATCGGCTACTACGATTCCACTACTCAACCCGCAGTAGTTAAAATCGACGCTGACAAAGCAGTAGAATGGCTGGGCAAAGGTGCACAACCTACCGATACCGTTAGATCCCTGTTCAGCAAGGATGGTATCATGAAAAAATTTGCTGAAGCTAAAGCAGCAAAATAATCGAGGGCGTGAAACTCATGAAAGAATTGGTAGAAGTAATGGCCAAGTCTCTTGTAAGTAATCCCTCTGCAGTAGTAGTGGAGGAGGAAACCACTGGTACCACCACGGTTCTCCGCCTCCATGTTGCTTCTGAGGACATGGGCAAGGTCATTGGCAAACAAGGCCGTATTGCTAAAGCAATCAGAACTGTGATGAAAGCAGTAGCAACCCGTGAAAATGTCAAGGTAATTGTTGAGATTATCTGATGTAAAGGATGGTAGAGTAATGGACAAGATGATAATTAGAGTTCCCGTAGCTGTCAAAGCTAAGGTTACCGAAGATTTGAAGCTGAAAATTATTGCAGATCTGCAAAATACCATAAAAGAAATTGACGCTGATATCCAACAGTTTGAGTTCCAGGCTAAAAAAGCCCTTCACCAGGCTGCTTCTAATTTGCAAGTGCTGCCGGCTCTGCGCGAGCAAATTGACATGGAAAGAACCAAACGTACCGATGCCAAGGCTGAAGCTGAGGCTAAGCTGCAACGTGCCAAGGATCTGCAGATTGGTGCAGAAATTGGTCATGGCACCTTAGAGCGTACCGTTGAGGTTACCATCGGAACTGACCTTGAGGCTCTGATGGGAGCAGAGATCCTTACTGAAGACGGTAAGATCATTGCTTTCCGCGAGTGATTCATGGACAAACAAATAGTAATCGGTAAAATTGTCGCTCCGCACGGTGTGCGGGGCGATATTCGTATTATGCCTTTAACAGAAAAGCCGGAGCAGTTCCTGGATATGGAATATCTGCTGTTAGAGGATGGCCGTAAATTGACCGTTAAATACGCGCGTTTCCAGAAACGCATGATTCTCGTTACTACCCAGGAGCTTCATAATATGAATGAGGCTGAGCTGCTGCGGGATAAAAAGGTTCTCATCAATGTGGAGGATCTGCCCGAACTGGACGAGGGCACCTTCTATGTTGCTGACCTTATTGGCCTGCCTGTTTTTGACGAACAGGGACAGCAGCTGGGCACCTTCAAGGAATGTCTGGAGACAGGCAGCAATGATGTCTATGTAATTGCTGTACCTGGACAGAAGGATATCCTGGTACCTGCGCTGAAGCAATATGTGAAGGAAATCAATGTGAAGGAAAAGCGCATTGTTGTTTCCCTGCCTGAATGGGTGGATGAAGAATGAAATTTATTTTCGTAACCCTGTTTCCTGAGCAGATTCTGCAGGCTGCTAACCATAGTATTCTGCAGCGGGCCCAGAAAAGTGGTCTTATTTCTGTAGAATGCATCAATCCCAGAGATTTTACCCATGATGTCCATCGTACGGTAGATGATACTCCCTTTGGTGGCGGTGTAGGCATGGTGCTGAAGCCTGAGCCCATGGTAGCTGCCATCCGTCTGGCCAAGGAAAAACTGCCAGAGGCCAGAGTCATCGCCATGTGTCCCGGTGGCAGAACTTTGAAGCAAGCCATTGTGGAGGAGTATGCTGCCAGCGGTCAGGATTTCATTTTCGTCTGTGGTCATTACGAGGGCTTTGATGAGCGGATTTTTGCCTGGGTGGATGAAAAACTCTCCGTAGGCGATTATGTGCTCACTGGCGGCGAGCTGCCCGCCCTGATGGTCATGGATGCCATCTCCCGCTTTATCCCTGGTGTATTAGGAAAATTTGCCAGTGCGGAGGAGGATTCCTTCAGCTCCGGGCTGCTGGAATATCCCCAGTATACCCGTCCTGTGGAATTTGAGGGTATGGTTGTCCCCGAGATTCTCCGGGGTGGTAATCATGCGGAAATTGAAGCCTGGCGCTACAGAAAGTCTCTGATTGCCACTTATCTGCTGAAGCCCGAGCTTTTGACGGAGGAACAACAGCTGCTGCTGACAGGTCCTATTCCCAGGAAACTCAATAAAACCAAGCAGCGCTTTTACAAGGCTCTCAGAGAGGAACTGCAGGAGGCATTGGCTTCCCAAGCTGAACAAGCAGCTTCCAGCACAACTGAAAAAAATGAATCTGAAGATTAATAACTGATAATTTTATCAGAGAGGAGATATCTGCTATGGCAAAACTTTATGTGGGACTGGTACATTATCCCATTTACAACAAAAGAATGCAGGTAATCGCCGGTGCCGTAACCAATTTTGACATCCATGATATTTCCCGCACCTGTCGCACCTATGATGTGGCCAAGTACTTCATTGTCCATCCTCTGGAGGTGCAGAGAAGGATCATCCAGAAGATCATCAGCTACTGGCAGGAAGGCTATGGCAGAACCTATAACCCTGACCGCAGTGATGCTTTGGACAGAGTCTGCTGGCAGCCCGATATCGAAGCCTGTGCCCAGTATATTGAGCAGGAAACCGGCCTCCGTCCCTATATCGTCACTACGGACGCCAGAATTTACCCTAACACTGTATCCTACCGTTTTATGCGCCAAAAGGTGCAGGAGGGGGAAAAACCGGTATTGCTGCTTTTAGGAACTGGCTTTGGTCTGGAAGCAGAAACCATGAAGAAATTCGATTATATCCTGGAGCCTGTCTATGGTGCCTGCGATTATAATCACCTCTGTGTCCGCAGTGCCGCAGCCATTATCCTAGACAGATTAGCAGGGGAGCCCTGGTACGAAAAAGCATAAAAATATTTAATAAAAAATGTTGCAAATATTACATTAGCGTGGTATAATATTTGCCGTGTAATACGGACGGTCCGCTGTGGAGTTGCACATGAAC
>R04__coassemble_986_pt1 | contig 9528 bp, 6 predicted proteins | sample R04__metabat2_low_PE_017 | metagenome-assembled genome bin R04
CAGAGAGGACACTACCCACAGCATAGGTGAGTTCATAAATGCTTTTAATTCCATAATTTGATTTCATCCCCTTAAAATTCTTAAGATTTTTGATAGATAATGATAACGACAGGACCACTAAATTTCGCTGGTGGCAAACCCCTCCTTTAACCTTTGAGCCAGCAGTTAAAATAAAATAAAAAATAGCGATAACAGCTGCTGCTCTTTCCAGGTGGTAATAATTAAAATAACCGTTACCTTTCAAGCTATTGTCCTCTAATCCGAAACGGTTACAATATCATTTGAACAATTCAATGCTATATGCATAATGATGAATATTTATTCAAATATTTCCTCATCTTCGGGAATATAACATATATCCAAGAAGAATATGTATAATTCCTATTAGCAATTAAATTGTCGAATATATTATAAACTTTACAATTTCATAAGTCAATATCGCTCTGTATATTTTTTGAGGCGCTCCCTATTTTTTTCAGTCTCTAAATGAGAATATTTCTCATTTACATAAATTATACACAAGTAATTACTTAAATATACACCGTTTTTTGTAAATTTTTAACACTTAAGAAGCGTTTCTATTCGAATGTATACATAATACATAAGAACAAAAGAGGCCCTGCAACCAGAGCCTCTTAAGATGCTTGTTCATAAATATGTTTAAAAATACATTTTTTATTCTAGAACGTGCCCTCTACAATCTGGCAGACATTCTTGCAGTGGTCAGAAATACGTTTCATATTGATCAGCAGCTCCATCATGACGAAACCGCTCATGGCATTGCAACGACCATCGTTCAAGCGGACAATGTGGTTTTTCCGCATTTCCTTCTGGTAGGCTTTGACCTGACGGCAGGTCTGTATAGCCTCTTCAGCCAAAGCTTTGTCATTTTTCTCCACTACTTCAATAGTTTTGCTGATGGAAAGCAATACCAGTTCACTTAAGTGCTGCAATTCTTCCTTGGCTTCTGGAGAGAAGGTAACTTCATCCTCGAAAATCTTACGGGATTTTTTGGCTAAAGTCTGGGCGTGGTCACCGATACGCTCTATATCGTTAACAGAATGCAGCAGACCACTATGCTCCCAGGACAGTGCCGTAGTCATTTCCGCTACAGAATTCATTTCTGTCAGATAGGTAGTAATATCCTTCTCCAGCGAATCCACCACAGGCTCGTGCTCCAAAACATATTTAACCTTTTCTTCATCATATTCCTGCAGGGACTCCAGTGCCTGACGGACATTCTCCTGAGCCTCCTGACCCATACGCACGATTTCCTTGGTAGCTAAGCTCAAAGCAATGGAAGGAGTTCCCAGCATAGTCCTATCCAGATAAACCGGCTTCAGGGAAATGATATCGCCCTTCTGAGGAACAAGTCTTTCAATAAGTTTTACGAAAGGACCTGCACCAGGAATGAACAGTATTGTATTAATAATGTTGAAGGCCGCATGGGCATTTGCAATCTGACGACCCACACCACCATCGGCAGAGATAACCACAACCAGTTTGGTAAAAGCACCTAAGAAAATAATGAAAATTACACTACCGATAACATTAAACATTACGTGGGCTAAAGCAACCCTTTTAGCAGTAGTATTGGCATTCAGAGCGGCCAGCACTGCAGTGAAGCAGGTACCGATATTACTTCCCAGCAATACAGGGATAGCACCCTCCAGAGGAATAAGTCCCTGGCTGGACATGGCAATCAGAATACCTACTACAGCACTACTGGACTGGATCAGTACAGTCATGACAATACCAATAGCTACACCCAACAGAGAGTAGTCTGCAAATTTGGCAATTACCTGCTGGAACAAAGGATAGTGGCGCAAGGGCAGCACAGATTTGCTCATCATGTCCATACCCAGCATCAATACGCCAAAGCCCAGAATAACCAGACCGATATACTTAGTGCTGCTGCGTTTAGCCAACAGCTGAATTACAAAGCCGATAAAAATCAGCACCGTAACATAATCCGTCAGGTTAAAGGCAATCAGTTGGGCAGTAATGGTAGTACCGATATTAGCACCCATAATAATGCCGAAGGCCTGCTTCAAGGTCAGCAGTCCGGCATTTACCAGACCAACCGTCATAACTGTAGTAGCACCGGAAGCCTGCAGCACAGCCGTAACAATAGCCCCCAGGCCAATGCCCTTCAGCAGATTACCTGTAGCAACCTCCAAAAATTTCTGCAATCTGGCACCGGCAGCCTTCTGCAGGCCATCGCCCATGAGCTGCATACCATATAGGAATAAGGCGATACCGCCTAAAAAAGCTAAAAAATGAATCAGCATTTGTAATCCCTTCTCCTAAAAAAATTTCTCCTATTACATTATACACCAACCTATGGCAATAAGTATAGGAGAAAGTTAGAACAATATTTTAACTTGGCTGCGAACTGATTAAGCTCTGTAGCCGTTGGGATTCATTTTATGCCATTTCCAGGCATCGCGGCACATATCCTCCAGAGAACGTGTAGCCTGCCAGCCCAAAAGCTCTCTGGCCTGCTCCGCATCCGTTTTTACTGTAGGCAAGTCTCCAGAACGGCGTTCTCCCACTGTCAGAGGAATCTGTACTCCATTGGTTTCCTCAAAGGTCTTTACCACCTGCAGTACACTATGCAGACTACCACTGCTGAGACCAATCCTCTGCATCCCTTTATGCTGCCGGACATAATCCACGGCTTTGAGATGAGCCTCTGCCAAATCCATGACATGGATGAAGTCCCGCTCACAGGTACCATCGGCAGTTGGATAATCTTTGCCGAAAATCTTGAAGGGTGTCATTTTCCCCATAGCTGCATAAGCCAGATGGGTAATAAGCTGATTAGGAATACCCTTGGGACTATCCCCCAGCATGCCACTCTCGTGTGCGCCTGCTACATTATAATAATGAAGCAAAACTACAGAAAGTTCCTTGTCTACCTCTGTGGCTCCCTTCAGCAGCTTGCTCATCATGATCTTGGTCCAGTCATAACGGTTGTTATTGGTATCCTGACTCATATCAGCATTTACTACATCCGGATCAGCCGTCCGGTAAGCTGGAGTAAAGGTAGAAAAAATCAGATTATGCAGGCCAGCCTCTCTCATACAAAGCAACAAGGTGGTAGTCTCATCTAATTTATTGCGGAAAAAAGCCAGATTCTGCTTCATGCCATCTGCAGAAGGCTTCAGATCAGCAAAATGTATTACCGCGTCAAAATTGTGTACCTGCATAATATAATACAGATTCGTATAATCTAAAAGATCAGTGCGGTATCTTTTAATACCTTTACCTGTCAAGGCTTCAATCCTACGGATAACTTCCTCGGTGCTTTTTCTATATTCGTCCACAACTACTACATTGTGTCCAGCCTGCAGCAGAGCAACAACAGTCTGAATACCAATATAATTAGCACCGCCGGCCAGCAAAATATTCATCTGCGGGCACCTCCTCTAAAAACATCTAACAAATTTTCCGAAATAATCAACAGCTTAATTTCCCGAAAACCACATTCCGGAAATACCAGCTACTGCTGTACAGACTCGGACAGCTTTTTCAGGCACAGGATAAGGCCGCTTAAAAAGCATACCAGCTTAACACTGATGGAAGCATCCGCCGTTAAATCAATGAGTCCATAGGCAGTAAAGCCGACCCAGGTACAGAACAGCATCAGATCATACACATTCTTCTTTTTCAGCCAGGCCAGGAAGGTAGTGGCTAAAATCCAAAGTGTCAGGAAAGTGTAACCCAACAATCCGGGAATGCCGGCGTCTGCACCTAAATGCATCCAGTTGTTATGGGCATGGGAAAGCTTTTTCTGCTTGATCTGGGGCAGCTCATATTTATCTCTGTAGGCAAAGCGGAAATTACCTAAACCCACTCCTGTTACAGGATGGTCCTTCATCATATGAATACTGGACCTCCACAACCAAAGTCTATCTGTATTGGAAACATTGGTGGTTACATTAAAAGAGGATTTAATCCTGCGCATAAATTTTTTGTTGGCAGCAAAAAACACCCCTGTACCTACCAGCAGAGCCAAAACCACACAGAGAATTTTCCTGCTGGCTCTCGCATACCTGTAAGACACCAAAGGAAGCATGACCAGCAGGATAAGCCATAGGGCTCTGCTTTTTAAACCGATCATAGCTCCCAACAGCATACAGGGCAGAGCCCCATAGGCTACCAGCTTAAGCTGCGGATTGATATTTTTATCCAGAATCAGCAGGGCAGTCACAGGAATCAAGGAAGCCAGCAGAGCCGCCAGATTCAGCACCTGACCACCGAAGCCAATGCCTCTGGAGCCTAAATGAGGTACTTTTACCGGCTGCAGAGAAGCGCTGCCATAAACCTGCCATACTGAAAGCAGACTATCTACAGCTTCTACACCCAGAAAAATCAGCAGCAGTCTTTCAGCAGTTTCCTTCTTTTCTATAATCAGAACCAGCATGAAAAAGGGCAGGGCTCTATAAATCAGCATTTCCGGGAATTGCTTCAAGCTGCTCCAGTAGGGAGCATAAGGCTCAGGGAATAATACCGAGGGCAAAAAGCTTACCAGAAAGATTCCATATACCACCAGAAACCTTTTGCTTACTCTATCGGTCAGTCTGGTCCATAAAGTTTCTTTATGCAGATAGCACCAGTACGCAAATCCCAGCAGGGCTATACCCATGCTGATGTTTCCCAAAGCCATTGACATTCTGACAGTACAAATGGAGAACAGCAATGCATACGCTATAATATTGACTAAATTGTTGTTCATGATACAAAACCCTCATCTAAGCAATTTATTTTAAAATATTCCGGATCAGGCTGGCATGGCCGTACTCTTCGTTGGCCGCAGCCAATGCCTGCCGATATGCAGGAAGCTGCTCCTCAAAGCTGTTTACAAACTGCTCCAGCTGTGCTTTGAAGCTCTCCACACTGTCCATGGCTACCGCTTCACCAACCTTATATTTTTCCAGAACCTCCGGATTCATCTCCGGACTCTGCAGAATCGGTTTATAATAGCCTATGGCCGTATACAGCATAGCACTCCAATGGTAGCGGTAGCGTTCTGCAGCATAGGGAGCAATGATGACATCCACTCCTAAAAGAGCCTTTTGCCATTCTTCATTGATCAGATTCTTGTGCCAAAATTCTATATTGGGAATATCTTGATATTCTCCGATAATTTTCTCGAATTCCTCGCTGTCCTCCTGCATAGCTGTAGCTCCCTGCATAATCAGCTTAACAGGAACCTTGAAAGATGCCTGCTTAAAGGCGTCAAGGAAGAAACGGACATTTTTCTCACGCCGATATTGTCCAAAAAATCCTAACAGCAGGGGATCATGACAGGTCAGATTTTTGTCGACAGGCAGATCCAGAGGCTTAAAAACCGGAGGTGGTATAAGGTCTACGTTCTTCAGCCCATCTTCCGCAAAATCGTTGCGCAAAGTAATAACCTTCAAGCGGATATTTTTATATTTTCCCGCTCTGCGGGCCTGTTCCACAAAACGCGCCTTTTCCTTGGGATTGATGCCATGCACAATCATATAAATCGGCACAGGAGAATCCTTCAGCTTGCTGTCCAGAATGGCCTTGATATAGCGATAAGTAGATGTAGGAATAATCAGCGCCTGGCATTTGCCGGCCTTGATTTTTTCATAAGCGGAATTAAACCATTTACGGCGACGGTACTCTCTCTGCAGAGACAAAAACAGCTTCTGCACACGGTTAGCGCCAGCATAGGTAACAACCTCTCCGCCCTTCAAATAGTCTACTTCTGCATTATATTTGATTTTAAAGGGAAAATTCTCTGGAGTAAACAACACTGGTTCATGACCCTGGTTTCTCAGTTCATCCACCAGTATCCTGTCAAATTCTACCTCATGCCCCGCAGGCATGACAATACTTTCTAAAATAGCAACACGCATAAATCTCTTCCTCTGGCCTGGCAAGCCTGTAAATTTATTTCGTCTACAACATTATAAATATCCAATATGTACTCTTTAATCATATTATTATATCATATACCTAATAGCATGACAAACAAAACTCCCAAAGCAGCTGATCCTTTAAAGGAACTGCTTCAGGAGTTGCAGCTTTGGCTATGTAATTTAGTTAGCAATATTTTTCTTGGCAAAAAATGCCGCTCCCAGAACAATCCATACCAGCAACATAACATAGCTTTGCCAACAGAAGTGAACACCCTCCAGTCCAGGAATAGGTATCAGCTGAAGAATGATAAAGGTCAGAGAGAATATCACTCCCACAATGGAAAAAATTCTCAAGCACATAGATTCATCTCCATCGCGCTTCATAATACGCCCCGTTGCCAAGCAGGTGAACAGATAACCAATAGATGCGCCAATAGCAGACATATCTACAAACCATCCCAGCGCTTCACGTCCTAAAACTGGTCCTGCCAGAGAGATAACTATGCAGAAAAGCATGGCATTTTTAGGTGTATGGTGCTTTTCATCAATCACGCCAAAAATTTCCGGCAGATAACCATCCCGGCTCATGGAATACATCAATCTTGAGGAAGCCAGATAAAAGCCCATAATACCAGAAAGAACGGCTGAGGATACCGCAATACCCACCAGTACTTTGCCAAAGCCTCCCAGCATTTTTTCAGCAGCAACCAGCAGGAGCCAGGGAGTTCCCTCCGCATCCACAATCAGCTCAGGCCAATTCTGCAGTGCCGCAGCCGCAATAGTATTGTTGGATGTGTAGACAAAACATCCGAAAATTATAGCAATGACCATAATGAAAATAACCTTTTGGTAGGAGAACTTAAACTCCTCTGCCGCCTGGGGAATGGTATCAAAGCCCACATACGCCCAAGGTGCAATAGCAAAGGTTGACAAAATAGCCGCCAGAATATTTTTGTTGCTCATGGAATCAACGTATTTACCTGCAGCCATAGCTGCACTTTTGTCAAAGCCCCAAATGGGCTGCATATTGGCAAAACTAGTATAGGGAGAAACAAGGGCTGCTACAAATAGAGTAAATACGGATAGCACCAGCAGACTGGCCAAGACGGTCTGAATAATACCTGCTTTTTTGACCCCTAGAATATTCAGGATACCGAAAATAATTAAAATAGAGCTTGCCAGCAGAATCTCTCCCAACCAGACTTCAAACCCAGCAATACTGTAATGCAAGCCCCATTTCAGCACTGGCCCGAAAAGTCCATCCACAATCAGGCCGATGGCCGTAGAATTCATGGGAACATTGGTCAGGTAGGCTGCCACCAGAAACCAGCCGCAGATATAGGCAGGAACCTTGCCGTATACCTCCTTGGTAAAGGTAAATTCGCCACCAGCCTTGGGAAACTTAGGAACCATATAGGCATAGGAGGCCGCAATAATCATCATGACCAGTGCACCTAAAACCATAGCTGCAGCAGTTCCTGCAACGCCGGAATTGGCCAGAAATTTTTTGCCGGGGTTAATAAAAGAGCCCCAGCCTACAATACAACCAAAGGCAATAGCCCACACATGCAGAGGATTCAATTGTCTTTTCAGTTCCGGTGTTTTGCCCTGCATACTTGTCATGCTCCTTAAAATTCATTTCCGATTCATTGCTCTTATGTATTGAACAAACGCCTAAAGATTTTTACCATAAAAATGCAGCTCCAAAATTCTGTTCAAGAAATTTGAAGCCACATCTTCACTTAAGGATAATCATACAACCATTGTTCATTATTGTCAAATTAATTTTAAAAAATGAACATTTTTATTGTATTATCAGCTATTTATGTTCATTTTTTGATTATGTTCGTCACGTTATTCCCGTTCAGCCTGTAACATACAGCTTATCAATAGCCTTCAGTTCATTAAAGGTATCTATTTCTACAATGTCTTCCAGTTGGCACTCACGGATATGTACCTGGTAGTTTTCCTTTTTGTAAACCAAAGGTACCTGTTCCCAGTAACGTTCTTTACCACCAGGAGAGCGGAAAACTTCATCAATATCCCCAGCCAGCTTGGTACCATCCTCTTGAGACCAGTAGGAAATACCCACCATCTGGTGACAATTAAGACCGCCCACCTTTTCCTCTTTGACGATGCCCTTCTCATTAGTAACCAGGCACCAGTCATCACTGCGTTCTACAGGAATGCCTAGGAAATTAGTTTCATATTCATATTTACGAATCAGATTTTTGTTATGGAGCACCAAATCGGCCTCCAGAACATAGGCATTCTGCAGCAGATATTTGACACAGGCAGCCGAAGAAATATTATTTGCTTCATTATATATAGGATTCTCTACAAATTTGATGCCAGGATACTTGTAGAGCAGCTGATCAAATTGTTCTCCCAGATAACCACGCACAATAACAATCTCCGGAATACCTGCAGCTACAACAGCATCCAGCAGAGTATCAATGATGCGCACACCATGAACCCGTACTAAAGGCTTAGGAGTATTGAAGGTAATGGGTACCAAACGCGATCCAAAACCAGCTGCAATGAATACTGCTCTTTTGACTCTGTAGGGCTCCAGTGCATCCAATCCTTTTTTGGTTACAATGCCATCCTCATAATAGCCCTTCTGGCTCAACTCCTTTAGATTTTTGTTGACTGTACCCACAGAAACTCCCAGTTTAGCTGCCAGTTCCCGTTGAGTAGCAGCCCCCTGGTTGCTTTCCAGGTAAGCCATTATTTCAAATTCCTTTTTTGTCAGCATAGTAGTTCTCCTCATAAGTTTTAATACGGCATAACTGCTTTTTCTTTAGCCAATCGCCAATTTTCTTTTTCCCAGATATTATTCTTGACTGCGAACCAACGTGCCGGCTGATAGGTGTTACCGCTGTTGTAGCGGATTTCATATTCGCTGGACTCCATAATATACTGCTCTGGTGCCTCTTTAGCCGCAGTTGTAATAGCTTGTTTTGTAAAGGGATTTACCGGGTCAGTTACTATACCCTTCAAGGCCAGCGCTGGTACATCGGCATTGGTCATAAATTCCGTAGAGGTCTGCAGTCCCTGCTGATTAAAATCCTTGACCATCAAAAGCGGGAAGAAAGCAGTAGCATCACCATTATTCAATCCTTTGCCCTTAAGCTTGCCCACTCTGTCTTTAAAAAGCAGCGCCTGACTCTGTCCTGTAGCCCCACCATGGTCAGCCACCAGAATAATACGGGTATTGTCATAGACACCTTGTTGGCGCAGATAGTCAAACCATGCTCCCAGCTTCAGGAAAGCTGCCATATTAACGTGATACTTAGCAACCTGTCCCACGCTCTTCATAGCCAGTCTTTTCCCGTCCACAACATAATGCCCCGCATTAAAATCAGCAGTAGCGCTATTATCTATATGCTCTGCAGGAACATAGTCCGGCTCCTGCAGCAGAGCGCTGTCATGGGTAATATCGTTAGTCATGGCCAAGAAGGTATTCCCTTCGTCCACAATCCTCGTCCTTTTTGTCATATCCTCAAGAGCACGATAACATTCCATGAAACTTTTATCATAGCCATGAGACAGCTTAGTGTTTTTAATAGTCTGACTTTGTATCCTGTCAAAACGGTTATAACGACCACCTGAATAAAGACCGAACAGG
>R04__coassemble_1047_pt1 | contig 9189 bp, 9 predicted proteins | sample R04__metabat2_low_PE_017 | metagenome-assembled genome bin R04
TAGCTAAACGCATGGCTGACAAATACAACACTGTAGTTGACAAGGACGATATCCTGATTACTACCGGTTCCCAACAATGCCTGGACTTCGTCGGCAAGCTGTTCATCAACCCTGGTGATGTTGTTCTCTGTGAAAGCCCCTCCTACCTGGGTGCTCTGAACGCCTTCAATGCTTACCAACCTACCTTCGTAGAGGTTCCCACTGATGACGGCGGTCTGATTCCTGAAGAACTGGACAAAATCCTGTCCACTACTGAAAACTGCAAATTCATCTATGTAATTCCCGATTTCCAAAACCCCACTGGCCGTACCTGGTCTCCTGAACGCCGCCAAAAATTCATGGAGGTTGTCAACAAACACAACCTGCCTGTAGTTGAAGATAACCCCTACGGCGAACTCCGTTATGAAGGCGTTATCCAACCTTCTCTGGAATCCATGGATACCAAGGGCCTGGTAATGTTCCTGGGCACCTTCTCCAAGATTTTCTGCCCTGGTCTGCGTTTAGGCTGGATTGCTGCAGAGCATAGCCTGCTGGAAAAATTCATCATGATCAAACAATCTGCAGACCTGCATACCTCCAACTTTGACCAAGGCGTTGCTGATGCTTACATGGATATGTATGATCTTGATGCTCACGTTAAAGAAATCGTTGAGTTGTACCGTCATCGCCGCGACCTGATCCTGGCTACCATGGAAGCTGAAATGCCTGAGGGTACTGTCTGGACCCATCCTGAAGGCGGTCTGTTCCTGTGGCTGACCGTTCCCGAAGGAGTCAGCGCTCTGAAGGTCTTCAACAAATGCATTGAGAACAAGGTAGCAGCTGTTATCGGCGATGCTTTCTATCCCAATGACAAAACTGACCGCAGCATGCGTATCAACTACTCCAACATGCCTGATGACCGTATCGTAGAGGGTATCCAACGTATGGCTAAGGCTATCAGAGAGTGCATGTAATTCAAGGCCTTCTGGTTTAATCCCTAAGCTTTGACTTAATTTAATGGTTTAAAAATGCGTAACAGTGAGAATTTGCTGTTACGCATTTTTTGTATCTTTTCATAGATGTATGATAGCTTTTTATAAGCATATTCCATAAGAGCTTACTGTAGACAATTTTATTGCCAACAATTTTATTGTTGCCCGTTGTCCTGAAACCACTTTATTTATTGAAGTGTTTAGTATATAATGATATAAGGAAATTTTTGTGCAAAGGATGTGTCATCTTGAAACCATATACAGAACAGGAAATAGAGCAGGTCGGCTTTTTCTCCAGCCTGCTGGGAGGCAAGCCCGTAAAGAATGCCTGGGCGGAAATCAATAATCTGCTGGTAGAAGCAGAAAGTGCCAAGGATTTGTCTGCATAGCAGGTCAAGAAGGCTGTGAAAAGCTGGGGTGCTAAGCTGGATGAGGAAAGCGTCAAAACCAGAGCGGAAATCTACGGCAAGCTGGCCGAGGTAGTTTATACAGAAGCCGACAGTGCTGATTATGAACGCTTCCAGGAGCTGGAGCATTTGGCTAAGGTGCTGGAGCTGCCGGAGTACCAGATTAAGCTCAGCAACAAGGCTGCCAAGACTGTGGCCTATTTTGCCCGTTGCCGGGGTCTGCTGGAGGGAACGGAAAAGCTGGACATCAAGGCCATTGACAAGCTCTTCGGCTATGACTATGAGGATGGTCTGGCTGCCCGTAAGCAGGTTTTCCAGGATTATTTCTATCAGGAGTTTGAGGGCATCAGCCAAAGACGCCGCTATTCTGATGAGGATATTGAAAAGTACAGCAAGGACTGCGAAAAGCTGGACATTCCCTATGAATTCCGCAACAACATTCAGCTGGCTCTGGATCATTACAACCAGCTGTGGATGGCAGAAACCCAACCTCTGCCGGAGACTCCCATTGATATGCCCCTGCAGCCTGGCGAGGTCTGCCGTGCCTATGCCAACTGTGGCTTCATTGAGCTGAAGGAGATTGAGACTGTAGACAACTACTACGAAATGACCCGTAAGTTCAAGCTGGACGAGACCGTAACCTTCTCCGGGGATAAGCTGGATATGCCTAAATCCAAGGAAGAAACCAATGTAGTTACGGAAATCGGTTATTTCTTCCTGACCAACCAACGTATTTTCGGTCTGGCCAAGGAATCTGCCAGAATTATTGATCTGCAGGAGGTTACCGGTTTAGACTTTGATGGCAGTACTACTATTACCTATCATACCACCAAGGGTGATGTAGTGTTCAAATATCCCGATGAAGCAGCTGACGTAATGTATCTGCTGGTACAGAGAGTCTTGAAGGAAGACATCAAGAAAGCTTAAATATCAATTGTATACCTAATAAAAAAGGAGAGGCAGCGCCTCTCCTTTTTCTATGTCCATATAAATTTGCAGTCCTTACATTTTTTCCTCGGAAACTCGTACGCTGACAGTCTGTACCTGCTTTACGGCACCGAAGAAAACGCCCTTGTCGATAATGCAGTCGCCGGCATCACGTCCCTCGGACAGCTTGACATATTTGTCATCCACTACTCTGTTGTTGGTGGGATCAATGCCAATCCAGTGACCCCGGGCATAGATTTCCACCCAGGCATGGGTTGCACCCTCGCCATACATGAAGCCTGCCGTATAACGGGCGGGAATACCAATGCTGCGGCATAAAGCAATCAGGATATGGGAATAATCCTGGCAGACGCCGTGTCCCTGGTCCAAAGCCTGTTGGGCTGTGGTAGCAGTGTTGGTGGTACCGGACTTGTATTCGAAATTCCGGTAGAGTTCAGCACTCATGGCCAAAGCCTTCTGGATAGGATCCCGCATACGGGAAGCTATCTCCAGATAGGGCTCCATGCCACTGGTCAGAGTAGTCTGGGGAGTGGGAAACCGGTAGAGCGGATTCAAAGGGCTCATATCGATATTCTCACTGTTGGTGATAGCTATGCCCTCCACACTGAAGCTGAAATCGCTGTGGGGTTCTTCGATATAACCATAGCAAAGTGTGTTGCCGAAACAGTCCACCGCTTTGGTGATGGAAGGTACAGGATCAATCTGGAAGGATAGCTTGGTAATATGCTGGCAGGCATTCTGCTTGGGCAGGCAACGGAGTACAAAGCTATGTCCCTCAACCTCGCCACCCTGAAAGGTCAGCTGCATATCATATTTAAAATGTAATTTTTTCAACTAACTCAGCCCTTATAAATATTATTGAGGTTGTAGAGCACCTTGTTCAGATCTCTCTCCAGCTTCACAGCATCACTTACTACCTGCAGGTTGTAAGCATCATAATCAATATGGGAACGGCCTAAACGGTATTCCATACGGTCGAAGGCCCATTTTACAGAGCTGATATCATAGCCCAGACGGATATACAGGTCCAGACGTTCTACCTGACGGCCGAAACGCATAATGTTTCTGGAGGTGGAGCTGTTGACACAGTCGTCAATGGAACCCCAGAAAGCATAGAGATAATCCAGTACGGATTGCAGCTCCAGCAGGCTGAAGGGTTTGTTCTTAGCTTCTACCAATACATCCAGAGCCATCTGGCAGTAGGCCAGAGTGGAGGAGCTCAGTACATCACGGAGCACCATAGCGTTGTCATACGCTCTGGTCAGATTGGTGTAGATCTAGTTGGTCTCCTTGTCATAAAAAAAATAGTTTTTGATGAAGGTTTCCTTGTTGCCGTAAACATCAGGAATCATCAGCTCCTGGCAAACCTTCTGGTAGGCATTGGCATCACTGTCAATCATGGTGTCATAGGCTTCCATGAAGGAGCGGATGGTGGTGAAGGCACGTTCACTGTAACGGCCCAGCCAATATAAATGGTCAGATTTTTCTAGCGAGATAATACCCATGTGTCTTTAAAGCCTCCTCCTTGAGATGAGTTAACTACGAAGGAATCCGGATTGCGGGAGAAACGGGTCAGGCCGCAGGGCCATACCTTGGTGCTTTCACCGCTGAGTACGAAGGCACGGAGATCGGCCTTACGTTCAACTCTTTGTCCGTTATCCATAATGGGAAGATCAATGAAGTCGATAATTTCCTGGGCAATGAAGCGTCTGGGTTCAGCAGCAATAAGTGCCTTGAAATCGGCAGCCTTCTGGGAATCCAGATCTCTGCCGAAGAGGACGCCGTAGCCACCGGCCTCGGAAACATCCTTGAAGACCAGTTCGTTGAAATGCTCCATAGCATATTGACGGTCTTTTTCATAGTACATGAGGTAGGTAGGAGCATTGTTGGTAATGCAGTCCTCACCCAGATAGTATTTAACCATGGCAGGTACGAAATAGTACAGGCCCTTATCATCAGCAACACCATTGCCGGGAGTATTCAGGACAGCTACATTGCCGGCTCTGTAGGCGCTCATCAGGTTGGGAACGCCGATGAGGGATTCAGGCAGGAAGGTCAGAGGATCAAGATACTCGTCGGAAATGCGGCGGTAGATAGCACCGACTCTTTGAGGCTTGTCCATAGCACGGTAGTATACCTGACCATTTTCTACATATAAGTCACTGGGCATAGCCAGAACGCTATTGGTCATTTCTGCCAGGTAAGCATGCTCAAAGAAAGCAGCGTTGTAGCGGCCGGGAGTCAGGATGACGGAGATGCCGCCGGTGTTCACATAGTTCATGACATTGGAGAGCATGGTGCCGTAATTACGGTTGTCTACAACATCATTGTTGGCAAAGGTTTCCGGAGATGCCATACGGCAGAGCTTGCGGGCAATCAGAGGATAGGAGGCACCGGAGGGGATGCGCAGATTGTCCTCCAGAATGTACCATTTCTTGTCCTTGGCTTGTACCAGGTCAATGCCGGAAATGTGGGAATACACCTTGCGGGAAGGGGTAATGCCGATGCATTGAGGCAGGAAGCCACTGGAGGAATAAACAAATTCTTCAGGAATAACCTTGTCCTTGAGGATGCGTTGCTCATGATAAATATCATAGAGGAACAGGTTCAGGGCAGTAACACGTTGTGCCAGGCCAGCTTCCATTTCTGCAAATTCAGCTGCAGTAATGACGCGGGGAATAGCATCAAAGGGAAATAGCTGCTCGTGGAAGGTATTGTTTTTGTAAATACCAAATTTTACACCATTACGAGCCAGCAGCTTGTTGATATTTTCCGTATATTTAATCAAATTTTCCATACGGAGCACTCCTTTCTCTCCCAGAAAATAGTTATAACTAAAGAAAAACAGCAAGGACAGTATTACACGCGCCATTGCTGTTCTTAATTTATTTTAAATAATTATATAGCATTTGTCAATGAGATATTTTAATTGACTAAAGGAATTTGCCTGGTCTAACCTTCGTCGAAGTGACAGCAGCTCAGAGATGCTCCAGTAAAAATTATGACGGACCTAAAGAAGCTGTTTTCAGATTGAAGAGGTAATTCGCAGAGAAAGTAAGAGTTTTGCTGACGCCAAGATAAATTCTGTGCTATAATGATGTAGGATTATTTAAGTAGTGTTTTTGCTGAAAATAAATGTAGAGGCTGAAAATGAGTGTTGAACCATTAAATGAGAACAAAATAAACTGGAAGGTCAATATCACCATCCTTTGGCTCTGTATATTTTTATGCTGCTCCAGCTATACCATGTGCATTCCCTTCCTGCCGGTCTATCTGCTGCGGGAGCTTCACGTAGCTCAGCAGGATATAGGACTGTGGAGTGCAATAGCTTTTTCCATTACCTTCATTTTTTCTACAATCATGGCTCCTATCTGGGGAGCTTTGGCGGATTACATTGGGCAGAAGAAAATGGCCATCAGGGCTGGGTTAGGTCTTTCTTTGACTTACCTGCTGTCAGCTGTAGCTCAGGATGTGTACCAGATGGTGGCCATCAGAGCTTTGTGTGGCTTTTTGTCCGGCTTTGTACCTGCCTGTATGTCTTTAGGCTCCCAAAGTCTGCCAGAGACAAAAATGGGTTGGGGTATGGGACTGCTGCAGACGGCTATGGCCAGTGGTATGATATTGGGACCGCTGATGGGCGGCTACCTCAGCAGCTGGTTCGGTATGCGGACCTGCTTCATGATGTCCTGTGTGGCGCTGTTTTTCAATGCCATAGCTATTATCATAGTAGCCAAGGATTTGAATTATGATAAATTCCCCGGCTTTAAAAACCTGCATCTCATCAAGGATGTGCAGGAAAGCCTGAGCAATAAAAAGCTGTTGTTTGCCATGTCCATGTTTTTGGTGGTGCAGAGCTGCAACCTTTTGACCCAACCTCTGATTACTATTTACGTAGGTGAGCTCATGGGCGCCGTCAATGATGAGTCCGTGAAAATGGCCGGTATTATTTTCTCCATGGCCGGTATTTCCGGCATTGTGGCTGCTCCCCAATGGGGCAAATGGGGACAAAGGTATGGCTATCTGAAAATCTTCTGTGTAGCTGCAGGTATTGCCGGCTTCATTGATCTTTTTCAGATGTTCATTCAGACAGTCTGGCAGTTTGTGTTCATCCAGTTCGCCTTTGGTCTGTTCCTGGCAGGCTGTGTTCCCAATGTCAACGCCAGCCTGACGGAGATTGTGGATAAAAAGAGCCGTGGCAAAGCCTTTGGACTTTGTGCCAGCGCTACCCAGTTCGGTGGTGTAGTAGGACCCATGGTAGGCTCCTGTCTGGCGCTGTTCCTGCCTAACCGTCTGGTATTGGTATTTGTAGGTGTAGCTCTGCTGGTAACGTCAGCCTTCACCTATATTACCAGAGTCAGGAATGATTAAAGACAAATGATATTATCCCTATAAATTTGAAAATAAGACGGATAAGCAAGTAAAGCTTACCCGTCTTTGTTTTATGTGCATCCGTATTTAAATCTTTTTGATGGGGAGAGAACGCAGAAACTTACTTCGGTGTAGCCGTTACCCACTGCTTGTCCCGTTCTCCGCTTTTCATGAGATGGGCATCAAACCACATGTAGAAGAAACGTTCCGCAGGTACAACGCCGTAGCCGTCCTGGGTATGGTCCGTGGTATCATAGGGATCCGCCATAATCAGCACATCATCGCCGGCATTGCCGGTTCCCAGGGAATCGTAGCCGATAATAACCCGCCAGTGACCGCCCCAGTCGATATTTTCTACCATGATGGGGGTATTGTTTTCCAGATTGCTTTTCACGAATTTCAGAAAATCCTCATAGGTAGCAGGGGACTTGGTATCAGCAGAGGACTTGGTTTTCCAGCCGATACTCTGGAAATATTTTACCATCTGCTTGGCAGAAGTGCCCTTTTTGTTATCGGTACCCATGGTTTGGGCCATCTCCAGCTCCGTATGCAGAGGCTTGCCGTTAAGGTATTCTACCACCATATGGGCACAGGCAGGGCCACAGGTATAGCCCGTCACCTGCTGGCTGGTCTTGAAGTGAGTAAGGATGATCAGATTTCCCTTGGATTCCATGTTGTAGAAATCCAGCTTGGGAAAATAGGGAGAATCGGCAACATCGATTTTTCCCACCAGCTTGTCGGGAGCATCGCCTTCTTCTTTGTAGAATTGGACACCGAGAAAATTTCCACCCGTCAGGCTGGAATAGACATAGCCTCCACCCAAGCCGACTGCCAGCAGCAGCAGGAAAGCCAAAAGTAGTTTGATTTTATTGCTCATCCAGGTCACCTCGTTGAAGCTTTTTGGTAACTGCCTGTAAAAGGGCAGTTTTTTCATTTTCCAGGTTGCCGTTTTGGCAGCGCAGCAGCAGATAGCTGAGAATAAATCTGATTTTATGACGGGGTACCAGCTCCAGCAGCTGTTTACCGGAAATATCCAGGTCGCCAGGAGTCACGGGCATGCGTTGACGGCACAGCTCGACGACCTGTCGCCCAAGTTCCTTGCCGTCGGCCATCAGCTGGGGATTCTTGCCGGCATGGGTAGCTCCCATATCTGCCAGAAAGACCTCCACTAATTGCTCAAAGGCTTCCGTCATTTCCTGTTGACTGCGGAAATTGATGTGGGCCGGATCCTTGGTGAAGTCCTGGATATAGGTAGCCTCCTTGCGGACCCAGCTTAAAAGTGTCTTCCTGCCGGTGAACATCATGGGGGCGAAACGCATATGGCGGGCGACGAGCCAGATAGCCCGGGTACTGAATTTCCTGGGATATTCCAGACGTGCGAAAATAGCCGTAGCCATTTTGGCGCTGAGATGCTCGTGTCCATGGTCACCGGGAGTGCCGTCCTCGTGGAAAACTCTTATTCCCGGAAGACCCTTGCCGATATCGTGGAGCAGCATGGACCAACGGATTACCAGCTCACGGGGGCTGTTGTCCACAGCCTGCAGAGTGTGCTCCCAGGTATCATAGCAGTGGAAACGGGCGTTCTGGTGCAGACCTACCAGGTGCTCCAGCTCCGGCAGAATAGCTACAGAAGTAAGCTGGCCATGGTCCCGGCTCTGGCAGGTGGCACTGGCTAGGCCGGTTGCTTCCAGCAGCATCAGTCCTTTGCCGGCATAAGCGCCCAGCAGCAGCTTATCCAGCTCCTTGCGTACTCTTTCCAAAGAAAGACCAGCACATTTTCCCACAGGGAATTTATAGTTTACAGGTAAATAGTAGGGAGTATCAGGTGCCCCAAAGGGAGGCAGCTGGTCCTCCTCCTGAACATAAGTAAAGCCCAGCTGAGCCACAAAGCGGCAGGCTCTCAGCATGCGCAGAGCATCCTCTTCATAGCGTTGACTGGCTTTTCCTACGGTACGGAGTATTCTGTTTTCCAGATCCTGTTGGCCACCGAAATAGTCATGGATGTTTCCTTGGAGATCCAAGGCCATGGCGTTGATGGTGAAATCTCTGCGGCTCAGATCCTCCTGCAGAGTAGGGCAGAACCACACCTCTGCTGGGCGATGGGAATCAGTCTGACCGTATTTTTCGCCTCGGAAGGTAGTAACCTCAAAGGCTTCTCCCTGAAGCAAGACTACCACGCAGCCGAAATTGTTGCCCAGATTGTCCACCACACCCCAGCCTGCAGCCTTGGCGACAGCCATAGTCTGTTCGGGTAGAGCATTGGTAGTAATGTCAAAATCGCCTGGCTCCCGGCCCAGCAGCAGATCCCGGACCGCACCGCCCACCACATAAGCCTCAAAACCAGCAGCCTCCAACGCATGCAGAATGGACAGAACCTTGGGGGGAATTTTTGCTATAATATTAGGTTTGTTTGGATTTGGATTGTTAGTCATAGTTTTATATAGAGTTAACAGTTAACAATTAACAATTAACAGTTAAGGTGAAAATTTGCGTAG
>R04__coassemble_1131_pt1 | contig 8808 bp, 5 predicted proteins | sample R04__metabat2_low_PE_017 | metagenome-assembled genome bin R04
AAGGTTCCTGCTGCCATAATAATATCATCCTGATAGCCAGGCAAGGGCGCAGGCTCAGGAGATACGTAAGCATCTACAGGAGAATTATTTTGGACAGCTACGCAGAAATCAATAAGCTTCTGCTTGTTTTCCAGCTTGATAGCCTGAATAATATCGTGACGGCTTTCTTCCGGCAGAGGTTTAACCTCGTAGCCCAGCTTTTGGAAGACTGCTGCTGCAAAAATTGCAGTTTTCACAGCCTGCAGCACTACGTGAGGAGCCAGGAACAGACCTTGATAGAATTCTCTGGCAGTATCGCCCAGAGTAGCACCCATTTCCTTGCCCAGACCAGGAGCAGTAGCTCTGTAGGAGGCCTTTTCCACCAGGTCAGCACGGCCTACAATGTAGCCGCCCATAGGAGCAATGCCGCCGCCCAGATTTTTGATCAGGGAGCCGGCCATAATATCAGCGCCCACCTCAGTAGGCTCCTGTTTTTCGATGAATTCGCCGTAGCAGTTATCTACGAAAGCGATAACATTGGGGTTCACTTCTTTGGCTGCAGCAATAATTCTGCCGATTTCTGCCACAGAAATAGTTTTACGGACAGCGCTGTAGCCGCAGGAACGCTGTACATGAATCATTTTAGTTTTAGCGGTAACAGTTCTTTTAATAGCCTCCAGGTCTGCATGACCGCCTACCATGGGGATTTCCTTGTAGATAATGCCCAGATCAATCAGGCTGCCCTCAGTAGTTACGGGAGAACCGATAATCGTCTGCATGGTATCATAGGGAGTACCGGTGCAGCCCACCAGCTCATCCCCAGGACGGAGATTACCCAGCAAAGCTACTGCCAGAGCATGGGTGCCGGAAACGAACTGGGAACGGACCATGGCATCCTCAGTGTGGAACAGCTCTGCGTAAATCTCATCCAGCTGATCTCTGCCCATATCGCTGTAGCCATAGCCGGTAGTAGGCTTCAGGTAGAAGTCAGATACCTTATGGTTACGGAAAGCGGTAATAACCTTATTGGTGTTAAACAGTGCAGCCTCCTCCAAAGCAGCACTATGCTTGGCAACCTCAGCCAAGGCTTCCTGTTCTAAAGCTAAAAATTCATTTTCAGTCATTTTATCATCCTTTTATAATTTATTTCGGCTATTGGAAATAGCTTAGTATCATTTCAGTGTCTCTCGGTAGAGCTGTGCCAGCTCCAGATATTCCGTAAACTCCTCTACGGCTTCTGCATCCAGACGTACGGTCATCAGGCTACCGTCCTGGGTAAATTCTTCGCTGAGCACTGTACCAATGCGGTGCAGCTTAGCAGCCTGGTCTGCCTCATCATAGGGCACCAGGAACTCCTCCTCCACGGATTTCAGCTTCAGGTTCTCGCTGATGAGCTGCAGCAGCTTATCCAGATTCAGATTGCTCTTGGCAGAAATGCAGATGCTGTTCTCCTGCTGGGACAGACGCTCCAGCAATGCAGAATCAGGGGGCAGCTTATCAATTTTATTATAGACCGTAATAATCGTCTTATCCTGGGCACCCAGCTCCTCCAATACCTTGTAGACGGCATTGCTCTGCTCCTTATACAGCTCATGGCTCACATCAATGACATGGAGCAGCACATCTGCCTCTACCACCTCCTCCAGTGTGGACTGGAAGGCAGCAATAAGCTGATGGGGTAAACGTTGGATAAAGCCTACTGTATCGGTCAGGATAGCCTGCTGTTTATCCGGCAGGTCCAGCTGACGGGTAGTAGGATCCAGCGTAGCAAAAAGCTGATCCTTGGCATAAATATCTGAATTAGTCAGAGTATTCAGCAAGGTGGATTTGCCGGCATTGGTATAGCCCACCAGACTTACGGTCGGCACCTCTGCCTTATTGCGGCCACTGCGGTGGAGAGTACGGACATTCTTCACCTTGTCGATGCATTCCTTGATATAAGCAATGCGGTCACGGATCCGGCGGCGGTCCACCTCCAGCTTAGTCTCGCCAGGGCCGCGGGTACCGATGCCACCGCCTAAGCGGGACAGGGACAGGCCCTTGCCCATGATTCTGGGCAGAGTATATTGCAGCTGGGCCAGCTCAACCTGCAGCTTGCCCTCATTAGTACGGGCACGCTGAGCAAAAATATCCAGAATGAGAGCAGTTCTGTCCAGAACTCTGACACCTACTGCCTCTTCGATATTCCGCTGCTGGGCAGGACTCAGCTCATCATCAAAAACTACCAGATCAATATTTTCCTGCTGCACATACAGTGCCAGCTCCTGTACCTTGCCCCGTCCGATGAACATGGCCGGATCCGGCTTAGGACGCTTCTGCAGGATTTTGGCTACCACCTGGGCACCAGCTGTATCTGCCAGCTGCTTCAGCTCCTCCAGGGAATCCTCACAAGTCCAGCCCAAGGTACTGAGAGTACCACTGTATTCCAGTCCTACAAGCACTGCTCTTTCCTGAGCCTGGGCCAGGCTGGAGGTACCGGATTGCTTCTCCAGGATTTTCTCCAGCATAGCTACTACGTTGGGGAAAAAAATATTTTCTGCTTTTTCCAGACTGAGAGGACCGTAGCCCTCCACCAGATAATTGTCATTTTCGTCAAGGCCCGTAATCAGGGCAAAAGTGATTTCTGAGCTTTCCAGCTCCGCCTCATTGACACCAATGGCCACCATGGTATCCAGACGGTTAGCCTTCAGAGCAGAAATATCCACACCGCTGAGCATAGGATTGCCACCAGGATGGGTATGGATACAACGGACACCGCACAGACGTCCGCTGCCCCTGCGCCCCTCAATGGGAGGCAGGTCCACCTTGTTGTTATCGCCTACAACTACAGTAGTAATCTGGCCGCTGCGGGTTACATAGACAGATATTTCCCGGTTGATCACCGCAGTCAGGGAGGCCATTTTCAGAGCCAGCTCCTGGGTCAGCAGCTGACCATTGACCAGCTGCAGCTCGTAAAGAGTCTTCAGTTCCTCAATAATCGTATTTCTGATGCCTTTTAAATTACCGAAAACTTCATTCATGGGGGATCACTCTCCTAAATGGAAGCCTTATTTCTTTTTGGCAGGCTCCACATTGACTTTATAGCCTCTGATGGTATTCTTGTGCAGGCAGCCCAGTACCTTTTCCGCCTCAGCTTCAGGTACCTCCACAAAAGTAAATTTTTCGAAGATATTAATCAGACCTACACTGCGGGCTGGAATATCCGCCTCAATGGCAATAGTATTCACAATATCCTTGACCGTAATTTTCTGGGCACGACCTACATTTATGAACAGACGTACCATACCGGGACGGGCACCGGTATTCTGCAGGTCATAAGCCAGATATTCCCGTTCTTTCTCCTCCTGCTGTGCTATCAGAGCCTTGGGGCCCTCCTGCATCAGCTTCAGGGCAGCTGCAGCAATATCTGCAGCAGAATAATCCTCCAGCAGATCCTCCGCTATGGTCATATAGTCCTGATATTGATTCAGCTCCAGCACAGTATGGATTTTCGCCAGAATCTGCTCTCTCTGGCGCTCAACTACATCAGCACCAGTGGGCAGTTGACGGCGTTGGATCTTCGTGTGGACCATTCTCTCAATCAGCTTCAGCTGACGGAATTCACGGGGAGTAATAAAGGTCATGGCTACGCCTGTATTGCCGGCACGACCGGTACGGCCGATACGGTGCACATAGCTCTCCGGATCCTGGGGAATATCAAAATTCACTACATGGGTAATATTATCGATATCAATGCCGCGGGCAGCCACATCTGTAGCAATCAGCACATCAGCATGGCCCTCGCGGAATTTTTTCATGACCCGGTCGCGCTGGGTCTGGCTCAGATCGCCATGGAGTCCCTCTGCCATATAGCCACGGCTGGACAGAGCACTGGCCAGATCATCTACGCCCCTTTTCGTGCGGCAGAAAATGATCAGCTTGCCATCAATTTCCGTATCCAGCAGACGGCACAGTCCTTCTATCTTATCCTTAGTCTCATAATAGCATTGCTCAATCAAAGGTACTGTGAGCTCATCCTTGGAGACCGTCACATTTTTGGGAGCCTTCATATATTTTTTGGTCAGGCTCAGGATGGGGCGAGGCATGGTAGCAGAGAACAGCAGTGTCTGACGCTCTGCAGGCAGCACTCTCATAATCTCTTCCATATCCTCCACAAAGCCCATATCCAGCATCTCGTCGGCCTCATCCAGTACCAGATAGTGGATATGATCCAGCTTGATGGTACCACGATTGATGTGGTCAATAAGACGTCCCGGAGTGCCGATTACAATCTGCACATTATTTTTCAGGGCATGGATCTGACGTTCAATGGGTTGACCGCCATAAACCGGCAAGGCTTTGATGCGGCGGGTACGGCCAATCTTGCCGATTTCCTCCGCTACCTGAATCGCCAGTTCCCGGGTAGGTGTCATGATCAGAGCAGTAATATGCTTGAAATCCGTTACACTCTGCACCAGAGGAATACCAAAGGCTGCGGTCTTACCGGTACCAGTCTGAGCCTGGCCGATAACGTCGTTGCCCTCCAATACCAAAGGAATAGTTGCAGCCTGGATAGGAGAGGGCTCCTCAAAGCCCATATCCTTGATCGCTGCTACAACTCTTTTATCCAGCTCTAAGCTGCCGAACATTTCTGTTTGCATGGTCATTAATTAATTGCCTCCATTATCCTATCTAATACCATGGAAATCGCCGTAGTGGCAATTTTCAGTTTGTTTTCTGTTCTTGTGGCCGTAAAATGCAGCTCGGCACAGACAATATCGCTGCGAGTTGCTACGGCTATGTAAACCAGTCCTACAGGCTTGCCCTCACTGGGACCAGGACCTGCATTACCGGTAATGCCTACACCATAGTCCGTATCCAGCAGCTGCTGCACGCCTCTGGCCATTTCCAGAGCCGTCTCTCTGCTAATCGCACTATATTTTTCCAGTGTTTCTGTTTTTACTCCCAAAAGCTTATGTTTGGATTCGTTGGAATAGCTCACTACTGAACCCTTGACATAAGCGGAGCTGCCGGCAATATCCGTCAGCATACTGGTAGCCAGACCACCAGTACAGGATTCTGCCAAAGCAATAGTTTCCTGTCTCTCCAGAAGTTTTTTCCCGAGACAGCTGGCCAGATTTTCCTCATCTGTGCCATAAATATACTTGCCTGCCAGAGCACGGATTTCCTGCTCCATGCCATCCAGCAGTTTCTGGGCCCTCTCCATATTTTCAGCCTTGGCTGTAATGCGGATAATCACCTCTCCCTTGCGGGCATACAATGCCAAGGTGGGATTGGTCTGGGCCATGATAATTTCGTCCAGCAGCGTAGCCAGACTGGACTCACCGATATTTCTCAGATGCAGCACTCTGGAGCAGATAGTGCCCAGCTTGCCGAAATGCTGCTCCAGCAGAGGGAACAGCTGTTTCTCACACATATCTACGAGCTCGAAGGGTGGTCCCGGCAGCAGCACGAACACTTTGCCCTGCTCCTCCAGCCAGACGCCGGGAGCAGTTCCCACCTCGTTTTTCAGCACTGTACAGCCCTGGGGCAGCATAGCCTGATTGATATTATTGGGGGTGTAGTTTATTTTCCTGACTGCAAAAAAATTCTGGATTCTTTCCCAGCTTTCCTGGTCCAGATAGCTGTCACGCCCGCAAAGCCTGCAGACTACCTCCTTGGTAATATCTCCCCGGGTAGGTCCCAGGCCGCCGCTGATGACAATCAGGTCAGCCCTCTGGCTTGCCAGTTTCAGACATTGCTCCATCCGTTGGTAGTTATCTCCCACAGTCGTATGGTAGAGCACATCAACCCCTCTTTTATTCAGTTCTCTGGACAGGTACTGCACATTGGTGTTCAGGATATCTCCCAACAGCAGCTCCGTGCCTGTAGTAACGATTTCTGCAATCATGGTTTCTGCCTCTTTCCTTATGTCTGCTCAATATCTGCTCAGCTGCTAACTCCCAACAGACAACTCTTAGCAATCAACGTAAAACCTTAGCTATCAACATAAAATCTGCACTTAGATGCGTTCAGCCACCATTTCGTAGGTAAAGCCCTGTACTAAACGCACTTTGACAAAATCGCCCACCTGCAATCCTTCAGCCTCGGGAATAAAGATATTGCCGTCAATATCCGGAGCCTCGTGCTCACTGCGGCATTCAGCCTCCAAGCGGATGCGGGTGCCGCCCTCACGGGTCTTCTCCTCTACCTCGGTAATATTTTCTACAACGACGGTCATTTCCTGACCCTCTCTGTCCTGATGAATCTCCTCGCAGATGCCTGCCTGCAGAGCATAGAGCTCGTGGTAACGCTCCTGCTTAACCTCTTCATCAATCTGATTGGTCATACGGCCGGCAGGAGTACCCTCCTCCTTGGAATAGGTAAAGACGCCGGCATTTTCAAAACGCTGCTGAGCGGCAAATTCCACCAGCTCCGCAAAATCATCCTCTGTTTCTCCAGGGAAGCCTACAATGAAGGAGGTACGGATGGTAATACCGGGAATGCGGGCTCTGATTTTCGCCAGCAGAGTCTCTACCTGAGCTCTGGTATCAAAGCGGTACATAGTTTTCAGCAGCCGGTCACTGGCATGCTGCAGGGGAATATCGATATATTTGCAGACCTTAGGCAATGTGGCAAAGGCCTCAATCAGTTCATCGGTAAAATTGTTGGGATAAAGATACATTACCCTTACCCATTCCAGACCTTCCAGAGCATTCAGGTCCTTCAGCAACTGGGGCAGCATCAGCTTCTTATACAGATCCTTGCCATAGACAGTAGTATCCTGGGCTACCACGATCATTTCCTTGACGCCATCGGCTACCAGCTGTCTGGCTTCCTCCATGACCTCTTCATAGGGACGGGAAACATAACGTCCCCTGATCATGGGAATAGCACAATAGGAGCAGCGGTTGTTGCAGCCTTCGGCAATCTTCAGATAAGCGAAATGTCTGGGAGTAGTACGGAAACGGGGAACTGCCTTCACATTTTCCCCGGTCTGCAGAGCGTGCTTTTTCTTATGTATAAAGCGGTCTCCTGCCAGAACTCTGTCGATGACGTAACCTATATCGGTAAAAGCATCCGTGCCCACAATAGCATCCACCTCGGGCATGCTTTCAAAAAGCTCCTCGGCATAGCGTTGTCCCAGACAGCCTGTCATGATCAGGTATCTGCAGCAGCCTTCGGTTTTATATTCAGCCATCTGCAGAATCGTGTTGATGGACTCTACCTTGGCACTTTCAATAAAGCCGCAGGTATTGACAATAATCATTTCTGCTTCTTCAGGATCATTAGTTATTTCCAAAGCCTTAGCCTTGATAATGCCCAGCATGACCTCCGAATCCACCAGATTCTTGGGACAGCCAAGACTTACTAACCCTAATTTCATATATTTTCCTCCAAATATTAACTGCTATCATCTGTCGGCAAACCGGGCTATTTCCAGCCAACGGCCTGTCAGCCGTTCCTGCTCCACGGCAACAAGGTATTTATTGTTCAACCACAGTTTTTTATAGTCAATACGCTCACCCCGGGTTGCCTGGGCAAGAATAAAGCTGTAGCCGGTTTCATTGATCCGGGAAATTCTCTGCATTTCCCTGCTGGTAATCAGCCAGTCCATCAGCTCTGCTACCTGGTGGGTATGCTGAGCTTCCTTGAAACAGCCCACTCCATAGAGGTTTACAGGACTACCCTCACGAGGCTGCACTATATAGGCAGGGAAGCTGGATTCCAGATATTTGTAGACATAGCTTTGCCTGGTGACAGCTACATCCGCCTGCCCCATGGCTACCATCCGCACAGGGCTGAAGGGGAAGTTGGCATATTTCACAATTCTGGAATTGATATTCCACAGATAAGACATAGCCTCTGCCTCACCTCTGGCTTCTGTAAAGCCACCCAGAAAATTCTTGGTGCTGTTGGTATTGGTCAGGTTTTCCATGACCAGTCTCAGCTCGCCCAGACGCAGAAGATCTTCCCAGCTGCGGATATTTTCCTGCCCGACTCTACGGGAAAATTCCTGGTTTACCAGAAATACTGTGGGGTCATAAAAAGCACCATACCAGTAGCCTTCAGGCTGGCGGAACTGTTCAGGCAGCTCCCTGCCGGCTGCACATTCCAATACCTGCAGCCTGCCGTCCATCAGCAGTCCATTAAGCGTTTTCTTTTCCGCAATTACCAGGTCAGGCTTAATACCATCCTCCTGGAGCTCGGTAATAAGCTTAACCCTGGTTTTTCCCTTAGTACTCTTGCTATAGGCTTCCGCCAGAGCCAGCGACAGCTTGGGTTCCAGCTCAGAATATAAAATTATAGTCTGTTTTTTCTCCTTGTCTGCCTGTTCTTCACTTCCGCAGCCCTGGAGCAGCAGCGCCAACAGCAAAACCGCCAGCACTGCTAACCATAATCGTTTCATGTATTACACCTTAAATCAGGCCTTGGCAGCCTTTCTTTTTCCTGCAGGAACATTTCCCTTCCTGCCCTTGTCTTTATTGAAGGACCTGCTTCTGTTGCCCTGAGGCGGTCCTCCCTCCGGAGCCACCAGACACTTAGGGCCATAGCCGATCAGGTCCGTGCGTCCCGCTTTCTGCAAGGCCTCCAGCACCAGCTTGCGGTTGCGGGGAGACTTGTACTGCATCAGCGCTCTCTGCATGGCTTTGTCATGGGGATTGCGGGGCACAAAGACACTTTGCCCGCTATCAGGATCCACGCCGGAATAGTACATGGCAGTTGCCGCACTGCCAGGAGTGGGAATAAAATCCTGCACCTGCTCCGGCTGATGATGAATATCCCTCAGGAATTCCGCCAGCTCAATCTGATTCTTCAACGTACAGCCTGGATGGCTGGAAATAAAGT
>R04__coassemble_1158_pt1 | contig 8676 bp, 5 predicted proteins | sample R04__metabat2_low_PE_017 | metagenome-assembled genome bin R04
ATTATAAATCTCGTACAGCTTATTCTTCGCATAAATGCTCTGGATAATCACAAAACTGATCAGTCCAAAACAGGAGAACAGCATATAGCTGGGCAGATAGCTGCCGGTCAGGTCTGCCAGCATACCAGGGGCATTGGCAAAAATCAGGCCGCCCAGCTGGTGACAGGTCTGCAGCGTCTTCAGATTCTGGGGGAAATGCTTGGGAGAGGAAACCTCCTTGGTCCACATGGCAATACCCAAGGTAGAAATAGGACAACCTAGGCCAGTAAAGACCGCAATAGTTCCAGGCACCCAGCCATAGCCTAAAGGCAACAGCAGGCACAGCAGAAAACCGATATTGATCAGAGTACAGAACAGAAAATTGGACTTAAAGGTCTTAATGCGCTCCGTAATGAAGCCATAGAAAAACTTCGAGGCAGTCAGCATCAGCCCGCCCATGGACAACGCAAAGGCTACCTGCATGCTGGTATAGTTATGGGTCTTGAACAGAATGGCAAAATGTCCCCACCCTGCCAGAGTCAGACTACCATTGAAAATAACTGCCAGCATCAACGCCTTAAAATGCAGAGGAGAAATTTCCCTGAACCTGTGGGCTACAGCATTTTTACGGCCATGGATATAGCTATATTCGTTATCCTCCGGATAATCACGTACATAGACATAAATCAGCACCGCCACCAAAAGGCTGAGAATAGCATCTGTAAAAAAGCCAGCACTCAGACCATAGGTATCCATAATATAAGTAATCACCGTAGGGCAGAAAATGGCTGCAAAGCCAGAGCCGCAGGAACTGATGCTCAAGGGTATGCCGCTTTTATCCCCAAACCACTGATTCATGAGAATGGTCAGCGGATACATGCTGGCAAAGGTGTAGGCACCGCCCAGCAGTGCTACGGCCGCACAGTTCAGATAATAGTTGCCGGTGCAACCCAGCAGAACAAAGGCAGCGGCACAGCCTACCATAGCCACCGTCATGCCCGTCCGCAGACTCAACCGGTTGAAATACCAGGTCACCAGCAGCATGCAGAAAAAGGAAGACATGGTCCGCAGAGACACCAGAAACGAGGTCTGGGTATTAGTAAAGCCGTGGACCTTGATAAAATAGGGCAGGTAGATGGAGAAGGTTGCTGTACCTACGCCGACACTGACCAGAATCATCAGAGTGCAGACCAGAATCAGTCTCCATTCATTACTTTTGTAGTTCATCATCAGTGTTTTCCATCTCCTTACCGCTGATTGCCAGCAGCTGTTCCGCTTTATCCAGATCCATACTCTCTACATCGCTGAGAGAACGGGTAATAGCTCTAGTTCTGGTATTCATCATCGCGTCCAGTTCCTGTGAGGTTTTATCCAAATGATTCTTCATGCTTTCCATGCACTTGCCGAACTTGCCGAATTCGCTCTTCACCGCCTGCAGAATAGTGCCTATTTCACTGGTCCGCTTCTGCAGTGCCAGGGTTTTGAAGCCCATGCGCAGACTGCTCAGCATGGCCACCATATTGCTGGGACCTGCAGGCACAATGTGATGCTTCTTCTGCAGCTCCTCCATGATGCCAGGCAGACTCAGCACCTCGGAATACAGTCCCTCAAAGGGCAGGAACATGATGCCGAAGTCCGTAGTGTGGGGAGCTTTGATATATTTTGTCTGGATATCCTTGGCATCTGCCAGCACCTTGGTCCTCAGAGCCTTATAGGCTGCGGCCACCGCTTCCTTGTCCCCGGTCTCCTTGGCCTCCTGCAGATGATTATACAGGTCTGCAGGGAATTTGGCATCAATGGGCAGATAGACAAAGCCACTTTCGCTGCCAGGCATTTTAATGGCAAATTCCACTCTATCCCTGCTGCCAGGAATAGTAGCCACATTAGTATCGTACTGGTCAGGAGTGAGGATTTCCTGGAGAATGGCCTCCAGCTGAGTCTCTCCCAGGTTACCCCGCAGCTTCACATTGCCCAGCACCGTCTTCAGGCTGCCCACCTCATTGGCCAGCTCCTGCATCTGTCCCACGCTTTCGAAGACATGCTTCAGATTATCGTTAATGGATTTAAAGGACAGAGTCAACCGCTCCTCCAGAGTATTCTGCAGCTTTTCGCCTACAGTAATGCGGATATCCTCCAGCTTGCGGTCGTTTTCCGCCTGCATTTTGCTCATGCCCTGCTCCAGGACCGTGCGCATCTCTCCCAGCTTGGCCTCATTAGCCTGCTGCAGCTTTTCCATTTTGCCGGTCATATCCTGCATTTTTTCCTTGACCGCCTCATTAAAGCTGGTCATCTGTTTAGCCTGGGTTTCCTGCAGGGAATAAATGCTTTCCTTCAGATTGCCGTCCATGCTCTGCAGCTTGTCATCCACAGCTGAACGCATAGCTCCCAGCCCGTCTCCCAGATTCTGGTGCAGCTGGGTCCCCATAGTCTGCAGCAGCTCCTGGTTGCTCTTGCCCAGACGCTCCGCTGCTTCACCATTGCTGCTGTGCATTCTCTGCTGCTGATCCAGCAGCTCCTGTCTGAAGCGCAGCTGCTCCTCCTGCAGCTGTTTCTTAAGTTTATCCAATTCTGAGGTCAGCAGCTTCTGCTGCTCCAGTGTAGCCTGCCCGTTCCTTTTGGTCAGCAGCAGCACTAACAGCAGGCAGATAGCGATTATCAGTAAAGCAATTGTAATGTATAATAAAGATTCCAAAATAAACACCCCGAGGAACAGTTATCAGTTAACAGTTAACAGTTAACAGTTAACTGTGAAGAATGAAGAATGAAGAGTTAAGTCTTAACTCTTAATTTTTCCTATAATATTATAGCATGATTTGGTGGTGGGGGGAGTGAGATGTTGGCAAGAAATTTATATAATTCAGGTAACTTTTTATAAGAGCATCTATTTTCAGAGATTTTCTTTTTTCCTTTATTGCATCAATTTTACTTTATCTTGCTAAAGCGTTGACTTTTCTTTATTACTTTAGTATAATAAAGTTATAATTTTTTTCATTTAATTATGCAAAATGTGCTACAGCTTTTTTATCTTGAAGCACATGGGAAAGGAAGTATTTTATGCAAGCTCCTTTAGATGAAATACGGCAGTTTGTTGAGAAAAACAAATACGAAATGCTGCTGTTCTGGGAAAGTCTGGTCAACCTGCAGGGTGGCTCCCGGGAGCCGGACAAGGTTAACCGGGTCATGGATTTTCTCAAGAAGCATTTCGATGCCGAAGGTATTCCCTGCCGCCTGATTGATAGTCAAGGCAGTGCTGATGTCCTGGTAGCCGAGCTGAACAGCGAGCTGCCCGGCAAGCCCCTGCTTTTCGCTGGTCACTGCGACACAGTTTTCCCCGATGGCAGCTATCCTCAGGATCCCTTCCACATCAAGGATGGCATTGCCTATGGTCCTGGTGTTGTGGATATGAAAAATGGCATTACCCAGGTCTTTTATCTGCTCATAGCCCTCAAGCAGTTCGGCTTCAAGGATCGTCCTGTCAAGGCCATCTTTGTAGGTGATGAGGAAATCAGCCACTGCACCGGCATCGCCGATAAAATCCTTATGGAAGAGGCCAAGGGTGGTCTCTGCTGCTTCAATATGGAAACCGGTCGTCCCGACAATTGTCTGACCGTAGGCCGCAAAGGTGGTATGGACTGCCATATTACTGTCCACGGCGTAGCCTCTCATCCCGGCAATGAATTTCTCAGAGGCCGCAACGCCATTATCGAAATGTGCCAGAAGCTGCCCCAGCTGCAGAACCTGACCCAATATGAAGAAGGTCTGACAGTCAGCGCCGACATCGTCAAGGGTGGTACTGTTTCCAATGCCATTCCCGACAAGTGCTACGCTGAGCTGGATATCCGCTACAGCAAGGTTAAGCATATGGATTATGTTAAGCAGGCCATTGAAGACATCTGCAGCCAGACCTTCATTGAAGGCACTACCACTGAGGTAGAGTTTGTAGCTCCCATGCCTGCCTTTGAGGAAACCCCGGCCAACCACGAGCTGCTGGACTATATCAACAGCGTAACAGTGAAAATGGGCTATCCCGCTTTTAAACCCATTTATGTAGGTGGCATGTCTGATGCAGCCTACTTCGGCTATATGGGCGTACCCACCGTCTGCTCCATGGGTGGACAGGGAACTGGTGCCCACACCATGCAGGAACAGGCCTCTGTGGCTTCCTTCCTGGAACGCTTCACCATCGCTTTAGCCTGCGCTATGGAAATCAACACCTATGCCGCCCAGCATGAAAATTGATTTCCCGGGTAATAAAAAATATCATTGCAAGAGGTAAATAAACATGTCTAAAGAACCTATCAAAGCCTTTAAGGCCCCTAGCCCCATCATTATCCTGGTCTGCGTTATCCTGTTCTGCGCTGTAGCCAGCTACATTATTCCCGCCGGTGTCTATGACCGGGTCAAGGACGTCCATACCGGTAAAATGGTCGTTAATCCTGCAACCTTCCACTATGTAGCCCAAAAGCCCACCGGCTTTCTGGATTTCTTCACCTCCATCAACAAAGGCTTCAAGGGTGGTATCAGCATCATCGCCTTCCTGTTCATGGTAGGCGGTTCCCTGAATATTCTGGCTAAAACCGGCGCCATTATTGCCGGCCTCAGCACCCTGGTCAAAAAGCTGCGCAACCACAGCATCCTCATGATTCCTGTGCTCATGACCGCTTTGGCAACCTGCTCCACTTTGGCAGGCTGCAACGAAGAATATCTGGCCTTCACTCCTCTGATCGTCAGCGTAGCTCTGGCTCTGGGCTTCGACTCCCTGACCGCACTGGGCATTCTGTTCTGCTCTGTAGCTGCAGGCTATGGCGCAGGCTGCACCCAACCCTTCTCCGTAGGCGTTGCCCAAGGTATTGCCGGCGTGCCCATTTTCTCCGGTCTTCCCTACCGCATCTGCATTTTCGCAGTACTGCTGGTACTGAACATCAGCTATGTAACCTATCATGCCTATAAAGTCAAAAAGAATCCTGAAAGCTCCTCCGTTTATGAAATCGATAAATCCAACCCCGTATCCGTCAAGCTGGAGGATACCCAGGAGCTTACTGGTCGTCAGGCCTTCTGTCTGGGACTGTTGGGACTGAACTTCGTTGGCATTACCATCGGCGTACTGAAGTTCGATTTCTACATGAATGAAATTTCTGCTCTGTTCATCATCATGGGTGTGCTCTCCGGCATCATCTGCGGTCTGAAACCCAATGATATCTGCGATGCCTTTCTGGAAGGCTGCAAAGGTATGATGCTGCCCTGCCTGGCAGTTGCTATGTGTAAAGCAGCCACTCTGCTGCTGGACAATGCCAAGGTTATGGATACCATCATCCACTTCCTGGCAGGCATTCTGGATGTATTCCCCTCCTCCATTATCGCCTTTGGCATGTTCATCATCCAGGACTGCTTCAACGTTCTGGTGCCCTCCAGCTCCGGACAAGCAGCCATCTCCATGCCCATTATGGCTCCCCTGGCTGACCTGGTTGGCCTAACCCGCCAGACTGCAGTTTTCGCCTTCACCTTTGGTGATGCCTTCACCAACTGTATCACTCCTGCCAGCGGTGCCACCATGTCCTACCTGGCCATGGCCAACGTGCCCTACAAAAAATGGGCTCGCTTCATTCTCCCCCTGATCGGCATGTGGTGGATCGTAGCCTTCTGCTTCCTGACCTACGCTACCGCCATCAAGCTTGGACCCATGTAAGCGGACAAATCGCACCAGCCGCTTCCTGCGAATTCATCTGCAAAGCTTAATTTAAGTTTGTACATCTACAAGCATACAAAAACTCCTCATGGCAGAATTGTCATGAGGAGTTTTTTGTCTTTTCTAGTCATTCTAGTCATTCTATTCTAGTCAAGTGAATAGAATAGAATAGAAACAAAAAAGCAGCCAGCGTGCATCTTGCTTCAGCTGCTTTCAAGTTCAGCTTATATTTTGCAGTTTTTAATGATGTGGTTGACACCATTCTGGTTTCTGTGATAGCCGACACATCACTGTGAAAGCCAATCAATTAAGTTAACAGCTTTAATGCCGTCATAGGAGGTTATAAAGCCCTGGTCCATAGACAATATAATTTTCTCATAATTATCTCTGATCAGTCGCAGAGGCCGCAATTCACGGTTTCTGGTCTGTTCATCCAACAGCGATTCTGTAACCTGCACATAAATCCTTTCATCAGCTTTTTCGGCAATGAAATCAATTTCCATATCGCCATATTTTCCTATATACACCCGATAATCACGGCGAAGCAGTTCCAGGAAAACAATATTTTCCAGAATATGTCCTCTGTCAACATCCCTGTAGCCCAAGAGAATGTTCCTGAAGCCCATGTCAACAATGTAGTTCTTCCCTAAGGTCTTGAGCAGTTCTTTTCCCTTGATATCATATCTGGAAACAGGATAAACAATATAAGCGTTTCTGAGATATTCTATATATTTCTCTATAGTTTTTCCTGCTATATTTTTCCTCTTGCCAACTGACAGTGCGCCTTCCGTCGACAACACATTACCTATATTATTAGGAGAGGTAATAGAACCTATATTGGAGCAGATAAAACGCATAATTTTATTTAAAGTCGTAATATCTACAGAACTATTTCTTTGGATGACATCCCTAAGAACAACAGTGGAATAAATTCCTTCCAATGCCTGATTGATTCGGGCAATATCAAAATTATATTCCCCTAATACAGGCATACCTCCAAACCGCAGATACCATTTGAATTTTTCCTCTTCCGAAGCATTTGGTTTAAACGAATATAAATTTTTAAACTCCTTGAAGGAAAGAGGCAAGAGTTTGATTTCTACATAACGGCCGGAAAGCAAGGTTGCCAGCTCACCTGATAAAAGAAAGGCATTTGAGCCCGTAATATATATATCAACATCATAGTCCAGTCTAAAAGATTCAATCGCTTTTTCCCACTGATCTACCTGTTGAATTTCATCAAAAAGCAGATAGTATTTTTCTGTTCCGTTAATTAGGTCAGCTATGTGGGCATATAATAAACGATAGTCTTTTAAGTCATCATACTTCAATGATTCCAGATTCATATAAATAATACGATTTTGAGGAATACCTTGCGCCAGCAGATAGCTATGATACATATCCAACAAGGTTGATTTCCCGCATCTTCGTATGCCGGTAATAATTTTAATCAAATCTACATCTTTATTTTGAATAAGTTGATCCAGATAAACGTCCCTAGCAACCAGATTGTGCATTTACATCCCTCCTTTTTTGAACATTGTATACCGAAACTTTCATTTAGTCAACACTTTTAGACTTGCAAGTTCAAAACTCCAAGCTTAAAATATTTCTAGTCATTCTATTCTATTCAAATCAAAATGAATAGAATAGAATGCTATTTTCTCCAAGTGCTGTTATCACAAGACAGAGTGAACAACAATTTCGGCAACAAAAAAAGCAGCCGATGCGTGTCTTGCGTCAGCTGCCTTCAAATTCACTTTATAATTTTCAGTTTTTTATATCACAATGACGTGATGGACACCATGCCGTTGGGTTAGTAAGACAAGGCTTTATTTTCCCAAAAGCTTTTTCTGGTTTACCTCAGTTCTTTCCTCCAAAGGAATTCCCAGATAGTTTTTGGCAAGAGCACTTACCCAACCGCCATAAGCAGGATTGGGGAACATAATGAATTTGGTGCCATAGCTCTTTTGATGGCTATCTACCAGAGCATTACGGGTAGCAAGATCCTTGCCGCTGACACCAATGGGCAAATCCCCGGCATTATCACCCATATAGAGTACCACATCATAATCGGCGGTTATTTTATCATAGCGCAGCTGCTTATTGCCAGAATCCTCCATCAGCAGGATGTGCTTGCTGTCAGCCTGAGGGAATTTCAGCTCCCGCAGATTTTTCTCAGTAGCATCGTAGTTGACAGAAGCCTTGCGGTTAGATACGTAAAAAATATCCAGACCCTTCTTATGGACAGTCTGCAGGAATTCTGCTGCTCCGGGCATAGCACCGGATTCACCTCTGTGTACTACCTCGCGCCACCACAGGCTTTTGAATTGTCCGTTGTTGTCAGCAACTGCCTTAGCCATAGCAGGAACGTTGTCGGTTACGGTTTCATCGCAATCCAGCACGATAGCCAAGGGCTTGCCGCCTGGCTTTTTGTTTGCCAGAGCCCTGTCGATTTCCAGCAGAGCTACATTATAGCCCTGATAGCAGAGAGCACGATATTCTGCAGATGTCTTCATCCACAGCAGTGCCATGATTTCGGACTGTGCCAATTGATACTGGGAGCGCCATTGCTCCAGCTGTTGGGCAGGAGTTAATTGGATGGCACTAGCGTTGGTGGTCTGGGCAGCAGGAGTCTGCGCTTGATTGGACAATGCACTAGTCTCCTGAGAGAAGGTCGTGCAGAGCAGCAAAGCCGCAAACAAAGCTGCCAAGCTTTTCTTTTTGTTAAGCATATCTATGTACCTCCTTAAATAATATAGGCGCTCTTATTATATTATCTCAAGGAGCAGTTGTCAAATGGTGGAATGCGGCGCATTCTTCATTTCAGAACTGAATTGCCTTCAGCAATGCCTGCTCCACAAATTTATTGAGAGTCATGTCATTGTTCAATGCGTATTCGGCAATTTTCTTGTGCAAATCCGGGGAAATTCTCACATTAAAGCTACCCTTGTAGGCCTTTTCAGGCACCTTGCCTTCCTCAGCGCACAGTTGCAAATAATCTTCTACCG
>R04__coassemble_1184_pt1 | contig 8547 bp, 8 predicted proteins | sample R04__metabat2_low_PE_017 | metagenome-assembled genome bin R04
GAAGTAACCGGTATTACTGCTTTCGGTGCCTTTGTTCAGCTGCCTGAGGGCAAGGTTGGACTGGTGCATATTTCTGAAGTATCCAATGTCTATGTCAAAGATATTCATGACTTCCTCAAGGAGCATGATAAAATTAAGGTAAAAGTACTTTCTGTGGACGAACGCGGTAAAATAGCTCTTTCCATCAAGCAGCTTGAGGCAGCACCTGCCCCTCAACCTAAGCCGCAGCGCCAACCCCAGGAGGCAGCGCAATTTCGTGCACCTCGTCAACAGAATACCCGTCCGGCTATGCCTTTATCCTTTGAAGATAAACTGTCCAAATTCATGAAGGACAGCGATGACAGGATGCTGGATCTGAAACGGAATACAGAATCCAAACGCGGTGGACGTGGCGCTAGACGAGAAAGATAATAATAGTCCTAGGGCACTCTGCTGGAGTGCCTTTTTTATTCAGTGAAGGATATGCCCAAGAAAATTGCTCCAGCTGTCTGGCTGGTTTTACAGGAACTGAAAAAAAGATTGCTGCTCCTGCAGGCTGAGGCTCCCAGGAAAAAGCTTCTGCTGGCTGTAAGTGGTGGGGCCGATTCCCTGGCTCTGGCTGATGCAGCTGCTCTGCTGCAGCAGGAACTGGGATATGAACTGTTGGTCTGTCACGTTGAGCATGGACTGCGAGGCGAAGAAGCATTGGCAGATGCGGACAAGGTAAAAAACTTCTGCCTTGGGCAGCAGCTTCCATTTTACTGCTGTCATGTTGCTGTCAAAGAGTATTGCCGTCAGCAGGGCTGTTCTCTTGAAGAGGGGGCCCGTATTTTGCGCTATAGAGCACTGGCTGCACAGGCGTTGCAGTCGGGGGCAGATCTGGTGCTGACTGCTCATCATCGCGATGACCAGGTAGAAACCTTTTTCCTCAGGTTGTTGAGGGGAGCAGGGCTGGAAGGCCTTAAAGGTATGAGCTTTCTTAGCTGCAGAGATGGAGTTAAGCTGGCAAGACCTCTGCTGCAGCTCAGTCGTGCAGAGCTGGAAGAGTATTGCCGTCAACGGGGTATTATTTATTGTCAGGACAGTTCCAATCAGGATACCTATTATACCAGGAACAGTATACGTCTGGAACTGTTGCCTCTGTTGGAGCAAAAATATAATTCCCGTCTTAGAGAAGCTGTTTCGGGAACAATGGAGCAGCTGAGGGAAGCAGAGAGTTTTATTGAAGAAGAAGAAGACCATTATTGGCAACAGCTTCAGGATATTAATGGTGGAGAAAGAGACGTTGTTATAAGCTGGCCTTTGGGTAAGCTGAAACGGATTCCACCAATCATCAGGAAAAGACTTTACCGTCGTGTTTATTTTTCCCTGGGAGGCAAGGAACTGAGCTATGAAAGGACCTTGGCTCTGGAAGAGCTGGTACAGCGGGGCACAGGTGGTAAGGAAATCCAGTTGCCGCAGGAAATCTCGGTGATCTGCTCTAAGGGCAGGTTGCTGTTTAAAAGGAATAAAGGAGAAATATAATGAGTATGCATGATGATATCAAAAACATTCTTCTGACCAAGGAAGAGATAGATAAAAGAGTTCAGGAAATGGGTGCTGAAATTACCAAGGCCTATGAAGGCAAGGATCTGGTGGTAATAGTTTTGCTTAAGGGTGCTGCCTGGTTTGCTACAGACCTGACCAGAGCCATTGACCTGCCGGTCAGAGTTGATTTCATGGTTGCCTCCTCCTATGGCAAAGGAACTGTTTCCAGCGGTAACGTCAAGGTTAAGCTGGATATCAGTGAGAATATTGAGGGCAAGCATGTGCTGCTGGTGGATGATATTATCGACAGTGGCATTACCTTTGCGGCTATCTCCAATATGCTGAAAATGCAGAAGCCGGCTTCTCTAAAAACCGTAGCTCTGTGTGATAAGGCTGAACGTCGTGTCAACGGACTGGATGCAGACTACGTAGGCTTCAAGATTCCTGATGAATTTGTAGTAGGCTTCGGCCTGGATTATGCAGGTGATTACCGTAACCTGCCCTATATCGGTGTTTTGAAATCTTCTGTTTATGCTCATAGATAAGAGCATACAGCTAAAATAGTTAGAAGGAGGATAATTGATTGGGTAAATTTCTGAAGAATGTAATTTTTTACATGCTGATCCTGGTAATGGCAATCTGGATGTTTGACCATTATTCCGGTGATAATGTAAAGAAAACAGAAATCAGCTATTCCAGCTTCATTAAATATGTGGAGCAGGGAGAGGTTAAACAAGTTAAGATTGTGGAGAATGCTATCAGCGGCAAGCTGAGCGATGGCAAGGAATTCAGCACTATTGCTCCTAATGATACCCGTCTGATTGAAAGACTGGAAAACAAGAAGGTGGATATTAAAGCTGAGCTTCCTCCTCAACCACCCTGGTGGATGAGTATTCTCAGTTCCATATTGCCCATGCTGATCATCGTAGGCCTGTGGTTTATGTTTATGAACCAAGGGGGTGCCGGTGGTGGCAAGGTGATGAACTTCGGCAAGAGCAAGGCACGGCGTTATGATGAGGACAAGAACAAGATTACCTTCAAGGATGTAGCAGGTGCCGATGAGGCGAAGCTGGAGCTGGAGGAGGTAGTAGAATTCCTGAAGGCTCCTCAAAAGTATAATGAACTGGGTGCCAGAATTCCCAAGGGAGTTCTTCTTTACGGACCTCCTGGTACCGGCAAGACCCTTTTGGCTAAGGCTGTTGCAGGCGAAGCTGGCGTGCCCTTCTTCAGCATTTCTGGTTCCGATTTCGTAGAAATGTTTGTTGGCGTGGGTGCTTCCCGTGTCCGCGATTTGTTTGAGCAAGCTAAAAAGAATGCTCCCTGTATCGTGTTCATTGATGAAATTGATGCCGTAGGTCGTCAACGTGGTGCCGGCCTTGGCGGTGGACATGATGAACGTGAACAGACCCTGAACCAATTGCTGGTGGAAATGGATGGCTTTGGAGCCAATGAAGGCATCATTATGATTGCAGCTACCAACCGTCCCGATATTCTGGATCCCGCTCTGCTGCGTCCTGGCCGTTTTGACCGCCAGATTGTGGTAGACCGTCCTGATGTGAAGGGCCGTGAGGAAATCCTGAAGGTTCATGTCAAAGGCAAGCCTATGGCCGAAGACATTAAGCTGGACATTATTGCCAAGCGGACTCCTGGCTTTACGGGTGCAGATTTAAGCAATCTGGTAAATGAGGCTGCGCTGCTGACTGCCCGCAAGAACAAGAAAAAGATAACGATGCCGGAAATGGAAGAAGCGGCTGAAAGAGTTATTATGGGACCTGAACGCAGAAGCAGGGTTATCAGCGACAAAGAAAAACGTCTGACTGCTTATCATGAAGGCGGTCATACTCTGGTAGGTATGCTGCTGGATAATGCTGACCCCGTGCACAAGGTTACCATTATTCCCAGAGGTCGTGCAGGTGGCTATACCTTGAGCCTGCCTGTAGAAGATAAATTCTATGCTACCCGCAGCGAGATGCTGGATGAGCTGAAGGTTCTGCTGGGCGGACGTGTGGCTGAGGCTATTGTGCTGAAGGAAATTTCTACGGGTGCCAGCAATGACCTGCAGAGAGCGACTCAGCTGGCCCGCTCCATGGTCTGCGATTACGGTATGAGCGATAAGCTTGGCCCTGTAACCTTTGGACATCATCAGGAGCAGGTATTCCTGGGCAGGGATATCGGCCGTGACAAGGATTACAGTGAAGAGGTAGCTGCAGAAATCGATAAAGAGGTACGCGCTTACATGGAAGAAGCTTATGCTGCTACTGAAAAGCTGCTGCAGGATAATATCGATAAGCTGCATCTGATTGCTCAGGCGCTGATTGAACATGAAACTCTGGACGGAGTGGAAATCCAGGATCTGATAAACCATGGACGTATTCTTACGGCAGAAGAAAGAGCTGCTTTAGCCCAGGCTGCAGCTGAACCGGAGACTGTGGCTGACGTGCAGGAAGAGATAAATGAGGGTGAACAGGAACCTGAAATTCCTGAAACAGTAATCTCCATGCCTGAAAAACCAATTGAATAATTTTAAGGGACCGTTTTGGCGGTCCCTTTTTCTTTGGCATGCAGGAGAAAATATTGAGTAATGATGAATCCTGATGTATAATGTAAATATGTTAACCATAATTATATTAGGATTTACTATAAATATCTAATCAGGAGGCTATTATGCGTAAGCGTATTTTAGATTTGCTGCGGGCTAGTGCTGGCCAGCCTGTTTCCGGAGAGGAAATTTCCAGGAAGCTGGAGGTTTCTAGAACTGCTGTCTGGAAACATATCCAAAGTCTGAAAAATGAAGGCTACAACATTGAATCTGTGGCCAAAAAGGGTTATATACTCCTGGAAACACCCAACAGGCTGTTTCCCCAGGAAATCATGACTCATCTGAAGACTAAATGGCTGGGACATAGTATCTGCTATAAGGATCTGGTGGATTCCAGTAATAATCTGGCCAAGAAGATAGCCAATGAGGGCTGTGAGGATGGCATGATCGTGGTTGCTGAGGAGCAGGGAGCCGGCAAGGGCCGTCTGTCCCGTGGCTGGATTTCGCCCCATGCCAAAGGTATCTGGTTTTCCATTGTTCTCAAGCCGCCCTTCCTGCCGGAAGAGGCTCCCAAATGTACCTTGCTGGCAGCAGTGGCAGTAGTCAAAGCCATCAACAAGATTCCTGGCGTCAATGCTGCTATTAAATGGCCTAATGACATTCTGCTTTTAGGGAAAAAGCTGGTAGGTATTCTGACTGAGATGAGTGCGGAATTTGGTCATATCAATTATGTGGTCATTGGTATCGGCATCAATACTAACGCTACCCCTGATGATTATCCGGATGAGGTAAAACCCTTGGCAGTGTCCGTAGCTGATGCTGCTACAGCACCCTTTACCAGAGTAGAGCTGCTGGCTGATATTCTGGAAAATATGGAAGAGCTTTATGAAAAGGCAGTCAAGGAAGGCTTTGGCCCTGTGCTGGAGGAATGGCGTAAGTATTCCTGTACTCTGGGTCAGGAGGTCAAGGTAATTGCTCCAGATAAGACCTATTTGGGTACAGCTGTGGATATTGACGCTGAAGGATTGCTGGTGGTCCGTAAGGAAAACGGTGAACTGGAAAAAGTAGTAGCCGGAGATGTTTCCATTCGTCCTGCGGTTGCTAAAATCAGTGCTTATCAGTAACCAGCAAGAATTGCTTGCAATCTAAGAAATTTTTGGTATAATGGTCTAGGCTTTTAAAGCCAGATATTCTCAAACGAAGATACTCGGGAGGAACGGATATGTTATTAGTTATAGATGTAGGTAACTCCAATATTGTGGCAGGTGTCTATGAAGACAAGGAATTATTGACCCACTGGCGCTTTTCCACTGACCGTACTAAGACTGCAGATGAATATGGCATTCTGCTGCGCAGCATGTTTGAATACAGCGATGTGCCCATGGCAAAGGTAGACTCCATCATAATCTCCAGTGTCGTTCCCCCTGTGCTGGTGCCTTTGTGTCACATGTGCGAAAGATATTTCGGCTGCACTCCTTTGGTGGTAGGACCTGGCATCAAGAATGGCATTTCCATCAAATATGACAATCCCAAAGAGGTGGGTGCAGACCGCATTGTCAACGCAGTGGCAGCTATGCATAAATATGCTAAACAGGGTAAGCCTATGATTATTCTGGATTTCGGCACTGCCAATACCTATTGCGCTCTGATGCCTAACGGAGAGTATTTGGGCGGTGTTATTGCTCCTGGCATTGGCATCTCCATGGAAGCTTTATTCCAACGCTGTGCTAAGCTTCCCCGTATCGAGCTGCTGAAACCGAAAACCACTATCTGTAAGAATACTGTTAATTCCATGCAGTCGGGTTTTCTTTTTGGCTTTATCGGCCAGATGGAAGGCATTGTGGGACGTATGAAGAAGGAACTGGGACAGGAAGCCCTGGTTATCGGTACAGGCGGGTTTGCCAATATGATGGCTGCTGAATCCGATTGTATAGATATTGTGGAACCTTTCCTGACTTTGGAGGGTCTGAGAATTCTCCACGAGAAGAACGCAAAATAAAGAATTCTGGAAGGGGCTGTCCTTGGGCAGCCTCTTTGTTGTCTAAATGCTTCTGGAAAAAGGTAAATGTAATGAAGATTGGGAAAATTGAACTGGACGCGCCTTTGGCTTTGGCGCCTATGGCAGGGGTTACGGACCTGCCCTTCCGTCTTATCTGCAGAGAACTGGGAGCGGGTATGACGGTATCAGAAATGGTCAGTGCTAAGGGACTTCTGTATAAGAATGTAAAAACAACGGAAATGCTCAGGATTGATCCTGGGGAAAGACCTACAGCCATTCAGCTTTTCGGCAGTGTGCCGGAAGAACTGGCGGAGGCCGCCAAAATAGTAGAGGCGTCTGGTGCAGATGTGATAGATTTTAATATGGGCTGTCCTGTAGTTAAGGTGGTAAACAATCATGAGGGCTCGGCATTGATGAAGAATCCGCTTTTGGCCCATAATATATTGGCGGCTATGGTCAAAGCTGTCGGTATTCCCGTTACTGTGAAATTCCGTGCAGGGTGGGATGCAGAGCATCGCAATGCCGTGGAGATTGCTAAGGCGGCAGAAGAGGCTGGTGTGGCCGCTGTTGCTGTACATGGGCGTACCAGGGAGCAGTTTTATGAAGGAAAAGCGGACTGGAGTATCATTAAAGCTGTGAAGTCAGCTGTCAAGATTCCCGTGTTTGGCAATGGAGATATTTTTTCTGTGGGAGCTGGACTGCGGATGCTGCAGGAAACCGGCTGTGACGGTCTGATGGTTGGCAGGGGAGCTGATGGTAATCCTTGGCTGTTCCGCCAGCTGAAGGCGGCTCTCAAGGGAGAAACAGCACCAGAAGCTACTATCCGGGAAAGAATGGCTATGCTGGTAAGACATATGGACATGCTCATAGAATTTAAGGGTGAATATATTGCTGTCAAAGAGATGCGGCGCCATGTATCCAGCTATCTTAAAGGCATGCCTCATGCCACGGACTTCCGGGGACGTTTCCACAAGCTGGATACCAGAGAGCAGATGCTGGCTCTGATGCAGGAATATGAAGAATGTGCTGCGGAATACTATCTTGAAGAAAAACAATTTCATCAGGACCATAGCAAATAGTTGTGAAAAAGTGATAAATGTGTTACAATAATACGTAAACCATTTTTAAGGGAGAGAGACCATGGGCGAAGCTGAAAATTACAAACACATTATCAGTATTAGTCTAGGCTCTTCCAAAAGAGATGCTAAGGCTGAACTGGAGCTGGACGGACAAAAGTTTATAGTGGAGCGTCGTGGAACTGACGGCAGCATGAAAATGATGAAAAAGCTGCTGGAGGCATACGATGGCAAAGCAACTGCTATCGGCTTAGGCGGTACGGACCTCTATGTATATGCAGGGAAAAAACGCTATACCTTCAGCCAGTCCGCCAGACTGGTATCCAGAGTAAAAAAGACTCCCGTGCTGGATGGCAGTGGTTTAAAAAATTCTCTGGAAAGAAAGCTGATCCGCCAGCTGGCCCAGGGAAACCAGGTCCCTATTAAAGGGAAAAAAGTCCTGCTGATGTGTGCGGTAGACCGTTTTGGCATGGCCGAGGCTTTGCAGGAGGCTGGGGCAGAGGTGATATTTGGCGACCTGATGTTTAGCCTGAATATCAATAGGCCTCTCACCTCGCTGGAGGCTTTGGGTAAATGGGCAGCTTTATTGGCTCCTATCATTACTAAGCTTCCGGTAGGCTGGTTCTATCCCGTAGGTGAAGACCAGGAAAAAAGAGAACCTCGTTATCCTGAATATTTTATGTCCAGTGAAATTATTGCCGGAGATTTCCATTATATAAAGAAATTTATGCCGGAAAAATTGCCTGGAAAAACTATAATCACCAATACTGTTACTAAAGCAGACAGAGAAATGCTGAAGCAGGCAGGAGTTTCCCTGCTGGTAACTACTACTCCCTGCCTAGGTGGCAGAAGCTTTGGTACTAATGTCATGGAAGCCCTGCTGGTAGCTCTTAAAGGGGCTAAAGGGCCCTTGGCGGCAGAAGAATATTTAGAGCTTTTAGAGCGTTATCATATAGAATCATCGATTGAATTCCTTGATTAAAGGAGCAACAACAAGTTAATGGAAAAATTCGCGTTTATGTTCCATCCCCTTTCCGTGAAGGATATGGAGCATGTGTCACCGATAATGAAATATATTCCTGACAGCTGGATTGAGGGTGCCATGAAATATAAGAAACCCTTTAAGGTTTCCCATATTACTGGTATCAATAGTCCCTATGCAGAGGCTGAGGGCTGGTTTGTGGGAGTCCCGCTGACTGCCCGGCAGATGGTAGAGCTTCCGGAAGAGTTTGTCATGGACAGGCTCATTGAGGCAGGTCATATTGCCCAAGAACTGGGAGCAGGTATTGTGGGGCTAGGTGCTTTTACTTCTATTGTAGGAGATGGAGGCATCACCATTGCCGATAATCTGGATATAGCTGTAACTACTGGTAACAGCTATAACTGGTACTGAGGAAGCAGTTGGTCTGATGGGCAAGAAGCTATCC
>R04__coassemble_1194_pt1 | contig 8519 bp, 6 predicted proteins | sample R04__metabat2_low_PE_017 | metagenome-assembled genome bin R04
AAAATAATGCAGCCCATACCCAGCAGGTCCTGCCAGGTAAGAGGTGTCCCAATAATCAGCACCATCAAGATTACCGAAGAAACCGGTTCTGCACAGGAAACCAGGCTGGCCTTGGTAGGGCCAATGATTTTCAGTCCGTAAAGGTACACTGCATAGGTAAAGACCGTAGCCCCCAATACCAGATAAACAAAAGCAAAATAAGTGCTTCCGTCCCAAACTCCCACAGGAGCAAAGGGATTGCGCAATAGGGCCAAGGACAAGCCTGAAAGCAGCTGTCCCCAACCAATCAGCATAGTTACAGGATAAATCTTCAGCAGCTCTACCGGAGCCACTGTATAATAAGCATAGGAAAAAGCAGAAAGCCAGGCAATAATCAGTGCCTTAGGTGAGATAACCAGACTATCCAGTCTGCCATGGGTAGAAATCAGGAAAACACCAAGCACAGCTAATACTAAGCCCAGAATTTCTCTAGGTTCAGGCCAACGGCGATTTTTGTAGGCCATCCACAAAAGCACATAAACCGGAGCAGTATACTGAATAACCGTCACCGTAGCGGCATTACAGAGAGAAATAGCATAATAATAGCCAAGCTGAGCACCTAGAATACCCAGAAAGGAATAGCTTACTGCGAACAGAGGCTGCTCCTTTAAAAAAGTAAACACATTCTTTTTCAGAAACAACCAGGTGTAGAGCAGGAAAAGACCTCCAGCCACAACCTGCCGGACCATGACGGCCCAGATAGCATCTACACCCTTCAGCTGGAACATATATTGACCGGCAACACCGCCGCCACCCCAGAAAGCAGCTGCCAGCACTACCATCATAATACCTGCAAACATTGTAAAACCTCGAGAATCATACTTCCCTACTATTATAACACAAAAACATCCATAATTGCTGAGACAGAATTAATAATAAATGTACAAAACATTTTGTTCTGAAATACAAAAATACTCCTTGGACTATAGCTGCAGCTAGAGGCCGTTGCTATTATTTCCGAGGAGTATTTTAACTTATTTTCTTACCACGTGGACAGGTAAGCTGTCAACATGTTTCAGACAGGATACGCACATCGAAGCCAATTAAATTTGGCTGTCAAGCTTTTTGATGCCACCTAAAATAAGCTTAAGGTAGTTTTCGGCTTCCTGCTGCTCCAGCATAGGGATTTTCCAATGCTCCTTATAAGCAGTGGTGGTGACCATGGAAAGTACGGCAGTGATACCAGGCAGTGTGCCTGCTCCCCGCATGACGCTGTTCACAGAATTACTCATGAAGGTAACTCCACCAGCGTCCTCACTGACCAGCTTGTTCAGCTGTGCCAGGATGCGGGTCTTGTCCGCTGCGGTGTCAATATGCAGCAGCTCCTCCGCAGTGGCCATAATTTCCCGGGCAATATTATGGGTAGCCTGTTCCAATCCTCCTGGTGCCAAAGGCATCAGGTTATCCTCAAATCTTACAGGCAAGCCCAGTTCCAAACCAATCTGGTACACAGCTTGGCCCAGTTCAGTGCAGTCCAGATCCTTTTGGGCCCGGATCATATACTGGTTCTCGGGTACGGTAGCTGCCATGGCAGGAATATAGGCTTTGGATTCCACCACCATGGTAGGCACAGCATCCAGCCCCAAACTAGCCATCAATTCGCCTTTTTTAGTATAATTGGTATTGCCTTCGTAGTCCTCGTCCGGTCCAATGCCGCCCTTGGTGCCGTTGATGACCAGCATCAGTGCTATGGGCAGACCGTCAATATCCAGAACAGTTCCGGCAAAGGTATCATATTTATTGGGGAACTCCTCCTCCGCTACCTGCAGCTGTCCAGGAAGTGCTTTTTTGAAGCTGTCCAGAACAGCCAAAGCGCAAGCACCCTGCAGAGCTACGGAGGTCTCCATGGCACCCTGACCATAAATATGTCCGAAGGTGTGAACCGCTACGTTCTGGGTGAAAATAGCTTCCTGTCCCACAGCCCGCATAGCGATTTCCTGCTCTGCCGGCGTAAAGCCCCTTCTGGCGTAGGCTGTGCCGATGCCACCACTTTGGGTAGTGACGGTTACGGAGTTATCCTCCAAATCAATGGCTACGGCTTTAATGGTGGTGTCCACCGCTACAGCCTTCTTCAACAACAGAGAGGCTACGGCAAAGCCAGCGGAATCATCCTGCACAAAGCCGGAATGACTATGAACATGGCCAACGCCTACATGGCCTACAATACCATATTTACCTTTTTTGCAAACAGATAATTTAATCTCCATATTATGCCTGCTCACTCATAGATTTATCTTTATTGAAGGTATCTCTGTCCAGAGTGCCCAGAATGGAAGTGGTAGTTACCATACCAACAGTATCACCAGTAACATTCAGCATGGTATTAGGCATATCGATCAGACGGTAAATGCCTGCTACCCAGGGAACGATGGTCAGAGGCAATCCCATGGTCTGCATCATAATAGCGCTCATCATGATACCGCCACCAGGAACACCAGCTACGCCGGCTGCCATGATGATACCCAACAGACAGATAATTGCCAGCTGGCCAAAGGAGAAATCCAGGCCGAACATCTGAGCTGCAAAGATAGCATAGATGGGCATCTCAGCGCAGCAGGCCTGCATGTTGATGGTTGCAGCAGGAGGTGCCAGCAGATTAACGGTTTCTGCAGGTACGCCAGCTCTTTCCTTAGCGCATTTCATGGTCAAAGGCAGAGTAGCACTGGAGCTACAGGTAGAGAAAGCCAGAATCATAGCCGGGAAAACATTGATAAAATGTTTGATGGGGTTAACCTTGGCAATGAAAGCCAAAATCAGCGGGAAAACGACAATCAGCAAAGTTGCATAAGCTAAATATTGGGTTAAGAGCATCTTGCCCAGACCAGTCAGGACCTCGGTGCCCAAAGTACCGGTAACGTCCATCATCAGGCAGAATACGCCTAAGGGAGCAAAGCCCATAACTATTTCTACTACCTTGGTAATAGCAGTATTGCCGTAATCAAAGAAATTGTTCAGACCCTTTTTAGCAGCACTGTCTGCTGGCAGAGTAGCAATTGCAATGCCCAGGAACAGGGAGAACACGATAACCTGCAGAATGTTGAAGTTGGCAAAGGCTGCCGCCGGGTTATCGGGAATCCATTTTACCAGACTGTCCACAACGCTGACACCTTTAGTGGAGAAGGCTGCTTTTTCTGCTAATTTGATGCCTACGCCAGGTTTGATAATATAAGACCAGACAATACCGGAAATAGCAGCCAGAGCAGAAGCAGTAAGCCAATAAACCAGGAAAGTGCCACCAACCTTTTTCAAACGTTGCAGATCAGCAACACTGGCAACGCCACCAACGATGGAAAAGAAAATAAGGGGCATAATAGTCATTTTCAGAAGACGGATAAATACAGTACCGATAGGTCCGGTTACTGCACCCCAGGTACCATAGCTGCCCTTCAGGACAAAGCCTAAAACGGCGCCGATTACCATGGCCAATAAAATCTTTGTTGCCAGACCCATGCTGGACTTCTTGCTTTCACTCATAGTAAAGCCTCCTCATAAAACAAAAATAACGGGACAAAGAAGAAACTTCCTTGTCCCTTAAAATTGTAGCACCACTATTCACTTACAGTCAATGTATACATAAAAGTCTTGCTTAACTTAGTTTAAATTGTCACAATATTACAGGTTGCCAAGGAAACAGACCTACTGCAAAAGCATTCCTTTATCTGCCACCTTGTCTTGTTCCCTTAGAATTACGCCTCATAGCTCACGCCAGCTCCAGCATCAGTTTGGGCAGCAGAGCTTCGATATTGTAGTATTCCCCGGATTCTGCTCCTAAACGTCTAGCCAGAATACCAATGGGATAGCGGTCCAGATGAACACCGTCATAGACGCACTGGGTAGCGCAGACCACTCTTACTCCAGCAGCTAAAGTCTTTTCCAGAGCCGGCAGCCAATTGTTGTCTGCATTAGGTACGCCACCTGCACCATAGCTTTCCAGGATCAGTCCCTTATAGCCTGCTGCGATAAAATAATCCAAAATGCGACTATCCAGTCCAGGAGTTACTTTGATAATGGCTACTTTCTCCTCCAGTTGGGTATTGACAGAAAACTTGCCCTCACCATAACCAGCACCCAGAAGCGTGCGCCAAACCAGCTTGTTCTCCTCCACTTTAGCCAAGGACTCTTCATTAATGCTCCAGAAGCCGTTAAAGTCCTCCGTACACATCTTTTTGGCTCTTAGACCATTGATAACCTTATCGCCGAAGGCAATGCAGACACCCTTCAGTTCACTGGCAGCCACCTGCACACTCAGGTAGATATTGGCCTTGGCATCGGTATTCTCCTCCCCCATGGTCAGCTGGGAGCCGGTGAAAACCACGGGCTTTTGACAGTTACGTACCATCTGGCTCAGGGCCGCAGCGGAATAGCACATGGTATCAGTGCCATGGGTAAAAATAAAACCATCGTACTTATCATAGTTTGCAGCCAGTGTTTCAGCCATAAGCTGCCAATGTTTAGGACAGATATTGCTGCTGTCCAGATCCATAATCGTCAAGCAATCCAGCTCCGCCAGTTCTTCCAGCCCAGGAACCATGGAGGATAAAGCCTTGGCATCAAGTCCAGGCACAAAACCGTCCTCGCTGGGAATGCTGGCAATGGTACCACCAGTACCGATCATGAGAATTTTTTTCATTATGTCTACCTCCTCATAATAAGTTATGCTTATTTAATTTTATCATATTATAATCCCTTTGAAAATGTAAAAAGCACCTCCGTTGCCGGAGGTGCTTTGGATTTTACATTAATCTGGACAGAAAGTACCCGATGCTGCTGATGAGCACAAACAGAGTGATCATGATGGGGTCAGCAATGGAGGTACGGTAGTTCTCAGGATTGTAGCGGGCTCTTTGTCTGTAGGGACGGGCATCCAGGAAATCCATGGGATTCTCGGTCAGAGTCATGAACTCTTTATAGAGCACATACCAGGCCTGTCCCAAAGCTGCACACAGAGCACAAAGTGCGTTACTGATCCAGCTTACCAGAGCTGCAAAGGGCTTACGGTAGAACCAATCCGTATCCAGAGAGATGGCGGTATGGGGTTCCATCTTGGGCAGGTACATCATAAAGGGTACCATAGCCATGCCGTACATCTCGATGCACAGCAGCACGCCGCTCAGACTATAGGCGGGACGATAAGGCATCTCAAAGGGCAGGTAGCGGTACAGCAGATCCGGGAACAGACCATAAACGATACACAGTGCAGAGGCTGCTACCATAGCCACCTTCATATTCATGGGGATCTGGCGTTTAATCTCTACGCCCTTATCCTCCTTCCGCAGGAAGATGAAATAGCCCATCTTCAGGGGAATAGAGAGGAACGTACCGATACTAGCGCATTCCAACAGCTGGTAGGCTATTGGATAGCTGTGAGCAGTAGATTCGATTGCCAAAGGCTTAGTTACAAAGCCGAAGAAGGGAGGAATACCGCCGATGGACAGTGCTGCTACGAAGAAGCACAGCGTTACCAGAGGCAGCTTTTCCTTCATATTGCCCAGCTGGTTAATGCGGGTAATGCCAGTAGCATAGATAATGGCACCAGTGCACATGAACAGCAGGCCCTTATAGACGATATTGGAAAAGGCCAAAGTTGCTGCACCATTCAGGCCAATTGCAGAACCAACACCAATGGCAGCGACCATGAAGCCTACCTGGCTGGAGATATGGTGGGACAGCAGGCGACGCATGTTATTCTCCATAACCGCGAAGCAGGCACTGTTGAGCGCCATGAAGCAACCGATCCAGACCAGCAGCTCCCAGCCGGCAAACATGCGGATCAGAGCGTACACAGCTACCTTAGTGGTAAAGGAGCACATGAATACGCCACCGGTCAGGGTGCTTTCAGGATAAGCATCGGCGATCCAGCCGTTGAAGGGAGGAATAGCCGTATTGACAGCTACGCCCAGGAAAATAGCCCAAAAGGCTAAATCATGAGGACCAGCAGCCAGATTAGCAATGAGAAAATCTCCGTGGGCAACCTTCATGAAGACGCCTGCCAGCAGCAGGTTACCGCCCAGCATGTGGACCATGATGTACCTGAAGGCAGCTTTTCTGGAAGTCTTGGTATTGTTGCACCATACCAGGAATACAGAGGTTACAGCCATAGATTCCCAGAAGAAAATCAGGGTCAGCCAATCCTTGGCCAGAGTTACGCCCAGTGCACCACCGGCATAGCCCAGGGAGCACAGAGCCTCCATGCGATTCTCGTTATGGCAGGCATAAATGCCGCCGATGAGAGCGATAACGGCAAAGACGAAGCCGAAGAGGTAGCTTAGCTTATCTACATAAAGATAACCCAGAGTATAATTGTTGATGAAGCCTACGGATAAATCCGTGCCGATGGGCAGGGATACCATAGCCACCAAAGCCAGAATGGGGCCGAGAGCCAGAACAGCCTTGCGGACAGTCTTGGGCACGATAGCTGCCACCAGACCCATAGCCATGAGGATCAGACCAGGATGAAGGTTACTCATTATCCTCACCTCCGTCCTCGTAGTAGCTTTCGTCTCTCTGCAGCACGGAAGCCATAATTATCTTCGCCATGATGATCAGGGCCCAGCAGCCTGCGAAGCCGAAGAAGATATCATAGCCGAAGGGCAGAGGCCAATGCTGATGCAGATGGACACCTGCTAATTCGGCACCGACGCTCAAGACCATGACAATTGCAATAATGATGTATAATTTCTTCTTATCCATGCTTACCAACCTCCCGTAGTCCAGCCTGCGCAGATGGCTTGAGAAGCCATGGTAGCTAATTTAAAGAAATGTGGGTAGAAATCAGGAATGACGCCCATAACAACGCTCATGGCAGCCGTTACGCAAATGGGCACCAGCATGCAATTGCTGTGCTCACCATATTTGCGGATGCCTTCCTCAGGATCCTTGCGGAAGAAGGCCATCTGAACTACGGGCAGCAGATAACCTGCAGCCAGCAGTGCGGAGGCGATCCACACCAGGATGAAAATGGGCTTGCCAGCCTGCAGAGCACCAAGTGCCAGATGCCACTTGGAGATGAAGCCTACAAAGAAAGGAACGCCGGCAATACCGAAGGAGGCTATGGCGAAGCAGGCCATAGTTACCGGCAGCTTCTTGCCGATACCATACAGCTCGCTGATCTTGTTTCTGTGGGTTCTGGCGATAATCAGGCCAGCACACATAAAGAGGGTAATCTTCATCACTGCATGGGCTACCAGATGGAGATAAGCACCCTTGATAGCCAAGGGAGACAGCAGAGAAGCACCTAAAACGATGTAGGACAATTGGCCGATAGTGGAAAAGGCCAGACGACGTTTCAGATGGTCCTGTTTCAGAGCCATCAGAGAAGAAACGAGAATGGTCAGAGCCGCAGCCCAGGCCAGATAATCGATAACACCGATTTCAGAGAGCAGCTTGGGTCCGAAGACGAAGCCGATAATACGGAGCACAGAGAAAACGCCGGTCTTAACAACTGCTACCGCATGGAGCAGGGCAGATACAGGTGTAGGCGCTACCATGGCGGCAGGCAACCAACCATGCAGAGGCATTACTGCTGCTTTTACAGAGCCTGCGGCAATCATGCAGAAGAAGATGGCCTGGATAACCCAGGTAGGAGCCATGTCCGTGGTAATGAAGCCACCAGCCTTGAAGTCCATAGTACCAGAAATGCAGTAGATAGCAACTACGCCTACCAGGAACAATTGGCCGGAAATCAGAGTATAAATCAGATATTTACGGGCAGCCATCAAAGCTTCCTCATTACGATGGTGCAGTACCAACGGATAGGAGGCCAGAGTCAGCAGCTCATAGAAGAAGAAGAAGGTCAGCAGGTTAGCTGCCATAGCAATGCCCATGCAGGCACTGATACAGATAGCGAAGGCTGCAAAGTAGCCAGTCTGCTCTTCTTCCTGGTTACAACGCATATAACCTATGGAATAGAAGTTTACGGGAATCCATAGCATGGAGGCCAGAGTGGCGAAAATCATGCCTGCGGGATCCGTACGCAGTGTCAGGCCGATGGTATCGGTAATCTGACACAGAGTGTACTCATAGGTGGTGCCGGCAAATACTGCAGGCAGCATGGAAAGAATAATACCGAACTTGATCATGGAGGCCAGGGCACTCCAGGTCTCACGGATATTGGGATGCTTATGGCTCAGGCAGATCAGCACTACGGCCAACATGGAAACACCCACAGCTAAGAAGGGTCTGCAATCTATAATCGTCATCTTACAAACACCTCCGGTAAGCCTAATTTGAGAATTCCGTTAACAATATCCGAGCTGCAGAAGCCCAGTACCAGAATGCCGATACCTACGCAGAAGATAGGTACAATCATCTGCCAGGGCAGGCCCAGCATGGTCTGAGGAGGCCTGATTTCCGTCAGGGAAGCCTCTCTCTGGATAAACATCTGCTCGATGATACGGAAGAAATAGATGGCATTCAGCAGGGAGCTGACTACCAGCACAGGAATGTAGATGTACTGCTTGCCGGTATAGGAACCCATAAGC
>R04__coassemble_1195_pt1 | contig 8511 bp, 3 predicted proteins | sample R04__metabat2_low_PE_017 | metagenome-assembled genome bin R04
GCATCCTCCATACCTAAAGGACGGGGAATAAGAGGCTGGGGATCATCAGGAAGGACACTATCGGTGTAATAGCCATCGTCGTCTATATGTTGTTGTATATAGCAGAAAATTGTTTCCTTAGGCATCAAAAACCTCATAAATAAAATAGTACCTTCATTATAGAAAGTTTTTACCTATAAGTCAAGAACGCCCTCTGACCAGCAGAGGGCGTTGCAGAATATCATTAAGCTTTAGGGGTAATTTCCAGGAGGCAATCACCGCTGGCAACCTTATCACCAGCTGCTACATGGATTACGGAAATAGTGCCGTCCATGGGAGCGGAGAGGGTGGTTTCCATCTTCATAGCTTCGGTAGTGATCAGAGGAGTACCTTTAGTTACCTCCTGACCCTTTTCTACCAGCAGTTTGACTACAGAACCGGACAGGGAAGCGCCTACTTCCGCAGGATTGCTCTTGTCGGCTTTCTTTCTGGCTTGGACAGTAGTCTTGACATTGCGGTCCTTGATTTCGATTTCGCGGATCTGACCGTTCATTTCGAAGGTTACAGTACGGATACCTTCTTCGTTAGGATCGGAAATATGGTGGAGTTTGATAATCAGGATTTTACCTTGTTCAATCTCAACTCTAATTTCTTCACCTTTGTTCATACCGAAGAAGAAGGTGGGAGTATCCAGTACGGAAACATCACCAAACTGGTTGTAGCGGTTAACCCAATCAGTAAATACCTTGGGATACAGGCAGTAAGCACTGATAGCTTCATCAGTAGTAGGAGCATCCATTTCTTTCAGTTTAGCACGGACTGCTTCGAAGTCTACAGGAGGCAGTACAGCACCAGGACGGACAGTAATGGGCTTTTTGCCCTTAAGTACAATCTGCTGCAGTTTTTCCGGGAAGCCTTGGTAGGGGATGCCCAGACGTCCTTCAAAGAATTCTACTACGGAAGCAGGGAAGTCCAGAATATCGCCTTTAGCATAGATGGCTTCTTCATCCAAATCGTTCTGAACCATGAACAGAGTCATGTCGCCGACAACCTTGGAGGAGGGAGTAACCTTGATAACATCGCCGAACATCATGGATACGCGATGATACATATCCTTGATTTCTTCCCAACGGCTGATCAGACCCAGAGCTTGAGCTTGTTGCTTCAGGTTGGTATATTGTCCGCCAGGCATTTCATGGACATAGGTTTCAGGATTGGGGAAGTTTTCAGTCTTGTCAGCTGCTTTGTAGTAAGGACGGACAGTTTCCCAGTAATGGGACAGCTCGTTCATGGCATTGACATCCAGCAGGGGTTGACGGGGATGTCCAGACAGTGCATAGTACAGAGATGCACCAGAGGGTTGGGAAGTGCCGCCGCTCATAGCACTCATAGCAGTATCCACAATATCTACACCAGCATCAATAGCACGGGCACAGGTGTAAATGGTATTGCCGGTACCCTCGTGGGTATGCAGATGGATAGGAATGCTGACAGAGGATTTCAGAGCATCTACCAGACGGTAAGCAGCCTCAGGCTTCAGCAGACCAGCCATATCCTTGATGGCAATGATATTGGCACCGGCTTTTTCCAGCTCTTTGGCTAAGTTTACATAGTAGTTCAGGTCATATTTGTCACGTTCAGGATTCAGGATATCACCGGTATAGCAGATGGAAGGTTCAGCAATCTTGCCGCATTCACGGACAGTTTCAATGGAAAGACGCATATTGTCCAGACCGTTGAGGCTGTCGAAGATACGGAAGACGTCAATGCCGTTTTTAGCTGACAGTTGGATGAATTGTTTTACCACATTGTCAGGATAGCTGGTGTAGCCTACGGCATTGGCACCACGGAGCAGCATTTGGAACAGCATGTTGGGAGCTGCTTCACGGAACTGTGCCAAACGTTGCCAGGGGCTTTCATCCAGGAAACGGTAGGCAACATCAAAGGTAGCACCGCCCCAGCATTCAAAGGAGAACAGATTGGGCAGCTTGCCTGCAGTATCCCGCATAACTCTCAGCATATCGTTGGTGCGGAGACGAGTTGCGAACAGGGATTGGTGGGCATCACGGAAGGTGGTATCTGTGAAGAGAACCTCCTTCTGGTCCATAACCCATTGGGACAGAGCTTCAGGTCCACGGGTATCCAGAATGTGCTTAGCACCCAGCTTCAGAATGCCGGAATAGGGCTTGGGCAGATTCATGGGAGCAAAATCGGGCTTGGGTTGAACACCGACATTAGCATAGCCGTTGACGGTAATATCGCTGATGTAGTTCAGCAGCTTGGTGCCGCGGTCGCGGATTTTGCTGAAGACGAACAGCTCAGGAGTAGTATCAACAAAATCAGTGGTATAGTCGCCTTTGATAAAATGGGGATTTTGCAGTACATTAGTCAGGAATTGGATATTGGTCTTAACGCCACGGATACGGAATTCCTTCAGAGTACGCAGCATCTTGGAAATGGCAATCTCATGTGTCAGGCCGGAGGAGGTGGCTTTAACCAGCAGGGAATCATAATAGGGAGTGATGATGGAGCCGGTGAAAGCGTTGCAGCCGTCCAGACGGACGCCGAAGCCACCGCCGCTGCGGTAGGAAATCAGACGGCCGGTATCGGGCATGAAGTTATTGGCAGGATCCTCAGTGGTAATACGGCATTGGATAGCATGACCATAGGGACGGAGCTCTTCCTGGGCAGGAATATTGATTTCCGGACCATGGATGCTGCAGCCTTCAGCAATCTTGATCTGGGTTTGGACAATATCGATGCCTGTAATCTGCTCGGTTACAGTATGTTCTACTTGGATACGGGGGTTAACCTCGATGAAATAGAATTTGCCATCGGGGGTTGCCAGGAACTCTACAGTGCCGGCACTGATGTAATCGACATTCTTCATCAGCTTGACAGCTGCAGCGCAGATAGCCTTGCGTTGTTCAATGGGCAGGGAGAAAGCAGGTGCAATTTCTACCAGCTTCTGGTGACGGCGTTGTACGGAGCAGTCACGTTCGAACAGGTGAATCAGATTGCCCTGGGTATCACCAATGATTTGGACTTCGATATGTTTAGGATTCTGGAGATATTTTTCCAAATAAATTTCGTCATTGCCAAAAGCTTTTTTAGCTTCGCTCTTAGCCATATCATAAGCAGTGTAGACCTCGTCAGCAGTATGGACAACGCGCATGCCGCGGCCACCGCCACCGTTTACAGCCTTGATGATGATGGGATAACCATACTTCTCACCAAAATCTACAACCTCTTCTACGGTGCTCACAGTACCCTTGGAGCCGGGAATCATGGGAATGTTGGCCAGCTCTGCTTGTTTGCGGGCATTGATCTTGTCACCGAACATGATCAGATGCTCCAGACGAGGTCCGATAAAGATCAGACCTTCTTCATTACAGCGTTTAGCCAGGTTGCTGTTTTCGGACAGGAAGCCATAGCCGGGATGGATGGCGTCAACGTCATGCTCTTTAGCGATGCGCAGTATATCTTCAATGTCCAGATATGCATCAGTAGGATTTTTGCCTTCGCCGACAAGGTAAGCTTCGTCAGCTTTTTGGCGATGCAGGGACAGAGTATCTTCCTTGGAATAGATAGCAACAGTGCGGATGCCGAGCTCATTGCAGGCACGGAAAACGCGGATGGCAATTTCGCCACGGTTGGCAACTAGGACAGTATTAATTTTGGGCATTTAGAACCCCTCCTTTTAGTGATTAGGACTAATACAGTCATTGTATATAAAAGTTAAGGAAATTTCAAGAGAATAGCAAATGTATACAATATTTTTTAATTTCAGATTATTTAGTATACACTATTTCTGCCTACAATTGTTGAAATATCTTTGTAAAGTTCTAAACTGGTGAAATTGGGGAGATTATCAGACCTGGGACTTTGATATTTATAGTAGAGAACCTAAATATATGGTATAATACAATGTACACTTGTTTATTGATGTGCTGTAAATAACCATTAAGAAGAATATCGGAGGTTTATCATGGGCGATAAAAAACCGGCGAAGCCGTTGTTGTATTATTATGTTATGGCAGCTTTAGTCATTATGCTGTTCAATACCTATATTTTACCTAATTTTTTCAGTCCTAAGGTACAACAGGTATCCTATACCACTTTTCTGCAGATGGTGGATGAGGGGAAAATCAATAAAATTGAAATTACCGATACTAAAATTGCAGGTACCCACAGTGATAATGACAGTCTGACCAAGACCCAAAAGGAAATCTATGTTACCGGCAGGGTCGAAGATCCCCGCTTGGTTGACAGAGTGCTGAAAAAAGCAGATATTACCCAGGTTATTCCTAAGGAGGCTAATCCCCTGGTCAGCTTCTTTACCAACTGGATTCTGCCCATTGGTATTTTCTTCCTGTTAGGGCAGCTGTTCATGCGCTATATGGGCAATAGGATGGGCGGCAATGCCATGACCTTCGGCAAGAGCAATGCCAAGGTCTATGCGGAAGCCCAGACAGGAGTAAGCTTTAAGGACGTAGCAGGCCAGGATGAAGCCAAGGAAGCTCTGATGGAGCTGGTGGATTTTCTGCATAATCCTCAACGCTATCAGGATATGGGTGCCAAGATGCCCAAGGGAGCTCTGCTGGTAGGACCTCCTGGTACAGGTAAGACACTGCCGGCCAAGGCTGTGGCAGGCGAGGCTCAGGTGCCCTTCTTCTCCATCAGCGGCAGTGAATTTGTAGAAATGTTTGTAGGCATGGGTGCAGCCAGAGTCAGAGACCTGTTCAAGCAAGCCCAGGAAAAAGCTCCCTGTATTGTTTTTATTGATGAAATTGATGCTATCGGCAAAAAACGTGACAGTGGTCAGTTCGGTGGCAATGATGAAAGAGAGCAGACTTTGAATCAGCTGCTCAGTGAGATGGACGGCTTTGATGGTGGCAAGGGTGTAGTTATCCTGGCAGCTACCAACAGACCGGAATCTCTGGATCCGGCCTTGCTGCGTCCTGGTCGTTTTGACCGTCGTGTACCCGTAGAGCTTCCCGATCTGAAGGGTCGTGAAGCTATTCTGAAGGTTCACGCTGCCAATGTAAAATTAGCTGAAAATGTGGACTTCAATGCTCTGGGCAGAGCTACTGCAGGTGCCAGTGGTGCTGAATTGGCCAATATTATCAATGAAGGCGCCTTAAGAGCAGTCAGATTAGGACATCCTGCAGTAGAACAGGCCGATCTGGAGGAATCCATCGAGGTAGTTATTGCTGGTTACCAGCGCAAGGGAGCGGTTATTTCTCCCGAAGAAAAGAAAGTCATTGCCTACCATGAAATTGGCCATGCTTTGGTAGCTGCGATGCAGAAAAATTCCGCCCCTGTACATAAAATTACCATTATTCCCCGTACCAACGGTGCTTTGGGATATACCATGCAAATAGAGGAAAATGAATCCGTGCTGATGAAGAAAGAAGAGCTCTTCAATAAAATAGCTACTATTACCGGCGGCCGTTGTGCTGAAGAAATTGTCTTCGGCAGCATTACCTCCGGAGCTGCTAATGATATTGAGCAGGCAACCAAAATTGCCCGCAGCATGGTTACCCGTCTGGGTATGACCGAGGAATTCGACATGATGGCAACTGAGATAGTTACCAATGTTTATCTGGGCGGTGACAGTGCCCTGCAATGCAGCGAGACCACAGCTGCTAAAATTGATGCTAAGGTGCTGGAGCTGATCAAAGAGGCTCATGCCAAAGCGAAAGAGATTTTGGAAAATAACCGCGATAAGCTGGATAAGCTGGCTAATTTCCTGCTGGAAAAGGAAACTATTACCGGCGAAGAATTTATGCAGCTGCTGAAGGAAGAAGAGCAGCAGGAAGAACAGGAAGCATAATCCTGTGGATGGTTTGAGGAGGTTTTGCCATGAAGAAAAAACTTATCAGAGCTACTGCAGCAGCAGTGACAGCTCTTTCACTTACAACTGGCGTTCTGGTTCCTGTCAAAGCTGAGGCATCCATATTTGGCAATGTGCTGGGCTCCGTTATCGGTGGCGCTGTAGCCATGAACCAGATTAATGCCCAGATTAAGGTACTGGATAATGAGGGCAGGGATAAGTTCTTTGACCAGATGAAAGAAAAATATGGCGTCAATGAAAGCTATGAGGCCAATGCACAGCTGGACAGATTGATGAGTAGGTTGTCCGGAGTAATTGTCAATTATGATCCTACCATAGTAGATAAACCCTATAATTATTTCGTCAATAATGATAAATCCTTTAATGCTTTCTGTACCCTTGGTCATAATCTGAGTGTCAACATCGGCCTTTTTGATTATCTGAATTATCAGGAGGATGAAGTAGCTTTCGTTGTAGGCCACGAATTAGCCCATGGTACCCATAGCGATCCCGCCCATGGCGTTAAAAAGCAGGTAGGTGTTTCTGTACTGGCCAGTGTAGTGGCATCCTCCATGGGAAGCAGTGTGTTGGCTAATCTTGGCACCAGCATTATTGCTACTACAGGTACCGCTAAAGGCATTACTCTGCCCATGGAAAAACGTGCAGATGCTGATGCTTTTGTTTATTGCAGTGAAGCTGGCTATAATGTGGGTGCCGGCGCTGCCGTATGGCAGAGAATTATTGAAAAGACCGAAGGACAGACTACCAGCAAGGCTAACCAGCTGTTCAATCCATCTGACCATCCTAAGCATAAGAACCGCCGGGATACCTACATCAAAACCATGACCCAGTACAGCAATAACATGGTCACCGTAGATGCAGAAACCGGTATGATTTCCGTCAATAAGGTACAGATCGGCATTCCTGCAGCAGCCTTCAATAAGTCTGCCAAGGAAAGAGCCTATTTCGTAGCTGGTGATATGGCAAGAGTCTACCATGAAAACGGCAAGCTGCGTCCTACTGCTTATGTTGCCAATGGAGATGTATATCTGGGAGACAGAGCTGTGCTGACCATTTCTAGTGGAGATAATGCCCAGGAATGGGTTGATAATCTGAACAAGGCCAACAGGAAATAATCCGAATTAACCTGTAACAGGGTGAGAAAATATGAGCGAGATTTTTGAAAAATTTAAGGCGGCCAGCAGCTCTCAACGCAAGCAGATGCTGAAAACCTGGGATATTGAATACTATAATAATGATGCGCCCTCCATTTCTGATGAAGAATACGACATGTGTTTAGCCTATTACAATAGTGTTTCTAAAGTTAAACACACTTCTTCTCTGGGATTGGCCAGCAACAAATTTCCTAAGTTTGAACATACCTATCCGGTATTGTCTCTGGAAAAAATAGTTACTAAAGCTGATTTCATGAAAGCAGCAGAGGTTTTTAACTATAATTGTGTTTTAGAACCTAAATTAGACGGATTAACTGTAGTTTATTATCCGGATGGCAAGCTGGTAAGCCGTGGTAATGGTCATGTGGGAGAGGTGCTAAACGAAAACAGGACGATACCTGGTCTGCCTGCTCCCTATATTCTTCCTATAAGATTAGAGGCAGTAATTACTAAAAGTGATTTTGAAGCTTATTTTAAGGAAGACAGTCAAAAACCCAGAAATCTGGCGGCAGGTATTCTGAGACGTAAACAGGTAGCCGAAGCTGAAATGGCAGATGGCGCCAAGGGTTCTGAGACAGCTTTAAAAAAACACGAGAAAAATATCAGAGACCTTCAGCATATTACCTATTATGCCTATAATATTTTGGGCGCAGATGATCTGTCTGAAGATGAACAAATACATAAGCTGCAGGAGCTGGGCTTTAAAGTTCCTGTGATAACTGTTGTCAAAGATGCTGAGGCCTTGGAGCAGGCCTTTGAGAATATGGAAACCTGGTCTAAAAGTCAGGCTTATGAAACTGATGGAGTGGTAGTTAAGGCTAACGTTTCCAGACAAGAAAAGGATTTTGGCGGCACAGCTCATCATCCCAATAATGCTTTTGCTTTTAAATTTGTCAGTATGATGGAGTCCACGGTATTGAGAAGCATCCGTTGGAGTATGGGCTATGATAGGCTGACACCTGTAGCCAAATTTGATGATGTGGTTTTGGGTGGCAGTAATGTAATTCAAGCCTCTTTGCATAATCTCAATATTATGGAACAGCTGGGAGTAAAAATAGGCTCCCGCATTACTGTAACTTTGAAAAATGAAATTATTCCCCAGCTGGTAGATTGTGATGGAGAAGGGGAAGAAATAGAGATTCCCCAAAGTTGTCCCTGCTGTGGAAGTCCTCTTATTATCAATCAGACCAAAGAATTGGTCTGTGAGAATCCTGATTGTAAGGCTAAATTTCTGGACACCATGAACCGTATTGCTGGTAAAAATGGCCTGGATATAGAAGGACTTTCCAATGAGATTCTTGATGCTCTTTATCGTATGGCCAAGGTAGAGGGAAAACAGCTGGCTACTCCCTTTGCTATGTTGCAGCTGGATAAAGAAGATTTCAGAAAGGCGCTGGATCTGATTTATATCACTAAGGCAAGAATAGCCGACGAATATCTGGAGGCTCTTAAGGAAGAAGAACTTAACGGTCCCTTGCTGTTGGCTGCTCCAGAGGGTGAAGTATACAATAATATCAAAAC
>R04__coassemble_1210_pt1 | contig 8447 bp, 8 predicted proteins | sample R04__metabat2_low_PE_017 | metagenome-assembled genome bin R04
ATAGTATGCAACAGACAAAAATATTGCGGATAATGCATTGTTTCCTATGTGGAAAATTCAAGGATTGTGATATAATAATGTATACAATGGAGAAGTGTCTATGAAAAATAAAAACATAATTTATCCGCTTTTTAAAGCAATAATATATCTGATATTTTTAGGGCTAATCTTATGGTATCTCTATAATTCACCCTATAATCCCCATCCCCATTCGGCGGAGGATGTGCGTCAATGGGTGGCAGGCTTTGGGGCTCTCGCACCCCTGATTTATCTGGGTGTATATACTATCAGGCCCATGCTGTTTTTCCCGACTCTGCTGCTGAACCTGAGCGCAGGTGTGCTGTTCGGTCCTTGGCTGGGCATCCTGATGGTGTTGACCGGAGGCTTTGGCTGCGCTACCTTCTGTTATATTTTGGGACGCTTTGGCGGTGGCCGCTGGTTCCTGAAGCATTTTGGCGGGAACTGGGGGACTAAGCTGGAAAGCTATCTGGTAGGCAATGGCAGCTTTACCAAGATGCTTTGGCTGCGGACGGTGCCGATATTCCCCTATGATCCTGTCAGTGTTATTGCCGGCAGTGTCAAGCTGCCCTTTAAAATTTATGGTGCAGCAACTCTGTGTGGAATGCTGCCGGGAGCTGTTGCCTATAATTTTCTTGCTGATTCCTTTGGCACCAGCAAGTTTTATCTGGCCATCGGGGTAACTGTCCTGGCCTTTGGGATTCCTTTGGTATGGTGGCAATGCTGCGGTGCCAGCAAAAAACTTATTGATATCAAGAACAAAGAATAGTCTGCTGATGATAAGGATGTGAGAATATGTCTAATAATACAGAAATAGAACTGAAATTTTTAGTCAACAAAAAGGCTTTGGCAAAGCTGTTGGATTCCGGTGTTCTGCAAATAGAAGCTGAAAGCAGGAAAACCCGTAGGCTGGTAAGCTCCTACTATGATACAGAGGATTTTGCTTTCAAAAACAATGGTATTGCCTATAGGGTCCGGGATAAAGGAGACGGCAGCTTTGAGGCTACAGTAAAGACTGACCGCAAAAGCTCTGCAGGCCTGAGCGAAAGAGTGGAACTGAATCTGCCATTGACGAAAAACGAAGCTGTGCTGGAGGGCTTTGAAGAGCTGGGCCTGGAGCAAAGCCTGAGACTGTTGGCGCCTAATGGTGTGGTCAAGCTGTTCACTGTTGACGTGGAACGCACTACCTATATTCTGCTGCAGGGTGCTTCTAAAATTGAAATGGCCATTGATTTGGGTAAAATACGGGCCAAGGGCAGAAAGACCGTGCCAGTGGATGAACTGGAGCTGGAGCTGCTGGAGGGCGAAAAGCAAGATTTGCTGGAGCTGGCAGGAAAAATTGCCCAAGAACTGCCTCTGTTTGTGGAAAAACGCAGCAAGTATGCCAGAGGTATGGCTCTGCTGGGCGTAGCTACTGAGATTCCTGTGGCCAAGGAAAAAATGAGAGGACCCATTCGCCGCGAACTGATGAAAATGGTCAATTATCACGGTGATGTACTGCTGGAGCTGCAGAACCAGATTAATGGGCAAAAAGCAATGACGGAAGAGCTGATTGTTGCCCTAAGAAAACCCATCAGCTTTATCTGCAGTTATCTGAAATTGATGCAGCAGGTTATGAATGCCCAGGCTGACTACAGTGAGCTGACCGCAATAGCCGAAAACTGGAAAGACAGACTGGACCATTGGCAGCTTATGGCTGAACTGCAACAGGAATGGCAGGACCTGCTGGTGTTGGATCCGGCACTGGGCAAGAATGATCCTTTGCAGAAGCTGCTGCAGCAGGAACAGCTGGAGGATGGCAAGATTCTGCAACAGCGTAGCAAAAAAGGAGAATTGACATATCTCATCTATACCTTGCTGACTGTTCTGGAGCGGGCAGAACTGCCCCAGGAGGATTTTCCCCAGGCAGATACAGTGGTTATTGCCTTGTGCGATACTCTGCAGCAGGAAATGCTTAATTTGGAGGATAAAGCTGAACAAACTGCGGTCAGAAGATATCAGCTGCTGGAGCTGCTGCTCTGCTTAAGCAAGAGCGTCAAAGGTAAGCGCTTTGGTCATCTCCATGACGGCTGGAAAAAGCAGGCTAAGCAGGTACGGGAATTGTATCTTTGGCAGCAGGAACTGCTGCAGCTGCAGAACTGGCTGAAGTCTGCTGAGGAAAAAGCATTGGTACGCAATCTGGGGGTACTGTACGGAAGTATTCTGTGACTTGGGGAGAAAATAAGTGAAGAAGAAATTGCTGATAGCAGCAGGAATCCTGATGGTTTGTCTGCTGGTTTTGATTGGATTATATAAGACGGGCGTCAATGAATACAGTAAAAAAGGTGGCCTGATTCTGGAATATCATAGCATCGGCTATGAAAAATGGGATCCTTCCCTGGTAGTTAAGCCGGAGGTGTTTGAACATCATCTGCAGCTGCTGCAGAAGGACGGCTACAAGGTTGTAACCGTGGCTGAGCTGACCGAAAGACTGAGAACAGGAAAAAGTGTAGAAAAATATGCGGCTCTCAGCTTTGATGATGGCTATAAGAGTAACAGGACCTATGCTTTACCGCTGATGCAGAAATATAACGCCAAGGGTACCTTCCTGCTGGTCAACAGACTGATCGGCAGCTCCGATATGTACATGAATGAGCAGGATGTCAGAGACCTCATTGCTGCAGGCAACGAAATCGGCTCCCACACCTACAGCCATAATCCTTTGGCTGTAATTGACCCCAAATATCTGGAGTGGGAAATAGGTACTTCCCAATATAACCTGGAGAAACGCTTCCCGGGCATTGCTGTCAGAACTCTGGCTTATCCTAACGGCAGCTATAACCAGGAGGTTATGGACAAGCTGAAACGCTACGGCTATCAGCAGGCCCTGACTGGTCATACTGGGATGATTACTCCTGAGTATTACAAGGAACATCCTATGGAGCTTTACCGTCTGATTATCGAAGATACGGGTACGGGACCGCTGGCCTTTACAGGTATGCTGAAGCGTGGCTACAGACATTCCTATCTGCGTACTTTTGGCATTGATTTGGGCGATTAAGCATTGACGAAAGAAGCAGGTATGATATAATTAAAAAGATAATGGTGGACTAGCGCCATTATTCTGTTTGCATTTTATTTAGCTGTATTTTTTGGAGCTTTGATTATATGTTTGACTACTCAGATGAGGGGTCTGGAATGGTTTTCAGGAGGAAAGAGTATGAATTTTAAACTTCCTAATATCGCCTTTTTCAACAATATGTCCAAGGATATGGGCATTGATTTAGGAACTGCTAATACATTGGTACACTGCAAGGGCAAGGGCATTATTATCCGTGAGCCTTCTGTAGTGGCTGTAGATGTGGGGACCAACGAGGTGCTGGCCATCGGTGCTGAAGCTAAGAGCATGATTGGCCGTACTCCCGGCTCCATTGTGGCTATCCGTCCTATGAAGGACGGTGTTATCGCGGATTACGAGATTACCCAGTCTATGCTGAAGTATTTCATCAAGCATGCCATGGGAGACCATATTTTAGTGCGTCCCCGTATTCTGGTTGGCGTGCCTTCCGGGGTTACCGAGGTAGAAAAACGCGCAGTTATAGACGCTACTATGGAGGCTGGTGCCCGTGAGGCTTATCTGATTGAGGAGCCTATGGCTGCTGCTATCGGTGCAGGCTTACCTGTGCAGGAGGCTACCGGCAGCATGGTAGTAGATATCGGCGGTGGTACCTGTGAGGTTGCCGTTATCTCCTTGGGTGGCATTGTTGTCAGCAAGAGCGTCCGTACTGGCGGAGATGCTATAGACAACTCCATTGTGAAGTATATCCGCAAAACCTTCAATATGCTGATCGGTGAACGTACGGCAGAGAATATCAAAATTGAAATCGGTACTGCCATGGAGATGGAAAATCCTCCCACCATGGAGGTGCGTGGCCGTGATCTGGTCAAGGGACTGCCCCGTAATATCACAGTTAATGCCAACCAGATCTGCGAGGCTGTCAAGGAGCCTGTTACCGATATTGTAGAGGCTGTACGCAACACTCTGGAGAGAACTCCTCCCGAATTGTCTGCAGATATTTTTGACCGTGGTATCGTTATGACAGGTGGTTCTTCCATGCTGCGCAATCTGGACCGCCTGATTTCCAAAGAGACCGGCATGCCTGTTTATGTATCCGATGAAGCACTGAACTGCGTTGCTTTAGGTACGGGTATTGCGGTAGAAAACGTGGATGTTTACAGAAAGGGCTTCCTGGCGGCTAAATAATTGCTGGGCAGAGCAGTAAAGAGATGAGCAAGAAATTATTGCTGATTACTTTGAGTATTATGGTGGCTCTGTCCATGCTGATCCTGGCTATAGCGGGTAAAAGCCGCTTTCCCCTGATTAATAAGGCAGTAGCAACTATTGTACTACCTATTGAGAATGCTATGACAACCCTGGGCGAGACCAGCGATGGCGTCCGGGGTTATTGGCGTGCCCTGACGAGGCTGCAGAGCGAGAATGAGCAGCTGAAAAGGGAGAATGCTGAGCTGCGCAGTGCCAATATCAGTATGGCTGCGGTCTATGCTGAAAATCTGCAGCTCAGGAGCATGATGGAGTACAAGACTCAGAAGCCTTCCCAAAAGCTGGTGGTGGCCAAGGTTATTGCCCGTAATTTTGGTGAAGTACGCGACAGTGTCTATATTGATGTAGGCGAGGACAAGGGCGTGCAGAAGGAAATGGCTGTGGTAACTGGCGATGGCTTTGCCGGTGTGGTAGATGAGGTCTATTCCGACTATGCCAAGGTGCTGCTGCTGACCTCCCCCCGCTGCAAGATAGGAGCACGGGTTGTCCGCAATGATTCCCGGGCCATAGGTGTAACTGGTGGCCGCAGTACAGTTGACGGCAAGCTGATTATGCGTCATGTCTACAGGGATGCCAGCATCCGTGAGGGTGATGTCATTGTTACCAGCGGTCTTAGCGGCAATCATCCTGAAAACATTGTCATAGGCAAGGTAAGCTCTGTACATATGGATAGTGTGGGCCTGCTGCAGGAAGCGGAGGTAACTCCTGCGGCCGATATTTCCGATGTAGAAAGGGTTATGGTCGTAGTGGACTTTACCCCCAAACCTAAAATTAATATTTCAGAACAAGGAGGACAGGCAAAATGAGGAGACTGATTTGGCCCGTCCTGTTTCTGTTCTTGCTGCTGCTGCAGGGCTCAACTTCGGTATTTTATACGGGATGGCTGGCTTTTGATCTGCCACTGCTGGCACTGTATAGCTATGCCATGCTGAAGGGTGAGCAGCAGGGCGCTGCCATGGGTGCAGGAATAGGCTTTCTCCAGGATGCCATGACAATCAGCGTTTTCGGCTTCCATATGCTCAGCCGTGCTCTGCTGGGCTATCTGGCCGGGCTGATGAAGGGCAAGCTGGTCAAGGAAAACATCTATTATCATGCTGCTGTAATGGGGCTGATTTGTCTGGGCCTACGCTTTTTATACTGGTGGCTGGAGCTTCTCCGCAATGGCGGACACTGGGATGTTCTGGGAGGCTTTCTCTGGGATACCCTGGGATATTGTATTGGTAATATGTTGATGGTAGTGCCCATGGTCTGCCTGATACAGTTTGTGTATGACTGGATAAAAAAAGACGAAATTTCTTATTGAGCTGGATTGATCAATATGAGGAAAGGAGGTAGCAATGAAGGGTAAGATATTCAATGAAAGACTGAAAATAGTTCTTGCTGTCTGCATGTTCCTTTTTGCTGTGCTCCTGGGTCGTATGGTCTATCTGCAGCTTTGGAGAACGGATTATTATGCCCAACAGTCAGATGGAAACCGTCTGCGCAAGTCCAGAGTGGCTGCGCCCAGAGGGCTTATCTACGATTCGGAGGGCAAAGAACTGGTCAATAATCTTCCGTCCTATGTAGTGGCTCTGCAGAAACAGAGCAGCTATAAGAAGGAGACTCTCGAAAAACTGAGCCGGATTCTGGATATGCCGGTGGAGGAAATCCGGAAAAAGATCAAGGCCAAGGCTCATCTGTACGAGCCTGTGGTGCTGAAGGAGAATATATCTCTGCCACTGCTGACCAAGCTGGAGGAAGAGTGCCGGGATATGCCCGAGGTTACCGTAGATGTAAGACCAGAACGCAATTATATTCATAATGAATTTGCTGTTCACGCTCTTGGCTATGTAGGTGAGGTCAGCGAGTACGAGATTGAACAGGGTATGTTCAAAAAAGAGGATGCCGGCAGTATTGTAGGCAAGGCTGGTCTGGAAAGACGCTATGATGAAGTGCTGCGCGGTGCGGATGGCTTTCTTACGGAAGAGGTTGATGTCGGCGGCAATGTTATCCATCACTATGAAGGCAAGAAGCCTGTGGCCGGCAGAAGCCTTAAGCTGACCATCAACTACGAGCTGCAGAAGGCGCTTGAGGATTTTACGGACAGGCATCTGCAGGAATTAAGGTCTTCCGGTAGGGCGCCTGGGGCCAGGGCGGCCGCTGTCGTGGCTTTGGATCCCCGGACGGGCGCAGTGAAGGCTATGGTCAGCCGTCCCGGTTATAATCCTAATCTGTTCGTGCATGGCATTTCCTCCAGAGATTGGAACAGAATCAACAATGATACAGCTTATCCTATGAACAACAAGGTAATTACTGGTGAATATCCTCCTGGTTCTACCTTCAAGATTGTTACCGGCAGTGCTGCCTTTGAAACCAAAAAACTGACAGTGGACGAGCTGATTCTGGACAAGGGCTATCATGACCTGGTACCCACCATGAGCAATGCGGGTGGAGAAGTATTAGGCTGGCTGAATTTTATCACTGCTCTGGCTATGTCGGATAACGTATATTTTTACGAGTTGGGCTATCGTGTAGGTATTGACAATATTGCCAAGTATGCCAGAATCTATGGCTTTGGCCAAAAAACAGGTATTGATCTGAACGGAGAAAGTACGGGTCTGGTTGCCTCCAAGGAGGTCAAGAAAAAGCTGTGGAACGAAGACTGGCGGCTGGGTGATACCTTTAATGCTGCCATCGGACAAGGCTTTAACCTGACGACTCCTCTGCAGCTGGCGGTAATGCTGAGCTGTGTAGCCAATAACGGCATCAAAAACCAACCCTATCTGGTGGAGAGTATTCTCAATCTGGACGGCAGTGTTTCCGAGATTCCTAAGCGGGAGGCAGGCAAGAAAATTGCTGTTTCTGATGAAACTATGGGTTATATCCGTGCAGGTATGGCCGCTACTACCCAGGAGGGTGGTACTGCCGCCTATTTCAAGAGTCTGCCCAGAAAAATTGCCGGCAAAACTGGTACGGCAGAAAACTCCCAAGGACGGGACCATGGTCTGTTTGTAGCCTATGGACCGGTAGAAGATCCGGAACTGGTTGTAGTCTGCATTGTTGAGCAGGGCGGCTTTGGCTCTATTGCTGCAGGACCTATCGTTTTCAAGGCCTTTGAGGAGTATTTCCAGCAGCGTGGCTGGATACCCAGACCTAAACCAACGGAAAAAACGGAAGCAAAATAAAAACCATGATACGGACAAGCTTTGATGGCTTGCACATGTATCATGGTTTATTTGTTTTCAGCCTGATTAGCAGTGATAACGGATTCGATGAAAGCTTTGACTACTACAGGATCAAAGTCAAGACCTGACTTGTCCTGCAGGGCTACAATAGCATTGGCATGCTCCTGTTGCCAGAACTGGGTGCAGGGATTAAGACAGTTGTCATAGTAATCTGCCACAGCTACGATTCTGGCACCAATAGGGATATTAGCTCCCTTCAGCCGCTTGGGATAACCGGTGCCGTTCCATTTCTCGTGATGGGAACGGATGATATCGGCAATGTGGGTCAGCTCAGGGATGTTCTCCAGCATACAGGCTCCGGAAACACAGTGCCGTTTGTAGACGGACATTTCTCTGGTGGATAAATAAGGACGCTTGTTCAGGATGAGGTTTGGCACCCCAAGTAATCCTAAATCGTGGAGCTGGGCTGCGGTTTTGATGTTGGAAACCTCGGAGGGTGACAATCCCAGCTTAGCTGCAGTACTGGCAGCATAATTAGCTACCTGCTGGCTATGATGATAGATATCTTCGTTTTTCAGTTTTAGCATCTGCATATAAAAATCACAGATTTTCCTGATACTGGTATCAGCAGGAAAATCCAGACATTGTGGTATGGCAATCATAATAAGGACGACCTTCGTTCTTTGGTATTCTCGGTTAAGCTCTTCTTGTGATAGTATAGCACATCCTGAAAATTTGTAAAAGGGGGGTAAAAATGGGGATAAGCTGTGCAAAAAGGCCTAAATTGTACTGAATAAAGTGGAAAATGGGTGGATATAACAATATATTGTGTTGGCAAAGAAAAAACTTGTGTAAAAAATTTTTTTCGGCTATAATGGGAGCACAGCTTAGGTCTGTGGTTGCAAGTCGATGCCAGTTGCGGGCGAAACGATCCACGTAAACAG
>R04__coassemble_1241_pt1 | contig 8313 bp, 6 predicted proteins | sample R04__metabat2_low_PE_017 | metagenome-assembled genome bin R04
AAGCCCAACAGCTCACCAGACCAGCGACCAGCAGCAGCAGGAAGATCCAGCCTACGCTTTTTCCTGTTTCCGTTTTGCTTTTTCCATCAGCTTTATTTCTATTTCTGGACATAACTTCACCTCAAAAAATCAGGCAAATTCACTTATACTTCCTGGATAATGGGCAGAATCATAGGACGGCGACGGGTTTTCTCGTAGAGGAATTTTCCCAGAGCATCCTTGACAGCATTTTTGATCTGGGACCACTCGGTAATGCCGTTCTCCTGGCATTTGTCCAGAGCAGCCTGAACTCTTTCCTTGGCCTCGCCCATCAGGTCCTCAGCCTCACGGACATAAACAAAACCACGGGAAACAATATCCGGGCCAGCCACAACAGCACAGGTCTCACTGTCCAAAGTTACAACTACAATCATGATACCATCCTGGGACAGCTGACGACGGTCACGGAGCACGATATTGCCCACATCACCTACACCCAAGCCATCTACCAGCACTCTGCCGGAGGTAATCTTGCCTGCCGTAGTAATGCTGTTTTTCGTCAGCTCAATAACCACGCCATTTTCCGCAATCATGATGTTTTCCTTGGGCATACCCAGATCCTGGGCCAGCTTGGCGTGGGTAATCAGATGACGGTATTCGCCATGGACAGGAATAAAGAATTTAGGACGCACCAGATTGTGCATCAGCTTCAGCTCCTCCTGGCTGGCATGGCCGGAAACATGGACGCCGCTGGAGCGCTCATGGATAACCTCTGCCCCCAGCTTGTACAGATGGTTGATGGTATTGGAAACCAGCTTCTCATTGCCGGGAATAGGTGTTGCGGAAATAATTACCGTATCACCAGGCAGGATTTCTGCTTTTTTATGATCGTTGCGGGCCATACGGGTCAGTGCGGACATAGGCTCGCCCTGGCTACCGGTAGTACAGATGACAATCTGATCAGCCCGATAATTATTGGTCTCATCAATATCAATAAGCACACCCTCAGGAACCTTCAGATAGCCCAGCTCCACAGCAATATTGACAACATTCACCATGCTGCGGCCCATTACAGCCACCTTGCGGCCATATTTATAGGCACTGTCAATAACCTGCTGGATACGGTGCACATTGGAGGAGAAGGTAGCTACGATAATACGGGTTTTCGCTACCGCAAACTGTTCGTCAAACACCCTGCCTACACTGCGCTCACTGGGAGTAAAGCCAGGACGCTCAGCATTGGTGGAATCTGCCAGCATCAGCAGCACGCCACGGTCGCCGTACTCGGCAAATTTATTGAATTCTGTAACCTGACCGTCAACAGGAGTATGGTCAATTTTAAAGTCACCGGTATGGATGATGACACCTATAGGAGTGGTAATAGCCATACCGATAGCATCGGGAATACTGTGGTTGACGCGGAGAAAATCCATCTTGAAGGCACCAACGGTAACCTTGTCGCCAGGTTTGATAACATGGAGATTATCATCGCTGACACCATTTTCTTCCAGACGACCCTCCAGAATACCCAAGGTCAGGGCAGTTCCGTATACAGGAACATCCAATTGTTTTAATACATAGGGCAAAGCACCGATATGGTCCTCGTGACCATGGGTCAGGAAAATAGCCCTCAGCTTATCGCGGTTTTCCAGCAGATAGGTAAAGTCCGGAATAACCAGGTCAATACCCAACATATCATCCTCAGGGAACATTAAGCCTGCATCAATGAGGATGATGTCGTCTCCATAACGGAAGACAGTCATATTCTTACCGATCTCTCCCAAACCGCCCAGGGGAATGATCTGTACTTTTTGTTGTTGTTTTGCCAAAATTGTACCTCTTTTCTTATAATTTGCTACCGAACATAATAATCGACTTTAAAGGAAGACAGACTAGTCCGCACAGTGATACTAATTTACATTATACACCAACCCTACATCAATTACAACCTGCGGAAAAACAAAAAGCGGACCAAAGCATAGAAAAGGACCATGGAAATACCTCCATGGTCCTTCAATGCACTTTATTCTCTTCAGCAGAATTATCCCAGCAGCTTACCGAGCAGCTTAGCCAGCGCCTTCATATCCAAAGGCTTGGCAATATGTCCGTTCATACCTGCAGTTTTGGCCGCCTGCACATCCTCGGCAAAGGCGTTGGCCGTCATGGCAATAATGGGCACATTCTTGCAATAGGGCCTATTTATAGAGCGGATGGCTATGGTGGCATCATAGCCGTTCATACGGGGCATCTGGATATCCATGAGCACCAGATCATATTTGCCGTCTTCAGCCTTCATCATAGCATCTACAGCTTCAGCGCCATCCCAGACATGGTCTATGCTCATTCCCGTAATTCCCAGGATTTCTATGGCAATATCTGCATTCAGTTCATTGTCCTCAACCAGCAGACATCTGGTACCTGATAAGTCCAGTTCCTCAAAAGCATCCAGAGGGGATTTTTCCTCCTCCTGCTTCTTTTGGTTAAGAACCTCCTTAAAGACATTTTCCATTCTGGATTTGAACAAGGGCTTGCTGACAAAGGCATTGACACCTGCAGCCCTGGCCTCTTCTTCAATATCAGCCCAGTCATAGGCCGTCAGGATAATAATAGGTACATTCTCTCCTACAGCTGCCCTGATAGCTCTGGTTGTGGCAACGCCGTCCATTTCCGGCATTTTCCAGTCCAGAACTACAGCATTGTAGTCGTTCTGCTCCTCATGTCTGGAAATAACCCGTTCCACAGCTTCCAGTCCGGACAGCACGCCTTCGGCCTTCATGCCCAGTTCCTCCAGAACCTCCACAGCAGTTTCCATACTAATTTCTTCATCATCTGCTACCAGCACCTGCAGATCAGCAAATTCAGCATTTTGCTCTTCCCCGGTTTCCTGCAGCTGCAGATAGATGGTTACCGTAAAAGCAGAACCCTCGTTCAGCTTACTCTTAACCTTGATGTTACCACCCATCATATGGACGATATTATTGGTAATGGCCATGCCTAAGCCAGTACCCTGGACCTTGCTGATACGTCCATCCTCGGCACGGGCAAAGGGCTCGAACATATGGTCCACAAATTCCTCCGTCATGCCGATGCCGTTATCCTCGAACGTGAATTCGTAGCAGCCTGTTCTCAGCTGATTACAGGGAAGTTCCCTGATTTTCAGGGCAATCTTGCCACCATCAGGAGTATATTTGATAGCATTGCTCATAAAGTTGACAAAAGCCTGTTGGATATGCAAGGGATCACCAACGACCAGCTCATGGGCTACATGCTCTATATTAATCGTCAGCTCATGGTGATGCTCCTTGACCTGAGGTCTGACCATATTGATCAGGTTATCAATGAGGTCTGACAGATTGAATTCCTCCTCGGCCATGGAAACCTTGCCGGACTCAATCTTGCTCATATCCAGAACTTCATTGATCAGCGACAGCAGATGACGGCTGGCCTGAGTAATCTTCTGCAGGCTGTCCTGAACTCTTTCCTTGTCATCGATATGGGCAGCAGCAATAGCCGTCATACCGATAATGCCATTCATAGGTGTGCGGATATCGTGGGACATGGTCTGCAGGAAGCTGCTCTTGGCTTTATTGGCGGCTTTGGCCATTTCCAGAGCATCCTTCAGAATTTTCTGTTTTTCCTGCTCCTCACGGACAATGGCATCAATATCATGGTAGGCCAGGATGTAGCCATCGCCGGCATCCGCAAAAGCCATCTGGTGATAGGTGACATTGCCATCATCATCGCGACGCTGGTAGTTGACATTGTAAAGAGGCTGGCGCTTGATTTCTTCCATAACTACAGAAGATTTGACAGCAGCTTCTACCCGTTCACGATCCTCCTCTACAACGTAGGTGTCGATATATTGCTTCAGAGCCTTGTCAACATTAGCATTACCTTTGCCCATGTTGACAGCCTTCTGGATAGTCGTAATACCATTGGAGCGGATGAAATGCATCTCCAGATCCTTCTTCGTAATCAGCCACATGGTATGGTATTCCCGGCTGATGGCCTCCAGAATAGCACTGCTTCTGATTCTTTCAGTTTCTTCCCTGCGTCTTTCGTCATCGATATCCAGGAAGATACCGTAGAAATTGACAGGAGAACCATCCTCTCTACGGGTCAGACGACCAATAGCACGGAACCAGCGCTCCCCGCGGTTTCTGGTCATGAGGCGGTAGCAGATATCATAGGTCTTCACACCCGTTTTATCTCTGACAACATCCCAGTAATGCTGCAGTACCCGCTCATGATCCTCGGGATTCAGCAGGTCGGACCAGGATTCCAGCACATTCGGGAAATCCTCCAGAGAGCTGTAGCCCAGCATCTCCCGGAAAACCTGACTCCAGGTACAGGACAGCATTTCTCCCTGTTCATTAAAGGACATACCCCAGTCGCCAGAGCCCAAAGCTCTATGGATGGTATTGATTTCCTGATTAGCTGCTTCAGCAGCCTGCAGCGCTTGTTTATAATTCTTCTGCTTGCTGTTTTCATTGCGGACCAGCTCATCCACATCATAGTGATAGCCGCTCACAACGTGTCCGCCAGGCACTGCCACAGCAGTACCACCGCAGCGTACATAGCGTTCTCCCTTGGTAGGATGGACCCACAGATAGGTATTCTCGTCCCTCTGTCCCTGGATCATTCTTTCCACGCTGGCCAGCACGGAAGGCACAGCCTCCTTTTTGATTCTGGAGAACCAGGACCTATAGGTCTCTTCCGGCGTCAGGTCCAGACCCGTAATGCCCAGCAGCCTCTTCATTGAGTCGCCGGCATACATACGGGGCTCCTGACCCTCCAGCAGTTCGATTTTCCAGGCGCCCATACCTGCAGCAGCTATAATATTCTGCAGCTCTGAAAACTGCATATCTTCTTTACTCATGTTCTTTTAAATTAGCTCCCTGTCTTTTCACCATAGATAGATAGATAGATAGATAGATAGCACTATCATATCATACGGCGATTAAGCTGTCAACTTTGTTACATTTTTTCGTGTGCCACGGGGACGGTTCTTCTGGCACATTTCGTGCCTTACCGGAGCGCAAAAAAAGAGACCGCCACCGTAAAGCAGCAGTCTCTGATTTTGTTGAAATTAAGCGCGGGAAATGTAGTCGCCGGTACGGGTATCGATAGCCAGCTCTTCGCCCTCGTTGATGAACAGAGGAACGCGAACAACATAACCGGTTTCCATTTTAGCGGGTTTGGAACCGCCAGTAGCAGTATCACCACGAACGCCAGGTTCGGTTTCAACAACCTTCAGGATAACGGTGTTAGGCAGGTCAACGCCCAGAATACGGTCGCCATAGAACATGATCTTGCAGTCCATGTTTTCTTTCAGGAAGTTCAGAGCGGAGCCCAGAGTTTCCTTGCTGATTTCGATTTGCTCGTAGCTTTCATTATCCATGAAAGTGTACATGCCATCGGTTTCATACAGATATTGCATTTCGCGGCGGTCGATGATAGCCTTGGGCATTTTTTCATTGGGGTTGAAGGTACGCTCAATAACAGCACCAGTGGACAGATTACGCATCTTAGCACGTACGAATGCAGCGCCCTTACCGGGTTTTACATGTTGGAACTCAACTACTTGCCAGGGATCGTTATCGATAGTGACAGTTAAGTTAGTTTTAAAATCATTAGCAGTTACCATGGGAAACTCCTCCTAAAAATATATTTTTAAACAATTTCAATGAGCTGTTTTTTGACACCGTTTAAGGCCCTAGCTCCTGCCTCAGTCAAAACAACGGTATCCTCTATACGAACCCCGCCCTTTCCGGGGATGTATATACCAGGTTCAATGGTGAAAATCATACCGGTTTCCAAAGTGATGCTCCCCCGTTTGTTGATATTGGGAAGCTCATGGATTTCCAGGCCTACACCATGTCCCAGACCGTGTACGAAATATTCTCCGTAGCCACAGTCTTCAATAGATTTACGCACAATGGCATCCAGCTCCTGTCCCGTCATGCCGGAACGGGCAGCCTTCAGACCCTTCAGCTGGGCTTCCTCCACTACAGTGTAGATTTCCTTATGCCAGGGCAATGCCATACCTACAAGCACAGTTCTGGTCATATCAGAATGATAGCCCTTGTAGACTGCACCAAAATCAAAGGTAATGAAATCGCCAACCTCTACCAGCTTATCGGTAGCCATACCATGGGGCAGAGCACCTCTTGCGCCGGAAGCAACTATGGTATCAAAGGAAGTCTTCTCACTTCCCAGACAGCGCATATAATACTCCAGCCTTGCCGCCAGCTCCAGCTCGCTCATACCCGGCTTAATTTCCGGCAGCAGCTGCATAAAGGCTTCGTCGCCAATCCTGGCCGCCTTGAGCAGCAGGTCCAGCTCCCGCTTATCCTTGACCATGCGGATAGCGCTGAAATCCAGACTTTTCACAGGCTTAGGAGCAGCCAGCTCCTGCAGCACCCGATAATCTTCAAAGCTGTACCAGGCACCATCAAAGCCGATGGATTTGGCATCCTTGGCCAGCTCCAGAGCTGCTTTCCAGATGCTGTTGGCACCCTCAGCCTTATACTCCAGAACCTGCACGAATTTCATTTCCTGTTTTGCCTGCTCCGTATACCGTCCGTCAGTAACCAGAATTCCCTGGTTGCGGTCCAGATACAGCAGACTGGAATCTCCCGAAAAACCGCTGAGATAGCGGATAGTGGTTATATCTTTAATAATAACACAATCTACCTGTTCCCGGGCCATGATTTCCAGAACTCTGTTGATTCGCGTCATCATTTAACCTCTTTTCCAGAAAACCCACAAATATCTACAGTACACCTAATTATTTTACCACTCCTCCGTAAAACTTTCAAGAATTTCTACAGGAAATGGCATATTTTCTAAAATAGTCAGAACATCATCGAAGGTATCCGGGGTCACATAAAACTTGACAATACCGGCACTTCCGTCCACTGTACCTACAAGGCCCAGATGTTCATAGCCTTCCATGATCCAGTTGATGTCGGCAATCCGCTCAGGTTCTACCTGAGCATAAATCATACTATTACTAGGTGGTTTACTGTCACTGTCGTTCATAAAGAATATCTACTCCTTCATCTTTCTTCTCAATAAACTGTTGGGCAATAAGGGTTGGCTGCTCTTGGCAGAGAATTTCTGCTGGGCATGAGGTGCGCAGTCAATGGGAGCACCATATTCGTCCTGCATCTCCTCCAGCACAAAGGGCATCAGAGTCCCATCAGGCATCAGCAGCTCCAGCTGCTCTCCTGCCTTCACATTATTGCGCTGTTCAAAATAAGCTCTTCCCTGAGCTTCATCATAGCTGAGCACAATACCCACGAAATCATGGGTCTGCTCATATTTGGAGCTAGTATACACCTGGGCATTCCTGTCGGGTTTGGTGATAGCAAAGCCGGTGGTATACTGGCGATGGGAAACCTTGTTCAGCTCTGTAATCCATTCCTGGGGCACAGAGTAATGCTCCGGATCAGCAAAGGCAGCATCAATAGCCTTCCTGTAGACACTGACCACAGTAGCTACATAGTGGACGCTCTTCATACGTCCTTCAATCTTGAAGCTGCAGACACCAGCCTGCATCAGCTCCGGCAGATATTCAATGAGGCACAGGTCCTTGGAATTCATCACATAGGTACCATGCTCGTCCTCCTGCATCTGGAAATACTCCCCCGGTCGCTTCTGCTCCTCCAGGGCATACATGTTATATTCCCAGCGGCAGGCCTGGGTGCAGGCACCGCGGTTGCCGTCCCTGCCGGTCAGATAAGCACTGAGCAGACAACGGCCACTGTAGGAAATACACATAGCGCCATGGACAAAAGCCTCCAGCTCCACCGGGCATTCCTGATGGATTCTGGCAATTTCTTTCAGAGAAAGCTCCCTGGCCAATACCACTCTGGCCGCTCCCAGCTCAGCCCAGCCCTTCACCGCAGCATAATTGCAGGTGTTGGCCTGGGTACTCACATGGAGGGGCATATTGGGTACAACCTGGCGGGCAGTCATCCAGATGCCCAGGTCGGAAATAAGCAAAGCATCTACCTGAGCCTTTTCCAGAGCCAGCAGATATTCCGGCAGCTGGTCCAGATCCTCATTATGTCCGAAGATATTGATGGTCACATAGACCTTTTTCTTCAGTTCATGGGCATAGGCAGTGATTTCCGCAATCTCCTCCAGGGAAAAGTTGTTGGCAAAAGCCCTGAGACTGAACAGCTTTCCTCCCAGATAAATCGCATCAGCACCGTAAAGCAGCGCCATTCTTCCTTTTTCCATACTGCCGGCAGGAGCCAGCAGCTCTGGCTTTACAAACATTTAACCAATCTCCTTAATGGCCTGGTTATGCTCCTCAAGGGTTTT
>R04__coassemble_1299_pt1 | contig 8127 bp, 9 predicted proteins | sample R04__metabat2_low_PE_017 | metagenome-assembled genome bin R04
CTATCTGCCTTTGTTGGATTAGATAAAAATAAAAAAGACCTGCTACATTAATCATGTACAGGTCTTTTATTTCGCGCGACATTAAATATTCCCAAGTCCCCTCATTTGGCCGCTTCAGCGAAGCCGTTAATTTATTTTTGTACACGGCTGATACGGTCACGCGAGCTGCAGAACGTTTCTGCAAACAAAAAAGCAACAATTGGGCGCAGAGCACAAGCTCAACAACACCATTGTTGCTTACGGAGTAAATTATACTACAACATTTTAATATTGTAAAGAATTATGTATAAAAAAACAGGCCTTGAAGACCTGTTTTTTTGTTGGTATAGGAAATCAGAATTTTTCGCCAGTTAACAGCTCGTAAGCTTCGACATATTTGCCGATGGTTTTTTCTACGATTTCTTCAGGCAGTTCCCAACCTGCTTCAGGATTAGCCTTCAGCCAGTTGCGGGCAAATTGCTTGTCGTAGGAAGGTTGATCGTGACCTACTTCATAGCCTTCGCGGGGCCAGAAGCGGGAATTGTCGGGGGTGAGCACTTCGTCACCTAAGGTAATAACGCCGTTTTCATCCAGACCGAACTCGAATTTGGTATCAGCAATGATAATGCCCTTTTCCCAAGCGTAGTCAGCGCATTTTTTGTAGATGGCTAAAGTGTATTCCTTGATTTTGGAAGCATATTCCTCGCCCTTGCCGGGGAAATATTTTTCCAGGTAAGCAACGCTTTGCTCGTAGGAAATATTTTCGTCGTGGTCACCGATTTCAGCCTTGGTGGAAGGTGTGTAAATAGCTTCGGGAAGCTTTTGGCATTCCTGCAGGCCTTCGGGTAATTTGATGCCACAGACTTCACCAGTCTTCTTGTAGCTAGCCCAGCCGGAACCAGTGATGTAGCCGCGGACAATGCACTCTACAGGAATCATTTCCAGTTTTTTGACTTTTACACTGTTGCCCATGAATTGGGGTTGTTGGAAAAATTCGGGCATATCCTTGTTGTCCATGGAAATCATTTGGTTAGGAACAATTTCTTCGGTAAAATCAAACCAGAATTTGGACATTCTGTTGAGAACCTCGCCCTTACGGGGAACCATGTTCTTTAAGATAACGTCGAAGCAGGTAATACGGTTGGAAGCAACCATGATAATGCTGTCGCCGATATCGTACATTTCACGAACCTTACCGGATTTAAAAGGTGTATATTCTTTCATTAAAATTCCCTCCTGAAATAAAGAAAATTGGTTGTTCTATAACAGAAATATAATATCACATTTAGGCCAATAAGTCTATTTGTTTTTCGTCAGACAATGTTCTAAGAGCATAGAACTGAATTTTATACAATAGTGCCGCCACCTACAACTACATCTCCATCATAGAGAACCAGAGACTGTCCTTTGGTGATGGCGCGCTGGGGCTCTTCAAAGTCTACAATCAGAGTATTCTCGTCTGGTTGGGATACCATAGCCCATTGTTCTACATGATGATAGCGGATGCGGGCTTTCAGTCTTCTGGGTTCAGCAATTTTGTCACAGTCAATCAGGTTGATGTCCTTGGCTTCTACATGGGAGCTGAATAACTCTTCATTGGTAGAGAGTATAACCAGATTCCGTTGGACATCAATTTCTTTGACATACATAGGCTGAGGCAGAGCCAGGCCAAGGCCTTTACGCTGACCAATAGTATAATGGATGATGCCTTTATGGCGGCCCAGCACATGACCCTGGACATCCACAAAATTGCCGGCTTTGAATTTTTTCCCGGTCCTGTGCTCGATAAATTCAGCATATTTACCATCTGGTACAAAGCAGATGTCTTGGCTGTCATGTTTATGGGCGTTGATAAAGCCATGTTTTTCTGCTAGTGCTCTGACTTCAGTTTTGCAGAGCTCACCTAAAGGGAATTGGGCATGCGCGAGCTGCTCTTGGGTCAAGGAATAGAGAACATAGCTCTGGTCCTTGAGGGGATCAAGACCTTTTAACAGCAGATAGCGGCCCTTGGCAGCATCGTAGCGGACACGTACATAGTGGCCAGTAGCCACATAAGTACAGCTCAGCTCCTGGGCTTTTTCAAATAGCTCCCCGAATTTCAGGTAACGGTTGCAGTCTACACAGGGATTAGGTGTGTGACCTTGAGAATAAGCCGCAATAAAACGATTAATAACTTCTTTTTGGAAGCGTTTGGCAAAATTGAAGGCGTAATGTTCCATACCTAGTCCTGCACAGACCGACTTAGCATCCAGGACATCTTGCTCAGAGCAACAGGTGGATTCGATATTTAACTCATTGCCGTCATGGGCAAACAGACCCATGGTAACACCGACACAGTCATAGCCCTTTTCCTGCATCAGCAGGGCGGTTACACTGGAATCAACGCCACCGCTCATGGCGATGAGGGCCTTGTCTTTTTTGATTTCTGTTTTCATAGTTTTCTCCTGATACTATTCAACAAAGTAAGGTACCATATTGGTCGCTTTCAGAGGTGGCTGATAACATCGCCACGGTCTATTTTAACTGTATAGCCGATTTTGGCTATACTTAATTTTAAGGACTCCAGTCCTTGGGCTGCTTCCAGTCCTGTGGTTAATTTGTTATCATAAAGCTGGTACTTACTGCGTACGGCAGCTGGGGAAAGATTGGGCATAACCACATTACCTCCCGCCTGCAGGCCAAGCTCCCTGCCGTCAGGAGCAATGGTATTAAGAGCTGTGGTAGAAGGAAGCAGAGCATAGGGGAAGCAGAGACGTAAAATGGATAGCATACGTAGGGATAAATCTAGGGTGCCATCAAGCTCGTTCTTAAAGGGAGTATCCTTATGATGGATGAAAGGACCGATGCCGATCATATCGGGCTGGAGTTTTTGCAGGAAACGCAGGTCGCTGACCAGATTGGCAGTTGTCTGATAAGGAGAACCTACCATAAAACCAGCACCAACCTGATAACCAATTTCCTTCAAGTCCCATAAGCAGCGTTTGCGGTTAGGTAAGCTCATGGAATGAGGATGTAATCTGGCATAATGCAATTCATCGGCGGTTTCATGTCGCAGCAGATAACGGTTGGCTCCAGCCTGGTAATAAGCTTCATAGGCCGAACGGTCTTTTTCACCGAGAGAAAGGGTAATGGCACAGTCTGCAAAGTGCTTATGTATTTGTTCTACCAGACGGCAGATAAGGTCATCCGTAAAATAAGGATCTTCTCCCCCCTGCAGCACAAAGGTACGGAAGCCTAAAGCATAACCCTCTGTACAACAAGCCAGAATCTGCTCCTGGGAAAGACGGTAACGTTCAGCACAGGTATTACCTGCGCGAATGCCGCAATAATAGCAATTGTTTTTGCAGTAATTGGTAATTTCTATAAGCCCACGGATATAGACATCAAGGCCATAATTTTGACGACGTACTTTATCGGCAGCGGCAGCCAGTAGCTCGGTGGTACCGGAGACCATACTGCTGTCGATAAGGACAGAGAATTCTTCATCACTGAGATTTTTTTCAGTTGTCAGTTTTTCGATAAGCTGCCCCAGATAGGCAGGGGATGATTTTTGAAGCATAGGTGGCTATTACCTTTATAGATAGCTTTAGTGAAACTTGTGTATATATACTATCTAATTATAACACTAAACCAAGGTTATGAGAATACTATTACTTTAAAAATCTACTGAACTAGTAGGCATTGAAGATAAATAATGTTGACAAGCCTCTAGGGTATGCTATAATAAAATCATAAAACATATTAGATTACTAGGTGATATAGGAGGGCTTAAAATGGCTATTGCAAAATCTGTTTTGGATTTAATAGGTAATACTCCTTTGCTGGAGCTTGGAAATTATGCAAAAAAGCATCAGCTGGAAGCAACGATTGTAGGTAAGCTGGAAGCTTTTAATCCTGCTGGCAGTGCGAAGGATCGTGTTGGAATGGCTATGGTCTTGGATGCAGAGGAAAAAGGTCTGCTTCAACCTGGTGCAACCATAATCGAACCGACCAGTGGCAATACGGGTATAGGCTTGGCTGTAGTAGCAGTAGCTAAAGGCTATAAACTGATTCTGACTATGCCGGAAACCATGTCTGTAGAAAGACGTAACCTGCTTAAAGCCTATGGTGCTGAGATAGTTCTTACTCCCGGCAATCTGGGCATGCAGGGAGCTGTAGATAAAGCTGAAGAATTGTCAAAGGCAATTCCTGGCAGCTTTATTCCTGGACAATTTACTAATCCTGCTAATCCGGCAATTCATTATGCTACTACAGGACCGGAAATCTGGCAGGCTACTGAAGGGAAAGTGGATATTTTCGTTGCAGGTGTAGGCACTGGTGGTACTATATCCGGTGTTGGTAAATATCTGAAGGAGCAGAATCCCCAGATAAAAATCGTTGCAGTAGAACCAGCTTCCTCACCTCTGCTCTCGAAGGGGGTAGCAGGACCTCACCAGATTCAAGGTATTGGTGCTAATTTTATTCCAGCTGTTTTTGACCAGACGGTTGTAGATGAGATTTTGCCCATAGAAAATGAAGATGCCTTTATAGCAGGACGCTCTGTGGCTCACTGCGAAGGCGTTTTGGTGGGAATATCTGCTGGTGCAGCTGTTCATGCAGCCACTGTTTTAGCAAGAAGACCCGAAAACAAGGGTAAACTCATAGTGGCTCTTTTGACAGATACAGGAGAACGCTATTTATCGACACCTCTGTTTGCAGAATAAAAAATAATTTGGTCCCTTCCGTGTATGGAAGGGACCTTTTTTGTCAGAGAATATGATCTTTGTCAGAGGGAGCTTGTGTCTGGTCCAAAAGTGTCTGCAGAGTCATTCCTTCAAGATAATCGTTGATCACCTTGTAAAGACCCTGCCACATAAGAATCGTAGGACAATTATTGCGGCGGTCACAACCTTCAGGTTCCATTTCCAGACAGGCGATAGGTGCCAGGTTGCCCTCAGTGCAGCGCAGAATGGCGGCAATGGTAAAATCCTTGGGCTCGCCTGCTAACCGGTAGCCTCCCTGAAAACCACGGTTAGCTACTAAAATACCAGAACTGTTTAATACTGGCACAATCTGTTCCAGATATTTTTTGGAGATAGCCTGCCGGGCGGCGATATCCTTTAAAGCAATATAGCCCTCGCTCTGATGCTGTGCCAGATCAATCAACATGCGGAGAGCATAGCGTCCTTTAGTGGATATTTTCATGATGGTCACCTCGAAAATTATTGTCTAGGTAAATTATAAAATAATAATATTCTGCAGTCAAGGAAATTCTAGTAAATCACTAGGCATTGCAGATGAATTAAAAGGGATGCGTTTGCCGCATCCCTCGAATATTATTCAGCTAAAGCTTTTTCGGCTAAGGCCATGCCCAGCTCCAGAGCTTTCTCGTTTTTGGCTTCAGTTCCTTTGGGAACCTTTGCCAGAACTGCAGCAGTAATGGCTTCTTTGGAAACGACCTTGGTAATACCTACCAAAGCACCCAGAGCAACAATGTTGGCAAACAGTGCTTTGCCTAACTCGTTTTTAGCAGTATGGGTGATGGGCAATTCATAGGTTTTACCGTTGTAGGCAGGAACATCACGGACAAACAGACTGTCAGTAATGAAAATCTGGCCTTCTGCCAAAGTTCCGAAATATTTATCAACAGCTTCCTGGCTCATAGCCAACAGGATGTTGGGATGATTAACTTTATTGTAGTGGATGGGTTCATCGGAAATGATAGCCTCTGCTCTGGCGGAGCCACCACGGGCTTCAGGACCATAAGCTTGGGTTTGGGTAGCAACTTTACCATCCTTAAGAGCTGCTTCTGCGAGAATGATAGCAGCGGTAATAACACCTTGACCGCCGGAGCCGGATAACAGGAATTCTTTTCTCATGATTATTTGCATCCTTGAGCAATGGAGATAAGCTCGTCATAGGCCTTATTGTATTATTTGACAGCATTGGTCTCGAAAAGCACACCAATGGGGAATTTAGCATCAGCTTGAGCTGCAGCTAATTTTTCTGCATCCATTTTATCCCAGACAGCCTTCATTACTGCATGGTCACGTTGCCATTTCATCATATCAGCAGGGCTACCGCATTTGTTGGCACGACCGAAGGAGGTGGGACAAGCGGAAACAACCTCGATGAAGCTGAAGCCGTCATGTTGGATACCCTTTTTGATCAGATCAACCAGCATTTGGGTGTGGAAGGTAGTGCAGCGGGCAACAAAGGTTGCACCTGCAGCCTGTACCAGATTAGTAATGTTGAAGTTTTGCTCAATGGTACGATAGGGAGCAGTGGAAGCCTTGGAGCCAGTGGGAGTCATAGGAGAGTATTGGCCACCAGTCATACCATAAATGCTGTTGTTGTACAGCACAACAGTTACATTAATATTACGGCGTGCTGCATGAATCAGATGGTTACCGCCAATGGCAGTACAGTCACCATCACCAGTAGCGATGATAACATTCAGAGCAGGATTGGCCAGCTTGATGCCAGTAGCTACGGGCAGAGCACGGCCATGAGCACTGTGGACAGTGTTGAAATCCAGATAGCCGGAGGCACGGCTGGAGCAGCCGATACCAGATACTACAGCAACATCATTTTTATCTAAACCAAGGCCATCGATAGCTTTGATGATGGCGCCGGTGGTAATACCATGACCACAACCGGGACACCAGATATGGGGCAGACGGCCGGGACGGAAGTATTTTTCAGTTAAGTTTTCAAAACCCATAATTCTTTATCCCCCTTCTTATTTGCCCATGGCTTTTTTGATTTCAGCCAGCATTTCTTCAGGAGTTGCTGGTTCGTTATCATATTTGCCGTACAGGGTAACAGGGCATTTGCCGGCAACGACACGTTCAACTTCCAGAACATATTGACCACAGTTCAGCTCGTGGACCAGGATGCCTTTGACTTTAGCAGCAACTGCTTTGATTTGAGCTTCTGCAAAAGGCCAGATGGTGATAGGACGGACCATGCCGACCTTTAAGCCTTCGGCACGGGCAGCATCAATGGCATCATAAGCAGTGCGGGCAGCACCACCAAAGGCGATAACGCAGAATTCAGCATCTTCCATCTTGTAGTTTTCAACTTGGACAATGTCGTCCAGATTATCATACAGCTTATGATATTGACGGTCAGCTTGGGCAACGGTAGCTGCACCAGTACCCTTGGGGAAGCCGGTTTCGTCGTGGACCAGACCAGTTACATGCCAACGGTAGCCACTGCCGAAGGCGGGCATGGGAGGTACCAGAGATGCATCCGCTTTATAAGCCAGGAATTCTTCGGGCGCACAGGTAGGCTGTTTGCGTTGAGGTTGAACAACTTCATCATAAGAGTCAGGAAGATCAATCCTCTCGCGCATATGTCCCACAACTTCATCCATGAGCATGATGACCGGAACACGGTATTTTTCGCTGAGCTCATAGGCACGTTGGGTTAAAGTATAGCACTCGGGAACAGTAGTGGGGGAGAGTGCAATCAGCCAGTGATCGCCATGGGTACCCCAACGGGCCTGCATAACATCACCTTGGGAGGGAGATGTAGGTTGACCGGTAGAAGGACCTACACGTTGAACATTGACTAATACTAAAGGAATTTCAGCACAGCAGGCCAGACCTAACAGCTCCTGCTTTAAAGAGAAGCCAGGACCGCTGGTAGCAGTCATAACTTTTTTACCTGCTAAGGAAGCACCGATAACAGCACCGATAGATGCAATTTCATCTTCCATCTGGATAAATTTACCGCCAACCTGGGGCAGTTTTTCAGATAACAGTTCAGCTACTTCAGTGGAAGGAGTAATAGGATAACCACCAAAGAATCTGCAGCCTGCAGCAATGGCACCCTCAACAACTGCTTGGTTGCCTTGCAATAATAACACTCTGGACATAGACAATCTCCTCCCGATTACTTTTCAACAAAAATAGCGTAGTCAGGGCAACGCATCTCGCATTGGCCACAATTGATGCATTTGGATTCGTCGACTACTTCAATTTTCTCGATTTCATTTACGGCCAGCACATTTTTGGGACATAGACCGGCACAAATACCACAGCCCTTGCAACGCTTGGTAATTATTTTAAGACTCATTTTGAACCCTCCCTTTAAAGAGTAAAAAGGCTTTGTAAACAAATTATCCGTAATATTATATTATAAAATGCATACACAGTACAAGTG
>R04__coassemble_1312_pt1 | contig 8086 bp, 4 predicted proteins | sample R04__metabat2_low_PE_017 | metagenome-assembled genome bin R04
CAGCAATACTACGGACATAGGTAAAGCCAGCAGTAGCGGATTCTTTCATGACATCGCCTAACTGACCAGTCAACACAAAGCCGCCCTTACCCTTGCAGGTAACTACCTCTACCTTCAGCAGCTCACCGCCCACGGCAGTCCAGGCCAGGCCATTGACAACGCCAACAGCACCCTTAAGCTCCATGTCATCCTCCAGGAAGATTACGGGGCCCAGGAATTTCTCCAGATTGCGCTCATCTATACGAGCGCCCTTGCATTCTCCCTTAGTAATTTTGAAGGCAATTTTTCTGCAGATTGCAGCCAGCTTGCGTTCCAGATTGCGGACACCAGCTTCCCGGGTATAGTCCCGGATGACTCTGCGGATAGCCTTCTCAGTAATGACTACCCGATAGTTTTCCAGGCCATTTTCCCTGCGCAGCTTGGGCAGCAGATGCCGTTTGGCGATTTCCAGCTTTTCCTCCTCAGTATAGCTGGTCAGCTGGATGACCTCCATACGGTCCAGCAGAGCAGGAGGAATAGTTTCATTAGTATTAGCAGTTACAATCCAGAATACCTTGGATAAATCAAAAGGCACCTCGATAAAATGATCGCTGAAGCTGTGGTTCTGCTCTGGATCCAAAGCCTCCAGCAGCGCAGCCGCCGGATCTCCCCGGAAATCGGAGGCCAGCTTGTCCACTTCATCCAACAGGAAAACAGGATTCATGCAGGAGCAGTTCTGCAGGCCACGGATAATCCGTCCAGGCATGGAACCGATGTAGGTTCTTCTATGGCCACGGATTTCTGCTTCATCACGGACTCCGCCTAAGGACAGACGGATATAGGTTCTACCCACTGCCTCGGCAATACTGTGAGCCAAAGATGTCTTACCGACGCCAGGTGGTCCCACCAGACACAGGATGGGTCCTTTGTTGGAATTAGTCAAGGAACGGACAGCCAAATGCTCCAGAATTCTTTCCTTAACCTTTTTCAGGCCATAATGGTCCCGTTCCAGCACTTTTTCTGCCAGCTGCAGGTCATAGTTTTCTTCAGCAATAATGCCCCAAGGCAGGGACAGCACCGTATCCACATAAGCGCGGATCACAGCTCCATCAGGAGTCATGGGAGGCATTTTCAGCAGACGGTTCAATTCCTTGTTCAGTTTAGCCTCAACATCGGCAGGCAGAGTCAGTTCTGCCATTCTTTCCCTGAAGGCCAGGACCTCATTCTGCACGTCCTCAGCCTCGCCCAGTTCCTTGCTGATAGCCTTGATCTGTTCTCGCAGGTAATATTCCTTCTGGTTTTTTTCTACCTGTTGATGAACATCCTCGCTGATTTTTCTGGCCAGCTCGGAGACCTCGATTTCTGCCACCAGCAGTTCATAGAGCTTGCGCATTCTTTCAATAACTGTAGTGCAGCTGAGAATAGTCTGCTTCTTCACATCATTGACAGTCAGATAACCGGCAATCAGATCAGCCATAGCACCAGGCTCTGCTTTATCCTTAACGCTTTGGATAGCCTCCTGGTTGACCTTTTTGGAGGCAAAGCCCCATTTTTCAAAGCTGTTGACCAGCAGCCGCTTCAGGCTCTCGGCCTCCAACTGCTCCTGAGGCTCCAGTTCTTCCAGCAGTTGATCCTTTAGAGGAATACCAGCACCCACAAAGGTTTCCTGGTTAGTGTTGTCCACCCACATATCCGCATAACGGATACGGAATTTACCTTCTATGAGAATTCTGTAGGTGCCATTGGGCAGCTTCAGAAACTGTTTAATCTCCGCCAGAACGCCATAGACATTAATGTCCTCTACGGTAACATCAGTTACAGCAGCATTTTTCTGGGCAGAAAGCAGAATATGCTTATCTCCCTTCATTACTGCATCTACGGCATGCATGGATTTCTCCCGGCCAATGTCCACATTGACAATCATTCCGGGGAAAACTACCAGGCCCCGCAAAACCAGCAAAGGCCTAATAATTGTATTTTCAGCCATCTAGTTCCTCCTCAAACAAATAAACAAAGGGAGAAGGCAACCCTTCCCCCCTTAATTTTAAGACAATAACATCTCCGGGTCCATATGTTCACGTACAACAGCTTCGGTTACGATGCATTTCTTGACATCCTCACGGGAAGGAATCTCGTACATAACATTGCGCATAATAGCTTCAATTATGGCTCTCAGACCACGGGCACCTGCATTACGCTTCAAAGCCTCCTCAGCAATAGCCTCCAGAGCTGCCTCTTCAAATTCCAGTTCTACTCCATCCATCTCCAGGAAACGCTGATATTGTTTGATCAGCGCATTGCGTGGCTCCTTCAGGATACGTACCAGAGAAGCTTTATCCAGAGAATTAAGAGTTACAACCACCGGAAGACGACCAGCGAATTCAGGAATCAGACCGTATTTCATCAGGTCCTCAGGAAGTACCTTGCTGAATACGGTATCGATATCCACTTCAGCTTTTTTGCGGATATCTGCACCAAAGCCCAGATTCTTTTTGCCGGTACGGTTGTTGATAATATTTTCCAGACCGGCAAAAGCACCGCCACAGATAAAGAGGATATTTGTGGTATCAATGGTGATAAATTCCTGATGGGGATGCTTGCGTCCTCCCTTGGGAGGAACATTAGCCACAGTGCCCTCCAGAATTTTCAGCAGAGCCTGTTGCACACCCTCACCGGAAACATCACGGGTGATGGAAACATTTTCAGATTTGCGGGAAATCTTATCTATTTCATCAATATAGACAATGCCACGCTGAGCAGCCTCTACATCATAGTCCGCATTGGAAATCAGCTTCAGCAGGATGTTTTCTACATCCTCGCCTACATAGCCGGCCTCGGTCAGAGTAGTGGCATCAGCAATAGCAAAGGGAACCTGCAGAATCTTCGCCAGAGTCTGGGCCAGCAGGGTTTTGCCGCTGCCGGTAGGTCCCAGCATCAGGATATTGGACTTTTGCAGCTCCACATCCTTCTCGGAGCCGGGATTCTGAAGTTCATAGTTGATTCTTTTGTAATGATTATATACGGCAACTGCCAAGGTTTTCTTGGCTTCATCCTGACCGATAACATATTGGTCAAGAATATCCTTGATTTCCTTGGGCTTAGGGAGATCCTGTACAGCCAGTCCCATTTCTGCAGCATCCTGCTGAGAGTCCTCCTCCAGCATATCCTTGCAGAAATCGATACACTCATCGCAGATATAAACGCCACGACCGCTAATCATTCTCCGTACCTGACTCTCCCTTTTGCCGCAAAAGGAACAAACGGGGTCACCAGGACGTTTATCATTGTAATCCATGTGTTATCTCCTTAATAATGTGTATCCTTATTTTTTGCTGCGGGACACAACCTCGTCAATCAGTCCGTATTCCTTAGCCTCATAGCTGGTCAGGTAGTGATCTCTGTCGGTATCGGCAGCAATTTTTTCCACACTTTGACCAGTATGACGAGCCAGTACTTCATTCATTTCCTGGCGGATTCTCAGAATCTCCCGGGCATGAATTTCAATTTCCGAGGCCTGACCTTGAGCTCCACCCAGAGGTTGATGGATCATCACTCTGGAATAGGGCAGGGCAAAGCGTTTGCCGGGAGTACCGGCAGCCAAGAGCACAGAAGCCATGCTGGCAGCCATACCCATGCAGATAGTGGAAACATCCGGTTTGATGTATTGCATGGTATCATAAATAGCCATACCTGCACTTACACTACCGCCAGGACTATTGATATACAGATGAATATCCTTATCAGGATCTTCGGATTCCAGGAACAGCAGCTGAGCGATGACAACATTAGCCATCATGTCATCAATAGGGCCGGTTACGAATACGATTCTATCCTTCAGCAGACGGGAATAAATATCGTAGGAACGTTCACCGCGGCTAGACTGTTCAACAACAATCGGCACATAATTCATTTTTGTCACCTCACGAAACAACAATCAGTCTAGAAAATTATTTTGCTGCGGAATCGATGATCAGGTTAGCAGCCTTGTTGCGGCGGATGTTGCTGCGCAGCAGACCGTAGGTGCCGTTAGCTTTAATGATTTTCTTGACATCAGCAACAGCAGCGCCGTTTTGGTTAGCGATATCAGCAATAGCAGCATCTTCGTCAGCTTCGGTAACATTCAGGCCTTCAGCTTTGGCAATAGCGTCCAGAACCAGGTCAGTCTTGACATTAGCTTCAGCAGTAGCACGTTGGTTCTCACGGAGTTGTTCCATGGTCATGCCAGTGTATTGCAGGTATTGCTCCAGCTTCATTTTGCGAGCTTCCAGGCTCATGCTCATTTCTTCGATCATTTGAGATACACGGTCTTCGATCATGATTGCAGGAACTTCAAATTTAGCATTAGCAACTGCAGTCTCGATCAGTTTGTTGCGGTATTCGATTTCTGCGTTTTGTTCAGCTTGTTTCTCCATGCGAACTTTGTAGTCAGCGCGCATTTCTTCAATGGTCTTGTAATCGCTGTTGGCAGCTACATATTCGTCAGTCAGTTCAGGCAGTTCTTTGCGTTTAACATCTTGGATGTTAACCTTGAAAATAGCTTGTTTGCCAGCCAGCTCAGCTACGAAGTATTCTTCGGGGAAGGTTACATCAACATCAGTGGAATCACCTTTGCTCAGGCCAACCAGTTGGTCTTCGAAGCCAGGAATGAAGGAGCCGGAGCCAACTTCCAGAGGATAGCCCTTGCCTTCGCCACCGCTGAAGGGTTCGCCGTCAACAGTGCCGGCAAAGTCGATAATAGCAAAATCGCCCTTTTCGATTACAGTGCCTTCGGGAGCAACTACCATTTTAGCTTGACGGTTACGCAGCTCCTGAACTTGAGCTTCTACAGCTTCGTCAGTTACTTCCATAACCTTCTTTTCTACTTGCAGGCCTTTGTATTCGCCCAGTTCGGGTTCAGGTTTCAAAGTAACCTTAATGGTCAATGCCAGGTCCTTGCCTTCTTCGAAAACAGTTTCTTCTTCTACGGTAGTAGGATCGGATACAGGAACCAGGCCTTGCTCTACCAATGCTTCAGTATATGCTTTGTTGGCAACAATGCCATAAGCTTCGCCGATAACAGCTTCTTTACCGAAGTACATTTCTACAATTTTACGGGGAGCTTTGCCCTTACGGAAGCCAGGAATCTTGGCCTCGTTGGCAATTTTAGCTACAGCTTTCTTAAAGCCGTCAGCAACAGCTGCTGCAGGTGCAGTAATTTTTAAGGTTGCTTCATTTCCAATTCTTTCAACAGATACGCTCATCAAAAAAATCCTCCTTGAGTTTATATGGGTAAAAAATATTATAATCGCTTTTAAGCGCCGGCAGAACGGCAAGCTAAACCGTCACAAACCGCTCATATTATCATATCACAAGATGTGTTTCTTGGCAATAAAAAAAGCTGATAGAATTTAATCTATCAGCTCAAATTTTCAATGGAGCGGAAAACGAGATTCGAACTCGCGACCCCCTCCTTGGCAAGGAGGTGCTCTACCACTGAGCTATTTCCGCATTCGCTGTTGTTCATCAGCAACATAAATGATTATACTAGCCAGCAAGCCGTTTGTCAACACTTATTTTAAAATTTTTCCGAAAAAGTTTTTGATCTGCTCTTTGACCTGCTCTTTTTTCTCTTCCAGAGCACTCGTCAAAGAAGGAAATTCTATTTTCAGCTTGCCCTTTTCCAAACGACAGGAGGGCACCTTGAAATCTTTGCCGCCTACATAAATCCGGTTGTCCAGCAGCCTCAACTCATCCTTCTGCCAGGTCAATCTACCCTCCAGCCGGCTTGCACCTAAATTCAGATGTTGCCATTTCTCATAGACCAGCTGTTCCACAGCATAGCTGCCATCCACGGATAATTTCTTTTCCTTCCAGTTGCCTTGAAGCTGCAGTTCCCCGAAGGCCCTGCCTTGTACTGGGGCATCACTGAGCAGTGTCAGCTCCAAATTTTCAGCCATGGCCTTAGTCTCATAGTTTCCCGTAGAAAAGTCCATATTTCCTTGCTCCAGCTTGACAGGATTGCCGTTCAGCTGGCACTCAACTCCGGGAAAATCCAAGATACCCTTATGGAAATTGAAAGCCCCCTTCAAAGCTGTAATCGTAGCGGACTGCTCCTGAGGTGTATGCAGCCGGACAGCACTTTCAGCATCTGTCTGCAGCAGCAGCTTTATTTTCTGCTTAGCTATTTCCAGTACGCCATTAATGCCAAAGCCAGGCAAAATATAGAGGTCAAAATTATTTTTCCAGGAGAAGCGGTTCGTACTGGACTTGATATTGTAGTGGTAGCTACCAGGTTGTTCTCCCAGAGCCAGACTTCCCTTTAACCGCAGATGCTGCTCATCCAGATCAAATTCCAGCTTGCGGCAGTCCAGAGTACGGACATCCTCCGTATGAAAATGCCCTTCCAGATTTTCTATGCGGACACCAGCGCATTCCAATGCGCATTCCTCCAGACGCAGATCCAGCTCCTCCAGCTTCAGACTCTGCCAATGTTGAGTATCCAGTGCAATACGGATATCTGTCAGCTTGCCTTCCAGCAGCTCTGCTTCACCAGGGATAACCGGCAACCACAGCTTAGCCGCCTGCCACAGCTTGGGCAACAGGATTTTAGAGCCGTTGAGCACGAATTTATCTGGAGCTCCATGATTACGGAGACTGATATTCTCCCCTTCATAGAGACAGTTCAGCTGTAGATTGAACAGTCTTTGCAGCTCCCGACCACCCTCCTGCTTCAGGTTGGGCTCATTAACCAGCAGGCCACAGATATTATCCAGCTCCAGCATCTGGTCTCCAGTACTGATTTTCAAAGTACCATTCTCCACGTTTAGCCTAACTCTCAGCTTCTGCAACTCCTCCAAATCCAGGTTACCGTTTGTATATACAGTTTTCTCCGTAGCAGCCAGCTTTTCAGGAAGCAGCCCTGCAGCTGCAGTCGGCTCCAGCCTGAATTCCAGCTGAGGCTGCCGGATAGTAATTTCCTTGATATCTTCAAACAAACTCTTTTCCCTGTCTTTTTTGAAATAATCAAGAATAACCCTGTAGGCATCTACCCGGATTTCCGCTTGGGGCAGACGCACAGAATTTCCTCGTTCATCTCTCCAGACCATATTATAGAAGGTAATCCCATCGGCCCTGACTTTGGGGGTTTCGGCCACAGTCAGATTATATTTCGACAGAAATTTATTCAGCTTGTCCACAATAAAAGTAATATTCAAATTGTTGCAGGCAAAGGTAATCAAAAAAGAGAAAGCAATCCACATCAGCTTAATAGCAAAGTCGATAAAGGCAAAGCCGCCAAAAATTACCAGAAAGATAATCAAAAGTATCAGGCAGCAAACTACTCCTAAAATTTGTTTTAACACAGGCTCCACTCCTTCCCGTAAGTTCAGCATTTTATTCCCAGACTATTTATTTCAGTTGCCCTTTTACAGCAGTTGTCTCTAACATATTATGATTCTGCCAGCTGTTCATTCATTCCTCTGCAGCTTCTGTTCTGCGGGGCATCTGGCAGTTTTTTATCCTTCGTTCTATTATATATTATACTATAAAATTTATGACAACGGCATAATTCCCCAAGGCAAAGTTTTTATTTACGGCTACTGATTATAAATGATATAATAAATATATCTTAAAGAGGAGGTTGATCCCCATGCTAAAAAGATTTTTAACTGCCGGTCTTATGGCCTGCATGATGTTTTCTGCAGTCTCCCTGCTGACTCCCACTGCTGAGGCTGCTGGCGTTTCTCTGGACAGCTATGCACAGCTCCGTGGCTCCACTCCCCTGTCCAAGCTGGATACAGTGGACCTGGCAGAGGCTAGACGCACTGCTCCCGAGCTGAAGGAAGTAGGCGACTGGTACCGTCGCGTAGGCTACCTTCTGGGCACTAAGGAATATGCTCTGTCCACTGGCTGGACTCCCCTTACAGTTCAGCTGATTACCCCTTATTCTCTGACCAAACACATCTACTACCAAGCCAACAAAGATCTGGTAGCTGCCGACAAGACACTGCTGGATGAAGTAGCTGCCCAAAAGGATATTGTCTGGGTATGGATCTGGTCCAACGGCACCTACAGCCTGTTCAGCAATGCTGAACCCGCTCCTACCGTAGAGAATGTAGTTATCCAGACC